>WLWH01000039.1_pt1 | contig 106866 bp, 140 predicted proteins | sample 6712741 | NCBI WGS metagenome assembly WLWH01 (sample SAMN12718694, study PRJNA515312) | sponge metagenome | isolation source: marine sponge | host: Mycale hentscheli | place: New Zealand: South Island, Marlborough, Capsize Point | collected 2003-05-01 | reverse complement strand
CCAACTAATACTCCAACAGTAACTTCAACACCAGATGCAACACTAACACCTACTCCATCTAATACACCGACATTAACACCAACGAATACTCCAACTAACACTCCTACATTAACTCCGACTAATACTACAACTGTTACACCGACTAATACACCTACTTTAACACCTACTAACACTCCTACAAATACAGCAACGGTTACACCTACTAACACGCCAACTCAAACACCAACCATTACTCCAACTATTACTCCAACCAATACTCCTACACAAACTCCAACAAATACTGTAACGGTTACGCCCACTAATACACCTACATTAACACCAACTAATACGCCAACTAATACGTCTACTGTCACCCCAACTATAACGCCAACTAATACTCCTACAAATACTTCAACAGTAACACCAACATTAACTTCAACACCGACTCCAACAGTTACGCCAACAAATTCAAGTTGTGTTTGTTTACAAATAGATACGAATATTCCGTTCTTAGCCACAGGTAATACTGTGAATCCTAATAATATTCTTGAGATTGATTATTATGATTGTGACAATAATTTTATAACATTTAGTGCGACTACCGCATTAGTAAGTGGAGGTGTCTTCTACTTATGTGTTAAAAATGGTCAAGTAACCGAGGTAAGGGCTTGGCAAGATGATATATTATATAGTGGAGACACGACTAATTTCCCACCAACATCACCAGCGGGATGGAGTCCATCAATGAGTTACGGTTCAGGTTCACCTGCTAATATGAATTATGGTGATGTTAGTTCCACATATCCATGTGTTGGAGGTGTATGTGGACCAGTTTCAAGTCCAACCCCAACACCAACTAACACTCCTACTGTAACGCCTACAATTACTCTAACTCCAACTAATACGCCAACTAACACTCCAACTATAAGTCCTGGTTCTAGCCCAGCTCCTACCAATACACCTACTGTAACTCCGACACCTACTCAGAATTGTACCGCAGTTATAATAATAAATGATGATGTAAAAAATCCTAGCCCAACACCTACACCCACACCGACCAGTACACCACAAGCATGTATAACACCTGTTGGTGGGGCGGTAACATTTATAATTGATGATGGATATTTTGATTGTGGTGAAGTTGCGAGGTTAACCAATTGTGACCCTAATGGTAAAGAACAAGAATTTTATGTTACCGCACCAATACCTTATACTGGTGGTACTGTAACATCGGGTACAACATTTAATGGTACTATAGGTGGTGTGGATTATTGTTTAACGTATGAGGAAGAAGTTGAAGGGTCTTCAACACATATATTAACTTCTGTTAATAGTGTAGATGCTGATTGTTTAGAATGTACTACACCTGACCCAACTCCAACACCGGAAATATTTAGTGTATATGAAAGATGTGGAGGTGTGGCTTGTGTTGAAAATGACATTACATATGGTGAACAAACCAACCCTAATGATATTGTAAATAATTGGACACGATTCTCATATTTTGCACGTAACGTATTCCCTGGTACAAATACTGAAACGGGATTACAAACAGATGGTACTATTATAACTAATGATATTAATTATTGGTTCTATACGGGTGGTACGATTAATAATAGTTCAAGGTATTTAGGTATTCATAATCTACCTATGACTGAAGGGGAAAATGTTGGACCATCCAGCCCACCTTTATCGGGAGCATATCCTTGTGTTGGTTGTAATGCTGGAACCGATAATGGTAGATTTTATTTTAATAGTTATATAAATAAATTTGTTGTTTGGTACAATGTTGGTCAACCTGGATGGGCTTGGACAACGTTTAACCCAACTGTAAATGAAGGTCAATCTTTAGGTAATCCAACAGGGTCTCAAATATTAACGACCACCACTAATTGGAATGTAACGAATTTATCTAATAGTTCTCAGACTAAATATACGGTTGAAGGTCCTTCAAATACTGTAGTTGATGCGATAACTAAAATAACAAATGCCGGAGGAGTACCAGACATGATTCAATGTTCACAAAATAGTGGATTAATTAATGGATTCTATTCTACATGTGGATTTAGTGATTATACGCATGAAGTTACAGTTGGAAGTACTGCCCAAGATAATGACAATATCGGTATCGTATTATCAACAATTAAAGATGATGAAGGTATTTATGGTCCTTCAGGTTCCACACAGTCTTTATTATTGACATTTAATTCACAATATGATAAGGCCGACATAAGGTATAACTTAAATAATGATACGTTAGCGTTCACTAATGGGTCCAATTCTTTCAATACTTATGTATGGGAAGGTAATAGTCCTTTTTCAGGAAATGGTAGTAGTACCTCTTCAAATTATAACTATTATTCTACACAAGGTGATGTAAGAGTTAAGGTAATAAAAACGGGAACAACTATAGATGTGTATACCACTAAAATGATGGGAGATTCGTCAGTAGTACCATTCTGTACAGATTGTGTACCAACGGGTGACCCCAACCCATATACCTTATTAGTGAGTATAGACTTGAATGATATTAATACATGGACTTCGGCACCGCCATATGCGACAGGTAACGAATTAATTAAATTTGCAGACCAAGGTAAAATAGGTTATCATACGTCATCACAACGACAAACTCAGTTTTATGATATAGTATTCTCAGGTTCACAATTAACAAATACCGATACATTATATGGGTTAAATGTTGTTAATCCTGGAGCCAATAATGTTTCAACATTTAATGAAGTACCGGGATGTTGGGAATATGTTGAAGATATAACAGGTTACTCAGGACCATCATACTCGTTAAGTTTAGATACTGGATACCCTAACTGTACTCAATGTCCAACTGACAATTCGCCACTACCAACACAAAGTCCGACACCAACACCAACACCTACGCCGACAGGTACCTCAACAGTTACTCCAACACCTACACCTACAACAACAACAACACCTACACCGACACCTAGTTCACCACCAAGTGGTTCTAATGCCGGATGGGTTTCCGGAGGTGTAATTCCTTGTAATACGTTCTGTAACCAATTCTACTTTATTTCTCAACCAACGACTTGGGATGGTACTCTTACAGCCCCAACATTCATCTACGGATTACAAGATTGGGGTGGAAATCAAGACAATCCTGCGTGGTTCGCCTTTAGGTCTGATGATGGTACTGGTCAGACAGGTCCAGGAAACGATAATAGTTACCAAATAGCTGAAGTAATAAAAGAGACAGATATAAATTCTCCAAATTTCGGGATATATGGTGCAGTTACCTCACTATACGCTGGAGCATGTGACAGTATTACAGGGGAGTGTATACCTGAATAGATATTATGAATAAAAAAAACAAAATTGAAAGAGAGATAAATACTTATAGTAAAATAACATATTCACTTAATAATGTGAGTGACTATAATAATATAATAGATAAATAAATGAGTACAATAGTAGGTATAGATAGTGCGACAGGAGTATCACCATTTCAAATATGGGCGGCTGATAGTTGTGATGAGTTATCCCAACAAACATATCTTGGTCAGGTGGCAACTAATGCTGATTTTCCTGCAACATTTAATTTACCAACGATTTATGAAAATATACCGTTTTGTATTAAAGTTATAGATGCCGATTTATGTGTAGTTTGTGAATGTTTTGGGTTCGGACCATCACCCACACCTACAGTTACACCTACTATTACACCAACTAATACTCAAACGCCTACACCTACACCTACGCCTAGCGCTACAGGACCATGTCCAAATGCGACTTACTATGATGGTGTATTTGAAGGTAATGGATTTACTGTGACAGCCAGATATACATTATCCACAACATTATTTAATGGACAAAATCAATGGATTTCACCAAATAATGGTTCAATACAGTGGTTAGGTACGAGATGGGAAGTTTCAGGTTGGAATTTAGCTGGTGTAATATTTTATAATCCAGCTCCGACATTCCCTTCACCTAATACAACAGATTGGTTATACCAAGGTTGTGTAAATGGGGCAACATGTAGTGTTTCTTTTACAACTGAGGATTGTGGTCTCCCAACACCAACACCTACTCCGACCAATACTACTACACCAACAAATACTATAGATGTAAGTCAGACACCTACACCTACTTTAACGCCAACTAACACACCAACTAACACACCAACAAATACTATAGATGTAAGTCAGACACCTACTAATACTCCTACCAATACGCCTACTAATACTCCTACCAATACGCCTACCAATACGCCTACTAACACACCAACAAATACTATAGACGTGAGTCAAACACCAACTTCAACACCGACTCAAACTCCAACTCAAACTCCGACTAACACTCCGACTAATACACCAACTAACACGCCGACTAGTACTCCAACACAAACTCCAACTCAAACTCCGACTAATACACCAACTAACACGCCGACTAGTACTCCAACACAAACTCCGACTAATACTCCAACTCAAACTCCGACTAATACTCCAACTCAAACTCCGACTAATACTCCAACTCAAACTCCGACTAATACTCCAACCAATACACTGACTAGTACCCCTACAAACACGCCGACTAATACTCCAACCAATACTCCTACTTTAACTCCAACTAATACGCCTACACCAACAAGTAGTGAACCATCATTACCAACCACATATAGGGCATGTAATGCTGGACTATCACCTACGATATCTGATTTAATGGTTGCTCCAACAATCTTTAATACCACATTAAATGATGATGATTTTATTAGTTTCGAATTTACAATAACGAATCAATTTGGTCAAACATTTACTATTGATGAATGTTATCAAAAAATATCTTATGACGCAGGTGCACCACTATTAAACCCATCTGTACTATCAATTAATAGTGATTGTAGTAATTTTACTAAATGTGATGTGATGCATGTATTGGCTGAAGGATGTGTAAATAATGATACAATAATTGTACAAATGGAAACATCATTAGCTACAACATTAAGTAGTGGTGATACTATAAGTGCCGCAGCATTAGCATCGGTTGGTTCGGTTGTTTCAACTATTGTACCATCTCAAGGTGTTAACACTTGTTACACATTAGGAGGTAAAACTTCTTCTATCACATCAAGTCAGAATAATAATTCGGTTGGAACTGATTGGTCTACTACAGCAAAAAAATTCTCAATAGTAACTGATTGTTCAGATACTTATTGTGGTTGTAAAACAGGATTTAGTATAAATAATACTTCAGCCTCATCAATAACATTAAGTAATGTAAAAACTTGTAGTGGTGATGTTGTTAATTTAACAATAGCTGGGGAAAGTTTTAATACTGTTACCGATTGTATAAATATGAATAGTTTCTGGCAGACTGTATTTATCGGTGGACATTTAAGTTTTATACAAATAACTCCGGGTACACCATATAATAATTGTACTTAAAAAATAATAAAATGGCAGGATTAACAGGAAATCAATGTACGATAATAACCATAATACCTATGGAGGTAGAATGTAATGTTACTAACGCGTCTTCACCAACCGCTTCTGATGGTAGTGCAGTAGTTCAAGTATTTGGTGGTACACCACCTTATTCTATAACGTGGAATAATGGTCAGCAAGGTAATACTTTAACTAATTTATCACCAGGTACTTATAGTGCGAATGTTGTAGATTATTTTGGAGACTATACTCAACAAACCACATGTATTATAGGTAGTAGCACTGAAACAGTTTATAAGTTTATTACATGTCCAGGGTTTTCTTCTCGAACAGTTTATGTTTCAGGAGCAACTTATGAGCCACCATTCCCAAATTTTAAACCTACGATTATTTTTAATGAAATACCGGGATGTTATGAGTTTATTGGACCTGTTAGTTCGGCAGGACTTGAAGTTTCTGGATTAACAATTAATAGTTCTTATACTACATGTACTGTTTGTAACCCACCTACACCTACACCTCCGACTCAAGACCCATTATGTTTGAGTAATAGTGAATTAAATCAACAATATGACTTCTCACCTAATGGTGTTGATAATAATGGTAATTTCCAATGGTTAGATATCGTAAATGGTCTTACTTTAACATATAATGTTACTAATGGTTGGTGGGAAGTGTTGGTGTGGACCTCTATTAGCGGTAATCAAGGTGTGATGAGACTAACTCAGAGTCCTCCACAATTACAACCAACAGGAACGTGGCAAAATCAAGGTGTACCACCGACAAAGGTAAATTGGGTGATGACAGTAGGAACGTGTCCAAGTAATTTAACCAACTTATCCTTAAGTGTTACTCCAATATCACCGCAGTGTGAAGGTCAATTGGGTACTGCATTAATGAATGCTAATGGTGGTTCACCACCTTATAGTTATATCATCCAAGGTATAACGTCTTCTCAAACAAACGGACAATTTAATAATGTTCAACCAAATAGTTATGTTGGTCAAGTAACGGATGACTCAGGTAATGTTGCAACTGCTAATTTTACTATTAGTGAAGGGGTGGGTGCGCCGTCATACACAATACAACTTAATAAGTTTAACGAAGTAGTGACCAATAGCTTAAGAGAACAAGTTGTTAATTATCAATATGATGTAGTAGTTACACCTCAATTACCATCAGGAGTACAAGTATCGTTTGATTTAAATTTCACTCACAATAGAACTAGCACATACCCTGATAATGGTAATTCTGACCCTATAACATATGAAAATACGTTTACAGGTAGTTTAGATGGTAATGCGGTAAGTATCAGTTCAACATCACCTGTTGGGTTAGGTTCACCACCTCCACAAAATTGCCCTAACTCTCAAATTACTATTTATCCATTTGATAGTACTTCAGATACAACTATCACTATAGACGGTAGTTCAACTTTTAATGGTACTGTGAGTACAACGGTTACATTACCTAGATTCTTAAATAGTGGTTCATGTAATTGTCCGATTACTGGAATAAATAGAACTAATGTACAATTAAAGAATGTGCAAATAATTGGAACAACAACATGTGGAACCATAAACAATACATCAACACAAATAACTGGTGAGTCCACTCAATCGGGTTGTCTTTCACTAACGTAGATAAAAAAAATAAAAAATTAGATAATAAAACTATTTATAAAACATGGGATACATAATAAAAGATACCGCAGCATTAGTTAACAGTAAATTAACCGATGCGGGAAGAAAAAGAATTTCAGAGGGAACATTTAATGTTTCATATTTTCAAGTAGGGGATAGTGAGGTTTGTTATGACTGTATACCAAACGCCGATTTATCAACGGGACGAGTATTAGATGCCGAGTATAATGCACAAAACTTATCTCCATTACCTGAAAAAAATAAGGCAAATATTAAATATCCTTTATTAGTTTCAACTCAATCAACAAACACTTACGGTATACCAATTCCTGAGCCGATAATAGATAATATATATAATACAGCGGCAACGTTAGGTTTTTTTACTGGACAAACGTCATACGATTTTAGTAATGTTATAGATAGTAATTTTACTGCATTTACCTCAAGTGCATATACTATTAATCCTAATTATGTTATACCTATGAATACTGTAAATTCAGGAAACACAATTAGTTTAAACGCTTCAATTATTAATAGTGGAGTTACGGGTACAGTGATTTCTAACCATATAATGACAGTTTATTATTCGGATTTTAGTACACAACCAATAAGTAATAACTATCCTGTTTTGACTTATAAAGTTATTGATATTACGGGAAATACTTCAGGTAATACAGGAACTGTAACTATTAAACTTGATAGGCAATTACCTGACTTACAGAGTATGGGTTATGTTGGTGATGCGAGAGTTATATTTTATCCTTCAGGTATGACTGAACTATACGATACCTATACTCCTGAATTCTATTGGAATCAAGACGCCATTAATTTTGAAAGTAATTGTGATATTTCTAATTATTTTGTTAAAGTATGGAATATGAATATTCCATGGACAGAAAGTCCTGCGGGTTTATTTACTAATGTTTATCAAGGATATGACCAATTTGGTTCTACAGGATATACAGGTACTAAAGAATATTTAGGTTATAATTCGAATACAGGTCAAACAGATACTGATTCAACATATTACTATAATTCATTTTCTGAAAAAATTAACTTATTGCCTAGTGACCAAAAAGCGATATCTATAGTTCACTATACTAATCAATCTATTGATAATTTTTATGGTGAAAAATTTGCACTAACGAGTACAGATACTTCATTTCCACTTTCAGGTCAAACAGGTCCTGGACGTAGATTTAGAGTTAATGTCCCAACACTTATGTGGCACAAATCCTCAGGAGGTACTATGGGACAAACATTTTACGTTGACCCAGATGGTTTTGAAAAAGATAATTTATTCCAACCTCACTATATTGAATCAAATGTAAATAATGACATGAATAATCCAGGGATAAGGTATTATCACTTATGGGATGATAATTCTAATATAAATGGTTTACCAAATAGAGTTGGTAAAGTTTGGCCAGACCTAAAAATGATAACTTTTGATGATGATGAAATTATTGCATCATTAAGTTATAAGTCAAATAGAAATTGGACATTACCCGCACCTAAATTAGGTTTAATAGTACCAAATACATTTAATGGTACAACAGGTAGTGATACAGGTCTTCTATCGGGTACAACTGAATGTTTATGGTTAACTTATAGGTTTAACCATTCCGCATTTACTGAGTCGTTACACTGTAATTACTATACACAAATATGTGGTACAGACCCAGATTGTCCACCCGATACTGCGGATGTAACAGTTAGGTTTGGAAATGAATTTCCATTTTTATTCAGTGATGGTTCACAATCAGGATTTTCAGTTAATGATATCGTACTACTAGCTCAAAAAGTAGTTGCGGGAGAAAAACCTGACCCAACTGAGTGGTATGAGGTAGATGTAACTAGTCAAATAAGTGGAACATCAGTTAACGGTAATATAACAGTATCAGGTTTGACAGGTAGTACTTTAATTTTAAATAAGACTATGTATGATGATGCGGTATCTAACGGCGATGTGTATGATTTATCAAATTACATCGAGTTACCTAAAAATAATGACCCCGAACCTACTTTAACATTTGGAGATGAATATTATTTTTATGGTAATATTTCTTCAGACATTCAGGCTACGATTTATGTTATGAATTATAAATGTAATTTAGGTCCTACTCAATTTTTAACTTCTCAAAACCCAACATGGTCAACCGCGGATTCGGCATACATAACTGAAGTTGGTCTTTACGATTTGAATAAAGAACTTATGATTATATCTAAGATACAGTCTCCTGAAAAGAGACAAGGTATACAACAGTATACTATAAAATTAGATTTTTAATATAATCACATGTCAAAACAAGAATTAAATAATACCCCTAAAGTCTTAGGGTTGGATATATCTACAAAAACTATTGGATGGGCACTATTTGATGAGAGTAGTCAAAAATTGTTAGAATTAACACACTTTTCACCAGTTATAAAACCTAAACCCGAAGAAAAGATTGAAGAGCTTTTACTTAAGGTAGATGGTTTTAAAGAAAAAATAGAAGGATACAAAGATTTAAATATTGTTAAGGTGGTCATTGAAGAACCACTTCTTAATTCTAATAATATATGGACTGTGGGTACCTTATTAAGGTATAATTCTATGATTTCAAGGGTAATCTACGAAGTTTTAGGTTTAGTACCTTGTTACATATCTACATACAATTCACGTAAGTTTGCGTGGCCAGAATTAGTTAACGATAATGGAAAAGGTAAGAGAGTTTTATTTGGAGGTCTTCCTAAGACAATCGATAAAAAAGAAATTGTTTGGAAAAAAGTTGCGGAATCTGAACCACAAATAGTATGGTTATATACTCGTAACAATACTTTAAAGAAAGAGTGTTTTGACCAAGCGGATGCTTACACATGTGTTCAAGGTTATATGAAACAACAAGGTCTTTGGTAGTTGATTTTATAAAACCTTTATTCTATATTTAGTCCTATATGGACAATCAAGATGAATTATTGGTGGTTGACTTATTAGTTAACATTTTTGGTGAGTCTCATTTACATAATGAGATGAGGGCTCAGATATCTTTTGATTGCCCTGTTTGTTCACATGATATTAAAGGTTCTGATAAAGGAGACGGTAAAGGTAATTTAGAAATAAATTATGGTCAACACGTTTATAAATGTTGGGCTTGTTCTGAAACACATGGGACTCACGGACATTTAGGTCGATTGATTGATAAATATGGTTCAAAGAAGGATAAACAATTTTATACTTTAGTTAGACCTGATGAGTTTGTTAGGGACCAAAGAAAGTATAAAACTCTTAGGTTACCAAAAGAATATCAAAAGTTTAGTGATGTTAATCCTATATTTCCACCCAGAGCACAAGCATATAACTACTTAAAAAGAAGAGGTATAACTGATGAAATTATTAAAAAATATGATATTGGTTTTGCAAATAGCGGTGATTACGCTGGACGTATAATTGTACCATCATTTAATGATGAAGGGTTATTAAATTACTTTGTTGCTCGTAGTTGGAATAAGTATTCTAAACTTAAGTATAAAAATCCTGAAGCACCCAAAGAGTTACTAATATTTAATGAAAGTAGAATAAATTGGGATGAAGATATATGGATAGTAGAAGGAGTATTTGATAGTTTCTTTGTTCCAAATTCTATACCACTACTTGGTAAATTCTTATCTGAAAAACTTTGGGAAACACTATACGATAAATCTAAAGGTAGAATTAAGATTTGTTTAGATGCGGACGCTTGGGAAGACGCTAAGGGACTTTACTATAAATTAAGTGGAGGAAAACTATATGGTAAAATAGATATAATAAAACTACCTGACAATAAAGATTTAGGTGACTTACGGGGAGTTATTCCTGAAGGGAGTTATGTAAAATTAGAAAAATAATGGAAGACTTAAAAACAATATCTCAAGAGATAAGAGATATAATAGATAAAAAACAAAAAGAATTAGAATTATCATTTACTGAGGCTGAACACATATATTTTATGAAGGACAGGGATGGTATCGTAAGAAATAACTTTCCTTCAGTCTCTAAATTATTAAAACATTTCTACGAACCTTTTCCAGCCGAAGACATTGCATATAAAAAAGCTAAAGGAGATAGAGTGGAAATGGAACGATTATTAGATGAGTGGTCAGCCGCGGGTTCGTACGCCACAAATATGGGTTCTCGAGCTCACTTCATATTAGAGAAAAAAACTATTGAACTATATGGTGATTATAAAGAGGTACGTAAACCTATATTTGAATGTGACATTGAACAAGAACTAAGAAGTAACTCAATGATAAGTGCGGGTGAAAAATTCTTAAAATTAATGGACGAAAGAGGTGCTTACCTTTTAGATACTGAGATGGTTTTAGGTCATCCTGAATTAGGATATACAGGTCAACCTGATAAAGTTTGGTTAATTATGAATAAGGAAAAAAACGGTTTTGGGTTAGTAATCACTGATTGGAAAACTAATAAAGAAAAGAATTTTAAAAAAACTCATTGGACGAAACCAATGAAATCACCATTTCAAGATTTACCTGATAATGCTTTAGGTCACTATCAACTACAATTACCATTCTACGGAAGGTTAATTTTAAAAATGTTGGAAGGAACAAAATATGAAAACATTTCACTTTTAGGATGTGTTATCGTATTATTAAAAGGTGATAGTGAATTTGAAGAATTTAAGATACCTTCAAAAACAATAAATAAAGTTATGAATTTAAAATTATCTGATTATGGTATATAAAGACTTATATCCTGACATGTTCGATGACAGTGACTTTGACTTATGGAAAAGTAGAAACATAAGAAAAGAATTTTTATCATATGAGTGGAATATGATGGTTCAGGAAGTTGCTCCTGATGTGTTTGAGTTTCCGTTTTTTAATACGAAATTTTGTGATAATTTAGTGGAGATTTTAAAAACGATTAATTGGGACCAAGTAAATCGATGGGGAACACCTGTTTTTTCAACAAACCTTAAAAAGTTTAATTTAGAAAAAATAATGACTCATTTAGTTCATGATTACATTTTTAGTATAGTACAAAAAGAGTGGCATTTAGAGGGTAAAAAATGGAAACTATTACAGCCGGATAATAATGTGTTGAAGTTACAAGAAGGACAGGAAATTAGGGCTCATCACGATGGTGTACACATTTCAATGTATTGTAAATTAGATGATAATAGTGAAGGTGCTGATTTAGTTTTTGAAAAATACGGAAAAACCATAGTACCAAAACAGGGGTATATTTATATGTATCCGGGGCAAATAACACATAGATACGGTATGAAAAGAGTTGATAAAAATGATAGGTACTTTTTAATGACATATTGTACAAGTGATTAGAATATCTAATAATTTTTTAATGGTTCTCGGAATCATATTTTTTCTAATTGGTAGAGAAACAGGTGGGCAACTCCCATCATTTATGTTTGGGTTATGTTTTGGTATGATATATCTAAATTATAAAAGAGATAAAAAAGAAAATAATGGAAGTTAAACATAGTAATTATATTCACCCTGAGTTATACACTTATGATGATAACCCTACGGAATGGGAACGTAGATTCTTAAAACCAGAACTAATGTCTGATAATTGGGAACTATATGTCCACGAAGAATTAATAAATATATACACTATTCCTGCATTTACAGATGAGTTTTGTGATTTTATAATGGAAGAGGCTGAGGCTTGTAATTGTTGGACTGTTGATAGACATGAAAGTTACCCAACAACCGATATGGTTTTAGGTACTATTGGTTTAGGTGATACATACCAAAAAGTATTAAAAAAATATATATGGCCATTAAGTTATAAGTTATTTAAATTAGAAGGTGATTTATGGTTAAATATGAGTAGTGAAAATTTTATAGCGAGATATCACCCATACGCTCAATATCATTTATCATTACATCATGACGCGAGTCAAATAACAACTGTAGTAACATTAAACGAGGATTTTGAAGGAGGTGGGACGTACTTCCCAAATCAAAATTCTAAATTAAAAGGAAAGAAAGGTGACATATCTATTCATCCTGGTCAAATAACTCATTGGCATGGTGGATTACCCGTTGAATCAGGGCAAAGGTATATTATCGTTTCATTCTGTTCAGTAAAAAGATAAGATATGGATATAGGAAATAATAACCAAATGAGAGTCAATCCATTAGATTTACCTAATGTAGAATGTGAAAAATGTGAAAATATTTTTTATGATAAAGTTACGATTATTAAAAAAGTTAGTAAACTACTAACGGGCTCAGCGACTGACGAGTTAGTTCCAATGGAAACTTACGTTTGTACTGAATGTGCACATATAAATAAAGAATTTAACATATTAGGAAATGAAAAGTAGAGATTTTGTTATATGGATTGATGGGTTCATACAGGGTAAAATTAATTTAAGTGTTGATGATATAAGACATATTAAAAATAAAGTTGAGGAAGTTGATTTAAGTGAAAATACTGAGGTAATTATAAGAAGGGAGGGTCCACCGACTCAACCAATAATCATACGGGAACCTAATCAAAATGATGATATGGAATTTCCTGGTAAACCACCTAATGTATACATGTAATATGACAGATGAAAACGAATTTTATTTTTGGGATGAAATGTGGAATGAAGAAAAAAATAATAAAAAAAATGAGAAAAATACTACAAAAAATAGCTTGGAAGACAAATCTATGGACAACAAAGATTAGTTTATTTAATTTATATTTAGGTGGAGATAATCATAAGTTTGGTTTTCAAATACTTAATATAGATAAGGGGATTAAATGGTCAGGGTCACTATTTGAAATTACATGGTACTTCCCAACAGTTACACATGCCGGTGAATTAACAATTGATATTTTATTTTTATTTGAAAAGTGGGATAATTGGTGTATCGATATGACAGACAGAGTTATGTGGGGTTCAGGGCTTAGTCGTTGGGAAAGGATAAATAGAACTATACATTCAAAATTTAAGAGTATAAGATGAAATTATCTAACAATGTAGGTGTTACCCCATTACTTAAGATTAGTGATAAAATATATGCTAAACTTGAGTTATTAAACCCGACAGGTTCTATCAAAGATAGACCCGCATCACACATTATTAATACTGCTGAAAAAAATGGAACTCTATTACCAGGTGGGACAATATGTGAAGCCACTTCTGGGAATATGGGTGTTAGTTTTGCATGGTTAGCGGCAGAACGAGGTTATAAGTGTGTCATCATTATGCCCAATAACATGTCAATGGAACGTAAGAAAACTTTAGAACTGTATGGTGCAGAACTAATTGAGGTTGACGCAGGAGCATTTGATGATGCTATTACACTTAGAGATGAAATGTGTGAAGTGAATGGGTGGTTTAATTGTAATCAATTTAGTAACCCTTTAAATATTGAATCACATCGGGAAGGTACTGCCGTTGAAATATTACATCAGTGTAGAAATATTTGTATAGAACCTAGTGCCATAATCAGCGGTACAGGTACAGGTGGTACACTAATGGGTGTTGGTCCAATGTTAAAAATGTATTATCTTAATATGGATATAGTCGCTGTGGAACCTGAAGAGTCTCCTGTGATGAGTGGTGGAGAACCTGGACTACATGGAATACAAGGAATAGGTGATGGTTCAAAATTTTTAGTCGATTTGACTGTTGTTGATAAAATTATTACTATTAGTACTGAGGACGCAAAATTAAGGGCACGTAAGTTAGCTAAAGAACATGGATTGTTCGTAGGTATTTCAGCCGGGTCTAATATATTAGCGGCAGAAAGATATGTTGAAAAATATAATCCTGATGGTCCTGTAATAACCTTCCTTTGCGATAGGGGAGATAGATATTTTAGTTGTTTATGATAAAAAAGATAGTACATTTTTCAGACCTACATTTGAGGTTATTTAAAGACCACGATTTATATAAGCGTATTATAACTGATATGTTAAATAAATTTAAAGATATAAAGCCTGACCGAATTGTTTTTACGGGTGATTTGGTTCATAGTAAAAATCAAATGACACCTGAACTTATTGAAGTTGTAGCTTGGATACTTACAGAATGTAGTAAAATATCTAAAACAGTACTTATTCCTGGTAATCATGACTTTTTAAATAATAATCTTAATAGATTAGACGCATTAACACCTATTATAGATTCACTTAAAAACCCTGAAATTGTGTACTACAGAGACCGAGGGATTTATGAGGACGATAATATAAGTTGGTGTGTATATTCTCAATTTCAAGGTAATATACCACCTGAAATATCGAATGCTAAAGGATATAAAGTGGGATTGTTTCATGACCCAATACAGGGATTAGTTACTGATACTGGTTACGGTTTTGGGGACCATGCTTACGATATAAAAAAATTTAAAGGTTTAGATGTGCTATTATGTGGAGATATTCATAAAAGACAAGTAATTGATATACCTAATAATAAAAAAGCATATATGGTCGGTTCGACTATTCAACAGAACTTTGGAGAGAGTATAACTAAACATGGGTTTGGTATTTATAGTGTAGATGAAGATACTTATGAGTTTGTTGATTTAACTAATCCTCGACCATTTCTATCTTTTAAAATAACAAATATTGAAGATTTAGAGAAAGGACATGAGCAACTCACCAATTATTAATCTTACCACAAAAGAGATAAAGGATATTAAAAGTTTCTGTAAACTAAACGAATTAGATTTTGAGAAGTTTATTAAGATATGTTTTAGTAAAGGATATCAGATTGAAAAATATGGTTTACTAACAACTGATGATGGTGAACAAATTGTATTTGAAGAGAAAATAATTGAAAAAGAGGTTATAAAGGAAGTGCCTATCGAGGTTGAAAAAATTATTGAAAAAGTAGTAATTAAAGAAATACCTGTAGAAAAAATAGTTGAAAAACAAATAACCGTAGAAGTTATAAAAGAAGTCCCTTTTGAAGTTATTAAAGAGGTAGAAAAGAAAGTAATTGTTGAGGTTGAGAAAATTGTAGAAGTTGAAAAACCTAAAGAAGTAATAGTTGAAAAAGAGGTATACATTACCGATGATGAACAAGTTAAAGAACTTGGTAGTAAAATTACTAAGTTGGAGGAGGCGAATAAAGAGTTATCTCAAGAGATTTATAAGAAAGATGAAAGTTTAGATGAACTTAGACAAACTTTAGATATTGAATTAAACAAACCACCTACAGAAGTTGAGAAGATTATTGAGGTTATAGTTGAAAAACCTATTGAAGTCATCAAGGAGGTTAAGGTAGTTAATAAAGATAAATTGATATTACTACAGGAAACCATATCAAAGATGAAAGATGAGATAAGAAAAAAAGATGAAAAGATTTTACAAATTGAGAATAATGTTGTAGAATTAGAAAAAATAAAAGGACCAATAAAGGGTAAATTTATGGGTTCTACAAATTTAAACGATAATATATATAAGTAATGGAATTAGTAATTTGGTTAATAGCGGCGTACGGAATGAGTCAGATATTAGTGTATGGTTCAATTTTTAAAGGATTAAGAGACGGTTTACATAGATGGGCGGAAAATAGACTATCAATATTTAACTTCATGGGAGTATTTCTATCAGGATTAATATCTTGTATGATGTGTACCTCAACATGGGTTGGGTTTTTAATGAGTTTTATTTGGTCACCATTTGTTGAGGTTTTAGGAGTTAATATGGCGTTTGGGGTATTTTTTGATGGTATGTTAGCTTCAGGTGGTGTTTGGATGATTAACACGATTGTGGAATGGTTCGAGGAAACAAAAGGTAATGGATAATGAAATAAAAGAAGTTAGGTATTATTTAGTACCTGGTGATTGGAGAATGGTTTATAAAGTCATCGCTTTATTAGTAAGTTGGTACTTTAATAAATCATTACTTTGGTTAGTTATTCATTATTTATTTGGTTGGATGTACTTAGTATACGTACTCTTAATGGGTGGATTTTCTAATGGAAATGTAGATAATATGATTAATTACTATTTTAATTAAAACCACTTATTTTTCTTAAAATAATAGAACATCCCAACAATAGTTAATATTGTTAAACCTAAAAATACCCAAAATCCGTGGTCACCAGTTAGTAAAGGTACATCATCAAAATTCATTCCCCACATACCGGTGTAGAAAGATAACGGTAAGAAAATAGTAGACCATATCGTAAGTAAGTTTAACTTACGGTTCATTTTTTCAGTTTGGTCTTTATCGAAAGCGGTATCAAGATTATCCATTAGGGATAATAGGGTATCAATCTTAGTATCATTAGGGTTATCTAATTTATAAAGTAACATTTCTTTTTTAAGTTGATAAAGGTCCATCTCATCAAAGTTAGGGTGGTTACTTTCTAACCCTTTTTCTAATTCAATAACTTTTTTGTTAAATGATTCTATTTTTTCCATATGTCCATAATCCATAATAAACTTTCCATTCCGTACATAATACCTACAAACATTAATCCATAATGTGTATAACCATTGTTGACTACTCCATTAAAATCTTGTATAATTGATGGTATAGTTGAAACAATAATTGAGACTGAAAATAAAAGTTTTACCAGTTTATTGGAAAGTATTTTTGTTATTAGTTCTCTCATATTAATAAATAGATAAATAATTAAAATTATGCCAAAAAGTAAAACAAGAGGTGGAGCTACGGCTCACCGTAAAAGAGTTCAAGCGAGAAACGCTAAAATTAAGGGGATGCAAAGAAAAATGCAAGAACAGTATACTGCTGAGATGACTAAACAGTTAGAGGAGTATAGAAAAACATTATCAGCGGAAACTGAAAATAATGAGGTTGTTGAGAATGAACAACCACTTAACATAAAGTTATAGAGTTAAAATGGATTTGTTTAATCCGCCAAAAGAATTAAATTACAGTTATATGAGTCATAAACTAGATGTTGATACTTTAGAGAATCCTTATATTCAAGTTGTTTGGGAAGATACTCCAGATAATTTTACTCAGGAAAGACTAAAGAGAGTTAGGTCTTATTTTGAAAAAAAATATAAATCTAAGAATGTAAACGTAATAACGAAAGTTAAAACGGAAGATATGGATGTGCAATCCGTAGACGTTTCTATGAATATATTAGATGAAAATTTTCAAAAAGAGTTAATAAAAAAATATCTAATTGCTAATGGGTATGAAAAAAGTTTAGATGAAGTATTAAACATTGATTTATTAGTGGAGGATAAAATTGCTTCCGAAAAGGCGGATATAACACCATTTAAAAAGTGGTACATAAAAAATATTGAATTCTCTAACTTTCTATCATTTGGTGACAAACAAGTTTTAGATTTTGAAAAAGTAGAAGGTATTACTGCGGTAGAATCTAATCCACCTAACTTTGGTGGTAAAACGGTTTTGACTGTGGACCTTTTACTATTTTTATTCTTTAACACGACAACTAAGACTAATAAAGCTGAAGAAATTTTTAATCGATTTAGAAATAAAGATAAAGTAGTAGTTAAAGGTGAAATTCAAATTGATGGTGAGGATTACATCATAGTTAGGGAAGTTAATCGTAAACTAAAAAGAAATAAAACAGATTACACTGTTAGTACTAGTTTAGAATTTTTCAAAAAATTGTCTGACGGTAGTTTACAAAACTTTACAGGTGAACAAAGAAGGGAGACCGAAGAGTTTATAAAGAAATCTATAGGGACTATGGATGACTTCTTAATGACTATACTAACTACTTCGACTAATTTAGAGGAATTAATTGATTCTAAACCCACCGCTAGAGGACAAGTTTTATCAAGATTTTTAGGGTTAGATTCTCTTAAGTTAAAAGAAGACGTAGCTAAAGAAATTACTTCAAACTATAGTAAGGGAATGATTTCAAACATATATAATGTTGAATCATTAAAGGAAGAAATTGAAATTGCGAAAATTGATATTGAACAAGAAAATTTAAACATACAAAAATATGTTGATGAACTTAACGATGTTAATAGTCGTATTGAAAAAGGTCAGGGTTATAGAGACGATTTGATTAGAAAAAAACACATAGGGTTAGATGATGAGTTACTTAGAATTAATCCTGACTCAATGAAAGACGATATTAAAGAATATGGGTCAAAAATAGGTGTTACACTTAAAGAACTTACTTCAATCAATGTAGTTGAACCTTCAAAATATTATCATGAAGATGAACACGACCAAATAAAAGAAAAGTTATCCGATGAAAGGGTTAATGAAGGGACAATGTCTTCTAAAAAAGAAGATATAGTTGAAGAATTAAAAACGTTTGAAGACGGATTAGAGTGTCAATACTGTGGTATTGTTTTGGCTCAGTCAACTTATACGGAAAAGAGAAAGAAAGAGTTAGAGGGTATTAATAAAAGTCTAAGTAGTTCTACTCTTAAATTAAAGGAGTTGTTACTTCAAGAACAATCTTTTGTAAATCTTAAAAAAGATTTCGATACCTATGAAAGGAACAAACTTATAAAGGAAAAATTTGAAATTCAACTTGAAACTTTGGAACTTAAAAAAAGTGGTTTGGAAGATAAACTTAAAAGATTTAGAGAGGTTCAAATAAAGTTAGAAGAAAACAAAAAAATTGATGAAACCATCCTCAAAGCAGATATGAGATTGGATGTTTTAACAGTTGAGAGAGATGGGGTTAACACTAAAATAAGTGATTCAAAAAATAATATTAAAAACCGTAATTCTAAGATTGATGAGAATAAAAGTTTTATTATTAGGATAAAAGATGAAGAAAAGAAATTAAGGTTATATAAAATTTACTTAGAATTATTTGGTAAAAAAGGTATAACTAAAATGATTATGAGAAGTATGACACCGGTAATCAATTCAGAATTACAAAGGTTATTAATTGATTCTGCGGAGTTTAAATTGGAGGTTAGAATATCTGAAAAAGATGAGGTTGAATTTTGGATGATAGATAATAATACTGGTATTGAAAAATTAATGAGTTCAGGTTCAGGATATGAAAGGTCTATAGCGTCATTGGCGTTAAGGGCGGTGTTAAGTAAAGTGTGTTCCCTACCTAAACCAAATATAGTTGTGTTTGATGAAGTATTCGGTAAAATATCTAATGAGAATTTAGAAATGGTGTCACAATTCTTCCAAAAAATCAAAGAGTATTTCGAGAAAATATTTGTGATAACTCATAATCCTTTAGTTAGTCAATGGGCCGATAGTGTAGTAAAAATAAATAAAGATAATAATGTTTCAAAAGTAGAACAATGACAAAAATAGTAGTTACAGGTGGAATGGGGTTCATAGGGTCACATTTCGTAAACAAATTAAATAGTGAGATAAATGATTGTGAAATAACAGTTATAGATAAACTCACATATGCATCTAATCCTAATAATATCAATACTCAGGTTAAATTTATTAAAGAGGATATATGTAATTTGACTGAATTACCTGACTGTGATTACATAGTTCATTTTGCGGCTGAATCACACGTAGATAACTCAATCAAGGACGGTAGACCATTTGTAAGAACTAACGTTGAGGGTACGTTTAATATGGTTGAATTGGCACTAAAGGTTAAAGGTCTAAAGAAATTTATACATATTTCTACAGATGAAGTGTATGGGGATATGAATGATTATGGTTTAGAGGTGTCCGCTGATGAAGAATTTTCGTTGGTTGGGTCATCATACTATTCTGCAACTAAAGCCTCCTCAGACTTAATAGTACAGTCGGCTGGAAGGACATTTGGTTTACCTTATGTGATTACTAGAACCTGTAACAACTTTGGAGAAAACCAACACTCCGAAAAGATGGTACCTAAGATAATTAAAATGATTAAAAACGATGAGTCTATTCCGGTCTATGGTGATGGTGAACAAATTAGAGAATGGATACATGCCGATGATAATGCTAAATCAATAATTAATATAATGTTATCAGATGAGGTTAATCAAGTTTTTAATATTGGTAGTGGTTATCGTATTACTAATAATCAATTAATTAAAATTGTATCAGAGATAGTTGGTAAAGACGTTAAGTTTGAATATGTAAAAGATAGGTTAGGTCATGATAGAAAATATGCGTTAGACATATCTAAGTATAATGATAAATTCGGGACTTTGGATTACATAGACCTCAAAGAATGGTTGACAAAAATTATAGGGTAAAATGGAATGGGATAGATATTTTTTAAATATTGCGGAACAGGTAAAAGAAAAAAGTAAGGATAAGAGGACACATATTGGTGCGGTAATAGTCGGAAAAGATAATGAAATCGTATCAACAGGTTATAACTCTTTTCCCCGTGGTATTAATGATAACATTGAAGAAAGACAGGAACGACCTGAAAAGTATTATTGGATTGAACACGCGGAGAGAAATGCTATATATAACGCGGCACGTATAGGTGTTAGCTTAAGAGAAAGTACAATGTACTTAACCTGTGGTATACCATGTAGTGACTGTGCTAAAGGTATAATAAGTTCGGGGATTAAAAGAATACACTGTAAGATAAAAGACACCACTAGAAATAGGAAATATTGGGACGAACACGCAAAGAGAAGTTTACAAATGTTTAAAGAAAGTGGTGTTGAGGTAATTTTTTACAATGATAACGTTTAATTAAATTTTTTTTATTATCTTTGTAGTCTAAAGATACACAAATGGAAAAAATAGATTTAAATAAAGAGATGGCTTGGGTTACTTTCCTTAATGAGGGGTGGGAAACCGTATGGCATCCTGTAACTGATGTGATGGGGAACCATCTTGAATTTGACGATGGTATTATGGACCACTGTCGTTCTCAGTTCAACCGAGAAGGTAATTGGGTAAGTTTTGGAATTGCACCTACTAGTCAGATGTTACATAAAAATTCAGTAAGGGATAACCTTTAACACCAAATAGAGATGAAAAATATAAAAACAATAATTAAGAAAATTGAAAGTGTTGATGTGGTATTAATTTTAGCCGCCCTATTATATGTAACTTTCTTATGTTTTCAAATACCTAAAATGTTTTAAAGTATGAAAAGTATTATATTTGATTTAGACGGAACATTAGCACTTATAGATGATAGACGAACACTATCAACTAAGGATAATGGTAAAATTGATTGGGATATATTTTTTGACCCTAATAATATAAATTTAGATAAACCAAATCAACCTGTTATAAAAGTTGCTCAAATGTTTAAAGATAGTGGGTTCAGAATTGTTATCCTTAGTGGTAGATTAAAAACTACTAAAGATGTGACTAAAAAATGGTTAGAAAATTTTAATGTACCATTTGATGTTTTAAAGATGAGACCGGATAATAAACAATTTAAGTTTATGTCTGATGATGATTTGAAACAAGGTTGGTTAGATACTTTATTCACAAATAAAGAAGATGTATTTGCGGTCTTTGACGATAGAAAGAAAGTTGTTGACATGTGGAGAAGTAATGGGTTAAACGTATTTCAAGTTGCGGAGGGAGATTTTTAAAAAATATTAATTTAAAATAAATAAAATGGTAAAAGAGTTAACATACAAGAAAAGAGGGACAGACGAGTACTATCCACCACTAAAATATTATAAAATGAGAGATGGTACACATATCGCCACCTATCAAGGATTTAGAGGGGATAATCCCGATTTAGACTTTATTGTAAAATATAGGGAACCTGGAAAACGATTAAGAACCCCAAGTCATACTCATTGGATTGTTGATTTACTTGTTAAGTGTGAATACAATAAAGGTTTGGTTAGAGGTTTCGTATATAATATGTTAGACAAGTATGACCAAATGGAACCATTTAAGACTACTGATGAAAGAGATAATTACGAATTAAAAGTTAAAGATGAGTTGGATGAAGTATACAATGAACTAAACGGTCACGGATACTATCAAATGGATACCTTAACAACATTTATTGAACTATTTATTAGATGTGAAAAACAAAGTGAAGGAGCGTTTATGTTTAAAGCCCTATTACAGTTAATCTTAGATTACTGTGATGGAATAAAAGATTTTTACCAAATAGTTGGTTATTCAAAAAGAGTGTAGTATGGACATATTAGTTACAGGGGGAGCAGGGTTTGTTGGTTCTAACCTAATAAAAAGTATAGTTAAGAAGTATCCTAACTATAAAGTAATCTCTGTTGACAACTATTTTACAGGTAAAATAGAAAATCATATTGATTCGCCAAATGTGACTTACATAGACATATCAGTTAATGAGTACATCGATAGTGGTGGGGGTGTTATTCCCGATGTCGTATATCATTTTGGTGAATATTCAAGAATAGTTAAATCTTTTGATGATGTTGATTACCTTATTGAGACTAATTTATATTCAACATCTAAGTTAATTGAAAAGTGTAAACAATGGGGTAGTAAGTTAATTTATTCAGCATCGTCATCAAAGTTTGGAAATGATGGTGAAGATGAAAACTTATCCCCTTATTCTTGGGTTAAATCTAAGATGGTTGAATTAATCAAAAATTATGGTAAATGGTACGACTTAAATTATGAAATTGTTTATTTTTATAATGTTTATGGTCCTTGTCAAATAACTGATGGTGATTACGCGACTGTTATAGGTATATTTGAAAGACAATATAATAATGGGGAAAAATTAACGGTTGTTGAACCAGGTAACCAGCAGAGAGATTTTACACATGTTGGTGATATTGTGGACGGGTTAATGCTGATAAGTGAACAGAGTAAAAACCATGAGTGGCATCTTAGAAGTGGTGTTAATCATACTATAATACAGATAGCCGAGATGTTTGGTGATTGGGAGTTTATACCTGAAAGACGAGGAGAAAGATTTACTAGTGAGGAGTTTAAAACTGATACTGAGGAGATTTTAAATTGGAAACCAAGACATTTAATAGAGAATTATATTAATTCAGTAAAATAACTTTCTTACGTTTTGTAGATTAGAATTAATGTCGTATATTTGTAAAACAAACAAGGAAATATGGCAAAAAAATACGACATAATTGAAACAACTACAGTTGAGACTCTTTGGGGTGGTGAGGTAACTAGAAAAAAAATCAAAGATGATTATTTCAGAGACTCTAATATCATCGCTAAATCACAAAGTAAAGTAGCAAAGTCTGAACGTAATGATTGTGTTGTTAGGGCGTTTATGATGTCATTAGATTTACCTTACGATAAGGCTCACAAATTTGTGTCGGACAAATTTAATCGAACAAATCGCAAAGGGACTTATACTTCGGTTTATCTTGAAAACATTTTAGGTAAGCAAAAAAATGGTAAGAGAATGAGACTTATGGGTTATCACCCGACAAGGTCTTTCGGAGGTAGAAAAAAACTTACCAACCCTAAATATAAAAAAGAAACGGGGTACACAGTTAAGTCTTTTATGGAACAACACCCAAAGGGTAATTACTTTATGATTGTTAAGGGACATGCATTAGCTTTGGTAGATGGTATTCTTTACGGTAATTCAGATGAACAGTACAATGGTTTTCGGAGACAAGTACATTACGTAATTAAGTGTCAGTAATTATATGAGTGTTGACATGTTTGTAATTGGTGAGATGGTTAGTTGGTTAGATTCGACATACTTTATTCAGGAAGTTAGAGACGATGGTTTAATTTTAAAACAAAATTTTAGTATAGGTACGGTATTGACAAAACCAGTAAAATTTAGCGAAGTTGTGAAGATATAGTGTTAAATATTTTTTTTATAGATAAATCCGCCGTATATTTGTAGAACAATAAGGGTTTAACAATATAAAAAAGGAAAGATATGTATATTAAAGAGTATGACAACGTAATGGGTAAAGGATTTTCAGTAGAGCAATCAGTTAATGGTAAAATGTGTAAATTCATGGTAAATGATAACGGTTTTGATTCTGAAACTGAGTATGAGTACAGAGCAATCACTAAGTGTGTTGCAGGATTTCTAACAATTTCAGAGGGTAAAGGTAAACTTTCACAAATTACTACTCGATGGGAAAAGAACAGACTACACACACTTGAAGTTAAAAACCAATACGGTAACTACCAAACAGTATTAGCTATAAAAGGTGGTAAATTCTACATAATGGATAAAGTTGTTATTGAGAATTTAACGGTTGGAGATGTCCACTCTTGTTTTCCTAAGATGGCTGACCATAATCACTGGAAATCAATCGGTTCTAAAACATGGGCCGACCCCGCTTACGGAGTGTTAGTGGACAGTTTTAAAAACATAACTCTTCAAATGGTTTAAACCATAAAAAAAACCCACCGATTGGTGGGTTTTTAATTTCTTTATGTTAGGGTTTAAAAGTCCATATTATCATATGGGTCTAATAAACTTCTTTGTTTAAATCCTACACCACCAACATAAGTTTCTCTATTTTTAATTTGACTTCTGTAAAATTCTAACATTTTTTTAGCCACTGCTCTATCATATTCTTTATCATCCGTCTCAGGTACCATATCGTCAATATAAATTGACCCTCTAAATCTTCTTAAAGGTCCTTTGTGGTTGTAAATGTCAGTAATGTCAGATTCGTCCATATCAAAGTCAAAATCATCTACAGGGTATTTAATAAATTCTTCTTCATCTTCTTCATCTTCTTCAAATTGTTCTGAAACCACATTATTATGAAAATCTACACCTTCTAACGAGTTAAAAAAATCAACAAACTCATCACGTTCATCGTCCATCTTACTTATATATTCTTCAGTTTCTCTGTAAGGTTGAAGTAAGTCTGGATTTTCACAATGAAAATCTACATGAGCCGCGTAGTCTTCCATTGTTACCACACCATCTTTATCTAAATCAAAATGTCTATAAAGTTCATCCGGACTTATCATACCATCTTTATTTTCATCTGCGGAACCTTCATTAATTGGTTCGGTTTCATCATCAATAACCATATCCGTCATATATTCTAACATCTTAGGTCCATAGATATCTAATAAACGGTTTATAACTATCTTAGGGTTTTTTCTCATGTATCTCACAATATCAGCAGGTATCTCACCACTGTATTTACCAAACACATTTTCTAATTCAGTCTCTCTTGGAGTTTTACTTATTTGAGGTTCGATAGTAAAATCTTGTTCAATAAGTTTTTTTTCTACGGCTTTTTGTATTATATTTGTAAGCTCAGATTCGGGAATGACAAGTTTTTTCATAATAATTTGTTTTTTCTTATAAATATAATTAGAATTAAAAAAAAGTGTAATATGCAAGAAAAGTCTAAACCTTATATGTTGTTTATTTTTTCGGAGTTCGAAAAGGGTTCAACAATCCTAAAAGATATACCGTTACAATTATCACCAGTAAGTTCATCAAAGTATCTCAAATACAACCATACTGATACTCATGTGGTCTGTAATTTTGAATCAAATCTACAATTTGAGGATTTAAGAGAATTTATTGACAGTACTATAGGATTAATTGTCGACCAGTGGTATTTATTTGAACATCCTAATAAAATGGCAGTACATATTGATGATACGTTAAAATTGAATTTATTTGATTTAGAAACGGAAAATATGAAATATGAAAAAATACCTAATAAACAGGATGATGATGAGATGTTAAAGATTATGGATTACTTTTTACAGAATAGTATGAAGAATTTTGATAAGGATGAAATTGATAATATGTTTTACAATGAAGAAGATTCTTTAATAAATGAACTTAAATTGAAAAAAAATATTACCTTTGTAAAACCAACATTAGATGAACTACTTGAAAAGGTTAAAGAAAGTGGTGTGAATAAATTAACTAAATACGAAAAACAAATATTAGACGAATATGCGAGAAATTAGAGACAACAACAGTATGTATACATTAAATCAGGATGACATTCAAATGTACTTAAAAGACTTAAGACAAATTGATGTTATGACCCCCGAAAGAGAAAAAGAGTTATCGAATATTATGTGTTCGAATGACTGCACACAAGAACAGAGAGACGCAATTCATAAAGAATTGTTAGAGGGTAACCTTAGGTTTGTTATTACGGTAGCAAAACAATACCAAAACCAAGGGTTAGATATGTCAGATTTAATTGCTGAGGGTAATTATGGTTTAATGAAGGCAATCAAAAATTTTGATTGGACAAAAAAACTCAGATTTATATCATACGCTGTTTGGTGGATTAAACAATCTATTTTGCAATCTCTTAATGAGAACTCAAGAACGATTCGATTACCAGTTAATGTTGTTCAAGATTTATATAAAGCTAAAAAAGTCGCTCAAAAGACAAATACTGAATTAGATTCTAAATTTACAAGTCTACCCAAAACAACGTCAGTAGATAACTTTATTAATGACGAGGGAGACACTCTAATTGATTTACTTGAGAATGTTGACTCAGTACAACCCGATGAAGGTTTTAACACTGCAGATGAATTGAAACATAGGTTATTTGGTATTATGTCAGTACTTGACGACCGAGAAAGAAGTATTGTTGAAGAGTATTATGGGTTAACAGGTACACCAAGAACACTTGAAGATATTGGAGGTGATTTTAGCCTAACTAAAGAAAGAGTTAGACAAATTAAAGAAAAGGCTTTACGTAAATTACGTAATGAAAGCTCTACTTTATTTGATTACTTATAAGACTTTTAACTATTTATAGATAACTAAAATCACTTTATGGGTATTTTGAAAGAAATTAAAAAACGTATTTTTCCTACTGTAGTAGCACTCTCGGCTTTGTCTGTGAGTGTTTCTGCTGCGTTTTATTCGGTATCAGGGCTTAGTAAGTTATTTGCAGGTGCGACCTTTGAGGTTATAATAATGGCGTCATCATTAGAAATTTCTAAATTAGTTATCGCATCACTATTATATCAATATTGGGGTAAAATTAATAAATTGTTAAGGTTCTACTTAACTTTGGCTACAATAATATTAGTACTTATTACTTCTGCTGGTATCTATGGGTTTTTATCTGCCGCGTATCAAGAGACGGCGACTAAGTCGGGTATTGTTGATAAGAGAGTTGAAGTTTTAGAACTTAGAAAAAATAGATTTATAGATAGTAGAGATTATTTAATGACTGAAAAAGGGGTTTTAGATAAAAGTATTTCAAGTCTTAGAGATGGTTTATCTAACAATGTTATCCAATACAAAGATAAAGAAACGGGTCAAATAATTACCACAACTTCTTCAAGTACAAGAAGGGCGTTACAAAATGAGTTAAATACTGCGGTGGCACAAAGAGATAAAATATCTATTAGGTTAGAGACTGCTACCGATTCAATTAACGGTATTGATATTAAAATTTTAGATACTGAGAGTAGTGCTGAAATAGCAAGTGAATTAGGACCTTTAAAATATTTAAGTGAATTAACAGGTAAACCTATGAATATTATAATTAATGTACTTTTGTTAATTATTATCTTTGTATTTGACCCATTAGCAATTTCATTAGTAATTGCATCTAATTTCATGTTTAATCAATTAAAAGGTAAAAGGGAAAATGAGGATACAGAAAAAGATAATTTAGTAGGTAACCCCATAGACATATCAAAAGAGGCGGGTAAAATTGAAAAAGATTTACTTAATGATGAACCCAAACCTTTAGAGGTTTCTGACGAGTTACTAAGTAGATTAGAAAAAGAATTAGGTAAAATAGACACCAAAGAGACTGAAAATGAAAAAAGTATGGTGATAACTGATGATTTATTGAAAAAAATTGATAAATTATCACAAGTGATTGATTTGGAAAGTGACGTAGAAGAACAATCAGAGAATATAGAAAAAAAAGAGAATAATAAAGTCACTCCACAACCAAATAAACGTATTCTAACATATAGAAGGAGAGATGGCGGTGAAAATTCAAAAACTGATAGGAGTTAAACCTATTGGTAATTATAAAAAAAAGAAACAAATACTATTAACACATACGGGTCGTAACGCTAAAGATTATTTAAATAGTCTTAGATATCGAATGGGTGGTAAATATAATAAATTACCTCATTATGTGATTTCAAGGGAGGGTGAGGTACATGAAATTATACCTCCTGAAACCTATAGTAACTATATGGATGTGAAGTCCCATAATAAATCTACAATAGTTATATCATTAGAAAATTTAGGGTGGTTACGTAAAAACCCATTAGTTGGTGGTTACATTAACTGGATTGGTAATATTTATAAAGATAGGATATATGAGAGGAAGTGGAGAGGTTACTTTTTTTGGCAACCTTACACTGATAAACAAATTGAAACTTTATCTGTATTAGTTAATCAGTTATGTACTGACTTTAATATACCTACGACCTTTATTGGTCATAATGTTAAAGTGGATAAAATTGAAAAATTCCATGGTATAGCGTCTTACAGTAATTACTATAGAGAACGAACCGATTTAAATCCATCTTTTAACTTTGAAGAGTTTATAAAAAAAATAGAAAATGAGTAATCAATACGATGAATTAAAGAATTTACTGAATGTATCCAGAAATATGTTAGGTAAAAATGACCTTACAGAGTCAAGAAAAGTTTTAACAAAAAACGGCCTTATTAGTGAACAAGAAATAGAAGATGATGGAGCGACAAACATCGAGGTAGATTCTGAACAAGAAATTGAGGTGGAAACTACCCCTGATGAAGATAAAAGTAAATCATATAGAGTGTCTGGAGGTTTAATTACTTTACACGGTAATACTAAGCAAGAATTAGAACTTTCAACGGATGAGAAAATATCTTTTCAAGAAACTATGGATGAATTTGTAAACGAAGTGTCTGACTTATCTGATTTTGGTACATTAAATTTATATCCAAATAATGTGGACTGGTCAGGTAAAGTGATAGACTACGATGTTGAATTTTACTTTTCAATAGGTGAAGACAACGGAGTATATATCAATGGAGATATGATTAAATTAGATGATGGTTTAGTAGAGTTAATTAATAAACTTACCTCGTTCTATGATAAATTTAAAGCTAAGTGGGCTAAAGTTCTTTCACAAAGAAAGAAAACAAAAAATATAGATGCGGTATGATTGCATTAACTAGCGTCTTAAACGTTTTTAATAGTATTTTTGATTTTATCAAAAAGAACCCTAAGTTTTTTTTAGGGGTTATTTTTGCATTATTAATTGTTTTATTGTTTAAACAATGTGATAACATTAAAGGATTAAAAAATGAAATAGAAATTAAAGAAGTTGAATATGAAAATGAAAAAAACCGTTTCTTTAATAATATCGAAAATTTAAAAGATTCAGTAGAGTTTGTTGAAGAGGATAACGTTTATGTTAAATCACTTTTAAGGGTTAGAGAAGGTGAATTACAGTTATTAGATAGAAAATTAAATGACGCTAAAATAAACATTCAAGAGTTAGCCGATAAACTCGATGAAAACGTAGAGGTTAAAAATATATACGTTACTGATGTGAGTTCAGAGATAGTCACTAATGACGTTATGACAAACATTGAACGTGATAGTGTCGGTAATATCGGTTTAGGTATAAAAGATTCCAACCAAATATATACACTTGAGACACAGAGTTGGTTTAAGTTAAGACCTTTTAAAGATTCATTGAAGTTAGAGTTAGTGGATAGATTTGGAATCGGAAAATCATCTCAACTAAAACACAATTTAAATTTTTCACTTACATTATCTCAACTTGAGATGGAAAATGGATTAACACGAGTTGTTGTACAACCAACAGATAATAATGGGAATCCAATACCTCCAAGTATTTTACAGATACCATTCGTTAATGGTGTAGAATTTATGGATATAAAACCTAATATAATACAGTCGCCCCCAAAACGTAAAAGTAGAAGGGGTTTTGGTATGTTAATAGGGCCATCATACGGTTTATATAGTATAGATGGTTCGTTTCAACCTACATGGGGCATAGGAATAAGTGTAGGTTATAAGATTTTTTAATATTTATTAATATGGCACTAACACAGGCAGACAAAAACGACATCGAGATAATGATAAGGAAAGAAATAAAAGACTTCCTTGGGTCAACGACTATTAATCAGTTTGAGAAAAAAATTATCGAGAAAATACAAGATGAAATACGTAGAGGTAAAATAACTAAAGATGTTAGTGAAATAGTTGCTAAGGTTATGAAAGAATTTTATAAAATAATGTGGACTCAAAGAAGTTTTTGGGAACCAAGACTAAAAAATGTTAAATAATGAAAGATGTATCACAACAACTTAAAAAGGCTATAGGAACTGAAATGAGTTCGGCTATGAGTAAAAATTATACCGCTCATGGCGATAGTGATTCAGTTACTGATTTTATGAATGCGTCTAGTAAACTTAAAAAAGAGGTGCAAGAAGATGGTAATGAAGGATGGTCACCTCAAATAGGTAAGACTGAAGGATTAACTAGTGATACTTTAACTAAAATATTAACTAAAATAGCTAAAGACTTAGATGATGAGATGGTGACATCTAAAGAAGAACCGAATGAAGCGACTAGTGCAGGTTCAGCCGGTGGTTATGTCGGACCTTTATTTAGTGAGCCTCAAAAAAGAAAAATTAAGGAAGAAAAATTAGAAGGTGGTTTATCTGATGGTATGAGTATTGAAGATATGGCATCTCATCACAAAGTTGATGTCGATAGTATTATAGACGCTTTAGAGAAGGGTGTTAATGTTGAATTAGAACATACTACTGAAATGATGGTAGCTTTTGAAATCGCGATGGACCACATTTACGAGGATTTAAACTACTATAATAACTTAGAGAAGATTGAATCCAAAGAGGCAACAACCTCATCTTCTGTTGGGGCTTATGATGCACCATTTGGAGGACCAAAAAAGGACCCATTACAAATAGATACACCTAAGAATGTTTATTCAAAACTTAGGTCAGTTAAAGATAAGAACTTTCCAAAGTTAGGTGGACCTGGAGGTAAATACGTAAAAATAAAAGATAAGTGTAAGAAGTTCCCTTACTGTAATCAGGGTGACATAAATGCTTTAGAGTTCTTTGAAAACAATATAGTTAAAGAAGCCATAAAACAAGTATCAAAAAAATATAACTTGGATAGTTCCTTTATTAAAGGGGTTATAATGGAAAAGTTAAATAAATAATTGATACTTACCATATATTTATAATAAAAATACTGATATGAAAGATATTGAAAATATGATTGAAAACCTCGTAGAGAGAGTTCTAAGCGAGGAAGTCAACAAAAAAGTAAAAGATATAACTGAGTCCGTTTCAACTGAAATTGATGAGATGGAAGAGTACTATGAAGTAGCCAAAAACCGTAAAGAGGAAAGAAAGGCTAAAGATGAACCAAAAGAAGGTATGGGTAAAATGCCTGAATTAAGAGATAAGTTCGATGGACGTGATTCTGAAGTTGTTGGTGTATATTCCGATATAGATAAACAACGTAAAGAAATGGGTGAGGACGAAGTAGAAGAAGGTAACGAATTTAGTGGTGCAAGAGCTAAAGCAATCGAAGACGGTAAAGACGAATTCGAAGTTGATGGTAAAATTTATCCTGTAGAGGGTGAAAAAAACGAGTCTAAAAAACAAAGCTTAAAATTGACTGAAGATGAAATGATTGAGTTAATCCAACGAATAGTTAAAGAACAAAAAATTTCAGGGATTACAGGTCAAAAAAAGGCTATGAAAACATCTAAGAAAGATAATGAAGATTATATTAAATCAGTTACTAAAAAAATGAAAGACTATCTTAAAAGTGCTGATGAAGGAGAATATGTGGCTGACCCTGAAAAATTCCCAACAGGTAACGGGGATAGAAAAGATGATAAGATGATGTATACGGCATCTGACGGTGTTGAGGAGTATATCGACCAAATTGCACGTTCAGGAGGTATGGAAAATTTAGATTACGACCAAATCAAACCTGATGAAGAATGGTTAGATATGAACATTCTTGGTTCGTCAGAAACTGGTAATAATCCCGAATGGGCAAATGCGGTTAAGACTGATACAGGAGAAAAAGTTAAAGATAGAATGGATAAAAACATTTTAGCTAAACTTAAGAAACAATCATATAACAAAGCACCTCAACCAGTGACCGATTACTCAGGTAAGAAAAAAACAACTGATAGTATGGCGGGTATCGAGGTTTCAGAGTCTGTTAAAACAGATAAGAAAAAAGAGAGAGTAAATGAAGATATTGATAAGATGAAAAAACTATTTTCGCACAATTACAAAACTCAATAACAAACAAAACTTTATATTTTTTTGGTCCGTTCTATATTTTTACTATGAAAAGATATAGAATGGACCAATTTTTTAAATGGTTATCTACACCTATGGATAAGGAAGATATCGACACATGGAATCGTGCAAATAATATTATACCTGAATACTGTGATTTATTTGAAGACTTTAGTTTTTCACTTTATTACTTAATTAGTGGAACTTACTTAGGGTTTAGTCATGGTGATAGTAGTGCAACAAAAATTGGTATAAAGAATGACGATAAGTTAGAGCACTTTAGATGGTGTTTTGATAAAGTTATATTAGATTTCAAAAAGGAAAATATAACATTTAACTTCAGTAGTAATGATTATGACTTTTTTGAATCATTTTATATGGAAGTATATTATGAACAGTTAGATGATATCGTTAGAGACTCAATAGAGAGCTTCTTACGGGATTTATTTAATAGGAGAAGAACAATTACCAAACCTGACCTTGAGATGTTTACAGACCTTTATAAGTCGTTGGAGCGTTCAGTGCAATTATAATTTTTCCCATTTCTATTTACAATGAGCAATATAAAATTAAGTTTTTTAAAAACATAAACTATAATAAGATTATTAAAAATGACAAAAACATTAGAAACAATTAAAGAGTTGACGGAAACACTTTCAGTAGATACTAACAAGTTTTACGAAGGTAATAAATCCGCAGGTGTAAGAGCAAGAAAAGGAGCTCAACAACTAAAGGCTTTACTACAGGATTTGAGAAAAGAAATTTTGGAAGAAAAAAATAAGTAATAAAGTGATAGAAACAATAATGACATATATGGCGATTTTTATTGCAGTATTTACATCATTATCAATCATACGATTGTCAGTAAATTTCATAAAGGCCCTATTATCAACTCCACCTAAAAAGTTCGAGATTGGTATAGGGTCCTTAATTTACCACGGTCTATGTTTATCCTATTTAATAACATTAATAATTACCGCAATATGAATACGTACTATAATTTTTTAAATAAAATACAAAAAAATCTAAAGATGGTTAGAGTACTGGATACTCATGTTAGTTACGATTTATTATTTTCAAATAAATGGGTATTACCACGTAATATGGGTAAGGGTGTGGAAGTTGTTAAAAATGGTATAGATGGAGATAAGATATCCCTTTCATTTGTTTGCCCAATAAATGAGTCTTCAGTTAATCAACTTGAGGATTTGATTGATAACATAATTAAATCTAACTTAGAGAGAGAAGCTAAAGACAAATTATTTAGAAACAAAGTTCAGGAGTTAAAGGGTATTTTTGAAAAAGAAAATTTAGAGGACTTACAGAACCTTAAATTTGATGTGGATGAGATAACAAGTATTATAAATTCAAAAGAAATAATAGATGGAGAAGGTAACGAATCAGGAAATAGAGAAGGAGTTGAATCTACTGAAGTTAGAGAAAAAGAAGTCGATAAGGCAAATTGAATCATCTAAAAATACACTTATTAAAGACATCCAAGGGTTCGATAAAGAAATGGTGTCAAACACTATCTTCATTGAAAAGAAATATACATTATGGGAGAGGATAAAAGTAATTTTAGGGATGAGTTAAGTCTTTTGGCTAAAATATCTAATGATATTGAATCTTCTATACTTTCTAAGGGTGATGTAAAAATTATTATTGAGTTGGAGTCATTTGAATATAATGAAATAATAAAAAACTTTGCCGCGGTTTATCATAGTAATGATAAATTTAATATTGAAATTTCAGGTATTAACTTTACGTTCGTTTTGAAAAAGTAGTGGTTTGACGATACAGTTTTTTCTTATCAAAACCATTTTTAACTAAAAGGTTGTACATCCACTTTCTCTGTGTGGTTGATGTATCTTTCACAAATATAGCATCATTTCTACCGGTATTTCTAAAATGATTTTCTAAGGTACTAAGTAAACGATGTGAGTCATCTATATTTTTTAAACTAAACACTAAAAACTTATCATTAATTTGTATAATTAATTTATTATGAAGAGTAGAAATACTCTTCATTTCTTTTTTTATACAGTATTTTTTAACTATTTCATTAAATGTAATACGATTATTAGTTGACCAATCGTAAATCTTTTCTTCAATAGAATAAGGAATCATACGTTTTATCATATAATCGGTATCTGAATCCATAAATAATTCAGTGTTTCTACCAAATTCATCTTCTTTAAATAACGGTACTTGATATGAATCTTGATTAGTTAATAATCCTAATTCATATGTGACGTACTCGGCATTTTCATAAGTTACTCCAAAGTCGATATTATTTTCTTTAATTAATGATTTAAATTTACTAATTGCGCGTTTCTCTGACTGATAACCTTTGATTATCTTTTTCTTTTTCTTATTCTTAAACAATACAATTATATAATTTTGCATGAAGGATTATTATCGAATTTTAAATATTAATAAAAACGCATCTCAAGATGAGATTAAAAAAGCGTATAGGAAATTAAGTAAACAATATCACCCAGATGTAAACCCTCAGGGGGAAGAAAAATTTAAAGACATAGCTGAGGCTTACGATACTTTAAGTGATGAAAAAAAACGAAATCAGTATGATAACCCCAGTCCTTTCGGAGGTCAATTCGGTGGTAATCCTTTTGATATGTTTAATCAACAAAGAAGACAAGCTAAACCTAAAGTTAAAGATAAAGTAATAAGAGTAACTTTAACACCTGAAGAATCATTTTTAGGTATTGAAAAGGAAATAACCTATAAATCTAAGATTTCGTGTGAATTATGTGTCGGTACCGGTGGTAAAAAAAATACATGTACAACTTGTGCTGGTAGAGGATTTATAAGACAAAAAATGGGTACAGGTTTTTTCACACAGACAGTGGATACTCCGTGTCATACTTGTAGGGGTAGTGGTCAAATGGTTGTTGACCCATGTCTTAATTGTAATGGTTCAGGTTCTATAGATAAATTTAAAAATTTAAAAGTATCAATACCTAAAGGGGTTGATAGTGGTGATTTTTTAAGAGCTGCGGGTAAAGGAGACTACTTAAATAATATTCAAGGTGATTTGTTAGTTCAGATTAATATGATTAAAAGTAAATATGAGAAAGTTGGTAAAGATTTAGTTTTTAATTTAAATATAAGCCCTATTGATATGTTAATAAATAAAACTTTTAGGGTGTCACACCCTGATGGAGACTTAGATATTAATTTACCTAAAACATTAAGTACAGAAAAACCACTAAGAGTTAAATCTAAAGGATTTGTTACTCAAAGTGGTATTGGTGATTTCTATATAAAAGTGGGTGTAACTAACAAGTCTATTAGTGATGAGGATAAGGTAAAATTAAAGGATTTACTAAAATGAATTAATTAAAAGTTGTATTAACTTAACAGTTCCATATATACTCGTCGCTAACATATAAAAAGAAAATAATACTACAAATTTTTGACCAACATTTAACCCTCTGGCGCATGTTTTACAGTCTTCTTTTTCATTTAATTCTATTGAGTTAACATTGTATTCTTTTGACATAATAATAATTTTATATAGGTAGTTTAAGATAAATATGTGTGATTGTAAATTGCAAAATAGATAAGAATACATAATAATGTTATATTTATAATAAAAAAATATTATGAAAAAGATTTTAGATTTTATTAAAAAGATTTACAACATTATTAAAACATGGATAATGTTAAACGGTATTGAAGGTGTTGTTGGATTACTCACGGGATTAGTATTGTGGGCGTTTGGTTTTAAAATTTACGCAGGATTCGCTTTTGGAGTGTTTGCAACAGTAAATTGGAATTTATTTAAAACTAAAGTACTCAAACTGAAAACTCGACTACAACGACTAAAAAACCGATTAGAACGGTTAGAGAATAAATTAGTTAAATTCTTTAAGAAATAAATTTAAAACCTCACTTTAGTGGGGTTTTTTTTTGATTTACATTTGCCTTTTACTTATTTTTTCCTATATTTGTAAAAAAGAAAATTATGTTATCATATATAGGAGGTAAAAGTAGAATAGGTAAATGGATAGTAGAGTACTATCCGAAAGATATGGAGGTCTATGTTGAAACATTCGGAGGGATGTTTTGGTGTTTTTATAATATGGACTTAGATTTGTATCCAAACTTAAAGAAAGTCGTTTACAATGACTTTAATCCACTCAACTACAATTTGTTTTTATGTATTCAAAACCCAACAGAATTACTTAAGGCTGTTGATAATATACCTTGCCAACAAAGAGGTGTTTTTCCAACTCCACCTAAGTATAGAGAGTTATTTAATGAGATACAAAAGGAGATATTTGTAGATACGTATACCGTGAGTACTAAACCAAACTATGAATTAGCCGCTAAATATGCGTACATCCTTACTCAAGTTTTTAGTGGAAGTAAACCTGAAACTTCAAGTTATATTGACTTAAAAGGTAAATACAAATCAAAGTACCTTACTTTTAGGGATAAATTAAAGAATGAAAAATGGGTTAAAAAATTCTTAGCGGTAAGTCATATTGAAAATATGGACTTTGATGATGTTATTAAGAAATACGACTCCCCAACGACATATATTTATTTAGACCCACCTTATTGGAAGACTGAAAATTATTACTCTAATCATGATTTTGATAGAGATGACCATGAAAGACTGGCAAATTCACTTAAAAATATAGAAAGTAAATTTTCTTTATCTTACTATGATTTTGAATTATTACATACATGGTTCCCTAAGAATCGGTATGTGTGGGTTGAAAAAGACTTTGCTAAAGCGGCTGCGGCGTCCAAAGGTAAAAAACAAAATAAAGGTACTGAACTATTAATTATGAATTATGAAATTCCTAACCTCACTAAATTTGAAGTATCTACGGATAATGAACTTGAGAATAGTCAACTTAGTTTAGATATATAACCCATATAAAAATAGAATATTTTTAATTTTCGTTATATTTATAAGAAAACAAATAGAGATATGAAGTTTAATAACATTATAAAAAGTATTATCTTAGAACAGGGTCGTTATGAGATTCTGAAGAAAACCTATACTCAACCGAAAAAGAAAGGTGAGAAAGTTAAGCCAGCAAAAATGTCACTCGAACAACTTAATAAAATGGTGATGACTGACCCAACTACTCGTAGAGATGGTGATAACATTAAAAAGGCCGGTAAATATGTAAATTGGATAATCAAACAATTTTTACAAATTGAACCAAATATTGAGGCCGCGTATGGGACTCCACAATTTAAAAAAGAATTAAAAGAAAAAACTGATTTATTTTTTGAAGATTTATATAAAACAACTGATGACCTAATTAAGTTTGATAGGTTCAAAACTCAAATTGATGACGAATTAAGAGACATTAATAAATTAACTATTGATAGTTTATTTAATACGGTTAAAGACTTTAGTTTAGAAAAAGCAAGTACTACTAAGGCAGAGCGAAAAGAAATGAAAGTTCATCCAGGTGCTGAAATAGTGTATTCAGGTAGTAAATATGATGTTTATATGATTGAAGACCAAGGAGACTTAGGTAAAGAGGCAGCTTGTTTCTATGGTGGTCAGAATAAAGAGACAAGATGGTGTACATCAGCACCAGGGTTATCATACTTTAATACATACATCAAACAAGGTCCACTTTATGTTTTAGTTGATAAGACCGATACGGAAGTAGGAGACATTTCTGGATTACCTAAACACAGGTATCAATTCCATTTCCCTAGTAACCAATTTATGGATATTAATGATAGACAAATTAACTTAGTTGACTTTTTATTAGGTGAAGAAGAAGGGTTAAGAGAATTTTTTAAACCTGAATTTATGAAAGGTCTATCCAATGCCGATGGTACAGAAGTTTCTGTAGAGTATCCAAGAGATGCCGCATCTAAATTTATTGCATTATACGGATTTGATAAGTTCTTTGACGATTTACCAAATAATTTAGGTAGGTTAGATTTTATTAAAGGAAGTGGTAGTAGTAGATATGGTCAGCAAGAACCAAAAGACTTAAACATAAAAATACCAACTACGATTGGTAGGTTTAAAAATATGTACGCATTACATCTTGATGGAATATTAGAAGAATTGCCGTCTGAGATATCAAACTTAGAGGACTTAATGTTCTTATCTTTACCTAACAATAAGAATTTAAAGTCATTACCAAAAGAAATGGCTGAAAAAAATGGTAATGATTATAAGATGAAAAATTTAGCGGTTATCACATTAGCGGGTTCTAATCCTAATATTGAAATTCCTGAAGAGATTCAAAAAATGATTGAAGATAAGGGTATTAAAGTTTTTAAATAAGACTTGAAAAATCTTCAAATTTCGTGTAATTTTTATTTAAATCATTAATATGTCAAACGTAGATATTGAAATATATTTTTCACAGTTTAAAAACTTCTTTTTAGATAATCCCACTGAACTCATAAAGTTAATTGGTAATGCATCTGAACGAGATTTTTTTAACGAGGTATATAATACTATTCATGATAATCACGATAGTGGTGACGAATTACAACTTACACACAAACAAATAATGGATATTGTCATCAAATTAAATAAAATTAAAGAAGTTGATAATTCATATTTTGATAGTCAAATATTTCAAAAAACTAAATTTGGAATATTTTGTTTAAACTAATAACGCATCCTTATCCCTTTATTTATTTGTTTAATGATTTATTTTCTAAATGAAATAAACAACTAATTAATTAATCAGTGTATTTTAGAGATAATAATTATAGTGATGGTATTGACAAATTCATGGTCATTACTGTTGCCACAGAAGAAAACGAAGAATTAGTCCGTTTTAGGGAGTCTTGTCATCATCATGATATACCATATAAAATTTTAGGGTTAGGTCAAGAATGGACGGGTGGTGAAGCCAAAAATGGGGTACTACTTAAACCAGGTGGTTCACAAAAAATAAATTTACTTAAAGAAGAATTATCTGATTATCCTGATTTAGGTAATCATATTATACTTTTTACCGATTCATATGATGTGATTATTAATGGTTCATCTGAAGATATAGTTAGTAGATTTAGAAAGATGGAATCACCAATAGTATTCTCAGCTGAAAAGACATGTTGGCCAGATGAAAATTTAAAGGAACTATATCCTAAATCACCCACCGATTATAGGTATTTAAATTCAGGTGGATTTATTGGTTATGGGGACCACATATCAAAATTAGTAAATAAAGTTTCAGTTAATAATCAATATGACGACCAACTATACTATACTGAAAGATTTTTTGAGGACCTAAAAAGTAACAAAGATACTATATTAGATTATAACCAATTCTTATTTCAAACGATGAATGAATCTTTAGAGGATGTTATTGTTGAGGGTGGTAATATTAAAAATATTGTAACTAATGAGTCACCACTAATAATACATGCAAATGGTGGTAGTACAGTAAAGAATAGTTTAAATGATTACTATGAAAAAATATTCAATAAAAGAAAAATAAATTCTTTTATTCCTAATAATAATAAAATCAAAAAAGATACAAATCAATCTGATATATTAATTGGTTTATTTTTAGACGAGAAGGTACCGGATATTAATCAAACTTTTGACCATATCAGGTTTTTGAATTATCCAAAAGATAAAACTTCATTTCACATAATTTATAACGATAGTAAACATGATTACAAAATTAATATGTTTAAAGAAAAGTATTCAGATATATTTAAAAGTTTTAAAATAACACGTACTAACAATAATAAAGTTATATCAAGAAAGAATTTTCTTATTGAATCCTATGACGAGGCTGATTATGTTGTTATGATGGAATCCAATCACATATTTAGAAATATTAAATCCATTCAATTATTAATTAATGAATGTAAGGGAATTATTAGTCCAATGATTAATAAGGAGGGTAGTGAGTGGGTTAATTTTGAATCTAAAAACAAAAAGGAATATCAAAAATATGGTAAGAAAGGTGTTTGGGATGTAGATGCAATATATGGTATTCATATAATAAAAAATGATTTAATACCATTTAGTGTTAGTTCGCTTTACATGGATAGTGAAAAATATAGTCACGATGATTGGGATATATTAATGTGTGATAACCTAAATAAACAAGGTTATCAAATACAAATATCAAATACTAATTACTACGGAGGAATAATTTAATTCCTCTTTTTTTATTCCTTTATTTTAACTACATTTGTGTTATGGATAAAAAGACGGTACATTATAAAAAAGTTATTGATACGTATTTGATTACTGAATATCATACGTATAATGATATAGGTGATAATACTGTCAGAGAATACGTTAAAAGATTAAATGAAAATAAATACGGGTATTGGAGAGAATTCGAAACTGATAAAGTTTCTGAGGAAGAATTCAAATCCAATTACGGTAATACATCATCTAAGGTTAGTTCAGAAAAAGTAACAATAGTTGTTGAAGAGTATCCTAATAAAATTTCATGTAAGGTATATCAAACTGAAAGAATTAGACGAGTGGGGTCATCCTATTTTAGGGTTCGAAAATACCTTACCTACCTAACATATAATTTTAAATACAATAATTTTTATTCAGGTACGATTAGTAAAAAAAATAAAAAAATCTTATCTAAAAAAGTTAGGGTTAATGATTTCAACGGACATGTTTTTAGTTCTTTAAATTTAGAAATAAGGAGGCAACTAAGAGATAACGAATTACGTAACAATAACTTTTCTAATAGAGCCCCTAAAGAAAACTCAAAACTTTCATGGCAAGTTACAAAAAAATACAGCGATAGGTGTGAGCACTCTAATGATATTATGGATATCTTTTTAAGTAGAATTAAGGAAAGATGTGGTGTTAATAAAGATATAAGAGGTAATGATTATGAGGTTAAATTTTTCCAACTATATTTGGAAACCAATAAATTTAAATACCCTAATAACTATGGGGAATATGTTCAGTTATCAATACCTAAAAAATTATTAAAAAAAGAAACCAATTTAGTTTCTTTATATATGAATATTAATGAACTAAATGGTAGGAAAATTCGTAAGATTTTAAATGTTGGTCACGATTTAGACTTTGAAGTCTTAAATAAAGTGTATACTTTACTTGGTGTAGATTACTTTAACAAAGTTAATAATAGCGTGTTTGTTAAAAGTAATCTTCATTTTTCTTCAAACTTTAAAGTTGAAAAAGTCAATTTAGAGATTAGTAATTTCCATAAACAAAATATTGTTAATGTTTTAAATGACGGATTAAATCTACATTCAATTATCGAACACTTTAATATGGTTAAAGAATTGGAAGATAAACACGGACATAAGTTTAAAGTTAAATTTAAAGATATAGAACAATTTAATAATGAACATTATGATTTATCTGAACTACTACAATCATATAGAAAAGGTGTGGTTTCTAGATACTATGGGGATGGTGTGGTAAGTTTAATTGAAGGAGGTATAACCGATTTAGTTGGTGTTGAGTATTTTCCTAAAGTACTAATGACTACCAACGATTACAATGAAGAATCACAAACTCAAAAGAATTGTGTTAGAACTTATATTGAAGACCCAAATAATATTATTATTTCGTTGAGGGTTGGTGGTGAAGATAGTAAAGTGCGGGCCACGATAGAATATAGGTTTATTGGTAACACCTTAAAAAGAGTGCAATCACTTGGTGGTAAAAATGGTAAATTAACACCTATGTGGGACACAACGTTAGAGATTTTAGATGATAAGATAAATTCACTATATCGAAGTGAGATATTAAAAACACCTGAACTTACTAAAGTTTATAAAAGTGGTAAGGTTATAAAGAGAAAGTCTCAATATGATGGAGTTATTCTTAGGTGGGACAATGAAGATGAAATGAATGAAACAGTTAATATCGATTTACCATTTTAAGATAAAAAAAAACTAAGAGGTAGGTTGACTACCTCTTTTTTTATGATTATATTTTAGTGAATTAAATCTAATCTAATAAATAAAAGAAATGAGTGAAAAAATTTATGTCCGTAAAATTGAGACTTGGACAATCTCATCTGCAAGTAAACCGATTGAGGTTAATGTGGAGGCATTAAGAAAGTGTGTACCACCATACGAAGGTGAGTCAGAACAAGAATTGGTAAACTATCTACAAAACAATGTGTGGAATGAGTACGAATTCTATGAGAATGAAACTAATAAAGAAGTTTATGGTGAGGATGATGTATATGATTTATGTATGGAAGAGGCTTACGTTGAAAATGAGTTCTTTGATTCTCGTAATAAAGGTGAAGATACATCTATTCAAGTGGGTGTACCAAATGAGGAGTGGACAAAATATGGTGGTTTCCAACCATTAGCATACGGAGAAAACGAATATTAAATAAAATAATAAAAATGAAAAAGATAAGTAAATTTTTTCAGAGCTGGTATCCAGTAATCTTCGCATTTATGTGTCTACTTTATTCAGTAGGTTTAGGATTAGCCGGTTACACAGAAGAGGCCCAATACTCAGCACATTGGCCAGGAACTATCCTCCTATTTGCGATAGTAATCAGACAAAGACGTACAACATGAATTTAGCATTCTTTATAGTGGGTGGAGTTATTTTTAGCGCTTATATCTACTTTACAATTTGGAATATATTCTACGGTGCTAGAAAACAAAGAGAAGAAAACTATCCTAATTATTACGATAGACATGGTCAAATGGTAGAACCTAAGGATGATGATATGGATATGGATGGAATGGGTAACTTTAGTCGGTTTCCCAATACTAAGTCAGCTAATAAACATAGGATAAATAAAATGGATAGAGATTGGAAAAGTCGCCGAAAAGAAAAGGTGAGTTAAAATGTCTAAACAGGGATAAACAAACATTAATAAATAAAAAAAGAAAATGGCAAAACTAAGAAGAAAAGTAATTATCACAACAGTACGTTGGGAAGATACGGAAGAATTAACAGAGGACCAAGTTAAGAGATGGAAGAGTGGAGACGATGACCTCCAAGATGAAGTTCATGAAGAAGTAGTGGATGATTTTGATTTGGTAAGAGATAAAGTATTAGAGGACACCGAGTGGCCTGAATTAATAGAAGAATAAAGATATGGCAAATAATTTAAAAAGTTTTGTTACCATTAAAGGTAACGATGAATCAATTAAACTTATTGATTCGATGGTAGATAATGTTAATAATAATGATAGTGACAGTCCTGTTACAGCATTCGCAACGGCATTTTATAATGATGTTGAATTAACTGAAGACCGTAGTGTCTTAAACACATGGTCTAATGAAAATTTAGGTTCTAAATGGACCACATTGTATGATGTTCAAAACGATGGGGAGTTTTCTATAGAATCAGCTTGGTATCCACCAAAACAATTTTTCGTTCACCTATACAACCTATGTGTTACATTAGATGAGAATGTTGAAATTGAAGTAACATACGAAGATGAAACTTATAGTCCAATTGGTGCAATTGTGATTAAAAAAGATAGAGATGGTACACCATGTATTTGGGAAGAAGAAGACAATGATATTGAAAATCCTCTTGAGGATATGGATTGGGATGATGAAAAGTATGATGATGTATCTCAAGAATTCTATGAGAGTCTATATGAAAATCAACAATCTTTATTAGGATTATGTCATGAGTTAGTAATAACTGATGGGGAACCAATTGAGGAATTAACAGAAACAGAATAATATGAAGATAAAGTTAGAATATATATGGTTGGACGGGTATAGTCCCGAACCAAACTTAAGAAGTAAGGTAAAAGTAGTAGATGCTAAATTACATGAGGTAAAAGGTAAGAAATTACATGGAGTATCATTAAATGACTGTCCTCAATGGGGATTTGATGGTTCTTCCACTAAACAAGCTGAAGGTAATTTTTCGGATTGTACTTTAAATCCTGTTAGGTTATATCCTAACCCACTTAATAAAGGTGTATTGGATTCATATCTTGTGTTTTGTGAAGTACTCAATCCTGACGGATTACCGCATGACTCAAACACTAGAGCATTAATAGGTGATGATAATGAAACTGATTTATGGTTTGGATTTGAACAAGAATATACAATTATGAAAGATGGAAAACCGATTGGTTTCCCTAAAGACGGCTTTCCTGAACCACAAGGTAAATACTATTGTGGTGTGGGTAATGGACAAGTTAATGGTAGACTTTTTGTTGAACAGCATATGGAAAACTGTATCATGGCAGGAATTGAGGTGACAGGTACAAATGCTGAGGTAATGTTAGGTCAATGGGAATATCAAGTATTAGGTAAGGGTAAATTAAAGTCAGGTGACGACTTATGGATTTCAAGATACATATTAAATCAAATGTCAGAGGACTATGGATTTAACATTGAATATCACCCTAAACCCGTTACTGGTGATTGGAATGGTTCAGGATTACATTGTAATTTCTCAAATACAAAAATGAGAGAAGAAGGTGGAAAACCATATTTTGATGCGATATTTAAGACATTTGAATCACGACATATGGAACATATTAAGTGTTATGGTTCATCTAATGATATGAGATTAACGGGTGACCACGAAACACAATCTATTCATAAGTTTAGTTGGGGTGTGTCTGACCGAGGTGCGTCCATTAGAGTTCCAATCTCAACTGAAAAAGAATGGAAAGGGTATGTTGAAGATAGAAGACCCGCATCAAATGCTGACCCTTACAGAATAATTAATATTATTGATGAGTCTATTAATAACGCTGAAGAGTTATATAAAACTCTACACAATATGTATAGTGATGTAAAAGTAAGTGATGAAGTCAAAGAAATGGTTTTGACTGAACCATTAGAAAGAGAAACCGAGTAATGGAAAACAATAACCAAAATAATAAAGAAGAGTATCTTTTACCGAAAGAAGTATTAACTCACGTTAATAATCTAATTGGTAAAGGTGCTCATACTTTATCAACAGTTATTGAAACTGAGTTTTACACTCATGAGGCGTTAAACAGAATGTTAGAAAAAAATGAGATTATTTGGTCACACAAATTATTTAATGGTGGTCAAGTAATATTAAAGGAAGGTCTTATCAGGTTTTCTGAAACTTTTAATTACTTATATTTCATTAAAAGAAAGGACGAAAATACTTATAAGTTCTATACGATTTGTAAAGAAGAATCATCAGACAGTATGATTTTCTTTTTAAGAAGTTATAAAAATTTAAAAACAATATAAAATGAGAATATTAAACTCAGAAGAATTACAGGAAAAAATTAATAGTGGTGAGAAATTCATAGTAGACATGTATGCTGATTGGTGCGGACCATGTAGAATGTTATCTAGAATAATTGAAAGTGTCGATAAAAAAATGACAAGTGAAGGTCATCAAGTTAATCTATATAAATTTAATATTGAGTCTGACAATCAAATGTCTGCAAAATTAGGTGTCCGTTCGATACCAGCATTATTAGCATTCAACGAAGGTAAAAATGTTGAAACAAAAATAGGGTTAGTTCAAGAGAATCAAATAATTGAAATGGCAAACAATATATTGTAGATGATTATATTAGGGTTAAATTTAGGTCACGACGCTTCAGTTTCACTTTTAAAAGATGGTAAAGTTATTTCATCAATATCGTGTGAAAGAATTTATAGACTTAAAAAAACTTCTTATATTGATTGGGTTGCGATAGATTACGTTTTAAGTGATTCTAATGTTTCATTTGATGAAGTTGACTATATAAGTGTCGGTGGATATGATAAATGGAACTCAAATGGATTTATAGACATTTATTTAGATAAAGATGAGGATAGTCCTTTTAAAGGTGAGTTACCATCTCTAACTAGGTATGGGTACGATATATTTAATGATAATTGGTTAGTAACACCAACTACAGATAGGGAGTCATTCCCTTTCATAAATATTAATGTGGTTTTAGAGGGTCATTACGTAAAAAAAGGTTACTTAGTAAATCATCAAACTGCACATGCTGCATCATCATTTTATACTTCACCATTCAAAGAATCGGTCATAATGACATTAGATGCTTCAGGGGAGTATCCCGAAAAAAGTGGGTCTTACCATTACGGTAGTAATGATAGATTAGAAATTTTAGGAGCACCTAATACTTTAGTTGGTGTTTTTTATGACAAAATGACCGATTGGTTATCAATAGGACCTGGATTAACTAAAGCAGGTACTTTAATGGGACTATCATCATTTGGTAAACCCAATGAAATAGCGCTTAATCAATGGAAGGATTTTATTATTAATAATAATGGTAAATTAAGTTCAGGTGATTTAGAGTTTTATTATATTATGGGTTCTAAATTATCTGGATTACCACCACACAGCTATAGGTCTTGGGTAGAAAACGATAATAAATTATATGAAGAAAAACCCAAATTTAGTGGTAATAGAACAATACTGACTAATTCAGAAGTTGATACGGTAAAGGGTATGGATTTAGCCTCTTCAGTACAATATATTTTTGAAAAAATAGTTCTGATGTTTGTTGATGAATTATATGAATTGACAAAAGGTTATAATGGTGGTAATTTATGTTTGGCAGGTGGTTCATTTTTAAATTGTAATGTTAATTATAAGATACTTAAAGAAAGTAAATTTAAAAACATTTATATATATCCAGCGTCAGGTGATGATGGGTTATCTGTTGGTTCGGTACTTTATTCTTACCATCATATTTTAGGTAATGATAATAAAGAGTATAGTAATTCAGAAATTGTTTATACAGGTAAAAAATATAGTAATGAAACTATTGGTGTAAAATATGATGTGAAGGTTATTTCTAAGATGATAAGTGAATCTAAAATTATCGCTTGGTTTCAAGGAGGTTCAGAATTTGGTCCAAGGGCTTTAGGTAATCGTTCATTTATAGCCAACCCTGCTGACCCTAATATGAAAGATATCTTAAACGCTAGAATTAAATTTAGAGAGTGGTTTAGACCATTCGCACCATCGGTTACTGAAGAAAACTGTCAGGAATATTTTGACATTGATGTTCCATCACCTTTTATGTTATACACCTGTCCAGTTAAAAAACCTGACTTAGTTCCATCTATTACTCATGTTGATGGTACTGCTAGAGTACAGACGGTTAATAAAAAAGATAACCCAACTTATTATGAGTTGATAAGAGAAGTTGAAAAATATACCAAAATACCTATGGTACTTAATACTTCTTTAAATATAAACGGTCAACCAATAGTTGAAACAATAGAAGATGCTATTGATTTATTTAATAATAGTGATGTTGACGCAATAGTTATTAATAATAGAATGATATTAAAATGAAAAAAGTTATAGTTTACACCATGGAAGGTTGTCACCACTGTGATGACATGAAAAAAATGTTAAAGGACTCTAAAATTGAGTTCACACCAAGAGATATTGATGTCTTTAAAAATGAATATGATTTATTTGTTCAAGCAACAGATAGTGAATTCATTCCCGCTTTTATGTTATTGACTGTTGAAGACGGTAACAAAACATCTAATATAAAATTATTAGTCCCTGATGATGACTTTGAAGATTTAGATGAGGCGTTGGTTAAGGTGAAACGATATTTAAACTAATATCATTTCACCAACTTTATCTTTTACTTTCCATATGTTAAAATGACTTATTATTTCTTCTGAGAAATCATATTCATTCAAATCCCACCTCTTAATTATTTCATCAGGTTTAAATGTAAATAAATCTAAAATTAAAGATTCTAACCATTCATTACTAGTTATTAAAGTATTAGAGGTAACTTTAAGTGATATATTCTCCCAATTAATTGTGTCAAACTTAGCATCCGTAAAAAATTCAACAGTTAAGTCACGACATAATCCTCTCTCAAATATATTATAAACAATGTAGTTAAAGTACGACTCAAAAACTTTAGATGTTTTTAGGTTTTTACCGTAATGTTGTGATGATTTAAAAGTTTCTACAGATGAATTATTTTTTAAAATTTTATAATCTTCAAAATTATTTAACACATCACTTATAATATCTTCATCAAAATTATTTGTAGTGAATACAATGTTTAAATCAGTACAAGCGGTAAACCTGTAGTGTTTATTATTTAACGTATCTAAATAGGTTTGTTTTTTTATTGAATCGGATAACTCATCTTTAGTATATGTTTTTTTAAAATAAATTGATTCTTCCTCAACGGGTGTATCATATTCGATAAGGTCAACAACATTTAAATTTATATCACTACTAAAGAGTGTTTTATAATATGATATAAATAATTTAGATAAGTTAATTGGTGTTTTATGTGTGGTATTTCCTCTCACCACTATAAAGTTACTGTTGTTTATTACTTGTATGTTTGTTTTATGATTTTTAGTTTCTTTTTCTATCTCAAGAATTACCTTATTAACTAATAGATTAGTTAAGTCTTCACCTCTTGAATAAGTTTGTACTATGTAGTTCGGCATATTAAATGACTTTTAAATATTTATTAAATGTATTATATAAAAAAAAACTTGAATGATAAATACAAATCGGTATTTAAAATGAATAATAAACTTTTTTGTGAGTATTTATAAAATAAGATAAACCCTTTGAATTGCACCAATGGCTAAAAACATTATAATAGTACCACAACCAACGGGTACGACACTTCCTTCTATTATTTTTGAGAACACTAATGGTGATACTATTTCATTAAATGTTCATGATGACGGTCGTCTAACTTTTTCAGGTGCAACACATGGAGATGCGTTAGTTGTTATTGATGAAGATAGATTAAATGTAAAAGGTTCTATTGTTTTAGGTAATGATGTTGCTTTTAATAGTGTTGGGTCTATAACAGACACTGGTGGTTGGAAAGGTAGTACGGTAGGGTTAAAAGGTAATCATGGTGTTGACGGTGATAAAGGTTTAAAAGGTATACAAGGACCTATAGGACCTACGGGAAGTAGAGGTACAACTACAGACGGACCACAAGGTGACAAAGGTAGAAAAGGTTTAAAAGGTTTAAAAGGTAGATTCGGTACTATAGGTACTAGTTGGCAATTTCAAAATGATGGTGACAAGGGTTTAAAGGGTTCGCAAGGTCCAACATCAACTGAAGTGGGACCAAAAGGTGAAAAAGGTAATCTTGGAGTTCAAGGTGAAGAAGGTATTAAAGGTTCTATTGGAAATAAAGCCAGTCAAGGACCTGTAGGTTTACAAGGTTCAAATTCAGATAAAGGTATTGTTGGTGATAAAGGTAATAAGGGTTTAAAAGGACCACAAGGACCTAAAGGTGTCAAAGGTATTGAAGGTGAAAAAGGTAAAAAAGGTTCTTTAGGGTCACAAGGACCAGTTTCACAATCGGGTTCATCTGCAGATAAAGGACTTAAAGGACTTAAAGGTCTTCAAGGGACAAAAGGTCCGAAAGGTATTCAAGGAACCCAGGGACTTCAAGGTCCAATAGCTAGTGTTGGTGTACAAGGACCGGTAGGACCTAAAGGTCCGACAGGAGAAAAAGGTATCAAAGGACTTAGAGGTGTGAAAGGTCTTAAGGGGGTAAAAGGTCTTAAGGGAGTGAAGGGACATAAAGGACTTATCGCAGTAAGTGGTGATAATGGTCAACAAGGTCCAACAGGTGTTCAAGGACCAACAGGTTATAAAGGGGATAAGGGACTTAAAGGTCTTCAGGGACCCAAAGGTCCAAAAGGTATTAAAGGTCCACAAGCCAGTACAACTATACAAGGACCGCAAGGGCCACAAGGATTACAAGGAAATACTTCAACAGATAAAGGTATAAAGGGTCAAAAAGGATTAAAAGGTGTAAAGGGTTTAAAAGGTTTGAAACCTAATAGAGGTACTCAAGGAGGTATCGGTACACAAGCTTCACAAGGACCTACTGGACCAACAGGACCTAAAGGTGATGATAAAGGTCAGAAAGGTCTAAAAGGTATTAAAGGTCTAAAAGGTAATAGAGGACCACAAGGACCTCAAGGTGCGATTGGTAATCAAGGTAGTATAGCCTCGACAGGTGACAAAGGTATAAAGGGTGTAGTTGGACCAACACCATTCAAAGGACTTAAAGGTCTTAAGGGTAATAAAGGTTTAAAAGGACCTAAAAATTCACAAGGACCACAAGGTCCAACAGGTAATCAGGCGTCTATAGGTAATAAAGGTAATCGAGGTGCAACTTCAACTGATAAAGGTCTTAAGGGACCTAAAGGTTTAAAGGGTATTGAAGGGGTAAAAGGACCTATTGGGTTACAAGGTCCACAATCAAGTACAGGGACTGTAGGTACACAAGGTCCACAAGGTGACCAGGGACCGCAGGGGCCGACATCTACAGATAAAGGTATAAAAGGTCAAAAAGGTTTAAAAGGGTTAACAGGTGGGCGTGGTCCCCAAGGGAGTGATGGTGTAAGAGGAGGTAAAGGCCCACAAGGACCAACAGGTAACAGAGGTAATATTGGTGTATCATCCGACAAAGGTAATAGAGGTCCACAATCTACTGAAAAAGGACTTAAGGGTCCTCAAGGTGATAGAGGTCCACAATCTACTGATAAGGGTCAAAAAGGTCCACAAGGAAGTAGAGGGAGTCAAGCTGCACAAGGACCAACAGGACCGGCAAGTACCGATAGAGGTCCAGTTGGTAATAGAGGAACACAAGGTTCACAATCTACAGATAAAGGTCAAAAAGGTCCACAGGGACCACAGGGTGACCAAGCTGCCGCAGGACCAACGGGTCCACAAGGTCCAACCAATAACACTAAAGGTCATAAAGGGTTAAAGGGTTTAAAAGGACTTAAAGGTAATAGAGGGAGTCAAGGTCCAAGAGGACCACAAGGTACAACATCAACCGTAAAAGGGTATAAAGGTATAACCAGTACTACTAAAGGTATTAAAGGACAGAAAGGTTATAAAGGACCTAAAGGACCAAGAGGTTCTGATGGTAATAGAGGGACACAAGGTGCGACATCAACAGTAAAGGGAGCGAAAGGGCCAAATAATTCTGAAAAGGGCTTAAAAGGGTTAAAAGGATTAAAAGGGCCAAAGGGTAATAGAGGTAATCAAGGACCACAAGGACCTAGAGGAGCCACTTCAACGGTTAAAGGTTATAAAGGACTAGATAATACAACTAAAGGTCCAAAAGGTTTAAAAGGGTTAAAGGGTAATAGAGGTAATCAAGGTCCAAGAGGACCACAAGGTTCTAGAGGTAATGATTCTACAGTAAAGGGACCAATAGGTCCAACTAATAGTACTAAAGGACAAAAGGGTGTAGTTGGTGATTCAGGACCACAAGGTGATAAAGGTATACGAGGGCCGCAAGGACCAAGAGGAAATGATTCAACAGTAAAAGGATTTAAAGGACAACCAAGTACTGAAAAAGGTTTAAAAGGAATAAAAGGATATAAAGGACCAAAAGGTAATAGAGGTTCACAAGGACCGCAAGGACCAAGAGGGTCTACATCAACAGTAAAAGGACCACGAGGACCATCAAGTAGCGAAAGAGGTTTACAAGGTGGTAACGGACCAAAAGGATATAAAGGTCAAAAAGGTGAAAAAGGAATTAAAGGTCCGCAAGGGTCTCAATCGACAGATAAAGGATTTAAAGGTTTTATAGGTACGGATAAAGGACTTAAAGGGCCACAAGGACCTAAAGGGCCAAAAGGTAATAGAGGGCCACAAGGACCACAAGGTCCAAGAGGTAATCAATCGACAGATAAAGGAATAAAAGGATATAAAGGACTTAGAGGGTCAAATGGTCCTACAGGTCCAAACGGGACGTTTGGGTCACCAGGTCCAACAGGACCCGTAGGTGGAGGAGGACCAAATGGACCAACAGGACCACAAGGACCAGCAAGTAGTGAAAAAGGTTTAAAAGGTTTAAAGGGTTTAAAAGGTCCTATTGAAAAACAAGGGAGTCAAGGTCCAAGAGGACCACAAGGGATTGGTTCAATCACGGTTGGACCAACAGGTCCGATAGGTAACGATTTAGGGCCGACTGGTCCGACAGGTGCTCAAGGACCTACAAGTACAGATAAAGGGCCAATAGGCGCTCAAGGACCTACAAGTACTGTTAAAGGACTTAAAGGACCAAGAGGACCAATTGGAGCTAAAGGACGAATAGGGCCACAAGGACCACAAGGAGGTACTGGCCCTACGGGTTTAACTGGACCTACAGGTGCTGCAGGAGGTACAGGACCGGCAGGTAGTACAGGACCTAAAGGACCACGAGGACCAGTGGGATTACAAGGACCACAAGGGCCACAAGGACCGGCATCAGATAAAAGATTAAAAAATAATATTAAATCTTTAAAGGGTAATCTAAGTAAGTTAAAATTAATTAATGGAGTAAAGTTTACATGGAAAGGTGGGTCAACTAAATTTGAAGGTAATGTTGGAACTGATTTCGGATTTATCGCTCAAGATGTTGAGAAAGTTATACCTGAAGTTGTATTTAATAGTGAGAGTGGTTATCTAAAACTTGAGTACGGTAAGTTAGTTGCGATTGGTATAGGTTCTATACAGGAACAAAATACACGTATTGAAAATATAAGAGATAGAATTAATATATTAAAATCAAAAATTTTAAATGGGTAGAGATATTAAAATAAATCCAACGGGTGGGACAATTAATTTTTCAGGTAGTAATACTACTATGATTAATATTGACTATAATAGTGGTGAATTAAATTTCAACACCCACTTAGGTAATGATTTTAAAATTACTTCAAACTTAGAGTTAGATAATATAAAATTTATGCCCTCTGTTTCAGTTAATAAACATAATAATAGTGAGTTAATTGATGACTTAGGTAAGTGGAAGGGTTACCCTATGAATATGATTGGACCGACTGGTACAAAAGGTATTCAAGGACCGACAGGTCTTAAGGGTAGTAGAGCAGGTGATGGGGAAAAAGGTTTAAAAGGTAAAAAAGGTTTAAAAGGTATAACTTCTACTGAACAAGGACCAATAGGTGAGCAAGGAACTAAAGGGTTAAAAGGTATTAAAGGAGAAAAGGCCAACCAAGGACCTATAGGTCCGACAGGTATAAAAGGCCAAATAGGTCCTCAGGGTAATACGGGTCCAATAGGTCCGACATCTTTAAAAGGTCCAATAGGACCACAAGGATTTAAAGGTTTCAAAGGTAATAAAGGTATAAAGGGATTAATTGGTGACTCATTAAAAGGACCTACAGGATTATCGGCGAGTAAAGGTAACCAAGGACCCACAGGTACTAATAAAGGACCAATAGGTCCAAAAGGTGAAGTAGGTATAAAAGGACCTCAAGGACCAATTGGTATTACTGCAAATGTAGATGTTTATGTTTTCTATGACGCGACATCGATGCCAAGTGATAAGGCTAAAGAGGCCTCACAGAGTGTTAGAGATTGGTTCCAAACGGTAAATGGTGATGGTGATATTAATAAATTATACGAAGGGGTAATTGGTAAAAACAATCATAATGGTGAAAACTGGTTATGGTGGGCATCTTACCCATATCTTGGTTCACTATCCGGAGGTACCTTATCTGATAACACACAAATCAATGAATATAATAGTGTCGTACCTAACGCAACTTATAATTCTGCTTATTGTAAGTCTAACTCAGGTGGTAATTGTGTGCCAAGAAACTCACAATTTAATGATGGTGAGACAATTTATAGAAGAATTAACAGGGGTGTTAATTTAGATACAGGTGCCGCTGAAACAATATCTCAGGGTGTACCTTTTGACCATAGTGATTTAAATAATACAGAAACATCGGGACAAGGTTCGTTTGGTGGCGATAATACTAACTATTTGGTAATTATTGTTGCTGATGAGTCAGATGGTCTTGTTGGTCTATATCATGGACAGGTAGGTGGTTCTAATACTAACCCAAATAAGAGTGACTTATTTAATAAACCATTTGAATTAAATGGTAATTATTGGAATAATAATGCGGGTGATGAATATACGAGTAGATATTTACATGATTACTGTTCTTATGTTCAAGTATATGAAGATATTATATCCAATAGAGGGGGTAACGCTCAAGGTTTAGTTTATCCTGTTGTAGACCCACTTAGAAGTACTGCAACTTACGCGTTTGTTCAACATGCGGTAGCCGCGATTGAAGGTAGTACTATTACTAGTAATGAGTTTTTAAATAGATATGGTGACAACATAACTTCAGTTGGTCCTGAGAATTTAAATTTAAGTGCCTTAACAACTACAAATGTTTATTCTTCTCTTTCGTCTGAAACTTGTTATACGAATTTAGAAAGTAGTTTTAAAAATGGTCCAGGTCTAAAACATTTTGGTTTTGATGTTGACCCTACTGTTGATAATTTTACGGAATCCGTTGTTACAAATTCTTTAACATCTTTTCTAAGACAACAAGGTGAAACTGGTGACGAAGGTAATAAAGGAATTGCTGGTGACGATAAAGGAACTAAAGGTTTAAAAGGATTAAAAGGACTTAAAGGTTTAAAAGGGGCTAAAGGACCTGATACCGATGGTGGAACAAAAGGTGTGGTAGGTGAACAGGGACCTATCGGTGTTGATGGACCTGTTGGTGACTTAAAAGGTCCAAAAGGGGAAGTCGGAGTTGTTGGGCCGAAAGGTGTTAAAGGACCTGATGGTTCCATAGGTGTTTCACCCAAAGGTCAAATAGGCCCTGATGGTGACCAAGGACCTACAGGTGGTAGAGGTGAGACTTCTACTGATAAAGGTGAAAAAGGTATTAAAGGTAGAAGAGGTAATAAAGGTCTTAAAGGTATCAAAGGTATCAAAGGTCTAATAGCCGGACAAGGAGATGTAGGACCAACAGGTCCTCAATCGGATAAAGGTCCTACAGGTAATAAAGGTGATAAAGGTCTTAAAGGTTTAAAAGGTCGAAAAGGATTACTTGGTCCACAAGGACCACAAGGGATAATTGCTGACCAAGGAGCTCAAGGTCCAGTTTCACAAGATGGTGAGGGGGCCGATAAAGGACTTAAAGGTCTTAAGGGGATAAAAGGATTAAAAGGTAAGAAGGGTATTGATGGGACAAAAGGACCACAAGGACCAACTAGTGCAGGTAACGAAATAGGACCTATAGGTGAAAAAGGACAAAGAGGACCACAGGGTGATAAAGGTAACAAAGGTAAGAAGGGATTAAAAGGTAAAAAAGGTGTTAAGGGACCTAAAGGACCTAAAGGCTTAATTGCAAGTCAAGGTGATGGGGGTCCACAAGGACCAACGGGACCAGTGGCGGACATAGGTAATAAAGGACTTAAAGGATTAAAAGGTAATAAAGGTTTTAAAGGATTAAAAGGTTTAATAGGACCTCAAGGAAATAAAGGTCTTAAAGCCACTCAAGGTGATGCGGGTCCACAAGGTCCTGAAAGTATCAAAGGACAAAAGGGTTACAAAGGTATTAAAGGTCAAAAAGGTTATAAAGGACCGCAAGGTAATAAAGGACCTAAAGGACTTAAAGGGTTAAAAGGTATTACTGGAGATAAAGGTTTAATAAGTACATCTGCAGGTGACAAGGGAATTAAAGGTCAAAAAGGTTTTAGAGCCACTGATGGTGACAAAGGTATTAAAGGACAAAAAGGTTATAAAGGGCCGGATGGTGGTAGAGGTACGACTTCAACAGTTAAAGGTCTTAAGGGACAAAAAGGTCTCAAAGGGTTAAGGGCGACTGATGGGGTAAAAGGTAGTAAAGGATTAATAGGAATTAAGGGACCAAGAGGACCACAAGGTACAATAGGGACTACAACAGGTGCTAGTGGAGAACAAGGGCCACAAGGACCAACAGGACCGGCAGCATTTAAAGGATTAAAAGGGATTAAAGGTTATAAAGGTCCAAAGGGACCACAAGGACCGAAAGGAACACAAAGTGTATCTCAAGGACCTTTAGGTCCGACAGGAGATAATGGTCCAACAGCATATAAAGGACTTAAAGGTCAAAAAGGTATTAAAGGGGCTTATGGACCAAAAGGTCCAATAGGTTCAGCGACAGGAGATAATGGACCTCAAGGCCCAACAGGGGATAATGGACCAACAGCATTCAAAGGTCTAAAAGGTCTAAAAGGTCCTAAAGGTTATAAAGGACTTAAGGGACCACAAGGACCATCAACTGCAGTTGGAGGACCACAAGGCCCAACAGGTCCGGCAGCATTCAAAGGTATCAAAGGTATCAAAGGGTTAAAAGGACATAAAGGATATAAGGGACCTTTAGGTCCACAAGGAACAACAACAGGTGCTGCTGGAGAAAAAGGACCACGAGGACCACAAGGACTGACAGGTCCGGCAGCATTCAAAGGTTTAAAAGGTACAAAAGGTTATAAAGGACCTAAAGGGCCGACAGGTAATCAAGGAACACAAAGTGGTCCACAAGGACCAACAGGTCAAGGTGGTCCAACAGCTTTTAAAGGAATTAAAGGTTTAAAAGGTCCGAAAGGATATAAAGGACCTTTAGGTCCAACAGGTGTTAGTAGTACGGTTAAAGGATATAAAGGGATTAAAGGGTTAAAGGGGCCGACAGCTCAGAATGGGGATATAGGACCAACAGGTCTTAAAGGACCAAAAGGACAACAAGGACCAACAGGTCCTCAAAGTACCTCAAAAGGACCAAAAGGTTCAATAGGTATTGGAGGTCCAGCGGCGTTCAAAGGGTTAAAAGGATTGCCAGGTGAGAAAGGTTTTAAGGGACAGTTAGGACCTACAGGTCCGTCAAATACAGATAAAGGTAACAGAGGACCGCAAGGTACTGCATCTACAGTAAAAGGTGCGAAAGGTCCGATAGGTATTCAAGGACCAAGAGGTAATCAAGGAACAAGAGGTAATCAAGGTGCGACTAGTACATCTCAAGGACCAATAGGTCCAATAGGTCCAATAGGACCAAAAGGTCTAAAAGGTATTAAAGGTGTTAAAGGTTACAAAGGTCCAAGAGGACCACAAGGACCAAAAGGGTCACTATCAAGTAAAACGGGACCAAGAGGACCACAAGGACCAAGAGGTACTAATTCAACAGTAAAAGGACCACAAGGTAATTCTGGTAACCCCGGACCAAAAGGAGAGAGAGGACCAAAAGGTTATAAAGGTTATAAAGGACCTAAAGGTTTAAAAGGAAGACCAGGACCACAAGGACCAAGAGGATTACAAGGACCACAAGGACCACGAGGTCCACAAGGTTCTGGAGGTTTACAAGGTTTAAGAGGACCAACAGGTTTTCAAGGCGATGAAGGTAATAAAGGTATTAAAGGGCCTACTGGAGGAGCGGTATGTTTTGCTCATGATTTGGCAATATCTAGACTAGAGGATTGTTCTATATGTGATGGTAAACAAAGCCCATGTGGAGATAAGGTAAATTACATATTATATAAAAATAATTCTCAACCATTAGCTCAGGGTGATTTACTTTACGTTGATTCAGATTGTAAACAATGTTCAGATTTTGAAGAGCAGTTACCATGTTTTAGAAACTTAACTAATGATATTGTTACCCTATGGGATGCCCCTAATAGTAGTAACGTTTTATTTTCATGGATTTTATATAGCACTAAAACATTTCCTTTATGTAGTATACAGGCTTGTGCAGATTGTCAGGCTTCTGATAGTAGACTTAAACATGGTACTAAAACATTAAGTGATGCTTTAAATAAGTTACTAAAAATTAATATTACTGAATATGATTGGAACGAAAATTATACAGGATATAACTTCTTAAAGGAAAGACAAAAATTACATTCAATTGGTATGATAGCACAAGAAATAAACTTATTATACCCTGAAGTAGTTTATAGAAGAGATGATGGTTATTTAGCTATTAAGTATTACAAATTAAATGCATTAATTATTGAAGCGATTAAAAGTCAGCATGTATTTATTGAAGATATGAGTGAACAAATAAACTGGTTAAGAACACAAATTGATTAATGGCTAATATTATAATATATCCTACGGGGAGTACATTAAACACCAATCCACATATAATTTTTAGTGGTACAGGTGTTGATTATACTATTGAAATAGATACTTCAGGTGATTTAGTATTTAAGTCTTCTACAAATATTTTTAAAATATCTGACAGTGCCACTCCTTTATCGTTACCTAGTGAAGTTAATGTAGTTAATAGTGAACTTTATGTCGGTACTATGATGGTAGTTGATTCTGGTGGTCATTGGGTTGGTCAAACCGAAGGGTTAAAAGGTCAAAAAGGACTTAAAGGTCTTAGAGGTGGAGATGGTATAGAAGGGCCTAAAGGGGATAAAGGTAAAACAGGAATCGTTGGACCAACAGGAGATAAAGGTGACTTTGGTATTAAAGGTAGTATTGGCTCTGACGGACTAAAAGGTGTTAAAGGTGAAATTTCAGCTAAAGGTGATAAAGGTAACCGAGGACCACAAGGAACTAAAGGTGTTGTTGGTCCTAAAGGTTTAAAAGGATTAAAACCATCAGATTCAACAAAAGGACTTAAAGGACCTACCGGATTAAAAGGATTAACATCTACAGATAAAGGTACTGAAGGACCAACAGGTTTGAAAGGTATAAAAGGGATTAAAGGTTTAAAACCTGAACAAGGACCAAAAGGTAGTATAGGTGGTGATTCACCGCAAGGACCGACTGGATTAAAAGGACCGACATCATCAGATAAAGGTCAAAAAGGACCAAAAGGTATAAAAGGTATAAAAGGTCAGAAAGGTATACTTGGAAATCAAGGTCCACAAGGTGATAAAGGTGTTAGAGCGACAGATGGGGATAACGGACCACAAGGACCAACAGGACCTAATGCCGATAAAGGACCTATTGGTAACAAAGGTATAAAAGGTCTTACAGGTCCACAAGGTCCACAAGGACCTGATGGTATTGTAGGTGTACAAGGACCTGATGGTGATTTAGGACCAAGAGGTCCACAATCCACAGACAAAGGAGACAAAGGTATCAAGGGTATTAAAGGTATTAAGGGTATTAAAGGACCTAAACAAGGTAGAGGTGTAATAGGTACACAAGGTGAAAAAGGTTTTATAGGACCACAAGGTCCAACAGGTCCAGGTGGACCGGCAGCCGTTAAAGGACCAATAGGTCCTCAAGGACCGACAGGACCAAAAGGATTTGATGGAAACAGAGGGTTACAGGGTGATTCATTAAAAGGACCTACCGGTTCTGTAGGGGATAACGGACCTCAAGGACCGGCAAGTACTGATAAAGGTACTAAAGGGTTAAAGGGATTAATTGGTATTAAAGGTATTAAGGGATTAATCGGACCACAATCATCAACCAGTTCAGGCCCGCAAGGACCCGCAGGACCACAAGGACCAGTTGGACCCGCAAGTTCTGACAAAGGGTTAAAGGGTCCAGAAGGGACTAAAGGATTAAGAGGACCGCAAGGACCACAGGGAACTCAAGGGAATAATGAAAAGGGACTTATAGGTGATGTTGCGGATGGTGGAGATATTGGACCTACAAATACAGATAAAGGACTACAAGGACCTACAGGTGATAAGGGACCTAAAGGATTTCAAGGACCACAAGGTACAATAGGTACTTCACCTAAAGGTGCAAGAGGTCCACAAGGACCCACAGGCCCACAAGCAGACCAAGGTCCAACTGGTATACCCACAAATAAAGGTAATAAAGGATTAAAAGGTATCAAAGGACCGAAAGGTACGGATGGACCGAGAGGGACCATTGGAAATAGTATAACAGGACCAACAGGACCCAACGGACCGGCAGGACCTAATAATACTGATAAAGGTGTTAAAGGTATACAAGGACCAACAGGTCCAACTAACGTTGATAAAGGAACCCAAGGGTCAAAAGGTCCTAGAGGTAACCAAGGTGGACAAGGACCTCAAGGACCGACAGGACCAAAGGGAACGACAGGTGGACAAGGACCTACAGGTCCATCAAGTACTGATAAAGGTATTAAAGGTCAAAAAGGGTATAAGGGAACTAAAGGACCAAATGGACCTACAGGACCAGATGGGCCAAAAGGTACTCGAAATACTACTCAAGGTGATAAGGGACCATCCTCAACAGATAAAGGTCTAAAAGGTTATAAAGGACCAAAAGGTTTACAAATAGGTAGAGGTCCACAAGGACCACAAGGACCTAAAGCATCTACAGGAGGAAATGGTCCAACAGGACCTACAGGGCCAGCAAGTACAGATAGAGGTCCGATAGGACCAAAAGGACCACAAGGTCCTGATGGTAACCGAGGTCTACAAGGTAATGCATCAGGTACAGGAACTCAAGGACCCGTAGGTCCTAAAGGTCCAGCGGGTAATACTGCGGGACCAAAAGGTGCTATAGGTCCACGACAAAGCCAAGGCTCACAAGGTCCACAAGGTCCTAAGGCGGGTCAAGGTCCTAATGGTCCTACAGGTCCACAAGGTCCTGCAAGTACAGATAGAGGTCCACAAGGTAATAAAGGTATTAAAGGTGATTTAGGTCCACAAGGACCTAAAGCAACTCAAGGTTCTGGTGGTGATACAGGTCCTACAGGGCCACAAGGTCCTGCAAGTTCTGTTAAAGGTAATAAAGGTTTAAAAGGTGGTCTTAAATCACAAACATCAGATAAAGGTATTAAGGGTTACAAAGGTCCTAGAGCGTCAACGGGTCAACAGGGACCAACAGGTCCTACAAGTACTGATAGAGGACCTGAAGGTAATAAAGGACCAAGAGGGTCTCAGGGTCCAAGAGGTCCACAAGGTTCTAAAGCCTCAACAGGGGGTAACGGAGATACGGGACCAACTGGACCGGCGAGTTCTGACAAAGGTAATAAAGGTATTAAAGGTCCGAGAGGACCACAGGGACCAACAGGACCTAGAGGTGATAAAAACTCACAAGGACTACAAGGTATTAAAGGTGCGGTAGGTATCGCTGGTAATGACAAAGGACCAATAGGTCCACAAGGACCAAGAGGACCGCAGGGGCCAACAGGACCAACAGGTCCAAAGGCTTCAGGTGGTGCGACAGGTCCGACAGGTAAAGAAGGTCCGGCAAGTTCAGAAAAGGGACCAAGAGGAAATGTAGGTAGTCAAGGACCAAAAGGGCCAAAAGGATTCAAAGGAGGAGAAGGACCAAAAGGACCAAAAGGATATAAAGGTACCACAGGAGAAAAAGGTTTCAAAGGTATTAAAGGTTATAAAGGACCGAGAGGACTACAAGGACCTCAAGGGACAAAAGGACCTAGACTATCTCAAGGGTCAGGAGACGTAGGTGATACAGGACCAACAGGTCCGGCAAGTTCAGAAAAAGGTTTAAAAGGTTTAAAAGGGCCAAAAGGAGCTAAAGGACCAAAAGGTTATAAAGGACCAAAAGGTTATAAAGGACCTAAAGGTACAAAAGGTAATGTTGGTAAACAGGGTCCAACTGGTGATAAAGGATTTAAAGGTCCAACTGGTTCAGACGGCCCAACAGGACCAACAGGTCAAAAAGGACCTAGAGGACCTAAAGGGTATAAAGGTACCACAGGACCAAAAGGGTATAAAGGTACCACAGGAGACTCTGGAGATAAAGGTTTACGGGGGTTAACAGGACCAACAGGACCACAAGGACCAATAGGTAGTTTTTCAGATAGAAGACTAAAGACTGATGTTATTAAAATTGAAACACCTTTACAGAAGGTTTTAAATTTACGTGGTGTTGAATTTATATGGAAAGAAGAAAGTCTTGATGGACTCAATGGTATTAATGTAATAGATGCCGGTAGAAAAGATATTGGAGTTATTGCTCAAGAGGTAAAAGAAGTATTACCTGAATTAATCGGTGGTTCAGAAGAAAGAGGTTATAAAGTTAGTTATGAACAATTAATATCAATATTATTTGAAGCAATTAAGGAACAAGAATCAATATTAGATGTTAAGGAAATAGAACTAACTGAATTAGAAGAGAAGTTTAAACGTAATCAGTAATCATATCATTTAAATACTTAGTAACCAAAGTGTGGTCAGCGTAATCATAATAACTTCTACTCATTGATGCTCCTTCAATTACTTCCTCAGTAATCATTTCTTTAGTGAGGTCTTCAAAGTCACCATAATAGTCAAATGCATTTCTATAATCATCTAATTGATAGTCATCATTAAAAATTGAACTAAATAAAAAAGGTATGAATTTGGTAACTTCAATGATGTAGTTATATATAGTTTTCTCCTCACCTTTACTATTCTTTATAGTCTTAGATTCCCAATCACCAGTATTATCTATTTCCAATAAATGTTTAATCTCATTCATTATTTCATTATACTTTTCATCAGTATACGCAGTATTGTATGAGTTATGGTGAAGTGAATATAAATTATTTGAAACTTCAGAAGATTCATCTAATAAAACTTTAGTAGATTTTTCATCTTCTTCTAAAATATCCATTACTAACAGAGGGTCTTTAACTTCAACATAATTAGGGTGACCTTGGTCTTCAGCGATATTTTCTAATAACTCAGTTTCGGGTGAGATTTGAGTTCCTGATAATTCTTCAGATATTGATTTGGCAAGTAAGAACTTATTTTTTTCATTTAACTCTTCAATAACATCGGTATACAAATTTTGAGTAACATCTTGAAATGGTTCGAACCAATCATCTTCACCTAAAATATTTTTAACAAGTTCTGATGATGACATTTCACGATTACCGTCATCTGATTTAAAAAAACTACTTAAGTCTGACCTTTCACCAAGAGTTAAAAAATATTTATCACCTTTCTTAGTTATATCACTATAAGTGGAAACAATGTTATCAATAGTTTTTTTACGGTCATCAATATAACTCTTTCTTAGATAAGTCATTGGAAACATTTCAATAACACTTTCGTATGTGTCGGAGTTTTGAAGTAATCCGAACCTTTCTAGTAAATCAAAAAAACTATCTTTATCTCCATTGAGATAACGGTTGATAAAGTCTTCAACCTCACCTGAACCTCCCGATAGTATACTGATAATTTTTTCTTTCATAACACGTTATTTACATATAAATATAAAAAAAGGTGAGTTTTACCTCACCTATTTACCCCAATCCCTTATTTTGTTTAATTACTTCTTATCGTAATACTTTTCAACCGTCTTTTTGATGGCTTCTTTAACAGTTTGAGTGTTTGTACTTTTAACAGTTTGTGAACTTTGTTTTGTTTGGTTTTTGTTTTTGTTTTTACATCCGCATCCCATAGTTGATATTTTTTTAGTAAAGTTTATAATAATAAATATAAGTAACCATGAATTAGTGTAATAATCGGTTTTTATTTATATTTATGATAAAAGTACAATATTATGAATCTTAGTCAAGTTTTATTAGAAAGTAGGAAGGATGATTTTTTAAGATTGTTTAGAGACAAGTTTTCTGACGAACAACTTAAAAAAGTTTTTACCTTATCTAGACAATTGGCCCCCAATCAAAAATTCTTAACATTTTTAGGTAAAGTTATACCTACGGAAAATTTTGATGAAAATTTAAGTAAAGCTGAAAAAGTAGTTGAGAAATTCATCAAGTACCAACAAGCTCTTGAGCAAAAAGATATTAATCAATTTAAAACTTTAGATGAGATAATAACTGCTATTAATAACCATGAGAATAAAGTTAGACGTACAGTTAAATCTGTCGATGGTGCTGATGTTGTTTATGAAGATGACCGATTTACGGTTGTAACCCCTCAAACACATAAGGCGAGTTGTTATTACGGTGCAGGTACTAAATGGTGTACTGCGTCTATGAATGGTTCTTCACATTTCGATAATTACAATGTGGATGGTAAACTTTTTTATATCTTAGATAAAAAGGCAAAAAGTAATGACAAATATTATAAAGTGGCTTTATTACAAAAATATGATGGTGATAAAACATTCTATGATGCGCCTGACAAATCTTTTAAAGATGGGTGGATATTAGGTACTCCAGAGTATGATGAAATTCAAAACGCGATTGATAAATACGTAAATACTAACTTTCAAAGAGAGATTAACATCTTTAAAGATAAAGAGGCCGCTAGAGTAGAAAGAGAAAGATTAAGAAAATTAGCTGAAAGACGTAGAGTTGCTCAGTTAAGGGCAGAGGCGGATGAAAGAAAAGAAGAAGATGCGTGGAATTTAGAAAACGAACCTGACCAAGAAGGTATATATGCTAATGCGGTATTTGAAGTTATGGTTGATGAGTATGGTGTATCTGTTAATGAAGAAGAAGGTGGAAGTATATATGATTTAATCCCGTCACAGTATAGTCATTATGATTTACCAACGTTTGAATGGGTAGGTGATGACGATACTGGAATAACATTTGCTGTTGGTACGTGGGATGAAGTATGGCAAGCGGCTAAAGAATATATGGAAGGATTATGGGATGACCAAGGGGCTGACGGATGGAATAGCTCGTTTATTGAAAGTCATATTGATGAACAGGAAGTTAGAGAATATTTTTATGATATGTTTTCACATGATGTAACTGATAATTATGAATCATATTTTGATACAGATGAATTACCACTTTCAGACGAACAAGAATCTCAAGTAGCCAAATTAAAAGAAGAGGCTGAAGAGTTAGATGAGATAACTAGAAATGTAGATGACGTATATAATGAAGATGAGGTAGAGTTAGCTGAAGATAGATGGAACGAAATAGATGATGAAATAACAGATATTGAATCTGACCCTGAAGGTGAACCAACAGAGGAACAAATTGAAGATATGACAAATAGTAGAGTTGATGATGCTATGTATGATATGGTGGCTAGTATGACCGATTATGGTTTAGATATAAGTGACTATGTTGATAAAGATGCGTTATTTGAGTCAGCAATTGATAGTGATGGTGTGGGTAATTCTCTTAGTGGTTACGATGGGCTCGACAATGAAGTAATGATAAATGATACTTGGTATCATGTTTTTAGAACAGATTAATGAAGTTATTAAATTTAATTGAAATGAATGATAACGAGGTTTATAAATTAGGTGATATGTGGTCAGATAATTTTGATTATGATGGTATGCTTAAAGCTGGTTTAAAAATCACATTAAAAACTTCAATAAAAAAAATGAAAGACTTATTCAAATCATTTCAAGACGTTAACTATAATTCCGAAGGGGGACATCTATTACATCTTATTAAGGTTATAGAATCAGGAGATAACAAAACAGGTGTAAAACATCTAAATAATTTCAAAGATTCAATTAGAAAAACATTACAAAATTTATCGGAAGTACAAAATCCACATAGAAAAAAATATGGAGACATATTAAATGAAGGTAGACGAGATGAAATCCTAAGTAAATTCAATGAAAATCCAGAACTACAAAAAACTATTGAGCAATTTTTAGACCATGAATTCAATAAAAAAACAAATTATAAATATGTAAATTGGGTACTTAAAAGAAATTTTGATGACTTCGGTAATACAATTATTTCTTTAGATAATGTAATTAATTGGATTGAAAAATTTGATAGAGTAAGGAAAAACTTACAATACAAAGATATTAATCAATATAAAAACCTTCATGACCTTATCGATACGTTAGAGGTTTACGGTGACACAAAAAGTGAAGAAAAAACTAAAGTAGAGGCGGATACCTCAAAGATATATGAGGACTCTGAAGTTTTAATAGTTAAACCACTTAGTCAAAAATCATCATGTTATTATGGTCAGGGCACCAAATGGTGTACATCGGCCACATCTGGTGGTAACGCATTTAGAGCCTATAATGATAGAGGTCCTTTGTATTATTTTATATTTAAAAATTTAAATAAAGATAATGATTATTATAAAATCGCTATTCATTATAATGTAGGTGAGGATAGGTACTCACTTTATGATGCTAAAGATAATTTTAACTCTAATCTATTAGGTTTTTTAAAAACAAATTCAGCTTTTAATTCGATTGAAAAAGATATTGAAGAAAATCATAAAGTTGATGAATCTAAAACTTTAGAGATTATGTTAATTAAACTTATTAGAGAAAATGAGTTTAATTTTAGTAAAATTAGAAAATATGTTTTATACGATAAGTTAGTTAATATAATTGGTAATGATAAAGGTACGAGACCACTTGTAGTTGGTTGGTATGGTGAAAAACGTATTATGATTAAAGTAAGTGATAACAATGAGGAAATAGAATTTAGGGAATTAAGAAACAGTACTCCAAATTATGTTTATGATAGGAGACCTCTATATGAAATGGTAGAATATCTTGAGTCTAAATCGGACCCATATGATTTAGCGCATTTATTAAGTCAAAATACTATACATACTAATTATAAAGTTATTAGAGATATATTTAATTTCTTTATTGAAGAATTACATGAAGAGTTAAGTGTGGGTAATCAAGAAGGTTTTAAGTTTTGGAACCCTGTAAACTCACATTCAAATTACCGATTTGAAAGTAGAAATCCTGACAATGCTTACATTAAATTTTTAAATTATATAACTCAAAAAACAAATGAAGGGGAACCAGCCAGTAAGAGAGATTTCTTAATTAATGTCTTAGAAAAAGACCCTGAAGAAGTAGTATTTTCAGGATATCTCTCAACAATGTTCAGTTCAATGAAAGATGCTGGACTCGTTAGTCTTTACAGAGCCAATACTTCGCCTTATTTTAGGTATAAGATTGGACCCAACTACAATGTATGGGAAAAAGGAAGACTAAAGAGAATATGAGATTAGATACAAATTGGATTTTACAAGAACCTATAGATTTAGAGCATAAGCAATATGTTCTATTAGATTATATCAATAAAGTTGATAAGGACTTTGATGAATTTAAGTTATACCCATCCTTCCAAGAACTGTCATTACATTTAGCCAACGTTGGTTCAATTAAGGACCGTTCTAGATATATTACACTTAATAGGGAGCCAGATGATATTGACGATGAAATATTATTAGATGATTTGGTGTATAATAATCTAAGACATAGTAAAGAAACTAAAGAAGAAATATCAAAGATTATAAAGTTTTCTCAGAGTAGATTAACGGATTTATTCTTAATAGGTAAATCTATTTGGACCTTACTATATGATAATGTTTCAATACGAATTGTCTTTAATGACCTTAAAAAAACAAATACTAAACCAGGTATAGGATTTTTTTATATTGTATATGATGAGGTATTACATGTTTATCAATATAAAATTAACACGTACACTAAAACAACAAATGAAAATAAATGTAAAGTGGATTTAATTTATAAAGGTGATGTGATAGACGTAACCGATAAAAAAAGTCTAATTAATTTAATTAGAAATGGTGCTATTATTTTTAATGAAAAAAAATCAGAAAAGTTTTTAAGTCAGATAGAAGATTCGTATCCTATTTTTAGGGTTAGGTATGAAGAAAAATTCCCATTAGAAGGTTCTATTTTATCTATAGCTAAAAGAAAGATTATGAACTATATTTTTCAAACAATTAAAATTCAAGAATTAAAATCCTAAGATGAGTAACATTAAACTTAAAAAACCTGACCATATTGTATGGGACGAAGAGACTCAAAAATATAACGCAAATATATTACCTTATGGAAGTAGTGTGTCGGCTCCCGTTATAAAAATAGAAGACATTTCATCCTATAAACAAAGGAATGTACAAAAGATACAGAAAAAATTCAATAAAAAATACCAAGAATTAGTAGATGAATATAATAATTTAGTTGATGAAGTTAAATTAAATCAAATAGTGTATGAATCCAAATTTTCTTTTGAACCTATAATAGGTCATATTTATCATCTTTATTATGGAGATGATGGAAAATATTTCTTATCATTAATAGAACCTGAAATGTGGAATCAAGAATTTGTTCTAAGCGTTGAACTAAATTCTGAACATAAATGGGTCTTAATAAAAAAACCTCAAAACTAATGAAACTTCAAACCCCTATAGACGTTAATATTACAGATAAAACTGTATCAGTTCTTTTAGCGGGTGGTTTGGGTAATATGATGTTTCAGACAGCAACCTTAATGGTCTACGCTAAAGAAATGGGTTATGACCCAATTGTTGGTTATTGGACCACACATCAATCAGAGAGTTCTAAATTTAATAAACATCTTAATCGAAATGGTAGAAATATACATTTTGACCCATGGGGTGGACATATATTAAAAGACCCACATATATCATTTGGAGATGTTTACCCTAAATTACCGTGGTTCGATAGTAGACCTAACGCCTTTGAATGGTGGTTTGACCAAAGTTTAGGGTGGGATATAGATACTGGTGAAGGTGGGGTGTACTACGATTTAAAACAAAAAGTAAAACCACCTTATCTATTTCAGGGTTACTTTTTTAATAAATTGTATTGGCATCACGAGAGGGATTACATTTTAGAAATATTCGAACCTGATGAAAATATAACAAATTATATTGAATATAATTATGGGGGTTTATTTAAAAATAGTGTATCCTTACATCTAAGAATGGGTGGAGGTAGACAAGATAATTTTTTTGATATAAAATTAATACCTGAAGAGTGGGTTATTAAAATTTTAAATAATGAGAGTGAGGGACATAAAGTACTTGTATTTTCAGATAATTTAGAATCAGCCAAAAATTTTGTAAACAAATTAGGGTTTCCTAAGGAAAAGTTTGTTTATATTGATGAAGACCCGTATATTGCGGTTCATATGATGAGCATGTGTGATAAACATATATTATCAAATTCAACGTTATCATTTTGGGGTGCGTATCTTGATAAAAAACAAGAAAATGAGTATACTTTTATTCATGAAAGTTTTTTTGAAAGACATCCTTATAGTATGATACCTTACAATAAATGGAAAATTAACAATTAAATTATATTACTATGAGTGAGAAATTTGAAATACCAACAGAACGTATGAATATGTTAACAGGTAAACTTAGGGTACCTATTCATATTAATTACATATCGGATTATATTTTATGTGAGTCGACAGAAAAAACTAGAATAATTTTAAAACAATTAATTAATAGAGACTTAATAGAGGTTAGTAAACACGCTGATGACTATTATGTTTTAAAGGCTAAAGGTAATGAGTAAAGAATTAGTATCACACCCTGACCATTATGGTGGTGAAGATAATCCATATGAGGTTATAAAAATAGCAGAAGCAACAGGATTAGATGGTGACGCGTATCTATTCAACGTATTAAAGTACATAGTTAGAAGTGGAAAGAAAGATGATAATCCACCTGTACAAGATTTAAAAAAAGCATTATTTTATTTAGATAGAAGAATAAAAACAATTGAACAAAATGGAGAACAATAAAATTTATTGCGGTGATGGCCGTAAACTTATGTCGGAGATGTCCGAAAAAACAGTAGACTTAGTCGTTACTAGTCCACCTTATGGTGTTGGTATTGATTATGATAGTTGGGATGATGATAAAGAAATAGCCGAGTACTGGAAATTTACAAGAGAATGGTTGAGAGAAACATATCGAGTACTTAAAGACGATGGTCGGATAGCCTTAAACATTCCTTACGAAATTAACAGACAAAAAAAAGGTGGTAGAATATATTTTTCTGCTGAATTTTGGATGATTATGAAAGAGATTGGATTTGGTTTCTTTGGTATTGTGGATTTAGAAGAAGATTCCCCACATCGTTCAAAAACAACCGCTTGGGGTAGTTGGATGAGTCCATCTTCACCATATATCTATAATCCTAAGGAGTGTGTGATTCTTGCTTATAAGAAAAAACATAAAAAAGATATTAAAGGAACTCCTCAATGGAAGGGAGAGTTTCAAATGGTTCCTAATGAAAAAATTGAAGGTGAGTTTAGAAAGAAGTTAGTTTATGAGGATAAAGATAAAAAAGATTTTATGTCTTTAGTTTTTGGTCAGTGGAATTATTTCGCAGACACAAGACAAAAAACAAAGGCAACATTTTCATTAGATATTCCATATAGAGCAATTAAAATTCTTTCATATAAAGAAGACGTAGTTATGGACCCATTCAACGGAAGTGGAACAACTTGTTTAGCTGCTGAAATGTTAGGTAGACCTTGGATTGGTATGGATATTAGTAAGAATTACTGTGAAGTTGCTAGAGAAAGACTAAAAGAGTACCAAACTGAACAAAAACAGTTGAAGTTAGTTTTAGATGAGCATACGAGAAATTAGTGTTAAGAACGAAGACTCAATTACTATAGTAACAACTGATGGGTATGTAAAAACATTTAAAAAAGGAAGTCTAAGTGGTCCTAAAAAAGTTTGGTTTGATAATATCATCGCATGTTCAATATCATTAATGAATGAAACCCCTACAAAGTGAGGGGTTTTTTGTTATTATAGATATTTATTAATAAAAGTTTTTATGTCAAAGTTATTTATAAATGAATCGGAAGAGTCTCAAATACGTAAAATGTATTTAATTGAAAGTGACTCTGACAAAAAAGATGGTACGACAATGAGGGCCAGTCAAAACTTTTGGGACCATATTAAATTTGAAGAAGGTGACCCCAAAAAACCGATTGGTAACATAAAAGAACCAGTATTAAAAGCTTACAAAGACACTAGTGATGTATGGACAATAGGTTATGGACATACGGGTAAAGACGTAAAGTCAGGGTTAGTAATAGATAAAAAAACTGCATTAGAGTTACTTTATAAAGATGCTTCGGAGGCCGCCAACTGTGTTAGAAGATTTTTAGGGGAATGGAAAGGTAAAGGATTAAAAACGTATATGTTAACTCAAGGACAATTTGATTCGTTAATATCATTAGTTTTTAATACTGGATGTGACTCAGTTAGAATGTCAAGATTTATACAATATGTTAAGTCAGGTCAATATATAAAAGCGGCGGAGAGTATTCTATCATATAAGTCCTCGAATGATGGACTTAAAAATAGAAGAACAAAAGAAAAAAATATGTTTATATCATGAAAAAATTAATTAAAGAATCAGGATTAAGGAATATCAACGATTTATCTAAGAGATATGAGAAAGCTAAAATATATTTTCATCAAGATTTAGACGGTGTCACTACTGCCTTAGCTATGAAAAATTATTTAGAGAATAACGGAATCAAAGTTGTCGATTCTGAAATAATACAATACGGTGATAAGGAATTTGCGGTAAAGAAACAGGACGCTCAGGGAGACACTATGCCAGTTTTAGTTGATTTCGCACACGGAAAACCGATGTTTGTTGTACATACTGACCATCATGATAGTCAAACGGGTGTAGAAGGTGATACATCAACATCATTCAGGTCATCACGTTCAAATGTCGAGACCTTATCTCAAATAATGTCACCAAGCGATATCTTTACTGCTGATGATATTAGATTAATATCTACAGTCGATTCTGCAGATTTTGCTAAGTATGGGTTAGAACCACAAGATATAATGAATTTTGTATTTAAATTACAAAAAGATAAGTCGTTACAGAAAAATAAAATGGCGTTAGGTTTAGCAACTAACAAACTTATGTTAGCTTATAAGAATAAACCAGGTTTTATGGAAGATTTAGTAATGACATCTCAACCATCACTATTAAACATATTTCAAAACATTAATAGATTAGCCGCTGAAAAGGGGTATGCGTTACCTGAGGAGATGGCGTTGAATCAAAAAGATTATGTACAGAAACAAAAAGATAGTGATAAGGTTTATGTTGATGATGGAATTATAGTACAATACGGAGGTGGTTCAATGTTTAAACCAGGTTCTTACGACCGTTACACCCCATTCAAAAATAATCCTGAAGCTGACTTTATAGTTATTGCTTGGCCAATGGGGTTAGTACAAGCTTCATGTAACCCATTCAAGGGAGAGAGAGAATTGAAAGGTGTTAACTTAGGTGATATAGCTCAAGAAGTATTAAGTAAATGGGAGAGTCAATTAAGGGAAAAGATAATTCCTTTATCAACTATAAAATGGATATCGGAAGGTAATAAACAATTTGGTGAGGAATCAGTTGGTTTTACTAATGCGGATTTAGAAGCCTTTTATGGTGATAAGGTTCGTTCGATGAGTGGTGGTGATGACTATATGGAAAAATTAAAAGATATAATGGACAAACCATCAACTAAGCTAACTGAAGATGAGTGGGCAATATTAGATAAATTAGGTGTACCAGCATGGGAAATGATTCAAGCTAACTCAGGAGGTCACAAATGTATTACAAATATATCCGCATTAAATTACTTCGGAAGAGGTAAGAGAAAACCTGAAGGTAAGTACAAGTATAATAAAGATAAAGGTGATTCACCATATGTTAAGTTTGTTAAGATGATTCAAAAAGAGTTCGTAAGAAAACTTAAAGAAAAAATTAACGAGTCTAAAGGTATAAATGAAGGAATGATAAAAGAAATCGATGTTACTATTGGTGATTACGAGTCAGATAATATTGATGTACATAGAAGAGCTAGAAAAGACACGGTTAATAAAGAATTGTTAAATGATATCCAATCTGCGGCAGAAAAGGCTAAAGTAAAAGTTCAGATTAACTGGGCTCATAGTGGACATAGTAATAAAACTAAGTCAGGTAATGTTAGTAGACATAGTACTCATGATGCGGTTGATATATCTAGATTACAAGATTTAAAAGACCCAAAACAGAAACGTTTAAGAGGGTCGGGTGGTGCATCTAACTCCACTAACGGTAGTGAAAATTTTAGAATTGCGGGAAATAGACTTAAAGACGCTTTAGTTGAATTAGGTTATAATTGGAACGGTGAACGTGGTCATAAAAAGGCGGTTTTATGGCAAACTGATATTGGAGGTAATCATTATAATCATCTACATGTCTCAAACAAAGACGGAGGTAAAACAAATAGTAGTGGTCCGGTAGGTAAAGACGAAGGTAAAATCAAAAAAAGTAATCTAAAAATTGATGATATAATAAGTAATGGTGATAATTCAGAACTTATTGCTGTTGGTTCAAAAGGTGAAGGAGTAAAGGAAATACAAAACATTTTGAAAAAAAATGGTTATGATTTAGGTGAACCTGGTGTTGATGGTAAGTTTGGTCCTATTACTAAGAAAGCGATTAAGAAGTTCCAAAAAGATAAGGGATTAAATTTAATTGATGGTATTGTTGGAATAGAAACTTCTACAGAACTTAAAAAGGGTTAAAAGTATTAAAATAAAGAGAAGGAGACATTGTCTCCTTTTTTTATGCCTTGTTCTTCACAAAAACCACCAGAAACTTCTAAAACTGTATCACCAAAACCTTGATATGATTCACAATTTTTTTTATCATTACATGGTTGACAGTTAGAGTGGACTTCTGTAATCGTAGTTCCATCTATGAAAATAATGTCTAATGGTATTATACAATTATACATCCAAAAACTTTGTTCAGTACGTTCAGGCATAAAAAATAACATACCATCAAAGGATTCATCAAATCTTTTTCCCATCATCCCATCAGTTATGGATTTTTTAGTGGAAGAAACTTTGACTTTTAAAATATTATTTTCTATGATTACTTTCATACTAATAAATATCCAATAAAACTAATAATGAAAAAATATGCAGGAATAATCGTAAGATGTGATAATAAAGTCTTACTTTGTAAGAGAAACTCACAAACAACTCTACCAGGTTTTTGGTCATGTCCCGCAGGTAGTGTGGAAGAAGACGAACCAACTAAAGATGCCGCGATTAGAGAGTTTATAGAAGAGACTGATTTACCTGTGTTAGGAGACATAGAGTTTGCTGCGGTAATAAAAAGGTATAACAGAGACGGAAGTAAAGTTAAAGGTATGTTTTATACCTACCTTATGGATGTTGAAGAAGAGATGTTTCCTGATTTAGAAAATGCTTATGATGGGGACGAACACACGGAATGTGGGTATTTTGGTAAAGATGAATTACCTGAACCAATGACAAAACAATTTAATAAACTTATAAAAATAATTTTAAAATGAACAAATTAGTAAACATGTTAAGAACATCTGCACAGGCAGATAAGGCAAAGGCATTATTATCACTTGAATTACTTGGTAATAAAGCAGTAGGAATCGGAGACCACTCAACAGGGGACTTCTATAAAAACGCTGAAGAGGCGTTAGTAATGTTAGTAGATGCGGATGATAGGTTAAGTGCTTTAGAAAAGTATTTTGATTCTAATGGTGTGATTATTGGATAAATATCCAATAATTTTAATACAAAACATAAAAAAACCTCTAAAGGGCTTGTCTGAGAGTAAATTTTTTGTATATTTGTATAACTTTTGAGATTTATCGGAGTATTTATATCTTACCCAACAGAAAATCAGAAAGTTTTTAAAAAAAAGTTTGACAGATTAAAAAATTTGTTGTAGTTTTGTAAAACAATTCAGTAAGAGTACTGAAGACGTTCTTTGAAAATATTAGTAAGTGTCACCTTAACCATCACAGTTTGTGAAAGGAATACAAAAGATTAACCCCTTTTTCTTAAACGGTTAAGTATGACATTTGACGGCGGTTTAGCGTCGTTAGATAACCCCAGCAATGGGACTAAAGGGATTGAAACGAGAATAGTACATCGTGAATATTCGCAGAGTTTACTCTGACAACTAAACAAAGTGGCTACGGTCAAGACCCTAAGGGCAACTGCTAAAGGGACGAGACCACTCTGAGTCCGTGGAATATCAGAGTTGAGATAGTGATATCAATAGGAAAAGCTACAGGTGACGGTTCGACACACCCTGTCAGGTGTTGTAGGGCTGAGTACCAGTACAAAGGAATTCCGATACGATAAGTTAACGTATTCCTGAAGTACCGTAAGTTGACAGACTTACAGAGAGGTGTGAAGCATTTTGTTTTCAAAAGAAACGAAACTTCTCCCGAAGCACATCTTTCCCATTTCCATCGTTACTTTTACTAAAACTAAAAGAGAGCAAAAGTTCTTCGGGCGTTGACAACGAAAGGTGTCTAACACTTCGAGTCAATAGACTAACGAAGTCATCGGTAGACCGCAAGTCTCCTGATGTCAATTATCAAATACCTGGTGGGATGGCCGTCCCTTAGTGAACTCGCAAGGTTTGACAGAGTAAAGTAGTAGTTGAGTAGTTGTTAACGAAAAGAGTGGTTCACTCAAATAACCGACACTGACTTGATACTTTCGGCAACGAGAGTGGATACATGAGCAACCGATATAGGGTAATCTCACTAAAGACAAGTCACCATAAACGTGTAATCTCAGCGTTCTATACTCTATTATATATCTTCCTTAACCTCAGTTCTAACCGACTGAGGTTTTTTTATGCTAAATAATTTGTGTAAGTCAATACTATTCACTATATTTGTATAAATAAAAAAATAAAATTATGGAAGGAATTATCACATTAGTCATTATCGGTTTCGTTTTAACGTTTGGTTCACAACTACTAAAAGGTATTGGAAATATCTTCGCAGCTTCAGGTAGAATTGGAGGTTGGATTTTAGGTGTTGTGATTATTTTAGTAGTTCTAAAAAGTTTATTGTTTTAAACAATAAAGTGGGTTAGTTAGTAGGTCAATTCAAAAATTTAATGTATATTTGTAATATGAAAAAAGGAGATAAAATAAAGGATATTAAAAACGGTTCAACACACATTATTGAATCTATTGAGTCATTTGATGACAACACTGTAATTTTTACTGAGGATAGTAAATGTTTACCTATAGAGCAAGTCTCTATCATGAATATAGTAGAATCGTATAGTGATTTATGTGTAAATACTATCAATGAAGGGTTGAAAAAAGTTAATGAAGACTTTAGGAAAAGTATGAATGAAAAATATGGTATTAACTTTAATAAAGACTAAAGGTATATGATGAAGACAATTAAAATAGAACACCCAAAGTTTGGAATCTTACAGGAAAAAGTTTTTGAAGATAAGATACAGTTTAAAATCTATCTTAAAATGGTTCATTCTTGTTTGGAACTTAAAGAGGATTTAACCACATCGAATGGTAATGATTTCCTTCTTCACATACCATATGATTTACTAAGGTCTTCAATGGTAATAGGTAATGTTCAAAAAATCAGTTTAGCTGAGTACGCAATTCAAAAATCTAAAACACAATAAAAATGGTAAAAATAATTAATAATTTATGGAGTATGATTAAAATGGTTATTATTTTAATCTTTATGTTAGTAGGTGTTCATTTTGTAGGGACAGAAAAACTAGTAGAAACGGGTCTTATTTGTCTTGGATTCTACTTCTCATACAAACTCATAGAATTGTTATCTGTGTACCTTAAAAATAAGATAAACGGGGTTAAAACGGATAAGACCGTTAAGGTTGTTGAGGAAATTAATCCTGAGATTAAATATATTGAAGGTCTAATCAACGAGATTAAGAAAAAAGCTAAAAAAACTGTTAAGGATAAGAATACTTTAGACCTGTTAGGTATTAAACTAAAACAACTTAAAAATGTTTAAGGTAGGTGATTATGTGATACCACGAGATAGTAAGACTATAAAGGTAATTAATGAGATAGAAGAAATTGAAAACCAATTTATTATTTACATGACAGATAATAGTTCTTATCATATTTCACAACTACTAACGTTAAATGAAGTGGTAAAAAAAGATAAACATTATAAAGAAAGTTTTAAATTATGAGTGAAAAAAAAGAAATTGTAGGGTTCACCGCAGGTAATTTTGATTTAATGCATCCGGGTTACATTTATACCTTTGAAGATGCTAGAAAACATTGTGATAAGTTTATAGTATTTTTACAGAGAGACCCATCATTACATAGAAAATCAAAGTACAAACCTGTTGTACCGTTGTATGAAAGATATAGGACGTTGATGTCCATTCAATACATTGACGAAGTTTATGTGTATCAAACCGAAGATGAATTATATGACTTAATTAAATTCTTTGAACCTGATATTAGAATTCTTGGTGAAGATTATATTGGTAAATCATTTACTGGTGACAACTTACCACCAAAGGTAATTTATACGAGTAGGGCACATGGTTGGTCAACAACGAAAATGAAAGATATGATTGCGATGCAAACCATTAAACAAAACCCTGAAGTTGTTGAAGACTCAAATTATTTTGAACGTAAATTAGGTATGGATGATTGATGATATTAAACATATGCCAAATCAAAAGTGGCACAAAATTATAAGTTTTATTAAATCAGGTGTTAGAATTATTGGTTACGGTTTTATTCCTTTTAACTTGATTACCGCTTGTATTATACTTATAGTTAGTGAAGTAATAGGAATCATTGAAGAAATGGTTTAGAGGTGAAGGAAAGATAGATTTTCTTATTAGATTAAATGAGATGGTGGAGTAGTCCGATAGCCAAAGTCGGTCCCTAAAGGTGGAGAGAAATCTTCACCTTTTTTAATTAATAATCTACAATTTTACTAATATAACTATATTTATAATAAAATACCAACGGATATGTCAAACATAATAATAACTGAATCACAATTACGTAAATTAAAGTCAAACATTAAAGAGGGTTCTCATGATGGTTCTTATATGGCAAAACAACAACTATTTACAATAGCCACACTAGCATATAAAATGTGGGAACAAATGGAAGAAGGTGAGCAACTTGATGATTGGATGGAAAGTAAAATTGCCCAATCAGAACAGAGTGTTGTTTCAGTTGTAAAATCTTTCATGTACGATGAGGCTGAGGAAGAGCTAAAAGGTATGGAAAAACTAAATTATGACGATTTAGTTATCGGAACTTAATTTAAATAATATATTGACAAATAACAACCTTTCTTCTATTTTAGGAGAAAGGTTTTTTAATGCCTAATAAATAATAAAAAATATAAAAAGATGATAAAATTAACATTTAATACTAAAAAACATACTTTAATTTATAAGCCTAATATAGAAAATACACATGTGATTGAATATCCAAACGTAACAACAGTTAAGGATGATGGAAATTTATATTACGAAGTTAGACAAAGACAAGAAACTGCGGGTCCTAGTGTTCCAATTCTTAGAGTACCACAACAAATAACTATTATTGAATATCTACACTCTTAAATAAATGAATAGTATTGATAAGCAATATAAGGAATTATTATCGACTATTTTAGAACATGGTGTGGATAAATCAGATAGGACTGGTACGGGTACTAAGTCTATTTTTGGTTACACTATTAGACATAATATGAAAGAAGGGTTTCCTCTTCTTACTACTAAGAAAATGGCAGTCAAAACTATGATGACTGAGTTAAAATGGTTTCTAAAAGGAGATACAAACATCAAGTACCTTGTTGACAATGGATGTAATATTTGGAATGGTGATGCATATAAGAATTACTTAAATGAGACCCAACGAAAAGTACCTTATACTCAAGAACAATTCATCAACTACATAAAGACCGATGATGATTGGGCTAAAGTGTGGGGTGAGTTAGGTCCAGTATATGGTGCTCAGTGGAGAGGATGGTTTCAAGAAGGTGAACAGGTATTTGAAGGTGATACATTACAAGTTTATAACGAAAAAAGTGTTGACCAAATTAAAAATTTACTCGAACAACTTAAAAAGAATCCAGACTCAAGAAGGTTAATGGTTAGTGCTTGGAATGTAGGGGAGTTAGATTTAATGACTTTACCTCCATGTCACTATGGATTTCAAATGTATACTAGATTATTAACTGACAAAGAGAGATATGAACACTGGTTCAAAAATAATTATGAGACGGGTATGGAAAGATATTTCGACCCTAAAAACCTCCCTAATTTTGATGACACAAGACATGAACCAACACCCAAGAGGGCGATATCACTAATGTGGAATCAAAGGTCGGTAGATACATTCTTAGGGTTACCATTTAACATTTCTTCATACGCAACTTTACTTATGTTAATCGCTAAAGAAGTTCATATGATTCCAGACCAATTAATAGGTAATTTAGGTGATGTCCATTTATATCAAAATCATTTAAATCAGGCTAAAGAACAGATTAAAAGAGAAGGTTATGACTTACCACATATTAACTTTAAAAATGTTAATTTATTAGGTGGTGAATTTAACTATGAATTAATAAATTATAATTATAAACCAACTATTAAAGCTCCATTAAGTAATTAAATGATGTTAAGTAAACAAATTCTTATTGATAATATTGAAAGGGATGATGTGTGGGATAGTGCTAAACACCTTTACGCCTCTACCTTACTTAAAGAATATGATTCCGATTCGGTAAGAAAGTTTTTATTTGATAAGTTTAAAGACACTGGTGATTACTATTATTGTTCTATATTAAAAGAGGATGTTAATGGAGAAAAACGTAATTAACTTTATCCAAAGATATTATACTTTTGAGATAAACGGTGGTAAGGAAATATATTTAAGAGATGTGTTTGAAGATAATGTTGAAACACATACAGTCGATATAAACTCAAGGGTTAAATTTGTATGGGGTAGGGCTAAAAATGTTACTGGAGTTGATTTACGTAATAAAGAATTTACTCATATACAAAAAATAATAAGAGAAGTTTTTAGGTCTAAACAGAGTGTAGACTTTTATCGTTTTATGGTTAATGAAATACATGAACAAGAAGAATGGGGAGGTTTAGTCATACCATTAAAAGATTTAAAACATGAGTTCCCTAATTTATATGGTGATAATGTTAATGATATAATTTTAGAAAACACAAAAAAAGATGAGTAAGGAATATAAAGATTTAAAGTCGGTTATCAGTAAATATAATAAAGTTATTGTCACTGGACCTCATGGTGCGGGGAATAAAATAACTACTAAAATTATATCACACGACTTTAATTTACCTGAAGTTAGAGGTGAATACGCATGGGATTTAAATGGGTATGATAAAGAAGATGGTATAAAAACGTTCCATAAAAAACATATAAATGATAAATACTCATCTTTTGGTCCTTCACAATCGGGTCATTTACATAGAATAACAGATTACTTACAAGATGTTTTAGTTGTTTTTATGTATAAAGATATGAATAGTATTGAAAGGTATTCTGAAAGAAATAAATTCGTTAAAGACCAAAGTCATAAGTATGAATGGAGTGTTTATAGACAGATGGTTATGGAAGATTTCCCTGAAAGTGCTCAGTTTTTACGAAAAAGTATTGAACAATTAACTTATCATATATGGGAAAACCACCAACGAATATTAATACCAAATTGGGTAGAAGTCAGTCATAGTTCTTTAGAGGGTCATGAATTATGGATTAGTAAAGAAGACAGAAAAGAATTTAAAGAGTGGCAAACTACATTTTAGATATATTTATCTGTAATGAAACTACTTAAACTCTTAGAAAATATAGTTTATGAACGATACAGTGGTGTTGACATAAAAATGTTTGCACTATTTGCAGACATTTTTAGTGACCTAATTAAAGGTCTAAAGATGGGTATGTTAGATGAGGTATACCAAGACTTATCACAAAAGTATGAAGGAACAAAAAAACAACTACCATTAGAATATTTCTACGATTTTCTTATTAAGAATAAAGATTATTTCTCAAAGGAAGAGGAATCGTTACAGGAAAATGAAAAACAAAAAGATTTATTATTTAAGTATTGGGACGACAAAGGTGTTGAATCTAAACCTATTTACCATTACTTAGGTTTGGACAGTTCTAATAAGGAGGATAAAGCTAAAATATTAACTTATAAAATTGAATACTTTGGTGGGATTTATAATGTTTATGAGAAAATTAAAAAAGAGTTAAAGGTTGGTGAACCATTTAGTTATACTCAGGCTGGTTATGAGATTGAGGGAATTATTAGTGAGGTGACTATGGATATTTATACGGGTCAGACCAATCATATCTTATCAGATACATCGGAATATGTTGCGTATTATGATGTTATGGTTACAATTAATGGTGAAAACTCATCTGTAACTTTAATGAGTGATGGTGAAACTTATATGTTAGGTGATTTATGGAATAATAACGATAATGTACCTGAGAGTGTTAAGGGTGTTGTGGAGGAAATAGGTTATGAAATTGGTGATGTACTTAGAGATTATGTGGATAGTATAACACAACCATATGGTTTAGATTCAGATAGTATCGATTACAACATAGTTAATCAAAATAGTTTTAATATAGAGCAAAAAAAGGTTGATTAACTCCATTATTTATTTTAAGTTTGTAGAAAATAAATAATCTTATGCAAATTACTGAAACAATCTTCAACTACCTACAAACATGTGTTTATCCCTTTGAGACCGTAAAGGTCGGTGATGTCACAGCATTGAGTAAATATCCTGATATGGATGATGTTTTATCATGGTTACGTAACCAACATATTTATATCACAGCCTTACCTTTTAGAGACGCAAGTGAAGGTCCTGAACTTTCTTATTATTACTCAGTTATAGACCTAAATGATTTTGGACAAGAAGAAGATATTCTTTGTGACGAAACTAACTTAGGCGTTTCTGACTTGGATTATGACACATATGAAAATGCATTAATTTCAGGTGTAGAGAGTTACCTCAGTTACAAATCCAAAGATTTAAAGTGGAAACGTGAATTGATGTTTGGTGATAATCTTGGAGAAAAATTAGTTTAAAACTTTTCAGAGGATATTAATTCTCTCGCTTGTTCTTCAGTATTGTAAGCGAATTCCCATATTAAAATACGTCTATGTGGGTCGAATGTGAATTTAGCGTAAGAACCTTCATTAATTTCCCATCCAGGGTGTTGGTTTAATAGTCTATAACATACTTCTTCCATTTGGTCTGAAGTTTGTATAGACTGACCATTAACGTCATCGTTTGTATCGTGAATCCACCCACTATCACCACCAGCATCTACATTGACTTCTACTATGTCTGAACCTACTTCCTCTAAGTAGTCAAAGATAGGTTTGAATTCTTCTGGTTCTTCTTTCTCATCTATTACTACTTCATTAATGGGTTCGGTACCGTAAACTGTGTATGTTCCGAATATTTCAACACTTCTATATTCAGAGTTAATTTCAACATCATAAGTGTAGTACTCACTACCTGTCTCTTCGTGCCAAGTATTATCACCAACGTATTCTTCAACATATTCGCTAAGTTCACGTTCAATAGGAATTAAGAAACTTTTTGGGTTACCACTATTTTGATAACCACAATAATACCCATCTTGAAAGATTGAGAAGGATTCATCAAACTCCATAATAGCTTTTTTACACCCCGACTTTAAGAATGATGGGTTAATTAAATTAAATAGTACTTTATATTTCTGTTCCATGATAGTTTTTATATATAAATATTAGTCAGTGAACTTTAGTTTCATAGTTTTCATCATCCATAAAGGTTTTTCTTTATTATTTAAAGCGTCTACCCATTCTTTTGCGGATGGAATATAGTTATTACAATCTTCTTTAACGTGTTGTTCACCTATGTAACGAACAAAAACTTCTTTACCGTCTGAATTTAAGAATGACTCACCAAAGGTTTTCTCACATTCAAATATACCTTCAGAATGATGTCTAAATATTCGATGAAAAGATGTACCAATCCACGATTTAGTTTCATCAAACCAATTATGAATATGTAAGTAATCTTCAGGTTTTCCACCGAACTTTTTAGCGGATGATTTAGAATGTAAAATAGGGTGTGCCATATTTATTAATTTTAGTTAGTAATAAGTATAAATAAACAATTAACTATACACTAAAGTATCTTATTTAATACTTTTTTAAAAAACAACATCATGAAAAAACAAAACAAATTTAAAGAATTACTTGTCGATAAACCTGATATTGTAATAATAATAACAGACCAAGAAAGGGCGACCCAATACTTTCCTGAAGGATGGGAACGAGAAAACCTACCAACACTAACTAAATTAAAAGATAATGGTTTCACTTTTGATAAGGCATTTTGTAATAGTTGTATGTGTACACCTAGTAGAGCTACTTTATTTACGGGTACATACCCATCACAACATCAATGTACCGAAACACTAACAACAGGTGGTATATACTCACCTGGTGAAATACAATTAAATAATAAAAGTAATAACATTGGTAAGATGTTAGATGGTATCGGTTATGATGTACAATACAGAGGTAAATGGCATTTAAGTAAAGGTGCAGATGGAGGAGACCCTTTAGCTAAGGAGATATCTTTATATGGTTTCAAAGGTTGGGTAGGTCCTGATGCAGGTGAAGATGCAAAACCTGAAAACTTTGGTGGAGGTTATCCAAATGCTGATGCAAGATATGTGAAAGAGGGTATAGAATATTTAGAACAGGTAAGAATCAGTAGAGAAAAAGGTGAACCAAGAAAACCGTATTGTTTAGTATTAAGTTTAGTAAATCCTCATGATGTATTAGGTTATCCAAAGTCGGTACAATTTGGTTACACTCCCGATGAATACACTGGTAGAACTATCACTGACTTACCTCCTACAGTTACGGAACAGTTACTTAAAAATGGTAAACCTATGGCTCAACTACAAACAAACATTGCTGCCGATGGTTTATTAGGTGTCTTACGAAATGATGATATGAAATTAAATTACTTAAATTTTTACGCATACCTACTAACTAAAATTGATGGTGAAATTGGTAAATTTATTGATGTACTTTATGATGACACCAAAGGTAGAAGACTTGCTGATGATGCGGTAGTTATAAGATTGGCGGACCACGGAGAAATGGGAATGTCACATGGTGGTATGAGACAAAAGGCCTTTGTTGCTTATGAAGAAGCTCTAAGAATACCTATGGTGATATCAAACCCTATTGTGTTTAACAAAAAAGAATCGTCAGATGAATTAGCAACACTTATTGATATATTCCCAACGATATCTGAGATTGTCGGTGTACCTAAAGATAGTAATGCGAGAGGTGAGAGTTTAATTCCAATAATTGAGGAGGGTAAATCAGTTCAAGATTCTATATTATTTACTTTTGATGATACTAAGTCAGGTTCTAATAGTTTACCATCTTCGGTTAAAGCAACTAATAGGTTAAGGTCAATCCGTACACATGATTGGAAGTATACATACTATTTTGATTCATTAGGTAGATATCAAAAAGAATATGAGTTATACGACTTAGTTAACGATATTGAGGAATTACATAATTTAGCTTATAAACCTGAGTATAGAGAACAAAGGGAATACTTACATCAACAGTTGATGGAATTAGAAGAAAGAAAATTAAGAGTTAATGAGGTATTTGTTAATAAAAATAACCAATACGAATATAAAACTTGGGTTGAGACAAATCCTAATTTTGAGACTTACGCTTACAATGATATAGAGGGTTATGAGAAGGAGAATTTTGATATAAACGAAGAAAAAAATACGGAAAAATAGAATAATATGTTAATCAAAATAATTATAGGTTCATTCTTAATTTCATGGATATTTATAATTTATGAAATTATAACCGCACCTTTATGTGATGAGTACGGTAACATAATAAATAAAGATAAAACAAAAAAACAAAAATGAAAAAACTATTAACAATGATGTTGGGATTACTCTTAATTGGATGTACTCAACAAAACGATTTAACTTTCAATGAGATGGTAAATCAAACACAGGAAGTGGCAAAAAGTATTGATACTACCGCTTTATTTTATGAATCAACGGCAACTAAAGAATTAACGGGTGTTAAATCGGTATTCGCTGGTGTTAACAACACTACTATTGAAGTATTATGTGATTCTAATGGGAAGACAAAATCTAAAGTGATTAATTCTCCATTTATGGAAGATGAGGTAATAAAATTACCTGTAAAACTTACTTTAGAGGATGCTGAACAATTATTATTGGACGCGGGATATGGTACAGGTGTTGAAGGAGTGGCTGATTGGTCTGAAGTAGTCTTAAGAAGACCATTAGAACCTGGTTTTAATTTTGCACAGTACATTTTCACGACTAGTAAAGGTTTTGTGAGTGTGGATGCTACCACAGGTAAAGTTACACCTGTAGGTGTAGAAGGTTGTCCATGTCCTTTTAAAGACCCATGTATATGTCCTGAGGAGACAACTCAAACAACTTTTATACCTGAATTTGATGTTGATTATCAGAAATGTGGACCTAACCCAATAGTTAGTTCTGGCGGTGTAAGTTTCGGTACAGAAGGAAATCCTGCGGCTGGTAGAGTGTGTTCAAAAAATGGATATAAAAATATTAGTAAAATTGAAGTTGATATTGACTTATCAGGATTACAACAAAATGAAGGGTGGACCGCAGATTACTTAAACGCTGCGATGTACTTAGTCACAAGAGATGTACAACCTATTGGTGATAAATACTGTGATGCGGAATACGAAAAATGTGACTTCTGTAATGAAATTGATTTATTAGAGACTAACGGTAATAAAATGTTCCAACATACGTTACATTTAGATACAATTAAAAAAGGTAAACAAAGATGGGAAGTTTCATATACTGAAGCTGCTAATACGGATTGCTGGAATTGGGATGAAATGACATCATCAACACTTGGAGGTGTACACAGTTTAGTTGGTAAGATTGACCCAACTAAACCATTTCATATGGTTACTGTCTTTAATGATGATTATACTAATATGGTAATTACACTTTCTCAAGGGGATAGTAGTGTTAAAGTTTTTGATATGACTGACCCATCTATTGGTGATGGTTCTACTTTAGATATGTCTTTATTAAAAGATGGTATGGAAGTAGGATGGTGGTTTACACCTTCATATCACGGTGATTGGTCACCTGGTGATGATGAACCAACTAAGTGGTACAAAGATACAGGTGGAGAATGTTCACACGGTACATTATGTAATTGGACTGAAGGTTCAGTTGAACATAAGGGTGGTGGATGGAGTTTCTCTAATTTAGTAGTAACGGCAGAATCACAAATATAAGTTCAATTGATTATGAAAATTAAGACCTCTTATCAGAAATGGTGAGGGGTTTTCTTTTATATCAGTATTTATAACTATAAGGTCGATTATTAAATAATAATTTGTATATTTGTAGTATGAGTGAACTAATATTAAAATTATCAGATATTCAGGAGATTAACTTCACGGAAATCATCAATGAAGTAGTGGGACCTGATTGTCGAGAAGAGGCGAGTAAAATTATTGGTCACTATATAGATGGTGACTTTTTAATGCGTTTTAAGTTACTCGAAGTATATAGTAAATATTTAACATCTGACTATGATGAGTTTATATTAGATATAGATAATTTAAAGATAAAATTAATTAAAGAGAACTTAATTTCCGAAAATGGATGTTTCGGCGTGAATGTTGATGTGTAGGTAATGAAAGCAATTATAGCAGTAAACAATCTTGGTTTTATCGGTAAAGGTGATAAACTTTTATGGCACAATAAAAAAGATTTAAATCATTTCAAACGTATGACTTATGGTGATACGTTACTAGTCGGTTATCGTACCGCTCAAGCCCTACCCTTTTTACCCAACAGAGAGTTAATGATTGTTGATAAAAGGGACCATTCCGTTTTTCACTACTATAATTGTGATTGGTGTATCGGAGGTAAAAAAACATATGAGAGATTCTGTGATAAGTTTACGGAGTTACATATATCTCATATCGATAATAATGAAATCGGGGACGTAACGTTTCCGAATCTTAGTAATTTAAATCCTGAATGTAAGATTTATAATTACAATTTTTAAACAATGAAAAATATGAAAAATTTATTACTATTATTAAGCGTACTTCTAACGACAAGTTGTGCGACATTTACGGTATCAACATTAAACCATGACCCAATATATGATGATGAAAATTACTATGTATTTGGAGACAATTTAAAGGCGGATACTTTAAACGAATTTCAATTTAGAAATAAACTAAGAACAGATATAGGTTTTAGATTAGACTTTGCAAGATATGCTTTGAGTCAACCAGTATCATTTGATTGGAATAACCGATTGTTAGGTAGACAATACGATTATAGATGGAATTCTTATTATTGGAATAGAGACCAAATGTGGAATGATTGGGCTTGGGGATACAATGGATGGAGTTCTTGGGGTTCACCTCATAGATGGTCACCGTTTGGATATGATAGATGGGGTTATGGAATCTACTATGGTTGGAATAACCACGGATGGGGATATAATGGGTACTATGGTAATGGATGGAATAATTATTACGGATGGAACAATTACGGATGGAACAATTACGGTCAAAATAGTTGGTATGGAAGACGAGGTAGAAATAATGTGTCTTATATAAACGGTCGAAGAAATAGTACTGTAAGTATACGAGATAGAGTAGTGCAGACTTCAAGGGTTGAGTCTACTAAACGTAACGTTAAGGTTGATAATAACAGAAAAAAGGTTTATATTAATAACGGTAATAATAGACCGAGAATTAATAATAACACTCGACCATCAAATAATACTCGTCCTAATATTAATAATAGTAGACCTAGAATTAATAATAATACTCGACCTACCATTAATAATACAAGACCAAGAGTTAATAATAGTCGTCCTGTTATAAATCGTACTACACCAACAAGAACTAACAATAATCCAAGTAGAAATAACACTACTAATATTCGTAGAAAAAATTAAGATATCTTAAAAATGGACAAAAGAATAGAAGAGATACTCGATAAAGAAAATTATAGACAATCTAATACAATTGAATTAATAGCGAGTGAGAACTTTGCATCTGATTCAGTAATGAAATTGGCGGGTTCAATATTTACCAATAAATATGCTGAGGGCTATCCTGGTAAAAGATATTACAATGGATGTGACCACATGGATGAGGTGGAGACACTTGCAATAGAAGAATTAAAAAAGTTGTACAACTGTAATTTTGCTAATGTTCAACCACATTGTGGTGCAAATGCTAATACCGCAGTATTCCAAGCATTCCTAAAACCAGGTGATACTATACTTGGGATGGACTTAGCGAGTGGTGGTCACTTATCTCATGGAAGTAAACCTAATATTTCAGGTAAAGTATATGACGCACATTCATATGGTGTGGATGATAATGGTTATTTAAACTATGATGATATACGAACTAAAGCGTTAGATATTAAACCTAAAATGGTTATTGCTGGTGCGAGTGCTTACTCAAGAATAATCGATTGGAAAAAGTTTAGAGAGATTGCTGATGAAGTAGGTGCAATACTTTTGGTGGATATGGCTCACTATTCAGGTCTTATTGCGGGAGGTGAGTACCCCAACCCAGTTGAATATGCTGATGTAGTGACTTCAACGACACACAAAACACTTAGAGGACCAAGAGGAGGTATTATTATTTGGAATAACTCAGAATATACAAAGAAAATAAATGGAGCAATATTCCCTGGTACTCAAGGAGGTCCATTAATGCATATAATCGCAGCAAAGGCTCAATGTTTCATAGAGGCAAACACAAGAGATTTTAGGGAGTATTGTATTAAAGTAAAAGAAAATGCAAAACATATGTGTGATATCTTCAGAGAAAATGATATACCAATTCTAACCGATGGTACTGACTCACATTTAATTTTAATTGATTTATCAACTAAGAAATATAGTGGAAGAGTAGTTGCTGATATGTTAGAAGAAAACGGTATTACAGTTAATAAGAATGGAATACCTAACGACCCTAGAAGTTTTGTGGAAACAAGTGGTATTCGAATAGGTACGGCAGCTGAAACAACAAGAGGTCATAGTATAGAGTGGTTCAAAGAATTAGCGAGAGAAATAAGTGAATTGATAAATAAATAATAAAAGATGATAATAGTAGACCATAAAACATTTAGAGATAATCGAGGTAGTTATACTCCTATGGGGTTAGACATAATGGGAAAGGAGTGGACACAATGTTCTATTTCAATTAATGATGGTAGATATACCTTTAGAGGTTTACATTACCAAACAGACCCACCACAAGAGAAATACGTTAAGGTTATTCGTGGTTCAATCATAGACATCGCTTATGATTTAGAAACACATAAAACACAACACGTAATTGTAAATGAAGGTAATGCGGTTTACTTACATGATGAGTACGCTCATGGGTTCTTAACTTTAGAACCTGACACAATAGTTGTTTATATGGTTAAGGGTGAATACTCTCCTGAGTCAGAACATTCTATTGTGTGGAAAGAAATTCCTGAAGTTAAATCTATTATAGAAGAGTTTACTGATAATCCAATAATTTCAGAAAAAGATAATTTAGGTAAGTAATATGGGAAATATATCAAAAAATTTAGCGATTATATCAATAATACTTTCATGTTTAGTTGTAGTGAGAATTTTAATGCAAGATAGAAGTATTACTTATACTGAGGAGGTAATAAAAAGTGATGATAATATTCCTACGGTTAATAACGATGATACAATACGTTTGATACCTAAAGAAGATAAACTTTTTAATGAGGATTCGTTAGATAATGATTCGAATATATTAGATTGGTATGTCGATGATGGTGAATTATATATTTACACTAAACAGGATTCGATTGATGATGAAATCGAAAGGTGGAATTATATTAGAAGTTTAGATGAAGAGGGCTGGGAGGAATAAGTGCGAGCCACTAACAGAGAGATTATATTAATTCGTCTTCGTATGGAATACTATATGAAAAAGATTCACTGTAGTCTCTATGTTCAGCCATCTTTTTCATTACGTATGAACTATTAATTGCCTTATCGTAAAATTCTTTACCACGAGAAATAACATCAACTCTAAGGTCACCCCAACCGTCATCACCAACATCAATACCTCTACCACGGTCAGATGAAATATCCAAAGCGGTAGACTTAAACATAATTATTTTACTTAATAATTTAAATGCACTAGATGGTACACCAGCAAGACGATTAAGGTCTATTAAGTATTTTTTAACTCTTCGGTAGTCGTCATCTTTTTTGTAATCCACCAAATCAACAATATACCAAAAGAAATCATCGGCACTTGTAACTCCTGTATTTCTATCTGTAGTTATTTCTCCCATGTCATTATACATTGCGGTAATTATGTTACCTTTTTCCATAAGGTCTTTACCGTAAACAGATTCTTTTAATACTTTTCTTATTAATTCTTTCATAATATTATCATTTGGTCACACTTACATCATCAACATCTAAGCCGAACGTTTTAGTAAACCAATCAGCCATAAGGTCCATTACTTTACTTTCCCTAAATCTTAAGTTTCTACGAAATAAAGTTACTAATTTTTTATCAATGGATACTGATGTCCATTCATCTTCGGCTTTTGAACCATCCGCATGGTGTTGTTGTCCAGTGTGGTAATAGTACATTATCCATTTACCATCTTTATCGTAAAGGTCCCAACGTGTTGTACCGAACTGAGTGGTTTCACCTTTATTTACTTTACCGCCTTTCATACGTTCACTCATAAAATTCTCGACCAAATCAAAAAGTTGTGATTCACTTATAACATATCTCATGGTTATAAATAGTTTAAGAAGATAAAACTAACTCAATTTTATAATGATTGTCAATCAAATCAAAAGCGTGGTTAACGGTAGATATGATTTCAGAGGAAAGAATTTCATAAAAGTAGTCAGAAGTGAAACAATCGTATTCTTCTTCCAACTGTATATAAGTTTCAAACTCAATGATATCACTCATCGTAAAATCAATTAGGTTAGTGTCTACAAATAATAAAAGAGTGTCTTCGTGTATATCCCAATCAGTAAGTTCAGGATGTTTAGGATAAATAAGTTTATCAAACAATACATCAATTACTTCATGTGGAACCGCAAATGTAACCATACATTAAGGGAGTGAGGACTTAAGTTTAGTTAGGTCCATAGAAAGATTATTAGGGACGTGTGAGGGAGTAAAAGATGATTCAACAACATTAGTCTCATTAGCTAAGTCAAACATCGTCTTAACGTCTGTACCTACGTTATAAACACCTGACAAATCTTTATTAACACAATCAATAATGAGGGTGGCGATAGTATCCACATAATCGAAGTTACCAACATAATCAATCCAAGCGGAATCATAGACAAAAGGAGAAGGTTTATGGGAACAACGTATAAGAAGATAATCCTCAGACCTTAACTGAATAAGGCCATCAGATAATAACTTAGTATAACCGTACCAACTATTGTGGTGAACGGGGACATCATTCTCACTGGCGAAGGGAATGGAATTAGAATAAACATAATCAGTAGAGATATGAATAAGTTTAATAAAGTGTTCATTACAGTAATCAATTAACTTATCCACAAACTTACAGTTAACATTCCAATGAAGTTCTCTATCTTTATCGTAAGTATCGGTATGTGAGATACAGTTAATAACAATATCATAATTAGATAAGATAAACTCATCGAGGTGGTTAACATCAAAACCATCCTTACTACGGGAAACATAGTCCCAATTAGTCTGATTAATCAATTCACTACCCAATAGTCCGTCACCAAGTACTAATACATTATTTTTCATACTTACCATTTATGTCTATTCTCAAATCTTTGTTTTATACTATAACCAATATAGATTATAGAGCAACCCACTAATCCTATCATCATTACTTCTTAATTCTTTTACAGTTAACACAGGTAAAGAATTTCTTCACCACCCAATCAAGTATAAATCTTTCGAAGAATACATCTCTAAACAAACGCCATGGTAATATGGTTAACATAGTCCACGGGGTTATCTTCATACTTCTAAGTACTATAACAGTTTTAGTTCCTTCTGTAACTGGCATTCCACCATGATAAGCCAAGATGTGGTTAGAGTTATAATGTATGTAATGACCTGGCTTATATTTCTGTGGTACGTGTTCCAAACGAGCGAGAGGGAAGTTAGTAGAACCACCTCTAAAGTTAGTATTTAAATAAATAAGGGTGGTAGTATAACTCCCATCATAATGAGGTTCCATTTCGAGACGGTCACCTGTATACTTAATGATAAACCTATCTCTATTAAACTTAACACCTAAGGTCTTCTCTAACTCTTTAATTCTATAATCCATGAGTTTCTTACCATCACAAACCTCAATATCTTCATAAGGGGTTTCATAAACAGAAAGGGAGACATCACCAAAAGCATCAGTAACAGTAAACTTCTCAGATTGTTTATACAAATCCTTCAATATTATCTGACACTCTACATTAGGTATCGCCTTACCAACCTTATAATTAAATTTAAACATACATACAATATAAGTTATTTTATAGAGAAAGGAAATAAAGGTAATAAATTAATTCCATCCCCCTCACCCTAAAGGGACGTTCACTATCGTTCACTTTCAGTGTCTGAAATAAATCCATTCCCCTATTTCCCTGAAGAAGGTCATCTAAAGACTTATACTCATAACTTAGTAGGGTATAATAAAACAATATCATTACAGTACCCTAAAGGGTATATACATACATATGAAAACATTATACTATAAGAGAAAGAATACTATAGTATATAAACAATAACCCATAGGGTTAATTAACAATACTTCTACCACTTTCTCCCACTTTTGTAAGTCATTTTAAGACCTTATTCGTTGAGGTCATTTTGTCATGGTTTTAAAAAAGTAGTCCTACAGATACGTTGAGGTTTACTTATTTAATTCCTTAAGACTACGTCTCCCCCGCTATAGGGAATTAACCTCTATTATTTGCTAGAATATATACATAGTAAATTAATACCTTCTATTAACCCCTAAACAGGGATTTATTGTCGATTTCATCGGTGAAATAAAGGATTTTCTTGTTTTACACTACTACAGGATGGTGGTAGAAAGTGGGGAAAGGGATTGTGCTGTCCCTAACGTCTGACTGACATTCTGACAAATCCTAATAAATTAGTATAAAGTTATTAACAAAATATCCCCTGACAGTGTGTCAGAGGTAATTTATAAAAAGTTATTAACAATTTTAATGGGGGATTAACTGAACCCCTTAATTAAAAGTTATTAACATATGGTGTTCACAACTAAGGGAAGGGTTATATATTTAAGGGTATGGAAGAAATCAGAGAATTCATAGAGACAAGTTTCACCCCAAGGGTAGCTGAGGATATGAATGGTATCAAAGTAATATTCACCTCAACGGTTGGGGATGGGATAATATGGTTTGAACCAGCTAAGAGAGGGTGGAGTAAGAAACCCCTATCTACAAATCAATATATAATTGTGGATGCTGACCTGAATCATGTGTTAACATTCTTAAATAGATACTACCAATTGGATGAGTCCAACTACCACGACATAAGAAGGATGTTTATTGACATAGGGATGGACACGGTGGACAGACATACCAAAGGGGAAGAATAAATTGTTAATAAATAACTCCCCTAAAATTTGGTAGTCTCAAAAAAAAGTGGTACCTTTAGGGTGGTAGTAGGGTGGGAAGTATATATAATAAATCCCCTACACTCCAGAGCACCAACACAAAGATACAACAATCTTTTTTAATACACAACTTGTATAGGAACTTTTTTTTCCTTATCTTTGTAATGGTTGGTGGAACAAGCTGAGAGAGTAGACTCCAACCTGCCTTATACTCTCCTCCCTCCCTCACCCCAGGGCACCAACACAAAGATACATATAATAAATGAGACCACCAAATAAATGTACTGACAATATGTCCCCCTATAATATCACACCCTAAACTTTAGGGCATCAGTACAAAGATACGAATAATAATTGACACTGCCAAACCCCCACACCATAAAGTTATGAACATGACATAATGACTGTTGATAACTTTCCCCCCATATACTTGTATAGTAATCTGTTCTGACACCACCCCCATAGATGAGGTCTACTGTAATATGTACATACGGAGGGGGTAGGGTCAAAATACCTATGGAACCCCCCCTTATAGGGTCCCCCCTCCCTGTAGGTCTCCCGTATCCCCCCTCCCCCTGGGGGTGTTTTGGGGTCCAAAAGGGGGTTCAATCCCCTAAATAAAATGTGTACTGTTTTTGTTGTAAAAATGTTTATAAAATTTTTTAGGAAAAATTGGAAAGGATTACCCTTGTTCTATGTATGGGAGTAAATGTTACCTGTGTTTCTAAAAGGGGACCCCTTATTGGAAAAGGGTCCCAAATGTTGAAACAAAATTTCTGGAAATTTTTTGGTAAAATGGGATATTTATAATTAAACAAAATTATTATGGGACAAAGACTAACAATATCAGAAGAACAAAAGAAACATCTACTTGGGATGTATGGTTTAAATGAACAACAATCGGCCGTAGCTGCAGGAATAAGTGCTATTGAAGATGCTACTGCAGAGAAGATAGGTTTTTTGAATGATGGTGAATTCGAAGACTTAATTGAAAAACTATCAAAGTGTGTAGATGAAGATGGGTTAAACAAAATGAAAAGATTAAACCCTGAACAAAAAAAGGAATTTGTTGAGAGAATGGAAATTGCTCTTGGTATCGACATTGATAGACCAGATAGGTCAGCAAGAGGATAGGTCAGAGAGATAGAATATAAGTTATAATATTATTTATAAACCCTCGCATTGTTGTGAGGGTTTTCTTTTTCTAAGATATTTATGTATATAAACAAACTATTAGTTTGTGAATGGACTAAATGGTAAACTACATGTATGATGGATAGTAATAAGATAACACCTGAAATGGTGTATAAATTTATTGATGGATTGTATAGGGATACTTACCCTGGATTCACTAAGGAATTTTTTGTTGAAGTTCTTAATTATGATACTAACCAAAAGTCTGAGGTTGTTATTCATGTTTTAATGGATAATGAGGTTTATAATAATACGGGCTTACCAAAAGATAGAGCTCAAAATGCTGTTCGTGGTATGGAGAAAAAACTTAAAGAGATTATGAACTACCTACCCTTCCCATATAAACTAAAAATTAAAAGATACATTAATGATGATAAAAGTCGTATTGATAAAGGAAGATTTTCCGGCATGGATACCATTTTCCATTATGGGGGTATTAATAGTTTCGATGATTATGTATTTAAGACATTTTAAAATATGATGGATAGTAAGAAAGATAATATTAAAATGTTCGTTGAGAAGTTAATGAATTCTTTATATAAGGATAATGGTCTTTTGGAGGAATATAGTGTTAGAGTATATGACAGGGCCGATGGTTGGGATTTTTTGAGTCAGATGTGTAATGATGGTCATCAGCAATGTTATATGGTTGTTATGGATATTTTAATTAATTATGATGTTTGGAAGGAGATGGGTGGTGAACATTCTTCTGTTATAAAGATGGAGGAGAAGATTTATGCTTTATGGAAATACCTTCCCTTTCCATTTACATCTATTACTATTAATAGTGATATTACTATTGATACATCCCTGACCCGTGTTAAGACGAGTGAATACATTAATCAAAATAAGATATGAAACAATTAACCTATTTATAAATTATGGATGTAATAATTACAAATAGTCAGTTCAAAGATAATTGTTTAAAACAAAGTTGTATCAATAACTTTAAGAAAAAATTAAACACCCCTCGAACTCGTAATACATTTCAAAAGTCTATAGACTTAATGTTGAAAGATATTAGGAAAGTACTAGACCCCAATTCTGAACAGTTTAAAAAAGATGCTGATATATTAAAAACCTACTTTAATTATTCTGATAAGAAAGTTGATAGTCTTATGAATATTAAAATGGTATATGACGATAATAATGATTGGGTCCCGATAAATAAATTAAATACTAACTATAGTGATTTATCTATATTGATTACTGACATTTTAATTGGTGAGGGTGAATGTATTTGTAAACGTCTTGATGACCTAAATAATGGTAATGGGTCGTTTATGTTAGAGTTATCTAATAAAATGTTATCCAACCCTGAATATTACTATACAAAATATTTGGAAGGTAAGTTTGATGATTATGTTTTAAATAATAGAAAGAACACCTCAATGGGAACTGAAAATGAAATATTTGCTGTGAGTGAAATGGAGAAGTTTGGTTATGAATTAAATTACATGGCATCAGAAGGTAGTCCTATTGATACTAAACTTGGTGTCGATGCTATTATGTCTAAAGATGGTAAGGTTTATAAGATACAAATAAAAACGGTAAATTCTTTAAACTCTGTCGAAGAGACCAGTTGTGATAAAATTAATCCTGAGATTCTTAATAGTAAGAAAAAAGGTGGTGTTCGAGTTTACTCACGTAACGGAGTATATATTATGGAAAATAATATCGATTATTTAATATTAGTAGCACCGGTAACAAAAAAGAATGGCGGAGGAAAGTCTATGATAGTTTTAAGAAAATATCAGCCAGTCACGGTAACTTTAAATCCACTATTTTGTGTTGCCACCCCGATTAATAAATTTCCAACACCAAAAGGGTTAGGGTTTATTGACCACGAATCAATAGTTCATAAAACTGAGAACTTAAACGGTATTTAAATATATTTATAAATAAGTTATGAAAGAATTAATTAGTAAGATATTAAAAGAGTATGTTGGTACTATCAATGAATCGATAACATTGAATGGTGTAACTCTATCATCGGCTAACTCTACACATGGTGGTCCAATTCTTACTAAGTACAAAGACATTACAAATAAATATTTAGTTACGGTTGATACCCCCTTTTACGATGGGCCTGTAGGAGTTAAATATATTTATAAAAAAAATGGGAAATATTACATGACAGATAATACCAATAAAACCAATGAATTGCCTTATAAAAAATTAACATATATCACTAATTCTATAAAAAATAATAAAAATAAAATAGAGGTTAAGGGTACTTTGGCTGATATAACGCTAACTAAGAAATAAAAACAATATTATGAAAAAGAAAATAAAATTAACGGAATCAGATTTGGAGAACATCATTAAACGTGTTCTTAATGAACAATCATCTCAAAGCCCACTTTGTCCTGTAAAGTGTAAAACGAAAGTATTAGGTAAAGGTAATACCGGTGAGGACGTAAAACTTATACAAAACGCATTGGCTAAATGTGGATTTAATAAAGAGAAGTTCGGTGGAGGAATGAAAGTCGGATGTGATAAGGACCACACAAAATGTGACGGTAAATTTAACACCGAAACCGCTAAAGCTGTTCGTGAATTTCAAAAATCTGTTAGTATAACTATGGATGGTCTTGTTGGACCAAAGACATTGGCTAAATTGATGGAAGGTCAAGACCCATGTTTAAAACCTTTCGATTGTAACTGTAAGAAAAAAGAACCAATAAAGAACACACCTGTAGGTAAGGACGAAAGAAAAGATTTGGCACCCACTGACAAGGTTACGGTTGGTTGTAAGAAATCAATATCATGTTTTGAAAAATTTAATAAACCATCAGGTGTTGACGCATGTGGATTGGCTAAATGTTTAGGTATATGTATACCTGATGGAATGTGTAAAGGTCAAATGGTAGATAAACCCGTGAATGATATCGACTGTCGTGAGTGTCCTAAATACATCAATGAAATGCCGGGTGTGGGTGTACGAAAGAAAAGAACTGATATATTACAAAGATGTATTGACACAGGATGTACTAGAGTTGCAGTGTAAAGGAAATTAATTATTAACAAATTATTATATTATTATTAAATCCCTCTAATTCAGAGGGATTTTTTATGCTCTTCAGATAACGGATTATATTTATCGGAATGAAAAATAAAAAAATAGATATATCCAACGTCTTATACGTGATAATCATGACTGTTGTTTTTGTATTAGCTCTATACTAATTTTATAATAGTACTATATTATTAAAAAATTAAGTTATGAATCAAGAAAATAAGGCAGCAAGATATGATGAATTTTTATCTGAATATCATAGATTAGAAAATCAGATTAATCAGATTAAAATGAATAAATTCGATTTAAATGCCGAAGATACTCAAAAGGTTGAATTCCTTGAACGTAAAAAGGCTTATATTATGAGTCGAGTTGAAGAACTAAGTAGATAATGATTAAAAAAATAATATTTTTTATTCGTCTTATCATAAAAAAAAGAAAACGTAAGTCCGTATGGGACCTTTAAATATGAAAACGACAGACAGACCCCAATGTGGATGTGGAAACACAACAGACCCTAACGGTTATTGTGATGGTTCACATCTAAAATAACAAAAAATACCCTCACATAATGTGGGGGTTTTTTATTTTTAAGATATTTATAGGTATGGAGTTTAATATATTTAAAGATAAGTTTAGTAAAGTAATTTTTATAGTTACCGCTATTGGTGCGTCTATAACGTTAATCAACTATGTTGGTCCTGTTATTAATTATGCTAATGATTTAAATGACCTTGTTCAACAATATGAACAAATAAATGAATCTTTAGATAGAATGGATAAACACATTGACCAATACGAACAAGACCGAACAAATAAGAAAAAAAGTTTTTCCATCGGATTAAGAAGTGATACGGAATCAGGTCAAGTTATTTACGTTGATGAAAACAATGGTATATATAGGGCATTTTTAGACAAAACAACTAAACAATATTTTTATTATGATATTGAAGGTATTGCAGTTTACTGTTACACTAAAAAACCTGTTAGAGGTGAAGAGAGACATGTTGAGATTAAACCACTGATTATTCCTGACAGCCTTATTATAAGTAACATAGATTCAATACAGAGGTAGGTTTTTCCAATTAACCGATATTTATAAATAAAACAATTAGACTATGAAACATTTATTAAATGACATGAGCCAAGAAGAGATGAACTCTATTCGTGAACAACACGCTGGCGGTAAAAAGATAACCGTAGAGAATTTCTCTAATATGGTAAATAAGAAGTTAGGTGAAGTTCCAACGTTAATTAGTGAATCTGAGTTAGATGAACAAGGACTTGGTTCTAGAATACGAGCGGGTCTTTCAGGTAACAGGGCAAACAGAGACGAAAGAAAATCTGAACGTCAAGATAAAAGAGACGCAAGAAAGGCTGAACGTGAGGCTAAAAGAGAAGCTCGAAGAAAGGAACGTGACGAGAAGAATGAAGCAAATGACCAAAGAAGTGCAAGAGGTCGTGTACTTTCTTATAACGATGATTTTGTAAATAAGGTAAATGACTTTGTACGTACATTAGAACGTGATGAATTAGTTGCTGACAACTTCGGTGGTTACATCCAAAAACTTAGAGATATTTCTAACTTATACAAAAGAGATATTAAAGGTGAACTTAAGAATATGGACCTTAATCAAGACGAGGAGTAAATATGAAAGATTTATTTAACATAAATGAATCTGAAAAAAATAGAATCTTAGGGTTACATGAAAGTGTGTCCACTAAAAAAGTAAACTTGTCTGAAAATTGGTGGGAAGAAGAACTACCAAAAGATAAGTGGCAAGTATTAGAGATGGACATAAGAAAAAGTATGGATAAAATAATTGATAACCATAAACATAATTGGGGTGATGACCAATATAATGTTATGGGAGCGATTGAAGAAATAATGGAAGGATTATTTCAAAAAGTACAAATCAGATAATTATGTTTTTAATAGAATTATTTATTGGAGTGTTTATCGGAGGTTTCGGACTCACACTCGGAGGAAGTATAGGTTGGACTTTAGGTGAACACCTCATCAGTAAAATAATAAAGAAAAAATAGAAAATAAAAACCCAACAAATGTTGGGTTTTTTGTTTAATTACTCTTCGTAATCCCCATTCCATATATCCCATTCATCAGCATCTCTCCTTTTATATGTTAGAGTACGTTTACTTGGAAAATTTCTTAATTCGTCCTCATCAATATCTTTAATCATGTCATTAAGAACCATATCTAATGCATGTTCTTCATCCCATTCGTTCTCATCTTCTTCACAATTTTCGTGAACTTCATTAATTACCCCTTTAAAGTGTACGTGTTCCTTAGGTAGATATATACTCGCTAAAATTTCAATTATTGTGGCGATAAGTGCGATGACCGCAGTAAGGTATGCGGTTTCATAAAGTGCGGAGAAAAACTCAACTACATGAAATACGGAGTGTAGTCTCAATCCCCACCTTATTACTTTAACTAATATTTTATTATGTGTATCTTTCACTTCCTAACATATATTTTAATACTGATTGAGGAATACCTGAATTAGTAAATTGTTCTAATTTAGCCAACGCTTGAGTTACATCCTGTGCGATGATTGAAACGGTCTTTTCTGTCTTACCATCAAGATAAGTACATTCATAAATTAAATTATCCTTAACTTTTGATGTCCCCACCAATTTAATTTCTAAAACAACCGCAGCTCTGTTTAGTTCTTTAATTGAGTCGAGTAGTTCCCTATCTTCTTTCTTATACTTCTTTTTAATCATAACTTTTAATTATTAATCTTAATATATTTTTTTCTATTCTGTATATATATCTGTCCAATTGGTGCTGTGGGTAGTTCTCTCCCGTATACGTCATAAATTTTATTGTCGTTAAATCTTTCAATTATTAACTCTTCTATACTTACTGTGTTATTATCATATATTGATACCCAATCAGTTCCGTTGTGTACAATAGAATCACAAATATAACAAGCTTCCATAATTTGATTAAATCCTGGTACATACCAAAATTCTGTAGAGATACAAACCTTTACTGTATCTGACATATTAACAAACGGAAAATTATCTGCCATACCTGTACCTGAATAACAGATTTGATTATCACATACTGACCATTGAACCACTACTGAGTCTATTGGAGACATTGTTGCATTTGTAGTATCTAATGATATGGATAATCCGTTTGCTGGATATTGTGTCCAACTAAGTGAATCACATATTACTAATTGATTTTGTGCTTGTAGTTGTAGGCCAAGCAAAACCATTACCATCATTAAAATCTTTTTCATCTTCTTTATCATTTTTATTGTTACCTACTCTAACAGGTTTTCGGCTTTCCCTTTTATTTATTAGCCCTTTGATTTTTACTTTTAAATCTAACACTATCACTGTTTTTGATATGTTTGGTCTTCCTCCCCTTAACTCGTTCTCTCCACATTTTAAATGAAGACTCTTTCATGTTAGTCCTCATTATTTTTCTAACATCATTCTCTTTAAGGCCAAACTGAAATTCTATAGCTTCGAAAGGTGTTCTATCCTCCCAGGCCATTTCTATAATCCTATCAATTTGTTCTTCTGTCATGGGGTACCTAATATCATTAAGGTAAAAAATCCAACAACGGTAAGAATATTAATTATCGTATAAATTCTTTCTTCTTTCATTTTATTGTATTTTTAATTATTTTTTGGTACGCTAATTCATAAACATCTTCTAATAACATATTAGGTTTTTCACTTTTAATCAAAGAAACATTTTTAAATAATTCTTTACGTTTATTTAAATCATAAGCACTGTAAACTATATCTTCTATCTTACTCATTTTTTTTTACATTAATGGACCAGCACTACAAGTGTGAATTGCAGCTTTGATTCTTTGTTCTTCCATCCATTTAAGGAATTTCCAAAATTCAACTAATTTTTTTCTCATCTTTATCATTTAAGTTTTTTGGGTCAGTAAATGTCACAAATAGACCTCCGACAACAATACCTACACCAAGACCGTACATAAACATTTCCATAGTTTTACTTTTTTTTGTAAATATAATAAAAAACCGTCCATAATAAAAGTAATATGTAATATTTTTTTTTACTTACTACTAATATTTATAAGTATGATGTCAATATATGATAAGTTAATACATAATTTAAGTGGTTATGAGGTACCATATGAGGACCACCCTCAACAGAGTACTCGTGATTTTGAATACGACCACCCTTTAACAGGTATTGAGAATGACCCTATAGTAAATATTGATGGTTCAACATTTAATATTAACACCATTGAAGAAGATTTAAGTTTAGATGAAATAGAAAAAATTTATAATAAATTATATGACGCATCTAACTTAAATTATATGAGAGAATATGATGAGGAACCTGGAGGAGGGGGGAAAGAATTGTTCACCTATTATAAAGGAAAAAAAAGTCCATATGAAGGTAAAAAGTTACCAAGGACATCATCGGTTCATCTTAGAAATTTAAAAAACCAAGTCCATCACATTTTATATAAACTAAAGGCTAAACAGAAAGAACAGGAAGCAAATGACTTATTACCAACATTAGAAAAATTTTTAGAAATACATAAAAAAGGTAATCCTAAACTTTACCCCGATTGGTTAAAATTAAATTTCAAGGAAATAAAATGGGGGGATTTATACATACAACCAGTAATAAATATTGAAAAGTTATTGGAATCTGGTGATGACATAAGAATAGCCAAGAAGACTAGAGATTTTGTAAGTAACATATGGGGTAGATTAGTTAATGCAGATACTCGTACTTATAAATCAAGACAACAGTCTGTAGGAGTTAAAACCACATATGTTTTATTCGAAGATTTTAATAGTTACATGAAAAATATTGTTAATAAGAAGATTAAACCTGAAATAAAAAATCTACCAAGAGGTAAAGAATGTGTTCATTCTATTATATTTAGATATAGAAAAAATATAAATGACATACAAATTCAAATACACCCACGTTATAAACGTGACTGCACCGACAGTTATTGGAATCGGTTTGATACTTATGAATTTGAACGAGAGATTAAGGGTATTTTAGCCACTTATGGGTGGGTAGAAGGTGTAAATTATGAAACATCAACATATAGAGACTAAAAATATGGATTATAATGACAAAATAGAGACTTTATTGAAATTTTGGGGACGAACAAAGACCCCAAGAATTAAGGATAGTCTATTTTTTGGGTGGAAATTTCAAAATATGGAAGAATATTTAGATATTTTAGGTAAATATTACGGAATTAGTGATATGAAACAACATATGATGAAGGAAGTTCAAGAAATTTTAGATTCGGAACACGATTATCATGAATATACTGGAGAAAAATGTGATATAAAGATTGATTTGATAGATTGGAATCTTGAAAACTATCCGGTAACCATAGCATACGGTGGATATGGGGGTAAACCTTTTATGAAATTTAAATATGATTATAATTCAGATTGGAACGTACCCAAAGATTGGATGGACCAAACAATAATTGAAATTCTTGAACAGGTATCAGAATATGATGACCCTATAAAATTTATTAAAGATGAAATGTCAATGTATATTTTTGATGCCTATGATGATAGTTGTACATTTCCTAAAATTCACAAGGCAACTAAATATATTCGTAAAAAATACGGGTTAAATAATAATGTTGAAACTGGATTTAGGGATTATTCTGGAATAGAAAGATTAATTGACCAATATTCAGACATCGCAGTAAGCCAATTACCAACATTAACTAAATAGAACCTTTAATTTACCCTAAAAACACCTATTTTACTCATAAAATTAAAAATTATGAATAAATTATTAATAGGTTTCATTCTTTTCTTTATTGGACAAGCGGCAATATGGTTTCAGACCAACGGTCAGTTTGTTTGGCCTTGGTTTAAGAAAAACCCCCTCTTAATTTCAATTTTTATGGGTTCAAGTATAAGTTATGTGTTAATTTACGCCACAAGATTCATGGTTGAACACTTTGACGGACTATTATGGCCAGGTAGGTTCATCGCCTTTGGTTCAGGTATAATTTCTTTTACTTTTTTAACTTGGTATTTCTTAGGTGAAGGTATTACAACTAAAACTATCATCTCTTTATTCTTAGCGTGTAGTCTAATAGGTATACAATTATTTTGGAAGTAAGAATTTAAATGAAAAAACGGATATTTATAGTAAAACACTATAAGTTATGAAATTTATACAAGATATTTTTACAGAAGATAAAAAAGACGATAAATACTCATCTAAAAAGACACTAGGAGTTATTTCAGGTGTTTTAGTATGTATTGCCTTTATTGGTGACGGTTTTCATTGGTTCACAATAAATGAGAATTTATTTAACTCTATGTTAATATTTTCGGCGACTATGTTAGGTGTATCAACAGTTAAAGCATTCGCTAAAAAACCACAAAATGAGTCAAAACAAGACTAAAATAAACGAAGAAAAGGATATTAGAGAAATAGAAGTCATTAATATTAAAGAAGTTTCAGATAAATTTGAAGTGGAGGATGTTTATGGTAATGTCACTATACATAATACAAATGAAATAAAAAAATAATGGGAAATAAAATAATAAAATTAACAGAAATAGATATTGAAAATATCGTAAAAAAAGTAATTTCAGAACAGGCCGAATCAAATAAATGTATGGGTACTAATGAAATTAAACCCCCATTTATAAAGACCGAGATAAGATATAAAGACGAAAACGGAAAATTTGGTACAGGTGGTGATGTGCCAGCAGTAGTTAAATTTCATTTAAGAGCTTATTTCCCAACTGCAGGTTCAAGTGATGAAGTTTATCAAGACGCACTATTACAACTAAAACAACAGGTCGAGGATGAATTGTCGACTAAACAATTAAATGCCAAATATGATTTAGTACTTGTTAGAGTTGATAACGTTATTGGGTCAGCAAGTAATTACCTTAACGGACCTTTACAACCTACTCATTATCGTGGTAAACCGATAGAATCTTCAAAATTATCTTCAGAACCATATGTGAATCTACCAAAAGAAGGTGATAGTAATTGGAATAAAAATAAAGGTTATGCCGATAGTAGATGGGGGAACATGGTCTCATATATTAATAAAAACGGTAAAAGTTTAGGTTTTGGTGTTGGTAAAGATTTGAAGGCTCCAAAGAAAACAGAATACCGTATTACTGATACGGGTGGTTGTACTGATGAGAAAAGAGATGCAAATAAATATAAAGGTCCCGGACAATATGTTATTGTTAACGGTTTTATAAAATTAGAACAAAAACCAATAGATAGGGACGATATTGTTAGATTAACTGAATGTGCCACAGGACTTAAAATTATTGTTGGATATTTCAAAGAAAATATGAGTGCCATGGATACGGGTATTACAATGAAAAAAAGTAGTACTAAACATAAATGTGATTATGCAACATTTACAGTTTCTTGTAATGGAATACCTGTGGGTATTTCAAACATGAATAATGGTAAGTTAAGAAATACTGAAAAGGCAATGATGGGTTTAAACCAAGAAAATGTCGAACGTAGGGCACCTAAACAAGAAGGTGATACAGTTTATAGTTTGATTTCAGTAAGTAAAGAACAGTTAGAAAAGATAGTAACTAAAAGTAAAAATGGAAAGGTGTATATGACTATTCAAGGAACTGATGGTTCATTACTAAGACCAAGAAGTAGTGGACGACCAGGTGGAGGATATCACGGAGAGGCTCCTATGGTATGTGCTTATATTGATGAAGAAATAAATGGTGAAAATACGAAGAGAATCGTATATGGACCTCAAGAACCATTTGGTAAAGGGTCAGGAGATGTTAAACCTGGTGTTTCAAAATCAATGGGTACATTTAACCCGTGTGTTACTATTAAAGAGATTTAATTACTAAAGTTGATTATTCCAAAGTACGAAAGTGGAGTATTTTATTTTAAAGGTATAGTTATCCTTTATTTTAATGCCATCACCACAACTTATAGCACCTATTATTGAACCTTTATTTAACATTGCACGATTGTGTCCCTTAGATGTTTTCCATGAGTACACTATTTTATCTGCAATTTTATCTATAGAGTCTTCAATACCATTTATTGACACGGTGGAAACATTTTCATTACCAACAATATAATCGATATCTTGGAATAACATCAATCGATTCCAAAAACTAGGTGTTTCACTATCTTCAGTATGACATAACTCACTATTTTTAACCATATATTTAGTGTGAACTACAGTGGATTTGTAAGTTGCATCATCCCATTTTAATTTATGAAGACCATTTTCTACTCTATACTCATTAATTTTTTGAAATACTTTTGACTCTAATGGTGTTTGTGAATACACATTCAACATTAGTATACTGAGTAATATGGTTATTAGTTTTCTTTTCATATTACAAAGATACAAAAAATATTTGAATTAACTATGATATTTATAATAAAGAAATAAATTTAAATTAATATTTAAGTAATGAAAACAGAAAAAAAATATGTGATAACTGAATCACAACTAAAGACAGTTATCAAAGACGTAATTAAAGAACAAGGATTATATGGTAACACTTCAGATGTT
>WLWH01000035.1_pt1 | contig 109664 bp, 162 predicted proteins | sample 6712741 | NCBI WGS metagenome assembly WLWH01 (sample SAMN12718694, study PRJNA515312) | sponge metagenome | isolation source: marine sponge | host: Mycale hentscheli | place: New Zealand: South Island, Marlborough, Capsize Point | collected 2003-05-01 | reverse complement strand
GCTTGAAATCTTTTCCCAAGAATCGTCAGTCGATCCATCGTCCACGACATACAGGCGAATTTCACCCTTATAAGTCTGCACGCAGAGGACGCTTTCTATAGCAGCTTCGATATAGTCGCCATAGTTATAGTTCGCACAAATAATAGCTACTTTAGGCAGCATAAAACTCCTCCCAAGTGTAAACCGTTTTTGTTTCTCCTCTTTTTTCTGCCTCTAAAACCTTGGTAATAAAGGATCTGCTGTCTGCTTTTTCATCTCGAAAAACTTTAACACCATTTCCATTAAGGAACTTAAACAGGTATGCTGGAAAGACAAGACCTGAAAACGGATCTTTCTCATTTTTTGGTAGTATCATAATGAGTTTTTTCATTTTTATATTTATAAGTTCATGAATTTTACCAATACAGTTTTCATCCACCTCGTCGCCCGAAGTTAAACATTGAACCCATCCGTTTTGAGCATGAGTAAAAGACTGATCTATAAGCATATCTATATCATTGTAAACATGGTTTAGCTGTACAATGTGATATTTGATTTTTGAAACTTCTCCAAAATTCGAAATAAAACTTCCCCAGATCTCCTCATTATATTCAACCTTTTCATTAACTACCACAACGTATAACGTGCCATTTTCTGCTTGAGGGATACTTTTTAGCGTTTTCTCAAGGTTACCAATAGGATTTTCTGATTCTAAATCAAAATTAATAATAAATCCAACCTTGGGGTAAATTTCTTTCATAACCTCAGACTCAATATCCAACCTCTGATCGAAATCGAGATCAGAAAGCCATTTATCAGGTCGATATGTGTTGCAAAACCTTTTCAAAGTAAATGTTTCGTCTTTATCGTCAGAAATGATTCCTAGTTTTGTGTGTCTTTCTAAATCACAACCGGTCTGAATGTCTTCAATTTTTGCAAAGACACATCCTTCGCATTTTGTTACTGGAGTCAATGATTCTTCTGGCATTATTTAATCCTTTTTATTTTAAGTTGAAACTGTCCTTTACCTCGGACAAACATACTAGTTATTATTGTAAAATTTTCAGGAATAAGTGTTCTTAGGTACTCTAAAGACAAAAAAGAAGTAATTCTATTTCCGCAAAGGTCATTATTAGGAATGTAAACCTGCGCAGGATTGATACGAATAGAGTCAACATGTTTCGCAAAGTTGAAAACATCTAGTTCTTGAAAGTTGACAGTTCCACCAATTCTTACTTTGGAAATTATCGCTTCTACAACCTTTGGAATATCTTCATAAGTAAACTGACTTAGAAACCAGTCGCAGTTTATTTCTGTGAAGGGATTGTCTTTTACTTTAAATACATTTGCTCCGCTACTAGAATTGTTCAGTTCTACTTTCATTTAAATTCTCCAATTGTTTTATAAAGTAATTTGTTCCAATCTTCAACAAATCTGTTTAAGTTATATCTTTCTTCAATTGTTTTACGTCCAGCTTCACCAATCTTACGGGCGAAATCTGGTTCTTGCAACAATTTTTTGCACCAAAATTTCATATCTTGCACATCTTTGGCGATGATTCCATTTACGCCATGCTCAATGATTTCAGGGATCATACATGTTCCTGTTGTAACTACAGGACATCCACACGCCATAGCTTCCATCATTACTGTTGGCACAGGCGAGTGAAGCGATGTGTTTAGAAATAGTCTTGCTCTTTGATAATAACTTCTTAATTCTTCTCTAGTACGGGCTGGCTCAGAAAAACCGGGATGAGTCGTACATTTGCCCACCATAAAATGTGGAACATCTTTTACCACGGTTTTCCATAACTCAAACCCGCAACACCAATCTCTTGTAGGAAATTCGTTGACGACAGACAGACATCCCTTAATTTCTGGAACTGTACCATCTGATGGACACCAAAATTCTGTATCAATACCATGCTCTACTATACTACTATTATCTGCGGAAAAACCCCAACTGTCACGATTAAACTCGGAAATAAAAGAATTACTGGAAACGGGAATTTCGCCATATCCCTTTATTTGCTGTTGGACATCGCCTCTGATATCTGGTAAAACATGGCAGTGTCTAAGGATCGGAATTGCTGTTTTATTGGCCTGTTCTCTTGTTCCACTCAAAAGGTCGTGAGCCACCTGTAACCGGTTGCAAGAGGTGTGACTGAGTACAATGTCTATATCTAGGTAGTCTGGCAGAGAGTTGATTATGTGGTAGTTATTTGGGATAGGTGCGTATGTGGTATCCCATTCTTTGCCAATTTTTAGAGAGTAGAAGTTGTGTCCGGTTCTACATAGATTTTCCTCGTATCGTTCATGAGTCGCAAACGTTAGGATATTTAGTGGTCTGTCTATGTAACCCTTATTCATAATCGACCTAATTGATTTAGCTGACGCTCTAGCAGTCATCTAGCAATCCTTTCATTTCTAGTCCTACGGTTTTGTGAGAGTATTTATCAGCAGCAGTTCTACATTGAATGGCGATATCTTCCTTAGCCTCTGGGACAGTTAAGGTTTCATACATCCTCCGCATTGAATCGGATAATTTTATTATATCAATTTCTTTCCATGTTGACATAGCAGTGTCAATATCCTCTAGAGTTTCAATAGCTCCAAAACAGGGAACATCCCTCGATGGCACGGGTAATCCTATAACATGATCCATTCCAATATCTTCTGTCCAAATACTTGGTATTCCCATCGCCAGCACTTCTAGCGATGGTATGCAGAAAGATTCTCCGCGACTCGGCATAACGAAACAGTCTATTTGACTTATAATATCGACGTATTCCTTTTGAGGCACCGATCCGCAAATTATAATTTCTTCGGAAAAAAACTTAGGTAATTTAAGACCTTTTTTTATATGTTTACAATATTCTTGAACTTCCGGGACAGATCTTTTTGAAGTCTTAATAAAAAGCTTAACATCATCTCTTGCATCAAATGTCATATGAAATGCTCTAATTAGGGCTTGAATATTTTTCCTTTCAATAAACTCGCCCACAAACCCGAATACAAAATTATCTCTCATTTCCTGAATACAAACCTTTTTGCTTGGTTCGTACTGAGAAATATCTAAAGAGTATTTTGCAAGTTTTACCGGAACTGTGACGCCACTTTTCAGACATATTTTTCTAGTAACCTCATTAGGAACCCATATCTCATCCATCATGTTACAGTTTCTTGCCCAGTCTGTCTGATTAAAGTTAGAAGACTCGGCACAGAGTACACCAATATTTTTATCAAAACGACCGTCATAGCAGTAGTTGCTAGGAAGTGTGTGCTGGATAACTACAGTGCAGTCAGACTGGGTTTTTTGCTCCAGTTTTTCTATTATTTCATTTTTTACTTTGTCTTTTTCTTCATATGTAATTGCCCTCGGTACAACATCTACGCCAGCAGAGTTGAGTGCTAATATATTGTTTAGTGCGGCGTTTCCCCAACCTGTTCCGTCTTTGTAATGCCCTATGTATAATACTTTCATTATTTTATCTTTTTTAATATCTCATTAAAAGTTATGTTATCTTCTGCTAAATGTCCCCACTCTTTAAAGAGTTCGTCATTTACATACCAATCTTCTATTTTTTCATCTTTTCTTAATCCAACATTGCCAAACAATATTTTGTATCCAAGGTCTTGAAATTTTTCTCTAGAGTAGTCCTTGTCTCCATCGTAAAATCCTTTAAAGTTTGGATTTCCTTCGGTGCTAAAGTTATGTTCATAAGTCATAATTTTAAAAGAGTATTTGTTAAAATCGAATTCGTCTAGCACTTTGCGTTGTGCCATGTCTACGTCAAAGGAAAGATAATCGAAGTGTTCTGGGCAACCCCTGTCTGCAAGAACATCATTAATATTATGCTCCATAAGGTCAACACAATGCACACTCTTTCTATGTTTAGAAGCAAGGTCGTAATACGTTTTGTCATAATCTAGTGCTATTCCTTCCCATTTAAAAACACTTTCCAAAGTCCATGTATTGCTCATGGAAGCCCAGTGAGAGTATTCTAGATTTAAATCGCTAGTTCCACAACCTATATCTACGAAAAATCCCGGTTTAAATCTTGTTATGTTTGAAACAAAGAAATCTTGACCGAACTGACTGTAAAACTTCACTTTAATTGGTTCCATTTATGTTCTCCAAATAAAGCATACCGCTTCCAAACTCAGGTAGCTTTTCATATTCTATACCTTTTTCTTCTAAATACTTAATGAGATCAAGCGCTTTGGTCGGAACATCGTCTACCAAAACAGAGACAGTGCCGAGTGCGCTCTTAGCAATTTTTTCCACGGCAATGAACTGATTTAGTGTTTGCTCATGTGCGTCGGGTGTTTGCGAAATATCCGCACCATCCAAATAGTAAATATCACAACGTGGTACTTGTTGCAGGCCGTGTAAACCATCTCCGATTCTTAGGTTAACTTTGTGACCTAAAGAATTAGCTAGAAAATGCGAGTTTGCTATATGGTCAACATTAATATCTGCAACGTAATATTCGCCACCAAATTTTTTTGTATAAGACCCAAACCAAATATCACTCCAGCCAGAACCCATTCTAAACTTGTCTTCAAAAGTTTCTATGGCGCCTATTTGAAAAATACTAACAGGTCGTTCACTGAACCTATCTAACGCTCTTTTAAAAAGACCGTCTCTAAATGGAGAGGGAATTACTTTAAGGTTCTCCCAAGTTACTTCATTTTGCATATATTGAATAATTGCATTATTTTGCATTTGCATTAATTTGACCTCTTTGTATTTCCAATTCGTTCCACATTTTTCTCATGCTTGTTAAATCCTTTACCACACCTTCCATGTTGTAGGGTTGGTACTTATTTTGACTAGGTAGGTGAGATTCATTAAAATAATAATCTTCTTCTGATGGAGCAACCCTGTATCCAAATGTTACATCTTTTATAACTTTAGACCAGAACCATCCCCCAATTAGGTCAGGTCTGTGAAGAACGTGCGAAAAAAGATAGTTCACCTGATCTTCTGTTGTGACAATGTTGTTAGGCATGTCAGTTGCAGGTTCTAGCACCTTGATCGGTGAAAGATATGTTTCGGACCAATCTCTCATCGGAACTGTTTTGAAATGATCTATCCACACTTGGGCAGTTTTATCCCAATCATAGTGATTTCTAGCTAGTTGATAAACAGCATTTCCATTATCATCCCGTCCCGATAGGCATCGTTCGTTTTTGATTATGGACACTAGTTGGTTATTATCTGGAATAGCCCTGTAGCAACCAGTCTCACACTCCATAGCCAATGCTAACGGCTCCATAGCTGTTCCTCCAATGTTCTTTATCACCGACTCCATAGCAGAGTAGTTGACAGAGGCAACGGGGACACCACAGAACGCTGCTTCTAGCTGAGGCATACCAAACCCCTCGCTGTTGGCGTATTGCACATACAGATCGAATGTGTTGTATATTTTGCTTAACTCCGCGCTATCAATAGAGTTGTTTACTCCTATAAGCTTTTTCTTAAACTGCTTGCATTTATTACAGTGACACATGGCATCTCTATAGAAATCCATAGTCATATCACCACAGTTCTTGCACTTATATCCAAAAAGAACTTTATTATTTAATCCAAAATCATCAAGAAGTTGTGGTATTTCCCATCCAATATCAGGATAAAACGTATGACAGTAAAGAAATACTCTGCTATCCTCTGTTTCGTCTAGAAACATACGAAAAGCTTTGAACAAATCAGGATACAATTTTCTTCTCTGGTTTCTCATTACAGTTCCGACAAGAAAAATCTCTGAGTCAAGTCCCATTTCATCTTTATGCTTTTTCTTATCTGGAACTCTGTCAAACACTTCTTTGTTTGCACATGGTGGTGCGATGTCGATAAAATTAATTGAGTCACTTTGTTTAAGAAGTGTATCCCTCCCAAATTCAGAATAGGCAAAGACAGAATCAGCAGAGGCAAACGTGTTTATCCACATGGGGTTTTGTGGCATGGCGTCTACTGTCGGCATGATTGCCCAATGGAAAAAGTTTCTAAAAGGAGAACGTTGCTGAAATTCAAACATCCACCAATCTCTAATATCCATGACAATATCTGGTTTGAAATCCATCAATACGCTATTAAAAGTATTGTCTCCAAAAATTCTAGATGGACTGTTTAAGTATGATTGAAAATCTGGATCAGAATCTAGAGGTTTATTTGGGTAGACCTTCCAAGGCGAATTGCTAACCCTTACATCTTCTATAGTAGCATGAGTAGCCAATTCTGCTACCTCAAACTCTTCTACCTTGTTAAGTCTAGTAAGAACCTCTTTTGCGTAAACAGAATATCCAGTTCCTTGCCAGTGAGCCTCGTTGACCCAAAGTATTCTTTTTTTTCTCATTGAATAATAATCTTAAAAGAGGAAACTCTAAAATATGTTGAAAGCGGCTCTTCTCCACATCCCTCATCCCGAAAAGTCGAATCATTTCTGGCAGCAGATTCCACAGCCATCATTGATCCTGTCTTTGCATACTTTTCTATAGCTAGTGCGGCGGAATCCCACGCTTCAAAGGCGAGATAGGTCATATTTTTAACCTTATCTCCATTTGAATCCTTTCTAAATTCTTCTATTTCTAACTCAAAATTAACACAGGCAGCACCGTTACGTCCATCGTTTATTAATTCTGGGCCGTGAGAAATTTTACCTAAAAACATACATTTGTTCACATTTATTCCTTATCAAATCTGCGTAGCTTTATTTACAATTAGTGAACCTTTTTTAGCTTCACCGTGTAGTAACACTGTGTTACCTTCAATTAAAACATCCTTATTTTCTTTATAGCAGTCTGGAAAGACTACAACCTCTAGGTCGCCAGATCCGTCTTCCACACTGAGAAATGCCATCTCCTGTCCCGGATTTTTTCCATTCTTAGTTTTTACAATTTTGATACGCACAATTTCAACAGCAAGAATAGCTTTACCTGTTATCATACCTTTATCTACATCTTGACACATATTTGTTGAATTAATTATATCTAATCCGTCTACCTTACTACAAGTAAGTGGTGCGGCAAGAAACTTTTCTTCGTCGATTGCCACAGTTAAGGCGTTATCGTTAATATCGTAAAACGGATTATCTAAGGATTCTTTTATGTCCTTAACCGTTTCTATTCTTTTGGCATTAATCTTTAAACCTCTTCCTTCGATTATATGTCCTATCGCTTCGGAAAGAGTTTTGGCAAATACTGATGGATCGCCTGCACTGTAGTTAGAAACTATAGTTTTTCGCTCTCTTTCGGTTAGATGTTTCCAAGAGTCGAATTCGTATAACATTTGCTGTCGGGAGGTTAGATTGTTTTTACCATTAAATGCTCCAACAGAAATTAAAGCGATTGTTGCCCTTTTATTCAGACGAAGATCGTTTATAATAAAAAACAAGCACTCAAGCCATCCAAAATGTTTAATATCCCTGTTTTCCATAAGCTGCATAATTTTTTTAGTTTCTGCGCTGCCTACGTTTTTTACATGGTTAATTCCGTAATAGATAACGTCTTTTTTCTTGTCTTTAGAAAAGTCTGCAACTAAGTGCTGCAATCTAGGTGGAAGCACTTCAATGCCGGATTTTTTAGCGTCGTTAATTAGCTGCTTCTTTTCCTCGTCTGGATAGGGTTTTCTGTTAGCCCTGTTGAGATATGTGTTGTAGAATTTTTTCCTGCGGTGATATTTGCAGTAAGCAGACCAATAGGCTAGGTAGGCATAAGAGACTGCGTGAGATTTGTTAAACGCATATCTACTGGATTTCTCAATCCATGAGAATATTTCTTCTGCGACCCCAATGGTAACCACTCCCTGCTTCTCAACGCCTGCCATGAACTCTTTTTTAACAGTTTCCATAACATCTGCCTTTTTCTTTCCGATGGCCTTACGTAACGTGTCTGCCTGCACTCCGTTGAATCCTGCTAGTTTTTGAGCTATAGCCATAGACTGCTCTTGATAAACAAGAACTCCATACGTTTCTTTAAGGATAGGCTCTAAGGATTCGTGCAAATACTCAACTGGCGAGTCGCTCTTACCAGCTTTTCTGTCTGCGTAAACCTGTGTCATACTTTTTCCGCTGGCGTCTTTCGCCATAAGCGTTCCGGGTCGAATTAGACTAATAAGTGCCGCGAGATCTTTTCTGTTTCTAGGTTTTGTTTCTTTTGCCCAATGTCTACCCAAATGTGACTCTAACTGAAAGACACCTTTAGTGTCTCCTTCGCAAAGCAAGTCCCAAACATTCTCATCATCAAAGTTATTAATATCAAAATTATCAGTCATCTGTTTTCTTTTCCTTTAGCTCCTGTTTAAGCTTTACTTGCTCTTTATAAAAATTCTCTAGCTCTTCAACATTTATGTTTACAAAATTTCCATGAACATCGTTAACCCTAATGGTTTTTTTGTTATTTGACATACAAGTCTCCCGCTCCAAAAGCTTTTTCAAAAGTTATTTTCTTAGAAAGATTTCTCTGCATTTTTAAGAATTTAATTAGAATATTAGCCGTATCTTTAACGTCTTGCAGAGCATCATGGGCATTGTCTTTCGGTAGACCAAAATAATCTCGCATGTAGTCCATGCTATACCCTTTACAGTCTGTGTTATTCTCAAACCAACAGTAGATATGTTGCATTAGATCCATTGTAAAGATAGGGTTAAACATAGTCTGTTGGTTCTTTTTTTCGTTCCAAGGCCCGTATTCCTTACACATTCTATTTACAATAGGCATATCGTAACCGTTAATATTGAATCCGCTAGCAATAGGTGCTGTCCAGCTAGTGCCCTTCCAGTTAAACTTATTAACAAACTTATCAAACTTATTCCATACGGTTTTTGGTTTTGGGCCTTTTGATATTTCTGCCCTTGTTTTTCTGGTTACTTCTAAGGCTTTTTCTTCAATAGGGTCGAAACCCGCTTCTACCGCCTTCTCATCATCTACAATACATCTAATTTTACTTTCAAAAATACCTCCGGGCTGTAGTTCTAGTTTTCTAGCATGGATAGCAACAGCGGCAATTTGCGTTGGTTGACATTTGTAAGGATTTTGACCCGTAGTTTCAAAGTCAAATACGATAATATCTCTAAAGTTAGCCATTTTTTCCTCGTTAATGTGATTTCTCTTCGACGATCTCCGAACACAGTAATTTGTTTACTTTTGTTTTTAATTCAAACCTCTCTGCGTTTACCAAGTAAACATCTCTAGCAAGTAACATGAACCTATTTGCTGAATGAAATTGGTTTGGGCTTAAAGAAAAAATAAATTCATCATAATCAACCTTTGGTCCAAACAAATCTTTGCCAACATTCCTAACGCTTTCTTCTACGTTCCAAAGTCGTAAATTTATTGCGAACAAGTTAGTTTTTAAATGTTTTAACCGATGCTGTTTTTCAATAGAAAGAAAATTAAGCATGTCAACAAAAGACTCTGATAAGACTTCTATTTCATGCCTGATATTCTTTAGCTTTTCTTCGTCTTTTATTTTCGTTAGCTTGATATCCAAAATGGTTATCTTGTCAATAATTTCACCAGCAGATACTTCTACTTTATTATTCCAGCTATCTTTGTCTGCGAGAAGATGCTTTTTGTTTGACATTGTTTCTCCTAGTTATATACTATCAACTTTTTTGGCGTGTAATACAAATTAAAATTAGGATGGTTGACTATTTCTCTGCAAAAAATCCCATCTTCTCCTAGTGACATATTTTCCTTATATCTAAAATGTTTTGCAACATATCCCCTGATTGATATCGGTCCATGTGCAACAGGCTGTTTATTTTCTGTCATTACATTTGTTCTTGGTATATCAAACCAGCCCTCTGGAACAGGGTCGGGATCTGGCTCGACAAACAATACAGGTTCTACGTTGAGAACATCTTTATCTTCAACCTTTTCCCAAGAAGGAAAAGTAATCATTTCTGGCCTGCCGTAGTTATGGACAAGTGCATCAATTTCAGGATTTACAAAAAGCTTTTTAATAAATTCGCACTTCTTCGGATGAATATCGTCATCGACATCACAAAAAGAAATAACTTCGTCATTTCCTTGATTGAAAAATGAACCATTGTTTCTAGCCCAACCCGGAAGCTTTCTTGTTGGCGAAGTTATTATATTAAATTCGTTAAACTGTTTACCCAACCTGAGACATAAACTGTAAGCTAAATGCGTTTTTTCTAGTAAGCCACTTCCAGTAAATACAATTTTGTCAGGTCTAATACTTTGAGAAATAATAAAGTCAACACATCTTTCTATTAGATGCCAATCCTTGTCACAAAACGTTACGCAAAAGGTGGATTTTACTTTACTCATCCTAACTCCGTATGCTGTTTTTTAGAGAGATGAATTTCTCTACAGCTTCATCCAAAGTTCTAAACAGCTCGTGATAGTTATGGCTTCTGCTATATACCTGATACTTATCCTTTGGCACGGATAGATTTGAAGCCATAGTATTTTCTAAATTACAAAGAGAAATACCCTTCGTATCAATACTGCATCCGTCATAAACAATCTCTTTGTATAGTTCTTTTTGCGTATTACTCATCTTCACAAATCTCCATAATTTTTGATAGTAGGTCAATTCCTAGAACATCAAACTTAACATGTCCCTGTTTTTCAAGGGGGTTCATTTCAAAAGCAACGATTGGATCGCCGTTTTTATCTATAGTCATCGGACAAACGTCCGAAAGCTTATGCTTTGAAATAATCACTCCAGCGGGATGCTTTCCTTGTGATTTATTTGTTCCTTCGATATTAATAGCTTGTTCAAAAATATCTTTCATAGGTCCATCTAGTTTATTGTCATCATTAATGTAACAATAGTTTCTGAGTTTGTCTGGCGTATGTTCTAATGCCCATAAAATTACAGACTTGTTGTCCATCAACTCTAGCTGGTCGGAAATCAGTTGCTCGTCGGGAAGCGCGGCAGTTATCTCGTTAATTTCCGCAAAGCCAGCGGCGTCATTTACTCTACAAACTTCTTTAATAGCAGATCTTCCTTGAAGTCTTCCCATTGTTATCATTTGTGCTACGTTAGACTCGCCATACTTATCTTTGACGTATGCAATTACTTCATCTCTGTGTTCTGCCGGAACATCCATGTCAATATCTGGGATTGCAACATTATCTTCTGTATTTCGACCCTCATTGTAAAACCTTTCAAACAATAGGCCAAACTCAACAGGGTCAACGTCTGTAATCTCTAGTAGGTATGAAACCAAGCATCCAGCGGCAGATCCGCGACCCGGACCCGCAAGCCAGCCTTGCGTTTTTACCCAGCGAATAATGTCCTGCACAATCAAAAAGTACCCAGAAAGCTGCGCCTTGAAGATAACTTTTAGTTCATGTTTGATTTGTTCCGTATAACGGTCTTTGTCTTGTTGGGTAGCAATTTTCTCTGTGCCTACAAGTCTTGATTTCCATCCTTCTCTACACAGTTCTGTCAAGTAATCATCTTCACCGATTCCATCGGGACACGGAAAAGTAGGAAACGATGGCTTATCTGCAAGGTCGTATTCTTCGCATTTGTCAACAATTCTATTAATGTCGTGCTGACCTACGCTAGAAATCCTCTTGGTAAATTCTTGGTTTTTGTTTGTTAGATGAAAAGTTCCGTAGCTTTTATGAGCAGGATCGAAAAACTGCTTATAGTCGTGTTCTAAATTTTCTACCTTCTTGAGCGTAGTCTTCATCTTGCCGCACAGCATGATTCTGTGACATTCTGCGTCACTTTCATCTACATAATATATCGCTTGTTTTTGGAAGTCTAGCTGCACATGGTTACTTTTAAATAGATTTGCAAATCCGTTTTTTTCTGCGGTAACGCAAAGTACATTTCCTCGACTGGCAACATCTTTGAGGACATTAAGATTCTGGTTTGAAACATACTTTACAAGATCAAACCATCCATCTTTGTTCTTTGCGTAAAGAATATAACCATCAAACTCGCAACCAATAATTGATTTTATGCCGCGTTTTTTACATTCTTGTTGAAAATCTACAGCTCCAGATAGAGTTCCGAAGTCAGCTATTCCACAAGCGGCATATCCGTATTCAGCACATCTTTTTACCAACTTTTCAGCTTTGCAAAAACCCTGCTGTAGACTAAAATGGGTTTTGCAATTAATTGGATTCCACATAAGTTCCTCAAAAAATCAGATTCGCAATGTTTAGTGTACGCCTTATTATAACATACAAGCGATATTTTGTCAACTAGTTTTTTCAAATTTTGAAAAATCTTCGTCATCCCGGTGCCTCATAATATCCTACACTATGTCCTTTTCTGGTACATTCTTTAACCGTCTCTTCGTGCCCTATATCATATAGCTTATCTTCTACATAATTACACATAGATTTATCTGTTCCGGGCCATTTTTCTTTGTAAAAGTGACACAATCTTGTACATTTAAAACTAGATCTGTTTTTTGAACATGGTCGAGGGTAATTCGTTTTTCTTATATCTCTATACCTTGCTTCTAGCATGGTAAGAAATTTCTTTTGATCACTTTCGTCAAAACACATACTAAAAGGCCCACCGTCGCGAGTAAAAAATATACTCATAATAGCTTGTTTGTAATTAGGATAAAGTTTTGATATGGCATAATTGTAAAGCAATAATTGCGGATCTTCTAGTAGCTTCTCATAACTCTTAACTTCTCCCGTTGCCCAGTTTTTTCTTTGTCCTGTTTTCCAGTCCACAACCTCTATTGTATTGCTGTCAATCTCCGTAACCAAGTCAATAGTGCCTTTAATGGCAAGCTGACCTTGAGTTCCGTCTTTGTTTGTAAATCTTGCCCAATCTTCGTCGATAGGAATATCAAACGTAGGTTCTGTATCTACAATTTTTCTAAGACGTGGGTCGAACTGACCATTATTAAATGACAACGCTTCGTCGATTTGTTTTTGACAGAACTTTGTATCTGCTGGCGTGTAGCTATGATGATCATTTGAGGAGTACCACTCAACGCTTCTGTCCAACAAATCTTTTACGAACTTTTTGGTTTTTAGTTTTGTTTCTGTAAAGCTAACCTCTCCAATCGCATCATCCATGATGGATCTTGGGGTTTTTTTGTCGGCTGGATTATCCTGAATATCCTTTGTGCAGGCCGCAAGGCATTCCATGACCTTGTGTACCATTGTTCCTAGCTGGGCCTTTTTACCAGAAGGCGAACGATGACCTAGATTGTAGGTAATAAAATATTGCAATTCACAATATTCAAAATTGTTATAGCTTGAGCTACGAATATATTCTACGATCATTGTTTAGCCTTTATTGTTTTAACTGTTTTTCTGCCATTAGTAACCGTGGATGCTCCAAACCACCCCCAACCGCCAAGGGTTTTAATTATGTCTTTGCAAACGTCATGGATTTCCATGTCTTGATTGTCTATTACGCTATCTAAAAGATTTAAGTTTTCTTTAATCTCCTTTTCGCTAGAGTGAGTATCTCCGTGGGGATCTCTTGTCTGTCCTATTACTTTGCCTCCGACCTCTTGGATCGCCAAGATTTCATTTTTAAAACGACAGTCGTCAATGATTGCTAATAGCGGACGCTCTTCTTCGATATCTTTTAACGTTCTTTTTATCCAAATGGGTTCCCATATTTTACGCATAACGTCTGTACCAAAGAATTGCATAAACTCACGAGCGGTCATTGGCCCCGGCTCATGTTCCATTAAGCCGATTGATTTAGGATCAATATCGCTATATTTAGCATTTCCACATGCCGCCCAGTTTGGTTTACATATCACCCCCGGCATGTTTTCCCACAGTAGGTGCGGAATAATCTGATCTTTATAAGCGTTGCTTCCATAGCACTGCTCATAAGTAAATCCAAACAAGGACATGCAGATACTCTTTAAAGAATCTGCAAAAGAATACTTCTTAACAAAAGGCCACATATTATACATAGCCCATTCGACAAAATCAGAATCTCTTCTTGAAATATCTAAATAGGTGTCCCCTTGTTCTGTTTGACCATTATCCCCAATAATTTCCGTATTTACAATTAGGTTACCGGAATTAGGATCTATTCCGAAGTTTTGAATAACCTCTTGGGCACGAAGTTGATAACCGTGCAGGAAATTACAAGATGTAGTTTTCCCTGACTGCTTCGCTCCTGCAAATGCCAATATTCTAGTTTCTGACTGTGTACTCATTCTCTTTCCTTGGTAAATGGTAGATAGGGAAAAATTTGTTCTTGGATGTCTTTTTTTGTCATTTTTCCCAGATCTCTCTCTTTTTCTGGGATGTCGTTCTTGTTAAACCATTCTTCTAGTTTTGGTCTAATGTAATTAAATCTACGGCCACATTTTTTTATTATCTTTTCTGCTGCATTTTTTCCCGCCTCGTCATAGTCAGTTAATATAACTAAATTTAAGGCTCCAGAAGACTCCAATAATACTAATTGGTCTTCACTTAATGTTGTCCCAAATATGCCTACCGCCATGTCTAGTCCAGCCTCGAACGCTCGCCAAACATCTCCTTGACCTTCTACTAAAATAACAGTTCTGGTTTTTAATATGCTTTCTTTAGCGTGATTAAGTCCATAAAGAATATTCTTCACAAACCCTTTACTGTGCAACCATTTGGGCTGTAGATGTTCCTTAATCGCTCTTCCGACACAACCTACGTAGTTACCACATTCATCATACAGAGGAACAACCACCCTTCCTGACATTGGCTGATTTTCAACCGTACATTCACCAATATCAAAAGTTTCTAAAATTTGATCACTATAACCTCTTCCTTGAAAATATAGTGAAGGTATTTTTAGTTTGTTCCTAATCGATGATCTTGAGAATTGAGATTCTTTTCTTATTATCTCTCTATTGAACACATCTATTGTACGGCTACTTCTATCAATAGATTTGGACTCTATGTCTTCTATGTCAGTGTCTAAAAACCAACAAATAAAAGACGCTGCCTCCACCATAGAAATATCTTTATTTCTATGTCGCTTCAAGCACCCGCGAACAAAACCAAACAGATTTCCTATATGCTCTTCTTCACAATGGTTTGTCCAGCAGGACCAGTTTCCGACATTAGAGTTTCCGTCTGTAAATATACAACAACCCTCTGGGTTATCTCCCCCATGAATAGGACAAGCAAATGCAAGTCTATTAGGAAATTCTACCCAGTCTACGCCAAAATATTCTAATATTTGTTTTGACTTAGGAAGCAGAGCGTCACAGAGTGACGATATCTTCTTCTTCGTCAAATTCTTCGGTTTCAAAACCTTGCTCTCTTGTTCTCGAATTGTCATGTATCTCGTTCCTAGTCAAGCCCTGCTGGATTCTACCAAACTTTCCAAACATTTTCATACTAATATAATCACCATCATCCAAGCCTTCTCCATGTCTAGCGACAACTGGGACAATTTTTCTATCACCATTCTCAGGACCGTCCTCTGCCTTTTCCTCATCTGACTTTAGCTTAAAAATTGAGAAGCTAGTACAAAGCCATACAAGTCTATCAGAACCAGAAACAACGTCCGTAGTCTCTTTCGTTATTCCGTCACGGTTCAGTTGCACAAACGCAAGACAGGCAACGTCATATTTAACCACAAAGTTGTGCAGCTTAGTGATCTGAAAACCAAGCACCTGATACTCTTGCATTGAGGCATTAATGCCCTCTGAACCCATTAGTTTCAGATAGTCATAAACGATAACACAGTCATTAGTTCTGCCGGATTCGTCGAATCCAACGTGCTGATAAATCCATTTTCTCATCTGAGAAATAATGTTATCAAAAGATTCTCCAGCGATACTGATATAGTGATAGGGAATGTCTTTCAGTTTTTTAGCTGCGTTATGAACCTTTTCTTTTTCTATTTCGCTTTCACTAAATCGTCCAGTTGAAATTCTGTTAATTTCTACACCAGACTCGTCTGCTAACATTCTGTTATAATGATCTTCTTTAGACATCTCTGTGTCTAAAACTAAAACAGGAACACTAACCTCGGACGCTACGTATTTTGCCACAGCATCACCAAGCATAGACTTGCCAACCTTTGGCCTAGCTGCCACAAGGTCAACGCATTTCCTTCTTAACCCTCCACCTATGGCCGCATCTAACGCAGGAAAACCTGTAGGAATACCTACAAAATCAGAAACGTTATCAGACAGAAATTCTAAGTAGTCATCTATTCCTTCTCCTAGTAACTCTGTTTTTTTACTAGCTGATTGATATATGTCACCAGTCGCATCTAGAAGAGGCTCTTCGATCTTGGATACGATGTCCATGATGTCTTCTTCACCGCTTAAACTGCCTAGCTCTTTCTCGCAAGCTTTTAGGGTTTGAGACAAATCTCTAGCAAGCTTTAATTTGGCTATCTTTGCAGCGTATGACCCTACGTTTTGTTTTGTTATAGGAAAATTAAACAAAGAACGTATAAAAGATATTTCATCTTTCGAGTTCATCTGCTCAGATACACCTAAGTCGTTCCCAGCAGATAAGATAGAAGACAGTTCCACCTGAGTGTTTTCGGATATAGATTTATAGATGCAATCAAACAATAGCTGATTCATAGGATCTGTAAAAGACCTCGAATCAATAAAATCTATTTCTAAATAAGCATCTAAACCATATTGGCAAAGCGCTGCTAGAACGGCTCTTTCGGAAGCTAAATCGCTTAATTTTTTGTTCATAAACTCTATCGACGTAGGCAAGAATCGCAAGTGAAGAAATCTCTAGCGAAAGACGGATTAACCTTAACTACCCTACTACATTTTTGACAGGTCTGGTCCACTTTTTTGAATGAGGGTCTACGTCTTTCCGTTAGTTCGATTGTTGGTGTTTGGTTAATTGAATCTTTATGTTCGCCCTTGTCTTCGTAAAGATTGCTTCTTTTAACAACCTCTACTGGTTGCTTCATTTTACTTTCCGAGTTCATTGAAAACTCTGGATATTTCTCATCAGCTTGATTATTGGGTGACCTTTTGGCCTTTTTAACTAGGTCTTGCTCGCTACCATTTAGTTTTACACTTAGGAGGTCTGTAGCCAATTCTAAGAGTTCTAAGTCTCCCGTCTCTTTGGCTTTTTTGATTAGGTTTTCTATTTTTTTGTTTAGTTCGCTCATTATTTTCTCCTAGCCATATTGTTTAGCGTGTCTGCCATTTTGATTATTCTCTCTTGTTTTCCATCTAAAGACTGAACTCTAGCCTGTGCATAGTTCTTGACCTTTAATATTTTTGTAGCTAATGGATTTTCTTTTATTGCAGGGTAGTATTTCTCTTGCCACTTAGTAAACTTGTCACCATACTGGCTAAGTGTACTACCTATTATAAACCAAATCGCACCATCTGCCCAATCTAAAACGATTTTTTCTTTAGCTTTTATTCCGGCTAAGTATTCTGAGTATGCGTAAAGTCTAAAGGCATTGATATAACACGCTTCTTGACTCCACGTTTGCATTTCTTCAAATGATGCGTTGATCACACCCTCTATTTCTTTGGGTGGCTCCACTTTAGCTAAGAACTTGGAACTTGTCCAGTCTTCTATGGCTTTTGTAAATTCCGCTGACCTATCCTCTCCTATATTCTTAGCCATTTCCTCTGTCATAAGTTGCCTCTTTGTTAAATGTTTTTTCGTACAAATCAATATCCTTGCTCAAAAATAAACGCGCCTTCTCTACTAATGAATAATCGTTCCAGAAATATACTATTCTGTTGTTGGGCTGTGTATTTTTAATAGGAAAGTCAGTAACCTTAATGCCGAAGTTCGACATAATTTTTGTAAAATCCTCTTCTAGTTTAGAAAAATCTCCGATAAAATCGACATCTTGGTTAATCCAAAAAGACTGTGGCGGGTCTGTCAAAGGGAGTCCCAATTTTGAAACCCTTTCGCTACTCAGACAGTCTATAAAGTTACTAAAAGCTGTTGCTTCATTTTTTTGACCTAAAATATGCTTGGCATAAATCTTGTCCATAGGGCTTCTTAGGTTTTTTCTATGCCAGAACAAAGAAGTGATCCAATCCCACGGATTTCTTAAAAAGGCAAAGTGTTTAGTTTCTAAATGTTTTGTTCTTCGGTTTGTACGTAAAAGCTTTTTAACTCTGGAAACTTGAATATGTGGAGGAAAGTGATTGACTCCTGTACCGTGCTTTCTCCACCAGTCCATCCACTCACAATAATCCTCTTCATCATTCCATCCTAAAAACATTTCCGTTGTAGCATCTCTAGTAAGTGTACGTACTCCTCTCGTTCCTATCCAATAAACATCGTTTCCAATGTTGTTTGCTACCCAGTTTCCTATAGAAGTCCCCCCTGTTTTTGGAACGTGGTGATAAACAAAACCTTTTGTTTTATGAATCATCGCTACCATTTTAATTTATCTCTCCACTGATTCTCTGTTTCATTAAAATAAAGCTCTATCAACGTTAGATCGTTTAATTTAAACCAATCCTGCTTAGTTCTGTCTCTTGCTTGGGCACGATAAAAGTCCATTTTATTCTTGTGATAAAAATGAATGTATTTAAAATGCTGCTCACCATGAACCTCCACAAACATTTCCCTGTTGGGAACAAATATGTCACATCTAAGTTTATTATTTTTACTTGTCGCTGAACCGGGCAAAGAAACTTCTTCTAAAATAACATCAAAAGGAAAAAGTTCTTTTATAATCTTTACCGCTCGCGTATGCAGCTTTGATCTCTTGCCCCTGTTCCCTTTTGGTTTCCAGTTGTAATCCTTACCATCAAGTCCTACTACTTTCATTCTAAGCCTTGAGCAGTCATCTTTGTTAACAGGTTCATAAAATCAGGATTTTCTGCCATGAAATTATATAGCTTTATCTGTCCTTGGAATTTGAAACCCTTGGTTGATAGTAGCTCTTCTTCATTATCAACATCAATATCTGGTCTTGCCTTCTTTAAAATTGCCTTAAACTCCTTTTCATTAACAGCCCCGTTACCGAAGGTAACAAAATCACAGGTACACCATGCTCCGCTTTTTGAAACAAGCCCAAGATCCATTCCTATTTGGATGTTTTCCTGAACCTTGTCTATTCCTTTACCATACCTGATATAGCTTTGCACTTGGCCCCCCGGAGGCCCACAGGATGAACAGATAATCTTCCAGTTTACAATCTGTCCAATTCTTGTACCATTCTCATCAACCCAGCCCTTTATTGCAGGACGGTCCATGCCGCTTCCGGCGATTTCCATTCTTGTGTCCGCCTGATATTGAATTTTGTTTCCACCGTCAGACATTTTAGCCTTTCCAAATCCTCCTGTATTTGCAATGTAGTGCGTAATAGCTATTACTAAACCTCTTTGTTTAGGCAGTAGTTGTCCTATCTTTTTAGTAAAAATAGAGAGAATTTTGGGTAGACCGGCACGACCCGGACTAAAGTCTCCTTCAATTTCTTTTTGTGGTAACAGAGAAGAAACTGAGTCAATAATCAATACAGCCCCGGTGTAATCGGGATGGCTCATCATTTTATAGGCAGCTTCTAAGAAAACTTCTGCTGAGAGAGGTTTGTCTACTGGTGCAATCACATGAATTTTAGAAGTGTCAAAACCCTCGACTTGAAAGTTCATGTCTTTTAGCCTACCTTCTGCGTCCAGATAGATAATAGGACGACCTTCCGATTGACAATTAGCTGCAATCTGCATTGCTGTAGTAGTTTTACCGCTTTTAGGATCACCTGTAAGTGTTAGCCAACACCCTTCACGAACACCTCCTCCTAGAGCTAGATCAATAGCAGGGCTAATGGAAATCATTCCTAAATTTTTCTTCTCTGCTAATACATCTATTCCGCTTTTAATGATCTCCCCATTATCCTTCAAAATGCTTTTTAAGTATTTTGGCTGAGTAGACTTTTTGTCCGCCTGAAACTTGTTACTAAATTCACTTATTGCCATCTGCTTTCCTTATTTTTGATAATAGGCTATTACTTTTCTTTTTCTTTGGTTTGTATTCACCCTTTGGCAGTTCTACAACTTTTTTTTCTTGCAGCTCCTGTGCGTCTGTTATTTTTTTAGCTTTCTTTATACCCTCTTCTACGAAGTCGAGTATTAATACAAACTTTTTACTTTTGTGCAGGAACCCTAGCGAGTAGATGTTTTTACCACTTGGGCTATTCAGATAGTAAAATATGGATTTTTCTCCATACTTTTTAATTAACTTATTGGCTACTCTTATTTGTATTTTGTAAGAGTCTCCCTTATTCCAAAATTTATAAGCAAGACTTCCCTTGTTTTCTCGTTCAGCCTTTCTAATACATACCATTTCTGCTAGGTATTGGGCAGATGTACAAGGTTCACCTGTTGATATACTCTTGAACCTTTTGTCGTTTTTCTGACTCATTTTTAAAAATCAATTGTTCAATATTCTTTTTGGTTAACTTTCTTTTATATTCTAGCTCTTCAAAGTCATTAACAGGCCAAACAAATTTTCTAACATGAATGTATTCACAGCCATTTTCAAGAAGTGACACTGTTAAAGTTTGATAGTCTTTGAAGTTGCCGTTCATTGATTGTTCTCTAGCGGCTCCTCTAACTATAGAAAATCCGTCTAATCCATTAGGATCATTAAAAAACTCTACCTTGGGACATCCTAACATATGAAGCCTGATGTTTTTAGGAACCGTGTTAGACTGTTTACAATACTTTTCAAATCTTGTCCAACATTTTTGAAAACCCGGTCTTTCATAATCTCCGTACACAATGGTTCCATCTGTCATTAATGCTGTCCAGCTCATAGTAAGCGACGACATTAATTGCTGTCTGATAAAAGGATCAAACGATGTGCATACTTCGTCGCTTAAAAAAATTGACCCACTATTCTCTTCCATTACTTAATCCCTTGGTTTAATTTCATGTATATGCTGTTTTCTGTAGCTTTGACTAAGATTATTGGATTGTTTCCGTTTTGATCTTGATTCGTCGGCTGCCATAGAAGCTGCTTGAGTTCCAATCGTAGAACGTACAACACCGTTCTCAGTAACGTTTCTAGCATACAACGGATTAGGTTCAGCTTTTGGCTCAGGTTTTGGCTCAGGGGTTTCTTTTGCAACCTGTAAAACCTCTTCGACCTCTTCTGCTTTACTGGCTACTGGTTCTAGGTTAGCGACATACTTATCAACCATACTGACAGATCTATTTATTCTACTGGCTATAGCTGAAGTAGTCATGTTTTTACGATTTTTCGTAATATAAGACTTTTCTTTTTTTGATAGTGGACCTTTTTTCATTATTTCTTCTCCATTAGTAATCTTCTAGCGAAAGTATAATCAGTTCTTTTTTTAGTTTTTAAATACTTAACAAAAGCCGAGAAAGTAGCAGCATTAACCTTCCTAAAAGAAAAGGTCAAAAGCCTAGCTCTTCCTATATCAGCATTTGTATAGTAGGGATCAATAAGTTCTCCGCTAGAAATTCTAACAAAGAATTGACTTGACGAGTTTTCATAATCGTATGTGCATAGAACGCTTTTTGCGAACGCTGTTCTTTCGTCTTCTACTAGTTTAGCAGATTTTCCAACCCATTCAACACGAGTTTGCGTGGGTTTTGGTAGACCCATACTTTCAAACTCCGCTTCTTGCTCTTTACGATCTTTCATTAAGGTTCTCCAGTAATTTTTTTACTTTTATGATACAGTCAGCTTCCGTTGCACCTTTTATCATTATTCTAGCCTTGTCCCTAATTCCAAACTTAGATAACCTTCCGTTACCGACAACGGACTCTCCAATTATTCCATTAGAATCTAATTCTCTTACTTCAATCTTCAGGGTTATGATAGCAGCATGAGGTCTAGCTTTTACTGGATCAGGATCAAGCTCTACTCTTTTTTGCATCATTCTTGAGAAGGCTGTTTCTTTCATATTGATGGCTTTTCCCCGGTTTTAATCCAATGAGTTTGCTGCTCAGGAGTCATAGAAACGATTGCTCGATGACGCTCTCTTGCAGATCTTTGTTTACTGTTAAGTTCTGAATTTACTTTATCATTAAGTCGTTTAGATTCTAGCTCATAATTTCCCATATTTTGTGTATTTCTGTCTGCCTGCTGGCCGATTGTGGTTGGCTCACCTCTAACAATTATATTTGGAGCGTTAATAAATATTTTGTTTAAAGTGTGTTGTTCACATATGGGACACTTATGCGTTTGCGGGTCATCATGCCGCTGAACCATTTCTATATGATAAGCACAAGGTTCGCACTCAAAATCGTATGTTGGCATTTAATTCCTCTTTCCTTGTTCCTGTTTAATAAAAAAGGGGTGTACTGTATTATAAATACAAGCAACCCCTAAAGCACATAGTTTGACTACTTTAGTCTATTTAAAATACTGGATATAATCCTGTTACGAACAATGTCTGCATTTGTTAAATAGCAGATACCAACCCCGTGTAGGTCATCTAAACGATCCATGCAATTCCTCAAGCCTCCAGATTCGTCATATGGTCCCCTTAGATCAGTCTGGTCCAAGTCTCCGTTTACAACAGCCTTAGAGCCGATACCAATCCTTGTCATAAACATTTTTATTTGTTCAAATGTTGCGTTTTGCGCTTCGTCCAAGATCATAAAAGTGTTATGAAAGTTTCTTCCACGCATATACTCCAAAGGACATACTTCTATTCTATTTGTAGCTCGCATAGAGTTATATGTTTCTACCCCTAAGTAAAGCTTCATTTCTTCAATAATTGGAACCATATAAGGATGCACTTTTTCGTTTAATCCTCCCGGTAGGAATCCTAACCCTCTGCCTGATTCTATTACTGGCCTAGTTATGATTATTTTATCAATCCTTTCTTCCAATATATACTCACAAGCCATGCCTACAGCTACTGCCGTTTTACCAGAACCAGCGGGACCGCAACAAAACGTAAGGTCATTTTCTGACATTAGTGATATATAATCATACTGATTATCAGTTTTAGGTTTAAGTTTTTTTCGGGCGGGTCTAATCGGCTGCTTCTGCTTGTTCTCTCTTCTTCTTTTAGCCATGATAGTGCCTTAATAGGTGTCAGCGGGTAAAAATTCCTGAATAGTTGAGTCCTTTACTAAGAATATTTCATTTGAATTGTTTTGATATGTTAAAGATGCAGTTATTGGATCACCGCCGATACCGCCGCCACTCATGCTAAAGTCTGTTATAAAGTTTTTAGACCCTAAATTCCATTGCCAATAAGTCGCTGGGGTTCTGGTAGCCCCATTGTATACTGGGTCTAATGCTAAAATTCTAATCTCTCTGTCCGCTTTGTTGTTACCCTGAAACTGCTTGGCATAGTAAGCGTACAAGTTCGATCCTGTGTTTGTAGTTCCGTAGGAACTGAAATGAGTGTCTGTAACTAGGTGGTCGAACTTATCTATAGGGGGTTGAATAGCAGACGGGTTACCCGTGGCTTGAAGATTAGAGTTAATATAATGATCTCTAACAATTCCTTCAAAAGTGCAACTTATGCTAGTTGGAAAGTCAAGAATTTTGTATTGATTTATTTTAGTCTCACCACCCTCGTCAGGATTGCTGGAGGATTGTGCAGCATCCGTCGAATAAACATCACTTCCAGACCATTGTCCATAGTTTGCAAGTTCTCTAATTTGAAAATCAATAGATATATTGATTGATGTAATTCCTAAAATTGGTATGTTGTCCTTTTCTGTTCCAAGATTAAACAACTCTTGAACTTCCAAAGGTAACCAAGCAAGCGGAGAAGCACCGGCAGCATGAGGAACCACATCTGGATCTAATATTATATCTTTTCTTTTTAAAGTTATTGCACTTCTTGGTAAATCAACACCTCCCAAATCGGAATTAGTGTCCACAAAAAGCAAAGGGTCGGTGATTAAATCCTGCTCGTAGTATTCGGCAGTGAGTGATATGGTTTCCTGAACAGACCCGTCTGTTGAGATATTGTAGGATATAGAGTTTAGTATTGCGCTTCTATATGTTATGGTCCTACATTCGCCTTCTGTTGCTGGAGGATCTTCTCCGGGCGGAAATACGCTGTTTATGTTAGAAACATTGTCTCTGCCGTAAACAACTGTTATGTCATAATATCTCAACTTACCATTTCCAACACCAATTCCATTTGTTATGTTTGCAATATGAGCATTTTCATAAGTTGACTGACTACTTGTGTTGTAAAAAAAGTCACCGGCTGTTGAGTCCTCTAATGAACCTAAAATCCTAGTGATTTCAATGTTGTACTTGGTTTTTCCGTACTTTAGTTTATCCTGAGTCATTTGACCAAACTCAGGAATCTGTTCCGGGGAAATTTCTCGATCCACGTTTACGTCCTGAACCCCGTTCAAAAATAAATGATCAGCAATACTTGTAGTAAGAGGGTCGCCAGCACCTATGCGTGTTTTGTAATAAACAGCTTGGCTAAAATAACCTATTCTGTCATTAAAAGGTGATGTATATGCCATTAATAATTTTCTCCTATGCTAGTAATACGCATTTCAGTCACCTTCTTTTACAAAAACACCATCAATCATTGTTCCTTTTCGGTCTTTAATATCATTCCAAGCGGTTTCTAAACACTCTCCAATACTAAGACCATTTCTTTCTGCAATGTTAATTAGTACAACCATCATGTCTCCAATATCATCCGAGACAGATTTACACTTACAAATACTATCAGACAGCTCTCCCGCTTCTTGAATCAGTTTAGCAAACTGGTCTTTGTCTGTGGACCCTTCGATTAGATTCCTGTCGTGATGCCACTTTGTAATCTTTTCAATCAGAGTTTTTGTCCCTGAATTTTTATTAATCGAATTATGACTCTTGTCAAGCATCCCCATTCTAACTACGTGATCCTGACACTCAGGAAGACCTTTACAACATCCCATAATTAATCCTTCTTAAATTTAAAGTGAATTTTGTCCAAGTGGATCGTTATAAATGTTTCTCCTCCTAACGATTGAGTTGTAACATTATCCGCCAGACTTGAAATTATTTCAGAAACCTTTTTTACCGTTTTTTCATCAATGCCATACTTTTCTAGTATATTATCAACAATACCATCCAAAATGCCACCATATTTTTCATTCTTACTCATAACAAATCTCCTAAATCCATATCGTCTAGGTCATTTTTACTAGCTCCAATTTTATAACTAGTTATTTCATGCTCTTGAGGAGCCACCTGAACGCTCTCGCTGCTCATCCAGTGACTAGTCCATCCAGCAATAGGGTTCTTTCCCACGTTTTCATAAGGTAGACCTATGGTTTTTCTTCTAGACATACATAACCAGTCGATGTACTGATGGAGAACTTGCTCATTGAGTCCTAAGATAGAACCATTTTGAAACAGATACGATGCCCATTCCTTTTCTTCTTTAGCTGCGTTCTCGAACATTTCAATAGCGGCATCCTGACACTGGCTAGCAGTATTCACAAAACCCTCTTCTTCCTCTTTATGTAGGATTTTTAGGATTGCCTGTGTATTAGCCAGATGTAAAGCTTCGTCACGTTTGATTAACTTAATAATGTCAGCATTGCCAACCATTTTCTTATTTTCAGCGAACGCAAAGCTACAAACAAAGCTTACATAAAACCTAATAGCTTCAAGAATATTAATGCTTACAACAGTCATGTATATTTGTTTCTTTAGGTCAGCAGTTTTATTTGATCCGCAAGCCATGCCCATAAGATTGTTATAATCTGAAATGGCAGCTTTTGCTCGCTTCATAATCTCCTTATCTTCATAAATTCCTTCAAATATTTCAGAACTATCGGCAAATACATTTTGAATAACATAGCTGTAGCTTTGTGAATGAATTTTCTCAAAGAACTGCCATGTCATCAGACAAGCTTCTAGCTCCGTATTGGTTACAAATTCTAACAGCGTGGGGACACCTCGACAAATAACGCTGTCTAACATCGTCTGATACTTTAAGTTTGAAGTAAAGATAAACTTTTCGTTATCAGACAGTTCTTTAAAGTCTGAGCGGTCTTTCTTTAGCTCAATTTCTTCTGGTCGCCAGAAATTCATCATCTGCTTACTATCCAGATCTTTAAATACCGGATACTTAATTTGGTCATACCGCTGAACCCCAAGATCTTTGCCAAGGAAAAGCGGTTGAGTCATAGGATCTACATTTTTCGTATTAAAGATAGTTTTCATTTCTGCTCTTTTGGTTTACTAAGTTTAATTCTACCTTCTGATGGTAGATATTTTCTTGCTTCCACTTCTGGATCGTCAACGGTATAGGAAGTCACGGTTCCGATGGCGATTATTTTTCTCATACATCTAGTCTTTTCGTCGTAAAATACTTGCTCCCACCTTCCTGTTCTCCAATTCTTTTTAGGCAAAGGAGCCTTGTCCAACATTCTCCAATCTATAATTTCAAAGGAATACCCATGACGTTTTTCATTTTCAGCTTCACTCCAGTACCATGTCTTTTTCCATTTCTTATAAAGATATTGACTTAGGGTTGGATTATTTGGATCTGCCCAGTTCTTATAAGTATGATTTATCTCAATAATATCTACATAATCAACCACATGGGTTTGCACAGGTGTAACACTAAGAACGATTGCGAACAGGACACTAATCATATCGCACAAGCACCTGATTCGCAACCCATATCTTTCTCAGTTTCACCATCTCCGTCAGGAGTATTGCAGTAATAGAAATTTTTTAATCCGTATTTATAACCGTAAATCTGATCCTTTATTAACACACTTAGTGGAATATTTCCGTCTTCGTAATGTGAATAATTATAATACAGGTTTGTACTCATGCTCATATCTACGAATTTTTGAATTACTGCCGCTACATCCATTAGGTCGCGATTGTGACGCATGTCCCAAGCCATAGTGTAGTGCTTCTTTCTCATGTGAAAGTTAGGGACAAGTTGTTTTAGAACACCGTTTTTAGCCTTTTTTGATATTAATAAGGATCGTACCGGCTCAATGCCGTTGGTGCTGTTTTGTATGACAGAACTAGACTCACAAGGCATAATAGCAGATAGAGTAGAATGCCGTAAACCATATTTTTTAATCTTATCGCGCAAACCCTCCCAGTCCATGTTGTAATTTGGCTTGATTAGTTCGTCAACTTCTTTCTTGTACCAATCAATAGGCAGTAGTCCTTTTGAATACTTAGTGTCGCCAAACTTGGAACAAGGGCCAAGCTCCTCTGCTAGCTCGCAACTAGCGTTAAGCAGGTTCCATTGGATTTGTTCCATAGTCTCATGCACTAGCTCAACAGATTCTCTTCCATACTTTAGCTTGTTCTTTGCTAGAAATCCCGCAAGATTCGTAATTCCAATTCCTAATGATCTACGGTTTTTAGTGAAGTTCTCACCAGCAGCGACAGGATAATCTTGATAGTCAATAACAGCCTCTAATGTTCTTACTGCCATTCGACACGCCTCTTCAATATCTTTCTCGCTAGAGAGTTCTAGAAGATTTAATGCCGACAAGATACAAATTCCAATCTCTCCCTCTTTGTCGTCAATAGATTTAATTGGAACAGTAGGATGTATAATTTCTTGACAAAGGTTTGACATGTGGCAAGGAATGTCCCATGATCCGTGTGCATTGGCTGAGTCAATATTCATACTGTAAATACGACCAGTCTCCAATCTCTCGCGAGCATAGATTTGTGCAAGTTGGCGTGCTGGAATCTTTCTCTTGAACTTTAAAGACCTTTTACCTTCGTACTTTAGATAAAGTTCTTCAAATTTTTCATTGTCACCAAACGCTTCGTACAAGCCCTTTGCTTCATGAGGACTAAATAATGTTATATCTTCGTTAGCAATTAGACGGTCATAGAACAGCTTGCAAAACTGAACGCTATAATCTAGCTTTCTAACTCTGTTATCGTCAGTTCCGGCGTTGTTCTTTAGCACAAGAATGTCCTCAATCTCGTAATGCCAAAAGGGAACATGAACCGTGGCAGATCCTCCACGTAGTCCGTTCTGGGACGTTGACTTAACAGCCGATTCAAAGTTCTTTAAATATGGAATCAATCCCGTGTGAATAACCTCACCGCCCCTGATAGGCGAATTGATCGGACGCATCCTGCCAATGTTGAGTCCGATACCTGCTCTTCTGGCTGTATACTTTCCCACAGCGTGTATACTAGAAAATATAGCATCCAAATTATCATCAACATCAACCAAAACACAAGAAGAAAACTGACGTATATTAGTGCGAACACCAGCCATAATCGGTGTAGGAAGATTGATTTTAAATGTCGAATAGCAATCATAAGCTCTTTTTACCTCTGTGACTGAATCAAATAAGCACATAGCAATGCACATGTAGGCAAATTGTGGAGTCTCATAGATCTGACCCGTGCTTCTGTTCTTGACTAAATATTTGTCAATCATTTGCTGCAAACCAGCATACGTAAAATTGTCATCTCGCGAGTGGTTAATGTATTTACCCAAACTGTCGATTTGTTCAGGTGTCCATTTTTTTTCCATTTCTGGATCATATACTGAACTATCTACATTCTTGCGAATATAATTAAGAAAGTCAGGTTCATCTTTAGATTGCCAAACTAGTTTCCTAAGTTGCATATTTAGCAATCTTGCCGCAACATACTGGTAGTTTGGGGTTTCCTTAGATATTAAGTCATTAGCAGATTTAATCAATACGTTGTGAATTTCTTCTGTTTCTATATTGTCATAAAGTGACAAATTTGCATTCATCTCAATATCAGAAAAGGATACTCCATTAATACCCTTTGTTGCCCACTCTACAACTTTGTGAATTTTTTCTACCGAAAAGTCTTCTAGTGTTTTATCTCTTTTAGTTACTTTCATATTTGTCCCTAGCGTTTCAATAATGTGCCTGCTTATCATTATACACTATTGAAGGGCAAAAGTCAAGCTCAAAAATGAGAAAAACTTTGTTTTTTTATAACCTATCAATTCTATCGAAAAGGTCTGAAAACTTATCGTTTACTTGTTGTCCTAAGTTTTTATTATCGTTTATTAGAATTTTTGTTTCATTGATATTTTTATTAACTTCATCAATTTTTTCTTCTAATGTTTCAACCTTGGATTCAACGCTACCAAGTCTGGTCATCATAGATTCATTAACTCTTTGTTCTAACACGATTAATTGCTTTCCCTGTTGAATAAGAGTGTAAATAACCCACGAAAAAACAGGAACCGCAAACATTCCAACCACTTCTGTTATATTGCGAATTAATTCCCAAGTCTCGTTCATTTTTCTACTCTTTGTCAACGATGACGTTATATTAAAAAGTAGAACTCGCCCACACCGAGCGAGTCCTACGCCTAATCAACCAACACGAATTACATACCAGTAATAGGTTTGTAATCGAAGAAGTCTCCACTAGTAGCGAAGTTAAGATTTACAAAGTCAACTTTCATAACAAGTTCACCCGGAACTGCTCTGGTCGGATTAGCAGCAGTGTCGCTGTTAGCCGAAGTCGCACCAGTTGTAGGATCAAGCATGTCACTGTTAGTCAAAGTGGCTGGAGCCTCTGGCTGAGTGCCAGCAGTGTTAAGCCAGTTCAAACGAGAAAGAATTTTTGCACCACTGTCCAAAACGCCCAACCAAGAGAACTCATTCGCTCTCCATTTAGTGAGCAGACGAACGCCGAAGTCGTGCTTAAATCTTGCGATAGTTGGGCGGTCTGGGTTGCCCGGAATAAGGACAGCATTGGTAGCAACACCAGAAAGGGTTGTACTAATCGTGCGGATAACGTACTTACCAGCTTCTTGATAAGCAAAAGTTCCACCCGAAAGACATTTCTGAGTACCATACATGCCAGAATTAGCAGGATAAACTCCGTTAGGATATGCGCGCTCTGGAACACCGTAGGGCTTTACAGTGTCGTCTACAGCGTCTTTAAGAAGAAACGCTTTTGTGATAACAGAACCAGTAGTTCCGTTTCCAAGCACAGTACCACCTTCTACTTGAGCCGAAAAAGCTCCACCTGTGGTATTTTTTAAATAGTTTGCCGAAGCACCGGGAACAGCCATAATGATCTCCTAAGAGTAAAATTTATATTTTCCAAATTATCCAGAAATAGCTGTCCGATTCCTAATCTAGTATACACAATTTACATAGTTTCGCAAGCATTTTTACAAAGGTTTATTGCATTTTTTAACCGTCGCCTTGCAGTTTCTCTACTATAGCCGTTGATTTTGCCAATTTCTTTCATTGTTAAGTTTTGATAAAATCTCTGATTTAGAATTTGTCTAGTATCGTCTGGTAGCCCCGATACTATATCTGTATACTCCATAGAAACTACAGCTTTAAAATCTTCTTTTTCGATAGTGGAGCAGTTGTATTCTAATTTCTTTTTCTTGACCTTGTTTTTCAAGGCAAAAGAAAGCTGACTATACAGGAAAGATGTAAACTTAGATTTATCCTCGTCATGCTTCTCGATACACTTCCACAAAGTATTCATCTTAATAGATTCAATTTCATCTACGTCAATATTTGCCCGGTATCTGTTTGCAACCTTATTCATAATATTAGAAACATTAGAATCGTTCCACTTAGATGCAAACTTCTCATTAATATCAATATTATCCATGTTTTCCTCTCAAAATTATGCCGCCATGCGACTGTTTTAGTTCTACGAGTTTATTCAGACGTGTAATATACACCTGATCTAGCTCATCCGATACAACGTAATCCACATTACCATTAGTTCTAACCAAAATTGACCAGTATTTTTCTTTCTCTAATTGTTTTTTTACTAAGTCAACGGTTATTTTTACATCATCAGTAAGCACCTCCTGTTCTGTGTAAACGCAAAGTTGGTTCTCTATATCTTGTCTAACCTCTTGAAAATCAAATTGTAAATCAGGAATACCAATGAAAAACGTATAACGATCCATAATCTTTAGACAGGCAACGCCATTTGTCAGCATTAGTTTTTCTTTTATCTCTGCTGTTATGTCAAAATTAGCAGTACCTATCCAACAATCCCATCTGTCGGAAGGTTTAAACATAGACTCTGTGCTAAAAACTCCAACAGGAGTTTGAATAGCTACGGTATGTCTGTATGTCAAAGGTGATATTTCTGCGTAACCCTCTTCCTCCATTGCTCCAACAATTTCTTCCATCATGTTGGAGTCTGCTGCTATCGACATTAGGAATTGATCGGACTGAGCGTTCCAGCTTTTCCAAACTATACTTTTAACCTTTGCCATAACTTCACCTCATATAGTGTAAGCAGATTTATCGGGAGATATAAACGGTTTATTTTTGAATTCATTTTCTTTTGAAACATCCTCTTCATCATTTTCGACATCGTGATAATGAATAAGTTTGACAAAGGAATCAAATTCAAGCTCCGTATTATTTAATACACATTGTTCCCTCATTTTTGACAAAATCATCTCCGCATATCCATTATGTACTAATTCGTAAAATATTTTCGACAAGGCGAATATCCCAGTTTCGCCGTCCTGCCAGTCCATATTGTACTTTACCTCTCCATAGCTGTCAACCCAGATTGTCAGATTTGATATGATGTCTTGGTCTTTTGAATTTTCATCATCCCCCTGTAAGTCTTGGGATTTGCCTGATGCAGTATCCATATTTATCCTCTAAAAAAATATTTTCTAATGGCTGTAATAAATAATCATTTCTACAAGATACAATGTCTTTTGGTATAGACCCGCAATAAATAGCTTCTACTATTGATGGCCCATCTTTTGTTAGTTCCATTAATTTAGGTGACACAAAATCTAAATGAACATTACATATCTCTGAGCAAAGTTTCTCCAGACACATTTCTACACTACCAGCCGAAACAAAACCGCAAGGAAATTTATTAGATGAGTCAACAATAGTTTTGACAGTAGGTATAACACCGTGGAAGCTATCAGGTAGTTCAAGAATTATTAGCGTTATCTTGGTTTTCATTTACGGAAGTCTCCATTTGTTTTTTAAGACGCTTCGCGCTTTCTAACATGTCAGCATGATATGTATAGGTAGATAGATGGGAAACCATTAAATCTACAGCTCCGTCTTTAGTAGGATCTGCTAACACACTGTTAATATTAAACAAACTTTCTTCAGTTTTACATTTAAGTTTTGAAATTACTACGTCAACAATATTCATATTTTTCCTAATTAGCTAGTGAGTACGCTAGTGCAATAAAGTCATTTGAAAGACTTTGTTTTTGTTTTTCATCTACAGTAGAGTTTTTTGTTCCTAGTGAGTCTTTAAATAGCTCTGTAACCTCTTCTGCATACCCTTCATATTTTCCTTGCAGGCTAGATCCAAATTCTTTTTTGGCAGCTAGAACGTAAGTGTCGTTTAGTTGCTGTGAGTTGCATGTCCATTCCTTAACTCTCTCAGAAAACACCATATTAAATATTGCTAACCGCAACCTATCATCCTTATCGGTTACTAGGTCAGCAATACTTGAAACTCTTTCCAAAGTAATTGTATTTGGTTTAGGAATATCTAAGGTTGGACTACTAGGGATAGGTACAGGAATGTTTGGAACATTGTTTATTATCGAGTCCCAAAAAAAACCAACCAAAATTAAACAAATCCCAAGAATAGTTCTAATCTTATTCGTCATTAGTGGCCTCTTTTTCTCTTGCGGAAATTAGTAAAGGAAAAACCTCTTCCAGTCTTTTGCAAGCTTCGTCCAGTCCAACCTCTTCACAGCTTTCTGTGAGAGTCTGCCACTGTCTAACAATCTTTGTTAAATCTGTACCAGATCTAGGAGATGGTTTCGGCCTTTTGTCGTTCCAAGACTTAACAACGTCCCAGACAGAGGGAGCTATAAGCCCAGCACCAAGACCCAGAAAACACCACTGAACAACACTTACCTCGCTTAAAAATTCCATCCCAAATATCCTTTAATTACTTTGTTTCTCTTACGGTATCACCAATAACCCAAGCGACAACGATTGTCACGACTCCGAGTATTTGATCTTGGTTTAGCTCTATACCCAGAACATCAGCAGCAACAACACTTACCAAACCAACTGCACTAACCCAAAAACGTCTTGAGGCCAGCAATGACTTCCACTTACTCATAATAAAATCTCCTTTAACAATAAACTATTGTTAACAACCGGCAGTCGTTCATTTTGTTCCGAAAAGGCGACCGCCAAAAATTCCTCTTCGACTTTTAACATTGTTTTGTTTTTTGACAGGTTTAGGAGATACTGATTCAGGCTCTTGTCCGCTGTGGTATGGACAAGGAGAAATGTGACCATCTCCCTGTACAATTTTTCCAGTACCTTTACATATACATTTTTCTGCATCTGGATCTGGACCCACTGGAACATTTGGCTCAGGGGTTGGCAAAGGATCTACTCCTAATATTTCTTTTTCAGCTTCTGCAAAATTTTTGATTGTGCCATCTATTATAAGCTTTACTTCGTCATTTGTCAAGCTATAAGTTGAAAAATTATCGTAATTAGTAAATAAAACAAATCCCACTACAGCAATTACTCCGATGATTGCTCTTTTATGAATTTCCATTAGAATACTCCTTTTATAGTGTATTTTATGTCTTTTGATGGGAAACCGTCAAACTTACTAAAAACCCAAGCTCCGCCTCCGGCAAGCATACCACGGGCGTCTTTTTCCCGAATCCAAAAACTACCATCAGGTTGACCGTGAACCTTTGGGCCATTATTCCATTTGCCCCAGCTATTTTGTACTAGAAATAAAGTTTCTTTAAATATCTTATGAGTGTCATCACAGGCAATCCAAGCCATAGCATGATTCCAACCCTTAGATCGTTTAGCGATACCGTTACTATCCCTTCTAGAAGAAAAACCATACCCAGAACATACAGAAAGAGCATAACCATTAGCCAAAGCATCTCTAGCTTCCTCTACAGTTCTTACATTAGAAATTGTTTTTACTTGATGTTTCCTAGCTTCTATTTTGTAAACATTGTCAGGAATTTTGTGTTTAGCTCCGATACTTGAGTCATAAACGGAAAGATCTATTGCTCCATAATCTTTTCGTACCAGAACTCCACCAGCATTGTTAACATATCTTGCTGCACCTGAACAACTCATTCCCTGTCCCTTGTGTCCACGATACTGATATATACCCTCTGTTGCACCTCTAGCTATCCATTCTTCGGGTTCCTTATCCTGCATAATTTCAACAGCTCTAGTAATATCAATAGCGTTTCTGGTAGCGTGAGAAACACAATCTCCTGTTGTTTGACGTTCACTGGGTCCAAACCCTTCGTCAAACTCTTCTACGCATTTGAAAGGTAAACTAAGCTTACCTTTTCCCGATCCGTTTAGATCGTATGCGGCAGCGCCAAACAGAGGCATGGGAAGTTCTCCAAGTAGTCTCTTGGTATCTTCTTCGTCGCAGAAACCCCCAACAAAACCGCTTCGGTAATGGTTAAGAGTTGTTGTTGGGGTTAAAAATGCACTATCCATTTAATGTCTCCATTATTTTATTAGCTGTATTTTTCCATGAGAATTTTTTGGCCGTTTCTATGCCTGTAAGATTTAACTTGGGATCAGATTTATGAACATCTCTCATGTGTCCAATAAGCTGTTCCTTTTGCTTATTTCTCAGTGCTGCCCATTTACCAACCATACCATCGAAGAAAACGACATCATGTGCCATTTCTTTTTCGTTAATATCAATTAAAAAGCTATTATCTTTGTTGCAAAATTCTTGGTGTGCTGAATAATTGGTTGTTATTACATTCTTACCACAGGCAAGCATCTCCAATGCTTCTAGGTTCCAACCCTCTGCTCTAGCAGGGAACACTCCGCAATCCGTTCGGCTCATAATATTATACACATCTTGTTGGCTATGTTGTCTTGGTATTATCTTTATTTTACTTCCCAAGGGAGAATTTTTGTATAACGATCTCCACTTTTCGTTACTATCACCTATAAACGGATTATCGCACATCATCCACAATTCTACATTGTCATCTTCTTTAAATGCCCTATTAAAACATTCGATCAAAACATCGTGACCCTTACGCTTTTCCCATTTACCGCAGTTGAAGAAGATTGTTTTGTCGTCCTGTCTTACTGGTGCTGGCGGGAATAGTTCTGCGTCTACACCAAGAGGTACAACGTGAGTTTTTGGGGGAAGTTTAGGGCGACCATCTGCCTTGTAATATCCAAAATTACCACCAAGAATAACCTTTCTTGCCCACTCTGAACAAACCATTAATTCATCACAGGAATTTAGATTGTGCTTCTCCAAGTCGCTAAACGTATCCAATTCAAAGATCGGAAATCCAATAAATTTACCTGATCCTATGCGTTCTGCCATCTGGTTCTGATGCCAGATTTTAATACAGGGTGCGTTCGGGTTGTAGAATTTGGCTATAGATATACCCGATCTGATAGCGTTAGCATCTTCCTCATTGGTAACCTGCGGCTCACCAATCGGAAACAAGGAAACTTCTACCTGTTCCCGTAACGCTTTAAATATATTTAATCCAGCTACACCATAGCCAAGTTGATTGATCGGGGACATTAGGTTAATTTGCATTTTTGTTCTCCTTATACAACATTATAAATAGTATTCCACGCAAGGACACACGTTTATGTAATATTTCCTCTTGGTGCCATTCCATGAATTTTTTCTGTGTCGATCAATGCCTGTCTCCACATATCTACATATGGATACATACCATCTTTCCTTCCTGTTAAAAACCTTGTTTTCATACCCCAAGGTTTTGGCCTAATGTGACCAATTATAACATTTTTTGGCTTTCTAGGCCAAACAACGGTGTGCCATCCGTAGTTAACCCTTTCCCATTTTACTTGATTTTGATTTACAAAGCAGTTTAAAACCCCCTGATCTCCTAAGTTAGCCTGAATCAATGCAGGATTTCCAGACGCGAATTTACATAGATGTTGGTATCTTTTCTCTTCTGGCCTAATAACCATCATGCCTGATCTAAATCTGTGTATTTTTTTTCTGAAGGTTGTTGCAGCTAAAAAGTCTGGTTCATGTTTTGAATACAGAGAAAAAAGATTTGGACTGTAGGGGTAGGCGTCTGAGTCCATAAACAAAACATGTTCAAAATCAGTAAGGTTCCACAAATTCAATTTTGTAAAGGTTCTCGGCCAGCGTGACGCCGCATAAGAACTTCTTTTTTTCATCCTAATAGCTTTTACAATTCTTGTTTCGCAACCTATTTTTTTCAGGTAATCTATGCACTTTTGCGAATATGCGTTTCTCTCTATCATTACAACGTGCGGAATATTAGGACAGAATTTGTCTAATAGTTTCTTTTGTCCTACAGCACCTAGAAAAAATCCATGACCTCCTGATATTAAGGTTGCGACCGCTTCAATCATTGGATTGCTGTCCTTATTTTTACCCAGTTTGGATTTGTTATTGATCTACTTTCTATTTCTTTTCTTTTTGCTTTGTAGTGCTGAGGCCAAACGTAAAACTTTGAACTTGGTCTTCTTCGATGCCTAACTCTGTATTCTTTTTTTATATTTATAGACCTTGATTCCCAAGTTCCTAAAACTAAAAAATTAGAAACCATTATTTTCCAAAAATCATGCTTGTCCTTCTCTAGATTTTTAAAATCTAAAAAATACTTCTTAAATATATTAAGATAAGAACAGGCCCATAACTGTTCTATTGCTCTACAAGTCCATATGTTAGAAATAACCATATCACTAACTTCTTTTGACGCCCATTTTTTTATATCCTCTGTGTCTCCGCATTGAAATAAGTCCGACATATGAAATGGTAAACTGTATTCTCTTTTAGAAAATCTTATTTTTTTTCTAGTGGGTCTATCTCGCAAAAATTCTTTTCTAATATTACGAAAATCCGGCCATATGGTTCCAACACAGGGTACTATTAATCTCTTTCCATTACGGGCATAGGTTACATCATCCCGTTCATGTATCTCAAATAGATTCTTACCATGTCTAATGTCGGTTCGTGTTAGCAGAGCCTTTTTTCCAGTTATGGCTTTTGCTCCAGCCTCGGCTAAGGTCAACTGCCTAATTGTGTTTATGTGATTTGCCCCGCCCTTTTCGGGCCAGTTTTGCATTTCTTCGTCATCTATCCAACCAAAAACCTGACCGGTTGAACCGGGATCTTTGGACAAAACAAGAGTATCTATCATTTTTTTATCAAAGTCTAATATGTCATTATCCCAAGTGGAAACTATAATTTCTCCATCGTGCCACCTTCTGACAGTTTTTAGTACATCATTAAAGCCGTTTTTGTATCCAGAAATCTCGCTAGTCAACCCCCTGAAAACTACACTATTCATTAAGATTATTTCTTATACTTGTGGAACTTATTCCCTTAGTGTAGGGAATATAAATTAAAGTTATACCATTGGATTTTAACCACTCCTTGGAAAACATCATCTGTTTACAATAATCCTTATGTTTCCAATCGTCGCCAACAGCAATAATATCCGGTTTAACGCTAAGTATTGCAGGCTTGGAGTCAAAATCTCCAATGTTCTCTACTACATTATCAACATATCTACAGGACTTTAGCACACAGAGTCTGTTCTCGTAATCAATAAGAGGAGAAAATCCTTTGTATTCTTTAATAAAAGAGTCCCTGTTTAAAGACACAATAACCCTATCAGCCAGTTCACTACAGCGTTTTAAAAACTTTACGTGACCGGCATGAAAAAGATCAAATGTCCCACCTGTATACAAAATTTTCATTTTACCACTTTCTACAAGACCAATATCTAGCCTTCCATCTAGGTCCGGGGTTTGTGTCACACTTGTGGCGAGCGCGAAAACTTTTACGTCTAGCGGGATTGTCTCTCTTTATCTCCATATTTGGATCACCAAAGTTTACTTTTACAACATTACCTTTATCATTCTTAACATAAACACTAAACTTTTTAGGACCATCAGGAGTTCTAAACGGTTTGCCTAACTTTACTGTACGACCTTTGTACTTAGCTGCTTTACCTTTGTAAACCAAAGGTTCTCCATCCTTCTTATAGTTGCCAATTCGGTCGTAAGTAAAGACTTCTCCCGTCTTAGTATTTTCATACCTGTAAGCGGAATATGTAACCATAGCTTTAGATTTTTTAGGATGACCCTTCGGCAAAAGGTCATTATCTTGTGTATAAGCCGAGTTTGATGGTTTCCCTGTCCTGAGCAGCGTAAGAAAGGCATTTACTCTAGCCATAGCCCATCCGTCCCTAGACATCTTGGGTGCATGACTTGACGAGTATGCTCCTGCACCGCGACGATACACAGCTTTAAGCATACCAAGCGTTGCTTTCGATCCTTTGTTTTTGGCGTTATGTTCGGCCACTTTGTTGGATAACTTTGCGGTAGTCTCTTTGCTGAAAGTAATTTTTCCGCTTGGATTTTTAGCACTGTCCGGTTTGTTCTTTTTAGAGCCTTTCTTTTGATCCTTCTTGGGAGCAGGAGTTCTTCGTGGGTCATCTTTTCCGGGTTTGTCTGCAACTGCGTATTCTGCGTACCCCATATGTTCTTCGTTTTGGGCGCGTTTTAGCTGCTCTTGGGTTGGTCTACCTTCTTTCTCAGTTTTTGCTGGCTTGTAGTTTTTCCCTTCTCTTTCTTTTTTTCTGCGGATATTTTCCCAAAGTCCGGGTCTTGCTACGGCAATATCCCAATCCCCTTCTGTCTCACCGGCCACAGCTTCGTACTCTTCTTCTGTTGGTATATAGAAATTTTCTTCTGTAACTTCTTCTGTCCAACCAAAAGTTTCCTTGTAGTAAGAATCGTCCATGTTTGATAATATGTAATCAGACCTGTCTGCCATTATTTTCTCCAGAAATTGTAGTTGTAGTTGATGTTCGGTTGAGGACCATAATAATTAAAAGTTTTTACCTGCGGTATATGATAAAACTGTGCATTAATTCCAATGGTTACTGTTCTCCTATATGGATCAACATACGCTCTATTTATATTTAAAGTCGTGCCTTGCGGCAACCATATGATGTGAGGTTGGTAACCAATAACTCTTTGCTGTCCCCAAGGCCACTGAGCATAAACTTTATCGTCTGTTATGCAGAAACAAAACGCTGCGACAAGTCCTGCGATTAAGTTTTTCATGATATATCCTTTAAAATATTTTTAGAGTCTTCTTTTACGATACTGTGAGGTCTGCCATCCGTAGCGGTGTATCGGGTTGGTTTCATCATATCCAGATGGTCGTAAATAGTCCAAGCCAAGTCCTCTGGTCCACATCTGCCTTGGTCAAAATCGTCTGCATTGGGAGTAGACGCCCCAATCGTGCGCCCCATTTCGTAACTCCCACAACTAATCATAAGTGGTGCGAGTTTGCCAAAATGATCTCTACCTTGGTTTGCATTTACCTTTGGTGTACGCCCAAATTCGGAGGTTACAACAAGCATAACCCTTTCATACATACCTCTAGCCTCTAATGTGTCCATAACTTTAGCGAGGTAGTTGTCTAGTTCTACCTGCTTTGTGGCTAGAGATTGTCCTATATTAGTGTGCATGTCCCAGCCGCCGTAGCTGAGAGATACAAATTTAGAACCAGCTTCTAGTAATCTGATTGCAGTAAGGGCATCCTGCCCCAAAGTAGCATCCTTGAACTTATCATAATCTTTATCGTTTTCAAAACGAAAAGCCTTAGAACCGTTACCGAGAATAATATCTACAGACTGGTTACGAAGATCGCTCCAATCTTTTGCCATTTGTTGTTCTTTTGCTAGAAAATTGCTATCAATAACATTTAGAGCATGTAATCTTCTTTTAAAATCATCACTCTTGCCAAGTAGCTGCAAATCTTTACGACCCTCTCTGGTCGCGTCAAAGCCTGTATATTTTCCGCCTAGCCAAGCAGCTCCATTGTGTTCGTACTGCCCTAGTTTGACATAGGTAGGTAGACCATCATCTGTATTTACACCATGATGCCTGCTCATCATACTGCCGTAACTAGGCCACTTTGAGCTAGTTCCAGCTCCAAAATTAGCCTCCCCGGTAACAACCCAGTGTACGGCAGATGCGTGATTCTGGTCACGATGACCAAACGCTCTAGGAATTGCGATTTTATCTGTACGTTTGGATAGTTCTGTAAACAATCCGCCTAACTCTACGCCTGCCACGTTTGTTTTAGTAGCCCCGGTTACAGATCTCCTGTCAGCAGGAGCAAATGGTATAGGATTAAAAGTCTCAATATGACTAGCGCCACCCCCAAGAAAAAGGAATAATACTGCTGTATCGTCCTTCTTCTTATCGTCTGCGTAAGTCGCTGTGATATTGCCGCAAGCAAATGTAGTTGCTCCTAGTTTGATAAAATCTCGTCTTTTCATCTTTGTTTCCAGCCCTTAAATCATAATTACTAATCGGTTATGTAAATCAACGATTCAATAAACATTGTTCTACACGTTTCTCCATTTTTTTTCTATCCAAGTGGCGGCAGAATAGTATTCGGGAAACATTTTGAAACCTATGTCTTCCCAGAGCTTGTCCATAAGTACCTTAGACGCTGCACCATCGGAAGGGTAATGCACACCTTGTAGAACTCGCGCAAAAGCAACAGTATTTGCCACTTTTTCTACACCATCTTTTAATTCTGGATAAACAAGTGATACAACTTTAGCGGCTGAGTAGCCATACGATGCGTGTCCAGATGGATATGCTGGAGTATCATGGGTTTTGGTTGTCATCACATTGATGTCACTTCTAAGCTGATAAGGTCTGGGTCGATTAAACTTTCTTTTTAAGTTTAAAACAACTTTCCAAACTATGTCCCAAGTCTTTTCAGTCATCTTTTCTAACTTTTTGCGATCACTATATGGAGCGTGCAGAGCAAGAAATTCATCGAATATTGACCAAGTTTTGGTATCTATCTGTTTAACAAGTTCCACCATGTTTTTTTCATCTCGCTGCATAGCGGCTTTAAAAACATAATCAAGCTCATCCTGAGTCTGCTGTGAGCTATTGGATAACGGTGCAAGTATAATATTTTCCCAGTCCAAAGTTACATATTCATGTATTTTTTTTGGACTTTTCTGTTTTTCGTAAACGATATTGTCGAGAGGGTGTCTTAATTTTACCATTTTAACCTACTTATTAAACGTAAATATGCTACATTATATACGCAATTTACATAGAGTTAAGACAGTCCTTGAGAAGACTTTCAGAATCCAAATACCTTTTACCCGATTGAACAAGTTTGTTAATCAACCTTTTTCCGTTAATCTTTGATACACCAAGCGAACAAAGCGAGATTAAAACTTCTTCCTTTATTTGGCCGTTTACATCCTGAGCTGTAACAGTAGGCATTTTTTTGCTTTTAGTCTTGTACTTAGGTTTAGCTTTGTAGACAACACGATCTTTATATACAACCTTTTCTTTTACACGATCTTTATATACAACCTTTTCCTTGTATCTAGTCGGTCCCTGTATAACAACTACTGGTTTAGTGGAAAATATTTCCAAAATACCATCCAAAACACGAACGCCCATAGTTAGGCAAAACGGCAGAAATAGAAGTAGAACCATCCAGCTAATGTCAGTCATGTTATCCTCAAATGCGTTACACGTTATTTTATACTATTTATTACGAATTGTCAACCCTTGGTTCTGTATTCTTCTGACTGAATCTTTCATCTTAAAGGTTTCCTTTTCGGCCTGTCTGTCTTTAATTTTATCAGCGAGTGAAAGTTTTGTTTTTAATTTATTCTTAATATTCTTCTTTAGTTGCGCCTTTGCTTTTTTCTTCCCTCTTGCTAAACTTTTTTGTTGCTTTTGTTTGTCGGGACGTTTCATCTTACTCTCACTGGTATAGGTAGGACACTGTTTTGTTAAATAAAATAAGAGGTTGACTTATTGGGTAATAAGGAAAGTCAACCAAAAACCCCAGACAACATTACGCTGCCAATGCGAGACTTTCATCTGCAATTAAAATTTAGTCAGCTTTTAACGAGGCCCACTGACCAACCTCGGATTGCAATTACTACATCATATTGTGGATCGAATCTAATTTTGGCCCGTAAGTGGACCAAATCGGAATTGCACCGATGTCTCCAACAACATCAATAATAACGTCTACAATCATATCTCCGAAGAGAAAGTGGCTGACGGGACTCGAACCCGCATATTCCGACCTGTAGCTGGGATTTTAGCCATAGCACCCACAGGGTTCGCATCCTTTGCTCATTACGGTCACAGCCACAATGGTATAATCAAAATCATACCCTTAATCAAACTTGACCTGCTCAAGTTTCTTCAACAACTTCTCTTTAGTTTTAATCAACTTCTTTTTTCTTTTGTCAATTTCTTTTGATTCAGAAATACTTATATCTGGACGATACGATCTTTCCTGCAAAACCTGTATGCGGTCATCAACATTGACAATCTTTGACTTTATGCTAAAGTAGTTATTCATCTTTTCACTAAAAGGTTACTTGTTCTTCGGGTCGTTCTTCGGTCATAGTAGACGATGGAACACTTGTTGATTTTTGTGCAGGCTTGTAAACCTTAGAAAAGGTCTGAGCAGCAACGGAGAGTTTCTCTCTATTTGCTCCAGTTTCTTTATCTGTCCAGTTATTTGGCTTAATTCTGCCAGTTACGTGAACACGATCACCTTTTTTAAGACTAACTGATTGAGCATAATCAGAATGATTACGCCAAGCCTCTACGTCAATGTAAGTAGTTTCTTCCTTGTCCTTGCCGACTGACTCGTTCACAGCAATTCTAAATGTCAGGAGCTTTGTACCCTTGATGTCCTTGTATTCAGGTTCGCGGGTAAGGTTTCCTTTGAGATCAATACGATTGTTATACATAAAACACTTCCTAAAGTTAATAAACGACAATTCTAAACAAGCTGTCTACGTGACAAAGCTTTTGATGCAAGATTTCTAGCATGTTCCACGCCATAGCCTCTGAGCAGGTTTCTAACAATACCTGCTTGTGGATTTTTGCCCGTAAAGTAAAGGGTAAGCTGCCTGCCTGAACACATACCTTCGGCAAAAGCCATCACTACATTTCTATCATTCCTAGTTTTTAAAACTGATTCCCAGTCTGTCATAACACTTCCTCTTGCTTGAGTTAAATAGTAATCGGGTTAAACCCGCCAAATTTGATACACTGTATTATAGCATACAGTTGCTCGTTTGTCAACAGTTTTCCTGAATTAAATCAAAAAAGTTTCCATACTTACTCTAGTCTCGGTAAACATATCGTGAGCTAATTGAAAGTTCTCGCACCATTTCTGATCTTTATTCTCGACGCTCACAACGCGCCGTATTCCCGATTGAATAATAAGTGACGCACATCTACTACAAGGCTGAAACGGCCAAGTGTAGATCGTGCAACCTTTTACGGAAGTGTTTGCAAACAGCAAAGCATTCGCTTCCGCATGTATCACCATATCATACTTTAACTCTCTATTATCTAATCGGTTATCATCTTTGATACCTTTAGGAAAACCGTTATACCCAATGGAAACAACTCTGTTGTCGCCATCAACAATCACCGCGCCTACTTTTGTAGATGGATCTTTTGAAAATACAGAAACCATTTTTGCTAACTGTAAAAAGTTTTTATCCCATTTATTCATTTAACACTCCATATCATTTTCGTCCCAAGTGTAATACCTACCCCAACCAATTAGTTCTAAAGTTTTCTAGAACGTCATTATAATGTATGTCTAAATTATTAAATATATCATTTCTAGCAAATATCATATTGCCAGTATGGAGAACGAATGTGTACCCCTTTTCAATTCCTAAATTTAACATAGGTCTAAAAGCGGTTGTACTAAACTGATTATGGTTAGGAGTATAGATCCAGTTTTCATTATTAGGATTTACTGAAGAGTTAATTTCAATAATTACAATTTTTGGTTGATATAGTTGCAGGCTCTTCCATATATAGTAGTCACAAGAGTCTACATCAATAGATAGAACATCGAAGTCTTTAGGAATATCGGTAGTTTCTAAAATATTATCTAGTAAGACGCTACCTTCTTGGTAACCTATGGTTGATTGGATTGGAATAATTTTTTCGTATTTACTTGCTGTTTTCAGTAGTTCTTGATACTTGTTTTCATCGCCCTCTATCAATACACCTCTAAATCCTTGCTGTATAAGATTAAAAGTATTTGACAAATGAACACCGTCCCAAGCACCAAACTCGCAAACCCATCCATTATTGATGCCCAACCTTTTTAAAAGTTCAGCTAAAACTCCATCTTCTCCATTCTGAGAATGGATATTATTACTATATTTTTTGTAAAATCTATTTTCATACATGCTCTAACAGTCCTCGTCATCTTCGTCCCAAGTAAAGTACCTATCTAAGAATCTATCATAAGTATTAGCCGCTGTCAAGTCTTTACAAATTAATTTATATAATTCTTTAGGGAACATCATCATTCCCCTGTCCTTAAATAATTTTGTTTTTACAGACTTAATCTCTTTATCGTCTTTATAAATGTATATTCTACACTCCCGCTGCTTTAGTTTTACAACCCAGTCCTGAATTTTACACTGTACTAACATTCCTTCTCCTTATAAATATGACCCTACGGGAACTCGAATCCCGATTGCCGCCGTGAAAGGGCGGTGTCCTAACCGATTAGACGATAGGGCCGCAAGCTGTATCGGCTGGACTCGAACCAGCAACCCTGTGATTAACAGTCACATGCTCTACCATTGAGCTACGATACAGTAAGCGGTCACATGCATAAATATAAATTTATGATCGTGGTTTACGAGGACGGGCATGGGAACCACCGTTTTCCAAATAGCGTTTCATATAGTTTCAAGTCTGGCTCAAGTAACTCAGTGACCAAGTCTATAGTTTCTTTAGTGATGTAGTGATCTGTTTTATTTTTGCTTACATTTAATTTTCTAAGGGGACGCTTCAGATCAAAATGCTTGTGCATTTGTTTTTGCAAATCGTTAAAATCTAAGACTAGATTAACGTCAACCTTTCCGTCAACAGTAAACCATTGTGATTGTAAAATCTCGTTTACATTGTAAAACTCTTTTATGAAAAGACTAAAGTCAGAATACGGTGTTGGAATAGCATCGCTTAAAACATCTCTATGAAATCTGTATCGAAACAATGACATCAACCAAGAGAACGGCTCTCTCATTACAGCAAAACTGAAATAACTGTCATAGTCTGGACACTTATTTCTAAGCTCAGTAGTTGTGGCATGGCCTCCCTCAATGTATTCCACATTAGCAATATTCGCACCAAAGATTTGAGCGGCTTTCTGAGACTGGTCTAATCCAACCATACAATCAGTCACAGAAGTGCCACCGGTTTTTGGGGTATGCACGAAAATGATTTTATTGTCATGATTAATAAACGCTGTCATATCATTATTATACACTAATTTTTAACAAATGTCAACCCTGTTTTATTTATTTTATCAAGTTTTTGTAATCAATTAACTTTTCTGGCTCTATTCCACCCAGATTAAAAGGAACCTGCTCCTCAAGTGGTACAGAGTATTTTGCACATCTTCCGCAATTTCTTCTTCCTTTGTTTCCGCCGTGACCCATTGCTGAATGTTCCGCAATATGTTGCACAGGAGAGGGGTCCATAAACCACATACTCTTACCCATACTGTTCATCATCTTACCTATAGCCGTATCGCTATTTGCTATTAGGTGAGGATTTTCAGTCCTTTCCTGTTTCTTTTTTTCCCAAGCTGATTTTGTTTTAAGGTTTGCACCCCTCCAATTTTCTACAAACGAACTATCCATCATTTCTTCTAAAACGCTTCTAGGAAAAATTAAAGCGCAAGCTCCCCATAGAGATTTAGTAACAATTCTATTTAAGCCAAGCGGTCGAGGGGGCTTACTTTTTAAATGCCCTCTAATACTGTAATGCTTTGGTGTATAAAGAGACACGAACCCAGCATCTTCTCTAGGCCAAAGAAACTTTTCTACAAAACTCTTGCTGTCTGGGTGAAAAAGAGAATCATCCTGCACTGTCATAATGTTTTCAGCAGTAGTATTTTCTAATGCCCATTTGCAACTATCGACCCAGTTCCACCACACACCTTTCTTTTTATTATTAAGAATTAAGTTATCCCTGTATTCTTCATTTAGGTATGAATATTCCCCCGGTTCCGCGAACACCTTAGCGTTCCATCCTGCTATCATTAACGAATCAAGACAAACAGAAAGAGTGGGATCTATTCTCGGAGCAGTTGTCACAACCACTGCCCAGTTATCTAGCCTTTCTTTTTCTTTTGCCCTGTTAATAGCCACGGTTAATAGGTTGTTGGCAACCTTTCTTGTTGCTTTTTCTGGAACCCAGCTAAATATTGCACGCTTTTTAGATTCTGAGACTAATTTGTCTACTATTTGCTCCCTGTTTTGTTCACATTTGTCTGGACCCCATACGTTCATTTTTTTAGCCCAATCTCTACAACTACATGTCTTACTTTCTATAAATTTAGGAATCATTTTATGAAGCTCAGAACCCGCACCTTCTCCGATTCTTTCTTCTACTGATAAAATAAGTCGTTTTTTATTAACCTCTGCTGCCTTACGAGTGGCTATTCTTATTCCTTCATTACCTAGCTTTTTAGGCTCTTTTGAATCTAAGCATATTGAACAGTAATACGGAGTTGTTTCAACCGACCAACCTTGAGCATTAGAAGCTAATTCACAATATTTTTTTTCTTTATTTTTACCAATTTGCACCAAGTTTTCACAATTTATTTCACACCACTTGGCGGACGGATTTCCTAATATTCTTTTTTCTTGTTTCATATTTAATAATCCTAAAAATCAGGGACAGGGCGTAAGGCCAGAAGCCGTTGGAATCCAACATACTGTAAAAAAGATTTGCCCCGAAGACACTCCACCGGGACATGATACGCCATCCTCCAGACATTCACATGGCTCACATGGCTCTTCTTCTCCACCACATCCTACAGGATATGGGGTTGGTGGAAACTTTGTACTACAATCACCGCTGTTAAGAAAACCAGTTCCGAATGGTGTACATTCATATTCACAACTTCCCGCATTATCCCCTTCGCAGCAGTTGCTTGTGGCAGGAATAGAACTTGGTGTAACATCACTACTAGCTATGCCTGAACTCGAAATCACGTCAGAAGATGAACCAATAGAGCTAGATACAGAAACAGAAACGCTGCTAGACGATCCTGTGGACACACTGGAACTACTAACACTACTACTGCTACTAATAGAGCTGGAGATGGAGCTTGAGCTGGAGCTGGAGCTGGAACTGCTAGAGCTACTGGAACTGCTAGAACTACTGGAACTGCTAGAGCTGCTAGAGCTGCTAGAGCTGCTAGAGCTACTGGAACTACTAGAGCTGCTGGAGCTGCTGCTACTAGAGATGCTAGAACTGCTAGAACTGCTAGAACTGCTAGAACTACTAGAAATATCATCTTCGCAACAATTACAAGGTCTTCCCATTTTCTTCTCTTATTTCCTTTTCAACGTCAATCATAACAAGCATTATTATGCAGATATATTGATTTAATTCGTCGGGTCTTAGTTCGTGACCCAAATCAGCAATTTTGTTTCTGTAGTCTTTTCTTTGGGCTATATCCAGCTTTGTAATATCAGAGAAAAAATGCCAATCGTTTGTCTCAGCCTTAATAGATTCATATATTATTGCGTAAAAGTTACAATAAACTCTGGCAATTTCTTCTGGCGTGAGAGGCCAATCAAAAATTGAAGTTATTTTTCTAATCGCTAACTTTTCTGTTTCTTTTTGTTTTTCCATGATATTGAGCTGTTAAAGTTATAAATCTCCATAATATTATACGCAATTATCTTTCATAGGGCCACGTTTCTTTAAGTATATCGGTAACTCCGGGAATGTCAACCAGCCATCTTCCATATTTTCCTGTTTTTGTTGTTCTTATTTTTACCCAGCGTTCTGGTTGTCCTATGGATTCATTGCGAATATCAGCAACAGAACTCAAAAGTCTAGCACATGTCTCTGTTGCTTTCTTCCAATCTTCATGTCCTCGTTCTGGGGTGTCAACACCAATCAATCTAGTTCTAATCTTTATATTGATATTAAATCCAAGATCAACAATAAAATCTACAGTGTCACCATCAACAACACGATCTACTTTAGCGTTATATTCATACATTAATCTATATTCCTTATAATATTATTATCAAGTTCAGGCATAATTCTGACATTAGGCGTATCCATAAATGAATAAAATGAATACACCAGCATACAAAATGCTATCGTAGCGAGAAGTGACGCGCCAATCATTTTCATACCCTCAATATCTAAACTAAGTTTTAGTTTTATTTTCTTAGTTGTTTTTTTATATTTAAACTTTGCTGGCAACTTTTTAGGTGGAGGTTTGCTTCGTCGAAACATATCCTCTAAACCCTTTTCTGCCGCCCTTTGGGTTTGAGATTTAACCCTTGGGTCAGTTTTCATTTAACGGCAACCAAGGACCGAAGTTTCGTTTCAATGTTTCAATTCTATCCTCTGCGTCTGCCAGTTTAGATAGAGCTTCGTTTAGATTGTTATGAAGATCGCCAGTGCTGTGATCTCCAATTCCCGCTGGGTGATTAAACATAATCTCCAAACTGGTGACTGCCTCTGCCCTGTCTGATGCCGCTTTTAGCATCAAGGAATTTACTGCTTCTGCTTTAAAACTCATATCAATTCTCCCTTGTTAATTTAAATGCTTCAAGCGTAAACTTGAACGGGTTTCCTTCTATATTCTCAACCAACTCTAACATTTTAGCAGCAATCTCGCGAATTTCAACCTGTGCATGTTCAGAATTACGAAGTTTCTGGAAATTAGCAAAGGACCGCATATTAAACGTAATGTCTGCCTGAATCTGCGAGTTGTAAGTCTTGAAGAATCTCGCTGACTCTTTTGCTCTCTTGCGTCCCAAGACTGGTTCAAGGTCTGCGATACATTGGTGGTAAAGTTCATTACCCAACTCTGTATAGTTCTTCAATACGTCAGTCCAACTTTGCACCCGGAAACTTGCAAAACCATCATCAGGCCAATTAGAAACCATAATATCATTCCAGTCCTCTGGAATGTAATACTTATCCTCTTTTAATTCTTTATATCTAGCTGACTCAGCATTAAGACTACTAATGCGATGTTTAAGCAAATGAATATGACTAGCAATGTCTGTGTCAACAAGAAAGTGAACTGAGCCTTTTTCAAAAGGCGTTTCATGTCCGTTGATCCAGAGCATTTCAATAAGTCTTTGTATTCGTCCTCGTTTTTCATCCGTAAGATTCCTGCTTGTACTCGTCCATGCTGAACAGGCGATAACCTCATCGCTACCGTAATATCCTAAAAATTCTACTTTATTATCCATTGATTCCGTTCCTGTATTTTAATTTAGAGATCGCTATATTGTAACAATCCGCCTTTACTTTAAAGTTGTTTGAAGGATCAATCTGTCCCTTTTTTAATAGTATAGCATCGTCAAAGTAATCATTTTTATTGTAAGCACCGAGAAACCAAGCCCTTCCCCATCTATTATTAACATTCTCAATTCTTACAAACGCATAGTTATTGCATTTCTGTTTTGTATTAAATGCTGCAACAGAACATTCGTAATACTCTTTAGGTTTACTTGTGCATCGTTTAGTTTTTACATCCCACTTTACACCACAGTCCTCAATAATGTCGTAATCATAAGTATTTGTAATACGACCTTTAATAATCTGATTAGCAACTTCTTCTCCAAGAAACCCAGCAATGTTTCCATCTCCGTTAGTTATGGAGTTTTTAAGTTTACCCATTTCGCGAGCCTTTCGCCAAGCTCGACTTTTCATTTCTTCCGTTATTTCAATTTCAACCATGTTTTAAACACTTCCCATAACGAGTTAGTTTTATGTGATATTTTTGCAGCAGCGAACCTTGCTTGTAGAGCGTCTTTTTCACGTTTTTTATCAAGGTTTTCCATGTATTCCTTGTTCTTATCTTGAATCATTTTCTGAGTAATTAAGAACTTTGCAGTTGACTGGTCGCCTTGTCCTGACATTTGTTTCACCCTTTATTATAGCCATGTATAAAGATATATCAACCCTTAAATTAAGGAATTTCTTAAAATTTCTAAGATGTTATGTAGTGCATCGTTTTGAAACAGATTGTTTTGAGCCGCTGCTCTGATACCCATGTCTATTTCTTTCTGGTCTTTTTGCACTTGTTTAAACGTATGGGGAACATCGTCGTCCTCGATTGGGTCATTGTTTTTTAAGTCGCCTAGCGGGATTTCTTTTGTTAAACTCTTTGCTTCTCGTCCTTCCAGCACATTAAGTATTTGAATAAGAACTTCTGCGTTTTGTTTTTCAACAGCAGAGTTTATTCCAAGACTGTGAATCTGTTTAGTATTCCAGTCAATAACTTTTGATAGTTCTTTTTCTTGCTCACGTTCGGCTTTGGTTATTCCTATGTCCCTCCCAAGCCATATACCCAGCACAATCATAAGGGGCAGAATAGCCGCAGGCAACACGATGTTGTATAATACATTCACTTTGTTATCAGTCACTTTTGAGTCCCCAGCTTTCTTTAATTGTTCTTACAACAGATGCAAAATCTCCAACAAAAGAACCTTTGCCCAAATTAAAAAGCCTCAATGTAAGAGCAAGATTGTCGTACACATAGCCACGCTGATTGTCAAGTCTATCTACAGATATTGCAAGAGGGTGGCGCTTTATATCGTTAAAGTTCTCGTTCATTTTTATGCCTGACCAGTAACATCTTCCGTTCTGTTCATGAAACTTTTGCACAAGGTCTTGGGGAGTAACTTCTATTGCTTGAACTCTTAACCCTTGACCAAGGCTTTTTCTAGCGGCATTTCTTGTTTGTCCAAATTTAATATTAGACATTAATTTTTTAGCTGTCTTGATCTTCATGTTTTGTCTTCTTTTTTTTCTTTCTTTTTTCGAGTTGTAAGTTAAACTTCTCAAAAGCCTCTGGCGAGCTTACTTTCTTAATTGTTTTGTAAATAATTTCAATGTCTTCTTTTAGTGATGATATTTCGTTTGAATAATCGTAGATTCTTTTTGCTTGGCGGCTCTGCATTTCCATTAGGCTTTTAATAACTTTTTCAGGTTCATTTTGGCATCTTTGTTGAAAGTTATTCAGCATTTATAATCTCCAAAATTTTTATAGCAACGGATTTCATAGATGCCTGAGCCGCTGACGCTGGACACCTGACAATTAACTTATTGCACACAGAATGAATCTGTGCTAACTTCAAAGTTTTTTCCATTAACACATCGTCTTTACTTTTCATTTTAGTTCCTCCAAGGTTATTTCCGCAGTGATACCAATTCCAGCTTTTTTCGGCCCATCTTGAGTAAACCTATCACGATCCCATTTAGGAGGCATATTGCTTAGGTATGCTCCGCGAGCTTTAAACATATTGTCAAACCCAAGCATAATCTTATGTTCGTCAAACTTTCCTGTATTAGCATCTAACTGTTCAATTATAAATATCCTACTTGAGTTTAGGAATTTATTGTCTGGATTGATGTAAACGTCTAACTCTTGTCCGTCAGCACCCTTAATGCCATCAAAGTATCCATAATGATGCTTCATTTCTTTTTCCCAGTAATTTCCAAAACCATCTGTACCTGACCTAACATCCCCTTTTCTAAATTCAATGGTGATCGGCAAACCCCTAAAGTTAGCCTTGTAACTGTCTGGTTTATTATAAACAATCCATCCAGCGACTAATATTACAAATACTAAAGTCCATCTCTGTGCTTGGTTAAGACTGATCCACTTACTCATTTGTTTTTATTACTCCATTCTATTTCTTCGTAGTTCTTATCGTAAGTATCTTTGTCAACTGGTCGCTGACGATCACCTTTTCCATTACTCACTTGTCAACTCCTTCAAAGATATTTCCTATTACTTCGATATGTTCACATTCAATGATCGGTCTAAAGTCCGGTTTTTTATCTCCCCCTTCAAATCCAAACATCCCATTAGCATATTCGACAGTTGCTTCTCCGACCCACCAGTAATCATCCTTGAATATGTCCCCCTCATAAATCTCAACACCATTTTTGTCTTGGAGTCCAGTGTATTGTTGGACAACATAGTCATTGTCGCCGTTGTGATGACATTGATTTTCCTCGAACCAATACAGGTCATCAATCATTTCCATTTCTTTTCGGCGTGTATTCCACGCCCTAAATTTAATCGTTCTCACTTGTCAAATCCTTCCCCGATGGAGGTGGCAGTTCCTTGAAACTTTCAACGACCTTTTTGTAAACTTCCGCAGACACAAGATCGCAAGCGTCCAGATCATATATTAAAAATGGTAAAATAGCAGGATGTGCGTTGCACGTTTGGCCCCTGATTGGATTGCCTATGTAATATCTTTTATTGCCATCTTCATCTAAGCGATAGTAAGCACCATCTTCCACTGGTAGACTGTTAATCCATTCTTCTAGTTCTCTTTCTGGTTTATCAGTCATTTGTCAACTCCTTCACTTCCTCTGGAAGATATATTTCAACCTTACGCAAACTACTGGGATAAGACCAACGATCCTTGATAGTTTCACAAGTTCCATCATTCTTACGAACAACAACATGATTCGCCAACCATAAAGGTCGCTGACTACCTCCTTTTAGCACACCATCGCGTATTTCATCTTCTTCTACTACTAGAATTTTATATTCTCTCATTTGTCAACTCCCATAAAACTTCTCAAAGGTTGAGCAAGTGCCTCGCCTATTTCTTGAAAAGCAGCACAGGCACGAATTGCTGCGTCCTTGGACTTGAGTTCGATGTCCCAGTCGTATAAGTCACTGGCAGGATGACCTGTGGGCATCTCTGCGTGTTTGCGTGGATTCTTATGGTCAGGCATAGACTCACTGTAATGAAACAGAGGCTTGACATTCCAAGTTTTAGCACATAGCTCCATAGGATAAAAATAATCTCCATTAAAAGGAAGAAACTGTGAGGGATTACATTTGTCGTGTAGGTTATCGTAAGTAATTGGAATATCAAAATGTTCTAGCAAATTAGCAACAGTCCAGCAACCTTTGTCCTCATTCTCTACAACAAGACGACTGGTTACGCTCTGATCCGTCTTGTTTAGGTTAGACATAAAGCGAGCAGCAATATCGGCAAGGTCGCCCTTGGTGCAGTTGACATGAATGTTCATAGGGTTGCGGTAACTACGCTCACAGCCTAGCATGTCCATGACCCAACCGTGATGGTTAAGTTCTCGGATGGTCTTGTCTACTGCTGACTGGTTCTCTGATGCAAGCACGTTGAACTGGTCTGGATGCGTAGACAAACGAACCTGCCATGTCTCGTTGTAATAAACGATGTCACGAAATTCCTCCATGATCTGCTCGTACTGAGGCACGTTCTGCACGCTGTACTCAAACTCTGGATGAGTCAGACATGGAAACAAAGAAGAAGATACACGGTAGCCCCAGCCGTTGTCATGGCAATGCTCGATGCAAAGACGAGTAACCTCTACATTGTTAAGCCAACGCTGACCTAGCTGGTCTAGTGCGTACTCTACACCATGCCCGTCACGCAGTTGATTAAAACGCTTCCAAGTCATAGTCTGAAACTTGTAGCCTTGTTCTTTAAGTTCGTTGCTGATGCAGCATAAGTTATACATAGTTACTCCGTAAGTGAAAAACCCGATGACACACTATCATTATATAGTATGTATCGGGTTTCGTCAAGTGCTAACTTAAATTATTTACAAAACTATTTTTTCACTTTGTATCCATTATGGATTAAGATTTTCTCACACATATCAAGTAGTTCCTCCATCGTCATGCTGGACTTCATCTGATTTGCCATTTTTGTTGTTTGTCCAGCGTTCGTTAGTTCGCTGGTTCCACCCCTAGATTTGGGAGTTATGTGATCTAATGACCACTGAGTTGAATCATACGGGTCAAATGTTTCGCCGGTTATATAACAACGAGGGTCGTCTAAAATCTTTTGCTTTAACTCCGCATTAGTAAACATATAGGTTCTCTTATCTCCATTTGCTTTTCTTTCTGCCTTGCTTCCACTTTGGGCAAAGTGATTTCTTCTTATGTTTATTACTTTATTTATTCCCCCCTCTATCCTTCTTTCGCAATGATTATTTTTACTGACAGGTCTATCTTCTTTAAACCTGTATATCTTTTTTAGGATGGGACAGGGGGATTTTGTTTTATTTACCATTTTCTTATTATATTCCACATGATTAAACCATTACAAATTATTGCCTGTAAAACTATAACGGTTCTAATAAAAGCGATTGTATCCGCTTCTTTGTTATCACCGACCTTTTCTCCAAGGGCTTTTGCCCAGATTCTCCAAAACTTTTTCATAGCATCCCCGACAGGAGTTGAACCTGTAACCTACAGATTAGAAGTCTGTTGCTCTATCCGATTGAGCTACGAGGACGTAAAGGGCGCAAACAGTACAAACGTAAACACTGGCTTGCTGACAGACAAACCTTTCCTGATTCCCGCTTCCAAGCGATACAGCGAACCCAAGACTCAGGGAGGATTCTTACTGCCTCCCATCTTGTCTCAGTAATGACTAGCCCTGTCAAGCCGGTCATCGTTATTACGCAAAGTTACGTTCAATTACTCCTGTTTACAACCCTAAGTAGACTCGGAGTGACTTGAACACTCGACCTGCCGATTATGAGTCGGACGCTCTAACCAACTGAGCTACGAGTCCGTAAAATAAAAATGGAAAGGTGGGATTTACTTTATTACCCACAACAAGGTACTACCGTAAGTAGTGTATTTAACCTTGTACTCCTATCTCTTTGGTCAGGCAGTTGCCCCTTCCTCAAGACTCGGATACCTTATCTAGCTTACGTTCTAGATATTCAGTCACTTTCCGATGGAGGATAGCTAGTCCTCCAAGTAGTGCAGGTAGGAGTTGAACCTACGGAGGCGAGTATATAAGACTCGCGTGGATAACCGATCCGCCGCACCATGTTGTCCCTATTATAACATCGGGACTTCGTTTGTCAAACTTTAATTAAAAAGTTTAGCAGCAGCGTCGAACACGATTAAGCATCCGTTGGAGCGGTCGAACCGCGCGAACACGATCCAGCACCGATCTTACTGGTTGGGCAGATACAACATCCGAAACAGCCGTTCGTACAGGAGTGCATTTACTGGCGCACTCTCCAGCATCAGCAGAACCAGTCATCAACACAAAACCCAAAACCACAGCACTAATAAATTTCATCTCAACTCCTTTAAAAGTAAGTAACTGACCGTACTACATTATACGGTCTAAAACTATTCAACATACACTTATTTACTGCTTGTAAAAACACTATCACTAAAAGTAAGTTTACCAAACTGTTTCCAACTGCCTTCCATCTTAACAGTTATTGGCTGTTTGTCAAGTGGCTCTTTAACCTTTTCTGGTTCTTTTTGAAAACCTAACCAAACAAGAACTAATAACAAAAGTATAATAATGGACTCGCCCTTGGACATTACCAAATTCCCCAGCCTAAAATATAAATCCACCCAAACACCCAGCACAATGCTAGACTGTCAAGTATAATATCATTATCGTCCATGTCAACCTTTATATTCAAAAATTCTTGCTACACACTTACAATTTTCTCCACAAATCTTACAGGGGAAAGCCTTGTTATGGTCTTTGTTCCAATACCCCCTAATGTCGTCCCTTGGCTCGAATCCGTTATTCATTAGCATTTTTTGTGCAGGAACAACACCGTCCACAAACCAAGCGTATGATTTGATGGTCTGGACATTTTGCTCTTGTAACCACTTTATCCTGTGTTTGACCATAGCATCACCAAACCCCGATCTCTGCATAGTTACTACAGAGGTTTTGAGTATTCCTAGTAATCCTTCTTGTTTAATTTGCACAGAACAGTATCCTCCAAAACCCCGCTTCCAATCGAAAGGTTCAAAACCCCGCTTCCAATCGAAAGGTTTTCTGTAAAACAGAAACCACTGATGAATACTACTATCCCAAGTTTGCTTGAAGAACATACCTTCGCCAAACGTATCGTCTACCAATTCTTCTGCATGAACAGCATAATGTATAGGTAGGTCTGTAGGTACTTTAATTATCTTCATCGTCTATTATTCCTAGCCATATGACAACAAACACTAATCCTAATGATATTCCAAGCGTTGTTATAAATGTGAATATACTCATTTTGCTAAAATCTCTGATCTGTACCAGTTGTACAAAATACAAAAAGGGGCAGAGCGAATCGTACCCCATCACCAACCACAGTGATTACCAAGAGTCGTTGATTACGTCACCATCTTCTAGTTCATCATCGTTGTAATCATCGCTATAATCATCGCTATAATCATCGTCATCTTCATAGACCGCTTCTTCAAGTTGCTCGCGAGCGATAGCGATAACTTCGTATTCGCTGACCCGCATCTTCTCGCAGTTACAGTCAGATGGAACACTGACAATATCTTTAGGATTAAATTTAACAAGAACAACAACACCAGCGTTACCTGCCCAATCGCAAGCATACTTGTAAGTGCCGACATGCAAACCAGACGAGCATCCTTGCGTATGGTCATCGCAGACCTGTCTACGCTTCATACTGCACACATCACCCACGTTGTTACGGAATGTTTTTCCAGTGTAGATGTCAACCAGATCGCCTTCGTTAAGATCACCGTTCTTGACCTTGATGGTATCCCCAGCATGAGGTCGAACACCTTTGTAGCCAACCATCATACCATCATCGGTGATCGGCAAACCTTTGTGACTACTCCAAGTATAAGACTCTTGGACTGCTCGCTCACTAACATTATCATAAAGATTAGTAAGGTAGTTAAGCATGGGCTTATGAGGAAAGCCCTGCTGGATCATCTCAATGACCCGACTGGTAGGCTGACTTGCAACCTGCTCGCCCTCAAAGTAGAGGTATCCATCGCGACACTCAAAATCGCCCTCTGACCAACTCTGGATCTCGTTACCAGTATTGACTAGACGAACAAACTCGTCAGCATCCCCAGCATGAACGCACTCGACAAGAGCAGCGTAATGTGGATGTGTATGGTCAAACATAAATGGCTGACCACCAAGGATTACAGTCCAGTGATTGTCATTTGATTTTGTCGCAGTAAGCATAATTGTTCTCGCTAAAGTTAAATGTGATTGATTTCGACTCTTTTATTATAACCTATGTATCGGCAAATGTCAAGAGGTTAATACATGTTTTTCAAGTTTTGTTTTTCTTTTTCCAGATCGTCGTAGTATCTCTGTATTTCTTTTGAGTTCTCCATCTCTCTGGCTACACCATCCAAAACATTAACATTATATGTTTCATCTGGACAGTAAACACCAACAAGTATGCCAGCATCATCTAGCTCAACAATGATTTCCTTTGAATTATTCTGCATCATAGACCTTTCTTTTTTGGGACGTATCTTCCTGTAGTTTTGTCAGCAACTGTTTTGTCTTCTTTGTTATAGTGAAGGAACCAGCTTCTTTCAGCTATCCTGTTTGTCCAGCAAAATTCCCCCTCTCCTTCGATCTCATATTTCTCAAAAAGATCGAGTCTGTGTCGCTCAATATCTCCATCTGTCCACAAATAGGAATCACGGACTATTGATATTTTTTTTACGTCTTTTAGTTCTATCTTGTCTTTTAGAAAATCGAGCAATACCTCGTTTGGGATTGTATGCTTTCCCTTTCTTAATGGTTCTACTTTTGGTAAACTCATGGTAAATCTCCTGCGGTTGAAAGAAAAGAGAGGCTGGAAAGGCTTTACCCCTAGTGAATTAAGGCGTTAGACCAACCCAGCACACTCCTATTATAACATACATATCGGCAAAGTCAAGGGGTTGACTTAATCTTTTTTCACAGTTCCTCCAATGTATTCTGCGACGATCTCTGTGTTTCTTTTGATGTCCCAATCAGAAAGTAACGTAATTATTTTATAGCGATTATTCCATTCGTCCATTGTCTCTTGCAGCATAGTATCCTCTGTCATATCAACGGTGATACCAAGACGGTTACAGATACCTGCAATCTCAGCGTTCTCGCATGATGTCGCAAGCTCAACAATCTCACGAACCTCATCATTGTCAATTTTGCTGTTGATAATTTTAAATGTCTCCAGATCACCTTTTTCAAACTTGAAGAAAGTTTTGGGTGCGACTCTTGCGTACTCTCTTGCAAGGTAAGCGTCCAGATGGATAAAGTTACCCTTACGAAACGCTGCGGTCTTGAGGAAAGCAGTCTTGAGTCCAATCAAATTGATCTCACCGACATGCTTACTGGCAGTCCCAATCGAACTCGCAATCTGCCTGTTAGAGTCGGTGTATTGACCACAACCAACAGGTTTGTTACGGTTGACCTCAACGTACACGATCTCTGAACCATCAAGCTCGATCTCTGTCTCATCCCAGAAGTCAGCATCGTTGTATCCCCAGCGATCACGACCAATGAACTTTAAAGTTTTACACTTACTTGTTGTTGCTCCACCAGAAGATACACGCTGAACTTTTGGTAGATCGTCCAAGTCCTCTAGCATTTCTACTGGAATGTTACACTCCAATGCTTGTGCCAAGTCCTTGAAGATATACATAGTATGACCACTTGACATATCTTTTAAGTATGACTTGATACGAGTCTGCATACGAGGCTTGTCAAGGTAATACTTGATTTCGCCATTAGTAACGATACTGCGAGTGTGATACTTCTCGCTGCCACGATACTTAGACTGCCAGTACATCACCGATTCTTTTGGTTCGGGTAGCGCATAATCCTCTAGGTTCTTACGACCTACGAATCGCCCAAGCTGACCCTTGCTAAGAGTCTCTGCCAGTGCTGCCTTCTTGAATGGAGTATCCTCTGCCTCGATCTGGTCAATGGCAATCTTGGTGAGACTATCTTTTACTGACGCAAACTTAGCCTTGAGTGCTACCTTGGTCTTGTCGGTCATCGACAGATTCTCACGAGCAGTATCAAACTCTAACTCTCCAAGGTCAAATTTTAAGTAACCGTCAACGTCGAACTCATCAAGTTGATTTGGAATCTTGTAAGCGATGTTGCCCATGAGAGCGTACATGCTACCCCAAGATGGAGTCAGGCCGAAGTCATCACCCTTGAAAACGTATTTGTCACGCATTTGCTGACTTTCACGAACAACTAATTGGTTGTTGATCTTTGGTAAAGTCCCTTCCCAGAACAGGAAAACCTGCTTTGCCTCCTGTTCAAACTCACTGACCTTGCCATCGACAGTCAACTTGACCTCAAGACCATTATGTTCATCTGTAGGTGCTGACCCCAGAGGAATAACTTTTGGCTGACGCTTCTCGTCACGCATACATTGGTAGGTGCGAACGATACCATTGAGATAACTTTTGACGGTAAAACTATCGCACATGCTGTATGGTGACAGACTTCCGATCCCAAAGCAACCAATGACTTCGTTAGAATCACGCTTGGTACTGACTCCAATCGCACCATAAATGTTGGCGATGTCGTCATCCTCAAGACCTGTGCCGTAGTCACGCAGAGAGAACCAAGGCTCAAGCTGAGTGGGCAGATGAACGTCAAATGGTACGTCTGTAGTACCCGCCATAACGTGAGAGTCATGCGCGTTACACGCAAGCTCACGGATCACAGCACGTTCTTTATTGCTATAAACCTTGTCTGCAAACATATCCAGAATGAACGCAATGTCACCAATGGCAACGTCACGCTGCTCGAAAGACTCTGGAAGCATAACGTCTTGTGGGGCAGTTGCCAGTTTCATAGTGATTCCTCAAAGTAAGTGGTTGGTTAGTTGTATGTCTTGATTATAACATACACATCGTCATTGTCAAGGAACTTCTTGAGGATTTCTGGAATAGTTTTCCCAATCTTCGTCATACGATCCTGTTTCGCCATCGTAAATACTCTCAAACACAATAGTAACGTCATCCTCTTGGATTCGCTGGATGAGTTTCCGTTTTGCCTGCTCGATCAAAGTGTCTGGATCAGTGCCAATCGGAGCGTCAACTGCAACGATACTGTCAAGACTAAAATCATATGTTATATTTTTATTCATCATCTTCTCCATATAAATTATCAATATCGCCAGAATAACCATCGCACATATAATCGTCTTGGTTTTCGCAATCACCACCACAGTATCTACAAGTCATCTCCAACTCCTAACTCTAGTTACAATGTTACCACTCTTTGCTACAGCATCGCCTGTTAGTTTCATCTTGGTTCTTGGTGTACAAGTGCCGGGAGTCTTGCCGTTGACACTGTAGCCCATTCCCTCAAATCGTCCAATCGTTCTGCCGACATGAATGTTTTTACGATACTTCAACATAAAATCTGCTTCTGCCTGACATTTCTCCTGATCTGTCATGTCGTCATGCCAAATCTTATCACTTGTTCTTAATGGTAACATACAAATTACCAATGTCAATCCTTTAACTGCAAAATTCACTACTCTATCCTTTGTTTGTGTCTTTACCCTTTTTCCAAAACAATCCGCCTTCAATCTTAGTATCTATAAGTTCTATGCCAATAAGTTGTGCTACCTCCATAATTAACTTGTCGTCAGCACTCGCCCATAGTCTGTCGCTTACAGTATCTATAATCTCTGCTATCAAATCTCTTTTGGTCAAGCAGGTATCTTTTTTAAGGTCAATCATTATAATACATGTTGTAAATAGTCTCTGCAAGCCACTTTCTAGCAACTTCGTTTTTTAGGTTTATTTCCATATCGGCAGCTTTCTTTAATATAATCATAATATCTTCAATCATTTTCGCCTCTGAATTTCTCGTTGGTAAAATCCTCTGGTTCCATACTCAATGACTCTAGATTAGCGTGAAACACATCGCTATCTTCTAGCATGATAGAGTAAATGTCATCATATACGAACTGTGTTAGTTCTTGGAATGACATACCATTAACAATAAACTCTGTCAAGTTCTTAATCATCTCATGTGTAGGTACTGTAGTATTATCCATCACTTATCCTTTAGTAATTGTAGTAACGCTTTCTCAAATTCACCAGTGTCGTCAAATCGTAGGCGAAGTTTTACTGCTTCCAAAACATCTTCAATTAGTATTTCATACATAATTATGTACCTCTACTTCAATTCCTTCTGGACAACCTGAAATCGTAGCGTCTGCTTCCGATCCGGTTACTTCAACTGTGACAAGATCACCGACAACAAGGTTGTACTCGCCACCAATAGGAGTTTCAACTTTTGGTAGTTCGCTAAAAATCCAAATGGAACTGTCAATACCATGATCTTCAAAATACTGTTCAACACCATCAAAATCGTCAAATTTACCAGCGTACTTGATAACACCAGTGTTCGCACAAAGATACCAATAATCATTCATTATCTAATTCCTCAAGAGTATAATCTTCTGCGTCTAAAACTGCTTGCTGTGGGTCATACTTGTAGTAATCGTTCAAACACCTCTCAGCATAGTCCACCAGAGTTTCCATGTCCCAGCCGTCTACTACCAGTTTAGCAAGTCTTTCGGTTCTGTCAATAGTTAAATCTGTATCTTTAATTTTTTCTTGGTTCATCGTCAATCTCCATCATTGTCCAATCCCAGCAGTCAAAGGCAACAACATCAGATTCCATTGCTTCTTTCTCAGCTTCCCTCTCTGTTCTGTTTTCTATTACGAAAGTTTCAATCACTTCTTCATTTTCATCATAAGTAGTTACTCGCCAGTTACTCATCATCATCCTCCTGTAGCAACTCAATATTTATTGTCCAGCGAAAACCCGCTTTGGTTACTTCAATACCCCTGAATCGTAATTCCTCGCAAATACCCTCGTAAACTTCGTCACAATCCACAGTCAAATCTTCTGGGTACATTGTAATTTCTTTATCTTCTTTAGTGGTATCACTCATCGTCATCACTCCTTGGAGAATACTCAACATCGACTGACCAAGAGAAAGAATCACAGAAGATTCCTTTCTCCAACAAAGCCTGATGGATAATCTCGCTAACAGTGTCAAAATCATTCTGTGGCATGTCAATACCGCATAGTTCAACTTCTTTGGTTAAAAAATCATTCATCTTCAATCTCCTTTACCTGAACACCCATCTCGCTATACAATTCATAGGTAGAAGCAATAACTTCTCCATCCTGCCACGCATCCACGACAACTCCTTCGTCGTCTAATTTAACATCCACAACTAGACCGTCTACATTCAAGGATACATATCTATCAAGCATTTTATCAGTAGTGTTACTCATCGTCATCTCCTTATGTGTACATTTTACTATATTCAACAGAAAAGTCAATAGCTAAATTGTAAACATCGTCAAAAAATGCCGCACGATTGAAAGCATCATAAACATCTGTTGGCGAATCGCCCCAAGTCATACCACCAGTGACGTTGAGTTCGTACCTCTCTCCCTTGTCATTGTAGGTGGTTATTGTGGTAGTCTCGCGACTAACAGTAGAACAAGAATTCTCAATATCTTCTATTAGTTTTTCTAGGCTATAATCTTCGTCATCAAGACCGTACCAATCTTGAAACTCATCGGTTTCGCTGGCTGGGAGATTGACAATCAACTCGCGGAAACGCTCGCGGCGATCATCTGTCATTTCAAAGTAAGGAAAAGTCGCTAAAGTAAAGTCAGCACCCATGTTGGACTCCAGTTAGAGGTTAAGTAGTTTACTCGCGTTTAGTATGACTTAACTATACCACAGTTATCGTCATTGTCAATAGGTTTCTTAAATGTTTTTTGCATAAAAGGAAAGTAAATTTTATCCAATATATTCAACTACAAAAGTCTGGTTTACGCAATCAAGCTCTGTAACAACATACATTAAATCTTTTAGATAAATAAATTCTCCTATATCTGGCTTGTATCCAATATCGCTAAATGTCATTATCATTGTTCATCTGGGGGCAGTAGACTATTTAATGATTGATAAAGGCTTCCCAAGTGCTGTAGCATATCTTCGTAATCCTTATCTGTCCACTTGTAAAATTCTTTTTCTAGTTTATATATCTCTGTCCCCTGAACTCTGTCCAGCACCCCTATCGCAATCATCATTGACTTCACGGACGCTCTTATCTTTTTCTTGTTTTTGTTATTCTTGTCTTTCATAGTATTCCTTATTGCTTGATGTAATCGCTCCACGCCCTCATTATATCTTAATTATCGTCGAAGTAAACGGTTTACTTTAGTTGTTTTCTAAACTGTTTGAATTAGGAGCTATATTCTTTCTTGTTCCTCTTAGAATCCATAGCTCGTAGCAGTTTCTGCATTTAACAATATCGCCTCTATTTGTTGATATTTTATAAAAGTCCTGAGTGCCGTTTTCACAATCGGTGCAAATCTCTGTTTTTTTATTTTTTTTACTCATTTAAAATTCCTTTTTTATAAACATGTTGATTATCTTGATTTTTGTTTACGTTGAATTATGGCAAGATTAGGGGCAGTATGCACAGTATAATGTTAGTATTTAGGATAAAAGAATAACCCATAAAATATTTAAACTATTGAGATTTTTTATCGGAGTAAGTTTTGATAAAATGTGAGTTTTTCTTATAAGATAATGATAATGATATGTATAGGTGTATTACAGTAGTAGTGTATGGTTAATTTAATAATGCTTTACTTACATAGGTATATAGGAAGTAGTATAGCAGGAGATGGTTTTGTTTGGTTGATTTATTTTGTCCAACCTCGTTATAAAGCAATAAGTAAATTATAATTACTGCACACCAACAGCTTGCCCATATTATAGGCATAAGTGCTTAAAAAATAGGCATAATACAAATAGAAAGCTCAAAAGTGTTGCAAAATGCTACACAATGGCTTAAAAGTGTTGCAAAATGCTACAATTACCCTCAATTTACTGCTTAAAAGTTGTGCATCTCTCATAAAGTGTAGTCAATTTGAATACGCTGCAAAATGATGCTATTATCTATCAAATGCTTTTAGTAGCATGAATAGGTGTGCAATTTTAGTCATTCTAAGCTAATATAAGGTATATTGTCGGCAAAGTTTGTAAATCCCAATAAGGAAAACCCTATGAAATTCTTAATGTTCGTAAGACTCTCGTATGCCCTTACGGGCTTTGAGCAGGAAGAAAAGAATAGGTGTAATAATTTGATACTTCCTATATGGGAAAAGTTATTAACTCTTATAAAGGAAACGCATTTACCATGTCAAGCACAATCGTCATAGATCCATCCCTTTTTCTGCCAAAGATAGATAATTATTCGGACAAAAGGCGGGCAAATGTTAAGAAGCAGAGAGAACTGTCCAGATTGACTCTAGTTTACGCTCAGGAGTACCTTGATCTTTGTGCAAATGAAGATGTCTCAGCTACACACTCGACTCAGAGGTCTGCACGAAAGCAAATGGCAGTGTATGTCAAAAGCAAATTGGACCTAAAGAATCCTGATAGGAGCTATTTTGTTCCTTCGTTCGTGTGGCAATGGCTTGCTGGTAAGGTGGTGGCTTATGTTATTAAGTTAATTATAGAACATTATTGGCCGGACTTAGTGAAAGAGTGGCATATAGACATTTAATTATGTGTACAATATTTCGTAGGGCGGGTTTAAGACTTAGGACTTTCTATTGTTGCCTAAAAAACAGGCAGTGTAAACTTATAGAGAGAGTCATGCGAGATAATATAGCACTTGGTATCATGATGCTTTGGGTTTGGGCAGTTAGTATGGTAGATCATTATCTTACTATAAAATTACAGCATTCAATAATGCTACACGAGAAAAATCCCCTCGGTTTGCTGCTACTTGTTGCAGACAGCGGCAGTGTGGCTCTGTTCATGACAGCAAAAATGATAGGTCTGTGGCTTATCTTCTTTATTACTATAGGACTATATAGATGGAGAAAACCTTATGGTCTATCCGCTATGTTGTTACTTTCTTTAATACAACTATATTTAGTGATGTATTTCTTTCATTCTCCACCCCTTTGACATTTCCTGCCCAAACTGCTGACTGCACCATCTTCCACCAATCTTAGTAATTAAGATGAGACAGAACCGCTGACACATCCAAACTGGGCCAATCCCTTGGGATAAGATAGGTCAAAACCGCTGACTGTACCATTTTCCACCAATCTATTTAATTTAGATAAGACAAAGTCGCTGACACTGGTGGATCGGGGCAATCCTTTAGGATAAGGTGGGTCAAAACCGCTGACACATCCAAACTGGGCCATTCCGATAGGAATAGGTAGGACATTCTTCAGGCGACATATCGTCAGATCGCGAGGTATCGGTTGACCGAAGGTGTCATGACAAGTCTGGTCAAAAATAAAAAAGGGAGCCATAGTGCCATTATACTATATACATCGACATAAGACAATAGAAGTATTAGCGTAAGTGTATACTATATAAAGAGTTAGGTAAATTCTTATTTATAGTTATGTCAATTTTATGATAAGTGTCGTAAGTTGTTTGCTGGTAAGGGTTTGGAACGATAGTTGCGGCCCCGCCCGACCTAAGTCCTTTAGTGCCAACGGGTTATGACTATTCGTAAAAAATAAAAAAATAGGGGTTGACAAGCAACCCCAACACCTCAATTTTCAAAAAGAATACACAAAAAAATAGTACCAAGCAAAACGACAAAACAGACTTCAGCTATTCCCATAACAATACCTTGAAACATAGAAACCCCGCCCTCCGAAGAGGGCAGGGCACTCGAAAGGATATTGTTACAGTTAAGCACCAAGTGCCAGCGACTCAGCGAGTCTAACATTGGGATCGACACTAGCCCGAAGGATGCGGGCAAATTGGCCTGTGTGTCCCTTCTTGGCTTGTGCGTTATGCTGAACGTATCCCTGAACAGCATTGAACGCCAACCAAGCTGAAACCTCGCCAACAGGCTCCCCAGCAGTCACAACGCGGTCGCGTGTAGATGCCAGCTCGTGCTTGACGCGCTTGGTGATAGCCTCAACTCGTTTTTTCCAAACGGAAACCGCACGAATCTTGAGTTCAGGATCAGCTTCGCAAGCCGCAAAATCTGATTCGCTCGGAGCTTTTGGGGCGAATGTTTCACCAATGAACTGCTCGAAATTGACCTTACGATCTTCCATCGTTTTTGCAGCTGCAATAGTGTTTTCCCAACCTTCTGCAAGATTCCCGAAGGTATCTATCAAGAAATTCATGCGATCACGCAAGCCAGAACTATGACGAATTGTTACGTTCGCACCCGCCACCTTGCGGAGCATTTCAAGGTTTTGACAGGCATCGCGGAACAGGCCCATTGTTCCATGAAAACCTTTGCCGTCAAATCCACCGCGAATGATTACAGCGGGAAAGATGTTATCTTTTGTGCCGTAGATTGAAACGCGACGATCTTGAGTCGGCTTGATCGAAACGTAATGCCCACGGTTCCAATGGGTTTCACATTCTACTTCTCCATCAAACAAAGAATCTGCCGCCGCTTCAACCAACGCGCAAACGTCGTCAGTGCTATGTGGAACATAGCGGGATGAAATAGATTTAACCCCATCAATAAAACCGGTATCAGAACGGAACAAACCGTACTGGTCAGTTGGCATGTTGTCAGGACCGTACAGCGGAAACTTATCAACGTCGAAGTCGAAGGCTGAACGAACAGAAGCGGAAACGTCAGAAATTTGCATGTTTGACATACGGCAGATCCTTTCAAGATCAGAAGAAGAAAAAAGTGACTCAGTGCCACTCCCCCAGTATATAGTATATATCGTCTATGTCAATCCCTGAGCTACAATATTTTGTGGTATTTTGTAGAAATTCTTTTGGCACGGTATTTGCACTAGGGATTTGTCGCAAGTCGTTGGTATCAAAGGACTTAGGATCGGCGGGGCAGCCCCGCCCGCCCTAAACCCTTGCGGGCAAAGGGTTTACGTAGATCAGAAAAATTTCTTATTATTTTGAAAAAAGTAAAGAAATTAGTATACAAAGAAATAATATTATTATCCACTCCATATTACACCCCCATAGTGGGGGTGCTTTTTTTACTGTAAGAAAATTTAACTTTATTTTTCTTGAGTTCCTTGATTGCTTCGCTTGCTTTGCTTCCTTTTGGTTGTTGTCCGTGAATAAGTAATGCGAAAGAGTTATTACGCTGCGAAGGTATCGCGGCGTGTGAATCGTCGTGATCTATAACTAAACCAAGATCGTCGGCTTGCTGTTCTGAATAAACTACAACGGATTCCCGTAGGTTATGCTCGTCAATCATATGATCCAAGCGACCACCACGGGAAGCAGTTAAAACCATATTCTTGGGCAAGTGTTCGCGATCCTCCACCCAGAAGTTGAGCGATTTTGTGTAGGCATAGAATAAACGGTCTGGATACCATTCTGCGATCAAATGCCACGCTCGAAAATACTTTTGATTGAAGAAATCACCAGCAACGTGAATCCGGCAGATACCAAGGTTCGCGGGCATAACGTCAGCAATTCCGTTTGCTATTTCGTAGGACGATTGCCCAATGCGTAGAATGTCAAAATTGTTTTTACGCTTTTTATATACGTTGGGAAATGTTGCCTCTTGTGATGCAGAGAAGCACCGGAATTTACAATCCTTGCCGTCTATTAGTTTTTTCTTGCCGTCTGCATTGATAACATGCACCTTGGATAGACAATCCTTGGCTTGTGGGCATGACCAGCCGGAAATAAGATCAAAACTGTAAACCTTGCGGCGATCCTGTAGCCAATACTGCAATTCGTCAACGTCATGTAGTTGATCGAGTTTGGCGTTTGCTTTTGAAAAACTGAGCATAGTATCCTCTGTAAGTGGTTGGTATTCTTCTATTGTATAGTATATCGGCAGGATGTCAAGACTTATTTACTTTTATGCGACATAATGTGAGAATCTTTTTCGTCCACCCAAATATCCACGAACTTTGCTTCGGTGATAGGTTGTCCTGTTTCTCTTTCTTGGAAGGTATCGGAGAAATAGGGATTATAATAACTTTCGGTCCATGTAAAGCCCGCTTGTTTGTCGGCCTCACCCACGTTAACCAGATACCCCTCAACGAACGCGTGAACGTTTTTTCTTTTCTCATCCCTGACTCTTTTCTGTCCTGCCTTAGAAATTATGAATTTACAATCCTTTAGAACTATGTTAGTAGTCCAACATTTTACAATCCCGCCCTGTTTTACGCTTATGCACTTGCGGTGAAGGTTACGATATACGCGAACCTTTTTAGTTGGGTCGATGTGCTGGATAACGTCCCGGTTTGTGTGGCATACTGGTTTCTTCATGTTTTCCTTTCGTGTTGTTGTTACTCTCCCATTATAACTTATTATCGTCAATGTCAATAGGTAAACTTTAGGAAAGACATAAATATTTTTGATTTTTCGTAAGTTGTTGTAGAGAAAGGACTTACGTCGGGCGGGGCTGCCCCGCCGCACCTAAACCCTTGTCAGATAAGGACTTAGGGAAAAAGTGTCTCGCGAGGGAATCGAACCCCCGCGCCCCCCGCTAATCGCATCATGCACAACACTTTTAGCTTCGGACTGTCCGCGAAACAGTCATCGGAATAACCCGCAGGCGACCCACCAAGGTCAGGACGAATCAAAAAGAAAGGAGCGGGGTTGTTCCTCCGACTTACCCACGGTGATCATTCCGCAGTACGGTACACGCTAACCCGCTACTTTCCATTCACAACACAACAACTAGAAGGTAGGTGCTACCTTGTTAAGTGACAAGGATCGAATCTTACCGTTATCTTCCTGAACAGTGATAAACTTACCGTTAGGACCGGTTCCGCTACGGAGTTTTACTCCTTTAACGTTACGGTAAACGTTTGAAGTACCCCTAGCAGGATAACGAACTTCGATTCTGCGACCGTTTCTTTTTTTACTTAATTCTAACATGTTACAATACCTCTTTTTCTACAGTTGCGAATGTGAGAGTCTGAACGCCAGACTCACCAAGTACCTCAATTTTACCATGAAAGATGCCAGTTACAACACCTTTCTTCAATTTTGTGCCAAGTTTTACGATTGGCGTTTGTGGATCAAGCATCCTCGTTTTCCTTTGCTTCTAGGGCGCGTTGTTGTTCTGCCGCTTCATCGGCACGTTCTTTGCGAATACGATTCGCTTTCTCGTTTAGCGTGCTTGCTAGTGAGATGTACTGATCGTCTGTCATCGTGATGCAGACTTCATTTTGGTCTGAATCATTAAACGTCAGTGCTTTCCAACCAGTGTAAGCGTGATCGAACTTCATCTCTACAGTTTGTTTGACTTTCATAAGTCTCTCTCAAAAAGGGGTTGTGAATTGAACTCTTCTATTATACTATATCGTCAATGTTTGTCAAGTATCTTTAGTGTTTTTTTTAACTTTTCTCCATTGTGCTGCATTTTCATTTGCTTCAAATCTTCTTAGTTGTGCCATACTACACATTACGTATTCACCTTCTGCGTCAAAGATTCCATTCTTATTGCGGAAGAATACTGTACCCTGATCGGTTTCGATCCGATCCATGCCGTACTGTTGATTCTTTTTAATCTTCATTGTTTCCACTCTACTGTGAACTCTACTTTTTGCTTAGGTTCTGCCGCCCATACGTCAGGCGATCCGGTTACGATCTTGTAATTCCTTACGGGTTGACGACATCCAATCAGTAAACATCCCGCTAGAAATGCCAGTGCTAAAATTAGTGTTTCTCTCATTTGTCCTTCCTTGTTATGTCTTGATTATACTATAGTTATCGTCATTGTCAAGACTTTACTTTAGTTTATTTTTGTGTTTTTTTTGCTGGCTCACTCACCGTAACTCAATCTTGTTTGATAGGGTAAGACAGGACAGGTGGGTTTCAGCTTGTGAGTCGTTCAGAAAACGTCGGGAGAAATCAACAAGTCCCGACGAAATCTTACTGCCCTACTTACTCTATCATTATACTATAAAAGGTAAGACAGCGGCAAGTGGGTTCCAACTTGTGAGGCCGTTCCATCTTGCCCAGCCAACCAAACACCCGCTATTGAACGGTTTAATTGAATTGGCTTGTCTTACTCTTTCATTATACTATTATCATCGTCATTGTCAAGCTAGATCATTAATCTTTTTTGAATTTATTTGAATTGTTGTAAGTTGTTGGTATCAAAGGACTTACAGCGGGCGGGGCTGCCCCCGCCGTCCTAACCCCTTGCGGGGAAAGGAGTTAGGGCAACAACACAACAACATTAGATTGTCAAGTCCAAATTGAACTTTTTCTTGGCAACCCGCTTGATGTAGCGAGGCTGGCCGGTATGGAGGACTTTCTGCCCTTCCACGATCTTGGCCCATTGATGCCGGTTAGAGTTTTGAGTGTTGAGGATAACGCGAACAATACGAGCAGGTTTAGTTTGAAGACTTTTCATAATCAGTAATTCCTTAAAAGTGGTTGGTTGTAAAGTTGTCGATAGCTGAAGCGGGATTTAGCCGTCTCTATTCGCTTTTTGCGAACCCGCTTTGCTCGCTAGAACGGACTAGGCTGATTGTCGGCCCATTCGTTTTGAACGTCCATCCAAACATTCTCCCAGTGGGTTTCCTGAGCGTCACGATCTTCGTCGCGACTCTCGCAGTAGTGCAGCAATGCTGCGTACTCGTCTTGGTCGTACATGTCTTCGATCTGAAGTTGAGTGTTAAAGCTGTTCATCGTTTTTTCCTTTCGTGTTATGTTCTTATTATACAGTAGTTATCGGCTTTGTCAAGGGGCAATCTTTAATTCATCAAAGTTTTTTTCGATAAATTTACAGATGGCGTTCCACCGTGGTGCGGACACGCCGGATGGAATAGCTCCACCGTAGGCCCAGATGTTGATCATTTTCATCATGTTTTTGCTCTTCTTCATGTTTCCCATTATAATATATATCGTCAGTTTGTCAAGCCCAAGTGTACTATAATTTAAAAGTTTTTACGAATTGTTGTAAGTCATTGCCACCAAAGGACTTGCAGCGCCGGGGGCAGCCCCGCCCGCCCTAAGTGCTTACCAGCAAACGACTTACGACAGTTAGCAGTAAAGCAATAAAAAAGTTTAGAAAATAGAAAGTTTTAGGGTTGACAATCATTCTTCTTCTCTGTGCATTCTTTCCAGTAGTTCTTCTCTAATTTCTTCCGCTTCGTTTTGCGTCCCACATATAAACATAGCAGGAATCCACGAACCACCCATTCGCCCAAGACACCACGCGCCAGCGTCTAGTTGATCGTCGGGACTATTTTTGAACGTCTTAACGTCAAAGGGAGTTTTTATCATAATGCTGGATTCTGTTGACATTCTAAACAGTACCGCCCAAACTCTTGCTTTTTCCATTTTAATATCCTAACCAGTTTACAAGTTGTTGTGAATCGACTTCGCCATTCTCGTCAATCTTTACGATCTGCTCATAACCTTCCTCGTCAAAGCTACAACCTAAATCATTATCGAATCCCTCAGCAACGTCATCCCATCCGTGCGATGCGAGAATATTTTTCGCAACCCTTACGGATACGGTTGGGAACAGTTCTGCCCATTCTTGACTATCCATTATATTTCCTTAGTTGTTGTTTTTGTTGTTGGCGATTGTTACGCTTTTCGTTTTTGTGCTTGAATGTTGTCGCCCTTAGTTTTGGCGTGTACATTCTCTTGCCAGTCGAGGTAATCTTCGACATCTTGCTTACTCCAAAAGTTTTTGGTCAGTCCAGTGGTTTTGTCTTGAACTTGCCACTGTGTACGCTTGTTGATTGTTACTCTAAAATTTGTCATCAAAATCCTCTATCATTCCAGTCTGAATAGCTAGTCCGACAAACCGCTGTTCTTTTTTGTACAGCCCAATTTCGTCGGTGTGTCCATTGTAAACGAATTCACCAGATTGTTCAACTTGTTTCCGGTAGTTATCCGCATTTTCCTGCTTAATTCTTTTAATCCTTTGGTACTCTGTTTCTGTTTGCTCCTCTTTCCATATCTTGTTTTCGATCTCTTGCAAGGTTGGACCACCATATACCATGCGTTCGTCGCGGAATCTTGCGGGCAGCATCTTATTTGGAACCTCAATCGTTTCACGAATTAGGGTTGCGAGCTGGTCAAACATTCTGCCGGTTTCTGGATTGCTCATTCTTGTTTCGTAATTCATAATTTTTTCCTTAGTTGTTGTTTGTTGTATGTGTCTATTATACAGATAGAGTTGTGTTTGTCAACCCCTCTAGTGGGGGTATTCTGGATTTTATACCAAATAAGTTTTCACGCCTACTTGGTTGGCAAGATCAACATTGTGCTGATCGTCGTCGTAGAAGTAGACCACATCGAAAAGCTGATTTAAGGTTCTCAGAACCTTTTGCTTCTCTGTCGGAATGTCCACTTTCTCAGAATCGGAACCAACACCGAAAACGCGAACAGGTTGAACGTCAAAACCACAAACCCAATCAGCGATTGCATCGGCCACATTGTCAGCACGGGCAGTGAGAACATAAACGCTATGACCTTCATCGTAAACCTCTTGAGCAAGAGCCATTAGGAAAGTAGGATTAGCCGAACGGATAAACTCAGCAGAGCGGAACTCGGAAAAGTCATATTCTTCACCGTCTGCGAGAACGTCAGTATTGAACTCAGCAGGAGTCAATTTACGAACAGTAAACCTTCCACCAATGGAGTTTCGACGACGAACGAGAACCTTGCAATCGGTGGTTGCGAGAGTGTCATCAAAATCAAAAACAAATGCTTTTTTCATAATTATAATCCCTTAATTGTTATATTGCTATTATACATACTTATCTCTATTTGTCAAGCCCTATCTCTTGCTTTCTTCAAAGATTATCATAAATACTTGAACCACCACCAAAGCCGCCGCACCGCAAATTAGAATTTCCATATCGTTTATCTCCTTACTTATATTATCGGGCGGGCTGTTGACAAGTCTGGTCACGTTCTATCAGGAAAGTTTAGAAAAGACATAATAGTTGTAACCCGTTGGTATCAAAGGACTTACGGCGGGCGGGGCCGCCCCGCCGGTCCTAAACCCTTACGGGCAAAGGACTTGCGTCAATCCCAAACTTCGGACAGCATTTCGCCATCCTTTTCCAGACGGCGCATCTGGAGTACAGGCACACCGCCATACCCATCGGGATGACCACCCGAAACGGTATGCTCCCCGCGCCTGCGGAGCTTCGCCCACGCCTGCTTTGGCGACTTGCCAAAAGCAACGGAGCGAGTGGTGTAATAACCGAACCTGCCGAAGCACTCGACATCTGAAACGATAACTTTGAACATAATAAAAATCCTAAAAAGTGTTGTGAAATTTGTGTTGTGGTCAAGGGTGTGCTGGTGACGATCCAGCGTTTCTGGCAATTTGTTACGCCTGTTAGGTCAATCCCCGCTAAAGGATTAGAAATAAACTCTGTAACAAAAAGTAGCGTCCAGTTTCTACCAACAGAACACCCCGTATTGTATTGTTTGCGATTTTGTCGGGACTTGTTGATTTCTCCCGACTTTGTCTGATCTTACAGACCGGGACATCTTGCCCGACTCGCGTTTGTCATGCCCCCATTATACCATAAGTATCGGCATTTGTCAAGGGGTATCATGACTAAAATTGTAAAAATTGGGGAAATTTTCTGAGGTCGTCTTTTCCTTTCTTGGCGACACGACTTGCCGCCTCCCCGTGGAGAATGTTGAACTACCAAATTGTAAAAGATCAGTGTCAAGACTTCTGAGAGCGGGCTGCCAGTCGGCAAGCTGCTGTCCTCTCTGCTTCACTCCCCCATTATACATAATATCGGCTATTTGTCAAGCCCTCATGCACTCTAATTCGGAATTATTTAGAAGTTTTTATTAGTTGTCGTAAGTTGTTGGTACGAAAGGACTTACGGCGCCGGGGGGCGGCCTCGCCCGACCTAAGTCGTTGTCACCAAAGGACTTACGACGGAAGGTGATCAGGATTCAGATCGGTTATCATACACTTCAACTTTTCCATCATAGTCCAGTCGCCGCGCACAACATCGCTTGTAACGCCAGAATCGTAGTACGGTCTACCATCTCGCAATACCGCCAACTCATAATCATTACCATAAAGAGAATCATCGACCCATTCCACAATCGACCACCCGAAACCATTACCGCAATCTTCTGTACGGTCTACAATTTTTGAATTTGCAAACATTATTTCACCAAACTCCAAACGAGGTAAGCCCAAACATAAAGTGCAACACCATAACCGGCAAGCCAAAGGTTTGCCATCATAATACCTTTCCAAGTCATAACTAACTCCAATGTAAAAGCATATAGACAACTGACATAATTCCGCACATAAACGTAAATGCGGAAATGCAAATCATAAACAAATCAAACGCAGTAGAAAAAAACTCACTCACTTGCTGTACCCCATTTTGCGAAGTATGACGCTTTAGCAGCGGAATCGGTGCAGGCAGTCGCGGTGATGACTTCCACCATGCGGTGCGGTGCGTAGTCACCATCAAACTTAAACCACGTCTCACCGTCCCGATCTACCAATCGGTTGGCGTCAACGTCCAAGTGGCGGACTTCGCGGTTAGTGTTTGGGTCGATGATTGTGATGTTGAAACTTTTCATAGTTGTTTTCCTAAAGGAGTGTTGAATTTGTTATATTAGTATTATCGGGTAGTGGCGTGACACGTTAGGTCACTTTCTAGGATGATTCTCAAAGAATATCCGTTGACACCCAGACGAATCCCTTTTCGTCCATTTGTTGTACGAAAACCTGAACGAACTGCCTGTCACAGATTGTCCAGCTTGTTTTGCCGTTGTCGAAGTTTTTAAAGTGCATTTGAATCATGTTGTTTTTCCTAGTTGTTGTTAACTTGTTATATTCTTATTATCGTCTATGGTCGTGACACGTTAGGTCAATGTTAGATATAATTCCAGTGGAATTTGGAAACTTTATATTCTGCAAAATCTCGGTTTACGATATTCCAGACGATATTATTAACGCTGTTGTATGCTCCATCGCTGTTGATAACATACGCTTTATTGTAACGCTTACCATTAGCCAATGTCACGAAGATTGAAACGTTTTCTTTAATCATTGTTTTACTGTTGTTGTTTGTCATGCTTATATTATACATAATATCGTCCATTTGTCAACCCCTATAGCAGCTTATCTTATAATTTTATCAAAGTTTTTTGTTATTGTCCTAAGTCGTTGGTATATAAGGAGTTACGTCAATCGGGGCCGCCCCATCGCACCTAAGTCGTTACCGCTAAAGGACTTGCAACCGCTGGCATTCGTTGAATCCCCTATACCCCTATTATATAGGGTGGGACAAGTTAGGTCATAGTTAAATCATATGATCTAACAAAGTTTTTTGAGAATTTTTTGTAAAATAATCAATCGGAATTCGTACACTTTTTGCGGGGTCTCGGAAGTACGCCCATCGCTTGAAGTGTACCACGCCTGTTTTCTTATCAGTGTAGCCGTAGTCAGTGAGATCGTAGCCGCCCATTGTGCGGTACATACGGATACCAAACCGCGTACCCTTTTTGATTGTCACGCTGTCAATCAGCGGGCGTGATGGGTGAACAGCGGTAAAGTCTTTAGCAAGTGTTAGAAATTTCATAATGTTTTCTCTAGTGTTTAGTATGTTGTGTGTTGGGGTCGCAGTTTTGATTATTCGGTACAACTTGCGATTAAACTTCCGAAACCTAATTTATTTATAGTGGGTAGGATATCCCACTTGTAGGCTACGCCAATCGTTCGACGTATTCCTTTACCATTCCCTTTTGGTAGTAAACGTCTACCACGTAACCACGGGAAACGGATTCGGCAGCCATTCTGTAGGCTTGGGCTTTGTCCCAAACTTTGTCAGTGGAAACAGCTTTGTCATTAAGAAGTGTTACTAGTTTGTACATTGTTTTTTACCTTAGTAGTAGTGTTGTTGTTATGTCTCTATTATACAGATATCGGCTGTTTTGTCAACCCCTATCCAGTCTAATCCGAAAAGAATTAGAGAATATTTGTCGATACCCAAACGAACCCTTTATCGTTCATATCCCACACGAAAGCGTTGGCGTGTGCTTTATTGCAGATAACGAAGTTGGTTTTGCCGGAAGCGTTTTTGAAGTTCATCTGAATCATTGTTATTACCTTTTGTGGTGTGTTGTTTGTTATGTCCTTATTATACATATATCGGCAGATTTGTCAAGCCCCATGAGCCTAAAATCAGAAAGTTTTTAAGAAATAATCCTAATCGTCGTAAGTTGTTGCTGTGTAAAGGGTTACGTCAATCGGGGCCGCCCCGTCCGTCCTAAGCCGTTACTGCCAAACGGTTTACGTCAATTAAACGTATTGTATAATGAACAGGCTAATATCATACCAATCGTTACCAATCCGATAACAATTGCAAGATAAATATAAAATTCAATAATCATAAGATTTCCTATTGACAAGACGATTCCCACTCATGGGAAAGCTTGTGAATCAATCGCTTTTCCATACCGGCTTGCTTGTAAACATTGACGCAATCATAGTGAACGAACTCATCGTATCCTCCGGTTTGAGCGATACGGATTGCTTGGATGTGGCTCCAAGTCTTTTCGCGTTGAACGACTTTTTTGTTTTGAACGAATTCGATTTTAAACATGTTGTTTACCTTAGTAGTGTTGTGTGTTGTATGCTTCTATTATACATATATCGGCAACTTTGTCAACCCCTATATAGTCTAATTCAAAAGAATTACCTGAAACGTGGTAGAGTATGCCGACCCTAACTAGATAAGGTGAGACATGGGGGGTAATTTTAATTTCAGATTTTTTTTGCTTTTGGTATTGACGAAACGCCGGGGTGGTTTAAACACAATTCACCAAAATTATTAACATATGTCCTATCCCATCCTAAAAGACTGCCCCTGACAGCCCCTGTTTGTTTCAAAATTGCTATAAAATGTGTAAAATCTATGCAAAAACACCATAACAAGGTGTGAAGCGTTCGCTCACGTATAAAAAAAGGTAAAAAAAATGGTAAAAAGAAAGTTAATAGCAAGCCCGAAGCTAACTCTAAAAACAAGAGGCACATCAGAGTTGGAAAGTTCTGTAGCAAAAGATATGACTGCTCCTGATGGGTCACTTTGCGAAGTAAATTATTTAAAACCTTGTGATGTAGATCCAGAGTCTAAAAAGAAAGAGGAAGAAGAGCAAATAGAAGCGGAAATGAATGCTGTGGACGAAGAGGCAGATGAATGAATCTACCAGAAGGACTTGATGAAAATTATGTTATAAAGGTTATACTAAATATATCTAAAAAACTCGCACCAAAATATGTATTCGCAGGATACGAGGTTGAAGATATAGAACAGGAGGCTTTTCTTATTGGTGTATCAGGGCTTGATAAGTATGACACTTCTCGACCCTTAGAAAACTTTATGTATACACATATAAACAATCGCCTTAAAACATTTAAGAGAGATAATTACTACCGTCTAGATTACGGTACAAGCGCTCAGAAAATTCAAGACCGCAAAAAGTCTTTACTAGAGCCTGTGTCAATAGAGGCTATTTATAGTGTATTTACTAGAGATAGCACATCTAATGAAGTACATCTTAAAGAGGTTATGGAATTGATAGATAGAAAGCTTCCATCTCATTTAAGACGTGATTACTTAAAACTACAAAGCAACTCTTCTTTGCCCAAAAGCCGAAAGGCATATATAATTCAAGTGGTAGAGGAGATCATAAGTGGAGAATTTGAAGAATGAAGAAGGGTAGGTTTTCCAACTCTGACATGCAGTTTATCGAGGCTAATGCCGAGGTTCTTTCTATAGAAGATATAGCAAGTCAGTTGGATCGTGATCCAGATAGCGTCAAAGATTGGATAGCTAAAAATGTTGGGTTTTCTGTAAAACAAAAGAAAGAGGCAGAAGTAGCCAATGAGCTAAAAAGCCGACCTTACTACCGTGAACTCAAAGGGCAGTTTTCTGAACCGGAATTGGAGATGTTTCAGTTTCACTTTAAGAAGATGTGGAGTCAGTTCAAGGACGATGTGTTCCATACCGAGGAAATGCAGATTATCGACACAATCAAGCTTGAAATCCTTATGAACAGGATCTTAAAGGGGCAACAAGATAATCAAACTCAAATATCAGTTTATGAACAAATGGTCCAAGATGCAAAACAGGTTGACAGGGATCAGTGGGACACGGACCTTATAATGCAGTTGGAGCGTCAGGTAGCTGTTTTAAGAGCATCGCAGGAAACTCTTAGCAAGGACTACAAAGATCTCCAGAGTCGCAAAGCAACGATGCTAAAAGATCTCAAAGGAACCAGAGAGCAAAGAATCAAGGCTATAGAAGATAGTAAGCAAACATTTGCCTCGCTTGTGAAGCAGATCGCAACAGATTTCGAATTTCGTACTAAGATTGGTATAGATATGGAAAAAATGCGACTAGCCGCCAATGCAGAGAAAGAACGTCTTTCTCAATATCACACATACGAGGATGATGCTGTAGATCAGCCGTTTTTGACACCAGAAACATTAATACAAGAGGACGACGTTAATGATTGACTTCAAGGTAAACGGAGAATCTCCATGTTCAGACAGAACAGAAAAAGAGATTGTTTTAAAAACTCATTTCGATTCTTGCATAAATAATTATAAAGCGGGAATTTCTAAGCTTGATAAAAAATCAGCAGAGATGGATGGAATGATAGGGTACGGTGCCAGAAATATTCTAAACCTACTCGCAGGCTTGGATAATTGCAACTATTTACAGGTTGGTACGTGGAAAGGTGCTTGCTTGTATTCCGCTTTGTACGGTAATGATGTAGATTATGCGTTTGCTTGTGATAATTTTATGCAATACTCTGTTGGGCAAGGTGGAAGCTTTAAGGCTGCTGATGGCTCAACAAAAACGAATCTTAATCTTAATTTAGATGTTATGCTGAACCTTATGCAGCCAAACGAGAACGATACAGATAACGTTTTAGAATTTAGCTTCTATGACGGTGACTGCTTTGATATGCCACTAAGCAGAATTAAAAAACCGATAGATGTTTACTTTTACGATGGTGGACACAATCTTGCCGATCATTTTTTAGCCTTATACTACTATTATGATGCGTTAGACAATGATTTTATATTTGTTTGTGACGATTGGTCCGAAGACAAGGTGCAAAGAGGAACTAATGCAGCAATAGAGCATTGTAAGCTAACAGTAGTTAATGAATGTGTTCATGAAAATATGTTCATCGCACAAATGAAGAAATTCAAACTCGACACTGGTAGAAGAGTTTCTGCAATAACGGCCTCTGAAAAAACTGTGAACGAAAAAGAATACCCTCCGACTCAAAATTGTCGCCTAACATCAAAAGAGATACAAAAAGGATACGCATTATGAAAAAGGCACTTATTTTTGGAATCACGGGACAAGACGGAAGTTATCTAGCCGAACTTCTTTTAGAAAAGGGTTACAGCGTAACAGGTGTCACCAGAAGGGTTAGCGTTCCCACTTTAGATAGAATTTCCCATATCTTGCCTAAAATTAAGATCGTCGAAGGCGATATTACGGACGCCTTTAGTGTCAGCAATGTGATAAAAGATGAAGAACCCGACGAGGTTTACAATCTTGCTGCACAATCTCATGTTGGGACGAGTTTCAAGCAACCAAGCCTGACTTGGGACATTACTGCCGGTGGAGTGTTGAATATTCTAGAGGCTATCAGATACTCATCGCGAAAAGATCAAATCCGCTTTTATCAGGCAAGTAGTAGTGAGATGTTTGGAAAAAATTTCACAACAACCAAAGGTAGATACGAAGATATCAAGTATCAAGACGAAGAAACGGATTTTGTGCCCCAAAGTCCATATGCCATTGCGAAGCTGGCTGCACATCATTTGGTTAGAAATTACCGTGATGGTTACGGAATCCACGGAAGTTGTGGGATTTTGTTCAATCACGAGAGCGAAAGACGGGGCGAGAAGTTTGTAACACGCAAGATTACCAAGTGGATTGGCGAGTTTGTGGCTTCTGGTATGGACACAGAGTTTCCTGCACTGCGATTAGGTAATCTAGACGCAAAACGAGACTGGGGCCATGCAGAAGATTACGTTAATGCTATGTGGCTTATGCTACAACAGGAAACGCCTGATGATTATGTTATTGCTACGGGCGAGACATATTCGGTTAGAGATTTTCTAGACGTTGCTTTTGCCAGAGTAGGAATCGAAGACTGGAGCAGTCTTGTGGTGATTGATCCAGAGTTTTATCGTCCAGCAGAGGTGGATCATCTTTTGGGCATACCCAAGAAAGCAGAAAAACAATTACGTTGGCAAAGAAGTGTTAGTTTTAAAGATTTAGCGAACAGAATGGTAGATCACGATGTCAAAGAAGCGGAATTACAACGACCCGGTTTACAAAGAGTTTAGACTAAAGGTTCTAAAAAGAGACAAGTATACTTGTCAAATGTGTAATAAAAAGAAGAAGTGCGTTGTTCATCACATAATGAAGTGGAGTACGGCAAGCACTTTGCGGTTCGATCCTGATAACGGTATTGCTCTTTGTAGAGCTTGTCATAAGGAGGTAACCGGTCACGAATCCCACTACATAACGTATTTTACCGAGAAGGTAAGGAGAAATAAGAAATGAGTTTTCAAGATCAAATTATCGAAGCTGCTGCGGGACTTAATCAAGAGGGCGATTCTGTAGAAGTCGTTCCCGCCGTAAGAAAGCCTAAGCAGTTCAGGGACTGTCAGCAGGCTAACAACGCTCTAAAGGAGGGTGGTATTTCCGTTGTTTGGGATTCTGCCAAGCAGTGTGCAGTTGTATGCAAGGGAACTCCAGCACCGGCACCAGCACCGGCACCAGCACCAGAACCCACTCCAGAGCCAGAGGAGTCGGGACAGGCTATGTTTGATAGATTCGCAGGTTGGGATGAGGATGACAAAAAATAAAACTAAGTATACAGTAATACAGGACACTAGAGAGCAGGAGGGGTGGTTTTTTACTCCTTATGACAGATGTGAAGGAATGGAAATCGGAACTCTTCAAACGGGCGACTATACTCTAAAGGGGTATGAAGAAGTTGTTTGTGTGGAGCGCAAAGCGTCTCCATCTGAGATTGCCACTAATCTTGGAAAGAAAAAACAAACATTTTATAACGAAATAGAAAGAATGAGAGATTTTCCGTTTCGCTATATAATTTTAGAATTTTCCGCATCTGATCTGATAAACTACCCCTTGAGTCTTCTGGACGAAAAAGACAGAGAGGTTTGGGCTAGGCATTGCCGTGGCGAGTCGTTACCAAATTATAAAAGGTTTCAGGTGGTAAAAAATACCAAGATAACAGGAAAGTATCTTTTAAAAGCACTGTTAGAGATTGGTATCAAGTACGAGGTGCAGATATTATTTGCCGATAATAAGAAAAACGCTTTTACAATCTGCAATAGTATATTCAAGAGATTAGCAGAACTATTCGATGAGAGGTCTGAATATGGGCAGCAGGAAACAGGAGATTTTGATTTCTGATATTCATCTTCATAATTTAGATGTCGAAAGAAGAAGGATCTACCTACAGGAAAAAGATGATTCGGGAGAAAACCCCGGTGTGGATTATAGAATGTATCAAACATTTCTAAAGAATCTACATATATTGCGAGATATTTGCAATATAGAAATATATCTACAGACCGGTGGTGGTTGCTGGTATTCTGGTATGGCTATATACGACGCTATAAATAATTGGCAAAATAACTGTAGATACAAGTGTACGATTTTTGGTTTTGGTATGATTTGCTCTATGGGCACGATTATCATGCAGGCGGCTAGAGAAAGAGTTCTTTCAGAGCATTGTATGTTCATGGTGCATTATGGATCTACGGACGCTTCTGGCGACGTTCAAAGTATGCAGAATTATGCCAGCTACCAAGATTATGAAAAAAACCTCATGATTAACATTTATGCAAATAGAGCTGTAGAAAGCGAATTCGCTAAAGAAAAAGGATATAACCTGTCAAAAGTTAAATCTTTTATAAAAAGGAAGATGGAAAAAGGAGATTGGTACATGAATGCAGAGGAAGCTGTCTATTACGGATTTGCGGATAGAATACTAACATGAAAGATATACAAAAGCAGTTAGACGATGCTTGGCTAGGTATTGATGTTGACGAAACTAAATTATTCAATCCTATGGATTTTGTAATGGGTGAAGACAACGAAGAATTAGTAAAGAGGCTCTCATGGTTAATGATGAGGCCGGAATATTTTAGCTTTACCTGCAAGCACGTTCTAAACATTGAACTTAGCCCGTTCCAAGCAGTTTTACTGCAAGAAATGTGGAACAGGAAGTTTCCTATGCTGATCGGTAGTCGTGGTATGGGTAAGTCTTTTATACTTGCTTTATATGCTATTTTACGTGCCTTATTTATGCCACGACGAAAGATTATTATTGTTGGTGCGGCGTTCCGTCAGTCTAAGGTTCTTTTTGAATACATGGATACAATTTGGAAAAATGCCCCAGTTTTGAGAGACCTTTGCGCTAGTAATAGTGGTCCCAGAAGGGACGTGGACCGTTGCGTAATGCACATAGGTGATAGCACTATAACCGCATTACCTTTGGGAGACGGTAGTAAGATTAGGGGTCAGAGAGCAAACGATATTATCGCAGATGAGTTCGCATCCATACCTAGAGACATTTTTGAAAATGTTGTGGCTGGTTTTGCCGCCGTTGCCTCGTCTCCTATTGAAAAAACAAAGCAAAAAGCTAAAGAAGCTATGGCTGTTAAGCTTGGAATTTCTATTCCGACAGCTAAAAAAGAAGATCCGGTAGATATGTCAAACCAGATAATTCTAAGTGGTACTGCATACTATGACTTTAATCATTTTTCTGAATATTGGAAAAGATACAGGCAAATTGTTAATAGCGGTGGTGAGGTTAAAAAGCTGGAAGAGGTTTTCAATGGATCGATACCTCAAGACTTTGATTGGACTAATTATTCCGTGTCGAGAATACCCGTAAAGAAACTACCCATAGGCTTTATGGACTCAGGACAGGTTGGCAGAGCGAAGGCGACTGTACATACCGGTATTTATCAAATGGAATATGGTGCGGTTTTTACTACGGATAGTCAGGGATTTTTCAAACGAAGTCTTATTGAGGCGGTAACCACATCTCCCACAAATCCTGCGAAGTTAGCTTCTGGCGATGTCTGGTTCGAGGCTTCTTTAAAGGGAGATTCTGGAAAGAAATACGTGTTTGGAGTTGATCCAGCATCTGAGGTTGATAATTTTAGCATTGTGGTAATGGAGGTTGAAGATGATCACAGAAAAGTTGTTCATTGTTGGACTACCACTAGAAAGTCCCATAAAGAATTACTTAAATCTAAGATTGTTGACGAGGATGATTTTTATTCTTTCTGCGCCAAAAAGATAAGGCAGCTTATGAAAGCTTTTCCTTGTGCTGAAATAGCTATGGATGCTCAGGGTGGAGGAATCGCGGTTATGGAAGCCTTGCACGATAAAGACAAAATTCCACAAGGCGAAGTTGCTATCTGGCCTGTGATAGATGAAAACAAACCAAAAGACACAGATGACCATGCTGGACTTCATATTCTTAAAATGTGCCAATTCGCAAAGTATGATTGGCTTGCGGAGGCTAATCACGGTCTCAGAAAGGATTTTGAAGATAAGTCTGTTCTGTTCCCATACTTTGATTCAGTTAGCTTAGGTGTCGCTCTAGAGGTGGACAAGTCGGTAGGAAGGAAGTATGACACTCTAGAGGATTGCGTTATGGAAATAGAAGAACTAAAAGATGAACTTTCTATGATTGTTATGACTGTTACTTCAAACGGTCGTGAACGATGGGATACTCCAGAAGTTAAGACGGGAGCTGGTAGGAAAAGTAGACTTAGAAAAGACCGTTACTCATCTCTAATAATGGCTAATATGTCTGCTAGATACCTTAATGTTGAAAAAACCACTTTGGACTTTGGTGCTATTGGTGGATTTGCTGATGGCTCACCTCACTTTGGGGCAGCTGATGATAAACTTTTTCAGGGTCCAGCTTGGTTTACTGAAAAAACAAAAGGTTTGTACTAGAAATTAATTTATTGTGTATAACAATACAATCAGCAATACTACTGTTAATTGTATTAAAGGAAACGCATTAAATGTCAGAAAAGCCACTTTTTAAGTCTTGGGCACATGACCAAGAAAAAAACGAAATAATTCAATCATACCAAACTGAATCTAGTGGCTACGACGGTGTTATTCATCGCTCAGAGGCGCACAGGGGTGATTATGGCTCTAATAGATCAACTTATATAGATGTAGAGCCTGATCGAAGCGTTCGCCCTTCTTATAATCGCTCTGATTATGACGCTTTCCGTCCCGGAGAAGCTGTTCCTTACAGGCAAAAAAGAATCATGGCCGCCTGTGGAACGGCTTACGACAAGGTTGGAATTATCCGAAATGTTATTGATTTAATGAGTGATTTTGCTAGTCAGGGCTTAGTTTTAGTGCATCCCAATAAGCAGATTGAAAAGTTTTACCGCAAATGGTTTCGTCAGGTAAAGGGTTACGATAGAACTGAGCGTTTTCTTAATTATCTTTATAGACAGGGAAACGTTGTAGTCCAGAGAAGAACTGCAAAACTAAATAAGAAGCATGAAGAAAATTTAAAAAGAGCGGCTGGAGCAGATATTGTTCTCGATATTCAAAAGCAGAATAAAAGAGAAATTCCTTGGGTTTACGATTTTATAAATCCTGTTGCTATTGATGTAAGGGAAGGGTCTCATTCTTCTATTGGAAGACCAGAGTTTTTGTTAAATATATCAAAATATACTTACAACTCTTTGATGAATGATGTCTCTAATGACACCAGTCCTGTAAAAACTCTCCCACTAGATGTTCAGAAAAGGTTGGCTTCTGGAGAAAGAAAACTACCATTAGATATGAGTAGAACGTTCTTCTATCATTACAAAAAGGATGACTGGCTTCTTTGGGCTAATCCGATGATTTATGCCATTCTAGATGATGTCAACATGCTAGAAAAAATGAAGCTTGCTGACCTTGCCGCTTTGGACGGTACAATTAGTCAGGTTAGACTTTGGACAGTTGGAGATTTTGATAATAAAATTGTTCCAACTAAAACAGGTCTAGAAAAGATCAGAAATATAATTGCCAGTAATGTCGGTGGCGGAACTATGGATTTGGTTTGGGGACCAGAGCTTAAATTTACAGAAAGTAACTCTCAAGCGTATAAATTCTTAGGGTCTGAAAAGTACCAACCAGTGCTTACAAGTATCTATGCTGGATTAGGAATTCCTCCTACTCTTACAGGAGCTTCTGGTTCTGGTGGAGGATATACTAATAATTATGTTTCCTTAAAAACCCTTATTGAAAGGTTGGAGTACGGTAGGGAGGTGGTTTCAGGGTTTTGGAGACAAGAGATTGAGTTCGTTAGAAAAGCTATGGGTTTCAGACTACCTGCTGAAATTCATTTTGATTCTATTATTTTGTCGGATGAGTCCGCTCAGAAGAAGTTGTTAATGGACTTGGTTGATCGTGGAATACTTTCAGACGAAACACTGCTGGAAAGAATGAGAGAGATTCCTAGCATAGAAAAGGTTAGAACAAAAAGAGAACAAAGAGAAAGAGTTAATCAAGATATGCCTAAGAAAGCTGGACCTTACCATAATCCTCAGCACAAGGAGGATATAGCTAAGATTGCTCTTACTAAGGATGTTTTAGATACTGAAGAGTATTTAGCAGAGAACCTTGGGCTTCCTTATAAAGAGCCAAAAAAGCTGGAACCGCCTGCTATTAAGGAAAAACCTCCCGAAAATAGTCAAATGCCACCGCAAGATGCTGGTAGACCTAAAAATTCTACTGACACCATGCCTAGAAAACAAAGAAGAGTTCTTCCCAGAAGTGGCGAACCTACTTCTGCTACACTTTGGGGTATCGATGCACAAGAAAAGATTTCGAAATATATGAATTCGTTTGCTTGTAAGCATTTTGGTAAATCTAGTGCTAGGCAGTTAAACAAGTCAGAGGTTGACCAGTTAGAGTATTTAAAGCTTTGTATTTTTACAGGTCTTGACCCTATGATTGAGGTTACTCCTGAAATAATTAATGAGGTTTTAAGTTTAAATACAAAACCAAGTCAGGCTTTTGAAGAAATATCAGAAGCGAAGGCTACTACTTTTAATACTGTTATGCGTAGAAAACCAAATTCATCTGATATGCGTCATATTTATGCTTCTGCTTTCGCTGAGATTTTTTGTACTTGGTCTGAATAATACCAAAATAGAACCCTATATCTATTGTTTTGTGTATTATCATTTATGGAGAAAACAAATATGAACATACCTATTTATCAATATGAGATTAATGACGGATTAGCGGAACAGATCCAAAATAATTCTGTTGCATACGTTTCCGCAGCTAATCCCGACACGGTTTCGGGATTTTCGGACAGCATTGATCTCGAAAAGATATTAGAAAAAAATATTAGCGACAATAAAATTCCTGTTGCTTTAAGATCTGTCGCTGAAAATAAAGATCAGATTGATCTATACTACATTAAGTCTGTTTTGGTAAGCACAGGCTGGAACAAAAACGATGACGTTTTTGATCCTCAAGAACTCTGGGATGCGAGAAATACTCCAGAAGATAAACCTTTTAATTTTATGCACGATGAAAAAGATATCATCGGTCATATTACTTCAAATGAGGTTGTTGATTTTTCTGGCAATCCTATTGACTCTGCTTTAGAAGTGGCGCCAAAAGAGTTTAATATTCTTACCTCCGCTGTTATTTATACAGAATGGTCTGATCTTGAACAGAAGCAACGACTTAATCAAATCGTTGCCGAAATTGAAGACAACAAATGGTTTGTTTCTATGGAGTGTCTTTTTCCTAATTTTGACTACGCTCTTAAAAATTCAAAGGGTGAGACAAAAGTTGTTAGAAGAGACGAAGCTTCTGCGTTTTTAACAAAGCATTTAAGATCATACGGAGGAACTGGAACATATGATGATTACCAAGTGGGAAGACTGTTAAGAAACTTATCGTTCTCTGGTAAAGGCTTGGTTTCAAAACCCGCAAACCCGCGAAGTATAATTCTGGAAGGAAATGATTTTTTCGATGAATCACAATCTAAATTGTTAACTTTATCTTCACTAAAGGAGAAGAATAGTATGTCCGATCAAGAAACTCAGGTTCAAGACCTGCGAGCAGAGTTGGCAGAGGCTAAAGCCGCCAACGAAGCTCTTAAAGAAAAGGCTCAAGTAGAAGCCCAAGCTGGTTTCGATGCTCAGGTTAAAGAGCTTGAGGCAAAAATCGAAGCTCAGGCAACCGAAATGGAAGCCATAAAAGCGAGCTTAACAGAAAAAACAGAAGCTTTTGACGCTCTTACAGTAGCAAAGACAGAACTTGAAGAGTCTGCCGAAGCTATGAAAAAAGAAGTTGAAGAAATGAAAAAGAAAGAAGCTATGCAAAAGCGTGAAGCAGAACTTGCGGAAGCAGGCTTTGATGCAGACGAAGCAAAAGCAACCGTTGCTGAATTTGAAAACCTTGCAGACGAAGATTTTGCTAGAGTTGTAGCACTCGTTAAAACGACGCAAATGAAAAAAGACGCAATGAAGGACGAGACAGAAGCTGCTATGCCTCCAGCATTGAAGGAAGCTATCGAAAAGAAGAAAAAAGAAGAAGAAGCTAAGGCTGATGATGAAAACGATTCAGCGGAAGCTAGTGAGGAACTTCTCGATGATGCGGAGATTCCTCAAGAAGCCGCCGTGGCTCAGATCAATTCTCAGCCAGAATCAGAACAGGAAACCCTTCGTGCTTCAGCGTCGGAATGGATTGGGTCTCTTTTGAAATCCAATAAGTAATAACCTCACACATATAATAAAAATCTTTAAAGGAGATTTAAAATGGCTCTAAAGCAAGACAGATCAACTCTGCAAACAGACATCAGTTTCTTCATGAATGAAGTAGCTACTAGAGGCGGTGTAGCCGCTCTCTCTACCGCTGGATCGGGCGCATCAATGGACAACGGTTCTGCTGTTGTAACTTATGCTGCTGACCCATCTGGTGCAGTACCTCTGGGACTTTTGGTTAACGATATGGTCAACCTTGACCTTACTCGTCAACACTTGAACCAGTACAAAGACGAAGTTCAGAAGGGTGGAAAAGTCACTCTTCTTAACAAAGGATGGGTTGTTACCAACTCATTGGAAGGAACACCTGCGGGTGGAGATTTGGCCTACTTGGGCCACAGTGGAAATATCGCAACGCCAACGGCTGCTGATGGTATTTCTGGTGCAAAGGACAATGCCGTAGGACGATTCCTTGGTGGTGTAGACCAATACGGTTACGCAAAAGTCTACATTGACCTGCCTAACAACTAATAGATTCTTTTAAGGAGAACACTTACTATGTCAAAAGAAAGACCTTCTGGTGAATTTTTGGAACTGCTTCGCAGATCTGGAGATTCAGACAAAACCGTTGCTGTTCAAGCGCAGCGAGAAATTGCTAAAGCTTTAGAGACACCTCTTCGTAAGGGTGTTTTGTTTGGAGATGTTGTTCGCGGTATTTATGAGGCAATGCCTCTTGAGCCGGGCGCAAGTCCTGAGTTCCCATTGGATCTTCTTGCTCCGGGAACTGAGATTGATCACATTGCTTTCACGAATCCCGGCAACGGTCGAATTCCTGAGAAGCATGTCGAAAGTGATTACGTCATGATTAATACTTATGGTGTAACTAGTTCGATTGACTTCCTTCTTCGTTATGCTCGCGAAGCTAACTGGAACGTTGTTGGTCGCGCAATGCAGGTTCTTGAGTCATCTTTCGTAAAGAAGATGAACGACGACGGATGGCACACATTGCTTGCTGCTGCTGTTGATCGTAACATTTTGGTTTACGATGGTGACGCTGGCGCTGGTCAGTTCACCAAGCGACTTGTCAGCTTGATGAAAACTGTCATGCGTAGAAATGGTGGTGGTAACAGTGTTACTGCTCCCGGTCGCTTGACAGATCTTTACACGTCGCCAGAGGCTATCGAAGATATCCGCAACTGGGGTGTTGATCAGCTTGATGACGTTTCTCGTAGAGAAATCTACGTTGCTGGCGATAACGGTCCTCAGCTTACTCGCGTGTTTGGTGTGAACCTTCACGACTTGTTTGAGCTTGGTGACGGTCAGGAGTACCAAGATTACTTTATTAATGATCTTGGTGGTAGCATCGAAGGTAGCGACGTTGAGCTGGTAGTTGGTATTGACCAAAGTGCTAACGATAGCTTTGTTATGCCTGTGAAGAAAGAAGTTGAGATCTTTGAAGATCCAACACTTCATCGTCATCAGCGTCAAGGTTACTATGGATGGGCTGAAATGGGCTTTGGTGTTCTCGATAACCGAAGAATTATCGCAGGATCGTTCTAGTCCTTTTGTGTAGTATTAAAATTATTCCGTCCCACCGAATCGGCGGGGCGGAATTTTTTATGTATATGTGAAAGCGACCATGATTTCACTGGCTTTTCTTGTTATAAAATTAAACCTTTAATATAGAAATAATATGATTGATTATCTTATAGAAATTAAGCCCTTGGAATTATTAGGGTTAACAAACGAACAGATAGCTAGCAGGTTATCCTGCTTTACAAATATAGACATTTCTCTAGCAGAAGTGGAAAACTTCCTTGATTTTGAGGGACTTGCTGCTAGAAACCCTGTAACTGGGAACTGGGAAGGCACACTGGTAAACGTAATTGGTGGAGCATCTCAAGAACTCTCCGATGGAGTTAGCGAGTTGTTCGTTCATCTTAATAAACCTCGCAGTTTCAGTATTAATACCACGCAAAAAGAGTGGGCTATTAAATGCTCTGCACTACTGGCGGGACTGGTGTCTGTTGGCGTGATAACGCCAGAACAATCTGCGGCTTTTGTTGAATTAGGTGGCGGACTTCGTTACGGTATTGTTAGCGAGTCTGATGTAGCGCAATCAAGAACTGATTACGAAAACATGCTCGCCCAGCAAGAGGCAGAAAGAATCGCAGAAGAAGAAAGAATGGCAGTAGAAGAGGCAAGACGCGAATTAATTGCTGAATATCTTGAGCAATATAATACTATTGTGGCTAGTGTTGTAGATAGTGAGTCACCTACAAAAGCTAATATTGCTGCGGCTTTACGTTCTTGCGCCGATGTTCTGGAGGCTTAATAAATGGCCGTTCAAGCAACCGCGCAGTGGTGGATAAGAACAGACGGAGACAATACTAATGGTGGAGGATATGACTCTGGCATTAGCGGTGCTGGCACGAACTATAGTGACCAAGCATCTGCACAACTGTCTCTGACTGACTTGGCTACTGCTAGTGCTGGATCAACAACGCTTACGTCTGCGACTGGCGGATTTACTGCCGCCATGATTGGAAACGCTATTCAGATTGTAAGCGGGACGAACGTAAACGCTGGCTTCTATTTCATAACGGCATATACAGACACAAATACCGTCACCATAGATAGAGCCTGTGACAACGGAGGCGGAGGACTTAGCGCAGGAAGCGGCAAGTTAGGCGGCGCGGTGGCTGGACTAGAAATGTTCAGCACTCATCCATCGCACACTTCTTATGCGCCAACAGTCAGAGGAAACACTATCAACATCAGAGGAAGCGGTAGCGACAACCCATCAACTCCCGACTATACACTTCCCGGCCAATATTCAATTATGTACCTGCCTGCTTCCACCAACGAGCATATTATGTTCAGAGGCTATAACGGCAGACCGCACTACAGATGTTCACCAAGTTCAGGTTGTATGTTTTACAATCAGCGAGGAGTTAATTTGAAGAATATCAGGATATCTGCAAACGGAACAACAAACTCTAACATTGGGATTTTTCACGGAGCAGATAATAGTCTTTCGGCAGTAGACTGCGTTTTCGATCAGAACGGACACAACACTCAACTGCTAAACAGAGTTACTGCTTACGGATGTTCCATGATAAATACTGGAGCAGCAACTTCTGGATTGATTTACACAGTGCAGTATTCCGACCTTTACAACTGCATGTTAGACAATGTCTCAGGTGGCATTTATGCACGGTCAAACGACGTTATTGGCTGTGTTATCACGAGAGTGAAATCCTACGGCGTTTTCACATTTCAAGTAGATGGCGATAGTTATGTAAGCAGAGTTTTGAACAATGTGATAGCTGATTGCACTGGAGATGGAGTAAATACTACACAGAACAGCTTCGCCAGAGTCAATATCAATTACAACGTAATTACAGGTTGTGGCGGCTACGGAATCAACACCATTGGAAGTGACAGGAAAGATTTCCGACTTGATTACAACTATCTATACAGCAACACATTAGGAAACTATAACGGCTACTCTGGTGGAGAAAACGACACAATACTTACTTCATCACCCTTCGTAGATGCCGCCAATGATGATTTTAATTTAAACGCCACAAATGGCGGCGGCGGAACCTTGAGATCCACAAATTACACATTAGGAGGTTGATATGGCGACTTATTATGTAGATAGTAATGCTACTGGGCTTAATGACGGGTCATCTTGGACGGATGCTTGGACGAGTATCTCGTCGTCAGCCACTGTCGTTGGTGGGGACATTGTTCTGGTTTCAAGCACCCACAGTGAGGCCGTGAATGCAAATGTACAATGGGCTTCAACCGCTAGGGACAACCCAGCCCATTTTATTAGTGCATCGACTTCCACGAGCTTATATCAGGCTGGGGCGTCAATTAGCGGCATCAGCGTTGACGGCCACTCAGTTAATATGAGAGGATTCGATTTCGACTTAACCGGAGGACTTGGGAGGGTTGGATACATTAACCACGGTAACTATCTATTTGAAAACTGCAACATAACGTCAGGACCGTTGATCGGTTGGTTTGCTCTATCATGCACCTATAAATCGTGCGTTATCGACCAAAGTGCTGTAAATGTAAAAAACCAACTTTATGAAAATTCAGTCATTGTCTTTGATGATTGCCAGATCTTAGGTAGTAACTCTGGCTCTTTCAGGTGGGTTTTCACTTATTTCTACGCCTTTAACCTTACGTTTAGAAATTGCGACATTTCTAACGTTACCAATCTTGTTGAACAATATACTCAGAGGGGATTTGTCACGATAGAAAACTGCAATCAGAATATCGGCAGTATAATTGAGAATAACGACTGGGAACCGTTGACAGATTTCTCTATCACTAACAGCGGGTATGGAACTATAAGCAGCCAATCTGTTGTCTCGTCACAGGGATCATCTGGTACGATCATAGAAACAGACACTTCGGTTTACAGGACGGGTGGAGCCAGTGATGGAACGACAAGTTTTTCACACAAGATGACGACCGCATCCGGTCGCCTCTACAACGAAGCGTTCTCATTCCCCACGTCTAAGCATGTTGAGGCTGGTCCGCAGACGATAACGATTTACCTTGCAGGATCATCATCGCTAAACGATGACGAGTTTTTCATTGAGGTTTCTTCGCCAAGTGAGGAAGTGTCCCCGACTTCAAGAAATAAGTTTCGCACGACCAAGGCGGACATGCTTGCTACGCCAACAGCACTTGCGTCAGATACATCCAACTGGACTGGAGCTGGGGTTGGCACCAAGCAGAAAATAGAGGTTCCGATTTCCCCGACGGTAGATGGGACGGTAACAGTGCGCTGCTATCTAGCCAAGCCCTCAACGACCGTTTATGTTGATCCAAAGTTAAGTGGCACATTCATTGGTTATCAGCGTGTTTATAATGGAGTCTTGGTGGGTGACAATGAAACAGTTACCACCACCACCTCCACGGCAGGTACTCAAATTTACCCCTTCCGCCAGTTCGTTTCTGACAAGTTTGGCGCAGTTCTACATCCTTTGAGGAGTAATTAAAGTGCCAACTGGATTAGGAGGCGAACAACTGTGGATTAGCCCAACAAACAGGTATGGTGTAAGCTCATTCAACGATCTGTCTGATGCTTCTCGCACGACCTACATTACCAATGGCACTTCCATAGTAAGTGATACCATTGAGGGCGGATCTCACGCAATACAATTTAACGGAACGTCAGACACAACTTCGTGGCTAGTTAATCCTTATGCTCAAACCGGCACATTCAGTTGGTCCGCTTGGTTCAATTCCGACACACTGTCTGGAACTCAAAGTATTTGTGGAGGCAACTCTTGGAGTACGTTCAATGGCGGTTTTCTCTTTACTTCCGGTGGTGTCGTTAAGTTCGTTCTTAACAAGGGAGTAAATGGACAGAGTAGCGTTGGCTTGGTTGGAACCACCAGTCTATCAACAAATACGTGGTATCATGTGTGCGTCAAAGGAGATGGCACTAATGCGTATTTATATCTCAATGGATCACTTGAGGTTTCGGGCGCTTTTAATGGATTTGGCACACCTTGGCAAAAGCATTTCAGGATAGGAACCGCTGGGGCTGGGGCTGGTGACAGCGCATTTGGCACAAACACACACTTCTTCGACGGCAAGATTGATGATGTTCGTGTGTATAGCCGTGGATTAAATCAGTCAGAGATTACACATTTAGCAACAGCTAGAGGTGTAGAAGGAAACCCGTTTAAAGGTCTTGGTGACGAACAGCTTTGGCTTTGCCCAAGCCTCCAAGATAGCGCAAAAGATTTGAGTAACAGTAACAATCACGGCACATATAATGGAGGAATGGGGACAATTTCGGACTCCTCGAAAGGAGGTAGTCGTTGCTACAGCTTTGATGGGGTAGATGACTACATTTCTGTCCCATCAAGTTCTAGCCTAAGTTTTGTTGACGCAAATGGAGATACAGCATGTTCCTTTAGTATGTGGGCAGAACTGGCCTCGTACTCAAACAACGTCAACTCACGAGGTATCGCTCTGCTTAGTAAGGGTTCAACTTTAAGCACTTCAAGTGCGGACAGCGAGTACATGATGAATTGCTTGGATGGAAAGCCACGATTAACTTTATATCCACAAGCGTCAAATGGGTCGAAATACCTTGATTCAGTATCAACAAATGTAGAAGTGCCTGTATCGACTTGGAAGCATATCACATTCACTTACAGTGGATGTGAAGTTACTGGATGTATTCAGATATTTGTAGATGGAGTGCTTGTTTCAGCCACCGATTCAAGCAACGTCTATACGGGAATGTTTGCGGGGGCCGGTAACTTTGAGATAGGGACCACTTTAAGGGTGGCGTTTTCTCGATGGCTTTATGGCAAGATGGACGATGTGCGAGTGTTTAACCGCGTCCTCACTCAGTCAGAAATCACCCACCTAGCATCTTCTCGCGGTGTTCAAGGGCATCCTACTATCAAGGGTTTGGGCGATGAGAAGCTTTGGTTATGCCCAAGTTTCCACGGTTCTGCGAACGACATTAGCGGTAATGCAAAAGATGGAACCCTGTCAGGTGGAGCGGCAATAGTGTCTGACACTGGTTCCGGTGGCACCAAGTCATTTGAGTCATACACAACATCCACAGACAGTGTGGATATCCCTTCAGGAGTTCTCAGTGACAACAGCGATGTCTCTCTGTCTGTGTGGGTCAAGAATAAACAAACCAGTGCTGGCTCAAGGGTCAGAAACATTGTTCGGACAACAAATGACGATCTATTCATATATGCCAACCAAACAAGATACAGGGGTGGTGCAGGTGGCGTTCTTGTTCAAGACACCCTTGCAAGCCTGAACACCACAGGGTATTACCACTACGCTCTGAACTACACGCAAGCGACAGGAACGGTTGAGCTTTTCAGAAATGGCGTATCCATTGGCACAACTAGCGGTGCAGCTGCAATCACTGTCTCTGGTGCGATGGACTTGCTCCAAAACTCCGTTGGATTCGTGGATGATGTTCGTGCCTACAACCGTGTTCTCACGCCAGAAGAAATAGCCCACCTAGCAAAATCCCGTGGAGTATTAGGAAGTGCCTATAATTTAAATGGAACTAGACATCCTTTAACATCAATTTATCACGTAATCAGATAACGGAGACACAAAATGGAACAATCAATAGCAGAAGGCACTACAGCCGCTATTATCGTCAATGTTATTGGCGAAGATGGAAACCATACCAATGCCACAATAAATACAACAACAACACGTTTATCCACCCATCCAAGCGCCACACCAACCGTGACGCAACGTGACACGGGTGTATATCTAGTAAAGTGGACTGGGCTGTCTCCTGCGTTATCTATAAGCGATAACGATAATGCAGTGTCTGCGGAAATAAACGGTACAATAAGTGGCACGGCTTGGACCTCTTACCATATTCCCATAACCATAGTTGCTGCGGCGGGTGGTGGTGGAGGATTAGACGCGGCAGGAGTAAGAGCTGCCGTTGGGCTTGCAAGTGCCAATTTGGACACCCAACTTGCCGACATTCCTACCGTGTCTGAATTTGAATCGCGAACAATCGTTTCCAGTGCTTATTTTGACCCAAGTGCTGACTCGGTTATTACTGCAAACGCTTCTGATGTCACAGCTATCAAGGCGGTAACAGACAGTTTGCCAGATAGTGGATCACTAACCTCCTTGGCTACTTCATCAGCTCTTTCAGTTGTTGACACTAATGTAGATTCAATTAAGGCAAAAACTGACCAGTTTGTTTTCACGGTCTCTAATCAGGTAGACTCTAATTCGATTACGGGGGGAATTTCAGCCTCTGAGGTTGAGGACGCCGTTTGGGACGCTGCCTATTCGTCTCACAAATCTGCGGGAACCTTTGGCAAGTTAATGGACCAATTAAGAAAGGCAAATCGCGCTATTGATGGTGAGGTTGCTGGCACTCCAACAGTTACGGCGTTTGACACAAATTTAACAGGATATGCATCTGGGGCTTTTGATAGCGAGCTTTTGGTTTTTGTTTCTGGATCGCTTAATGGAGAAGCGAGACCGATTTTGAGCTATGATTCTTCTGCTGGACGTGTCACGTTTGAAGAGGCTTGGACTGCCGCACCTAGTAGTAGTGATGAATTTGTTATATTGCCTTACCATGTTCATCCCGTTAGCGAAATAGCGGCTGGAGTTTTAGCGGGAGGAGATGTAGATGGTTTCTCGCTAGAAGAGACATTAAAGCTGTGCTTATCGGCTCTGGCTGGTAAGATTAGCGGGGCCGGATCTGGAACGGTCACCATAAGGTCAGCAGACGATTCAAAGAATAGAATAATAGCCACCACAGACAGCAATGGCAATAGGTTGTCTATTACAATAGATAAGGATGGATAATGAGTTACTTTCCAAGTGAATATTACGCAGCTAGTTATTTTCCGTCTTCGTACTTTAGCTCTATTTATGTTATATCTAATTCAGAAATAGAGTTTGTTTTCGTAATTCAGACTCAAATGGATCAAAAGTTGGGTATAAGTATGCAGATGGAAAATTCTTTGGTTACAAATCGCACAATCGAGTTCAGTCTCGAAAGATAAATAGGAGAAACTATGTATTTGACAGATATTAAACCGTTAGAAACCCTTGGGAAAACTGACGCAGAAATTGTAACAATTTTAAATGGGAAAACTCAGATACCTATTAAAATATCAGATCTGGAAAACTTTTTTACCTTTCAGGGCTTGGCTACAAAAAACCCAATTACAGCAAATTGGGAAGGTCCATTGATTGACGAGATTAATTCTAACGATAACGGTCTGTCTGCTGGTCTTACTGAGTTGTTTCAGCATATCAATAAAACAAGATCTGAAAATGTTGACACTACTGTGAATGACTGGTCGGGAAAATCTTGGCTACTGACGAACGGTCTTGTTTCTGCGGGAATCATAACTCCTGAACAGCGAGATGCCTTTTATGACCTTGGTCGAGGAAGAACCTTTAAAGATACAACAGAAGATACTATAGATAGCCTGCGAACTCAATATTATGAAGAAGAGTTACCAAGATTAGAAGCTGTTAATGAAATTAACTCAAAAGCTGGAGCGGCTCAACAGGCGGCGCAGATAGCTATGTCTGCCGGAAAAACTCCTCAAGAAATTGCTGCTGATGCGGAAACCGCTTGGAGTAATTCTGTTTCTTGATTAATATAGTCTAGTATAGGTTCTTAATTATGACTCTTGCGCGTTCATATATCGTTTTCAACGCATCAACCGGTAGTGATTCTGCTGCTTCTGGTCTTGGTCCATCTACCGCTGTTATAGGTTCAAGTGCTGAGTTGGACGGCTCTTCAACAGTAGACTTGTCTTATGATGGAGTGGATTTATCTGGAATATCTGTTGGTGATTTATTATTTTGCGAAACTACGTCAGGCCGTAAGTTTAGTATCATTTCGGGTGTGGACACTATCAATGAGACAATTACAACCGATGATGTTTGGGGAACTGAAAGCGGTGTATCGTGGGCAGTCGGCGGGAAGCGGGCTACATTTGATCACGCAAGTTCTAGAGCTTTGTTTGCAAATGGGGTCGCTAACTATTCTGTGATATACACGGAAACTAACCAAACCCTAACAAGTGCAATACAGTTAGTTCTTCCTTCCAACTCCCCTATTATTTTTAGAGGTAGCTGGCAGGAAAGGGTAGGTCTGGGTTCAACCATAGAATGTACCGGTGATTTTCCGGCTTTCAATGTTGCCGGTAGTTCGCAGCTCCATCATTATTACGGTCTTAAATTTCTTGGTAGCGTTAACAATACTTCATGGGCTATTTCCGGCGGGGGACCAACTGTACACAGTTGCCAATTTGGAGAACCCGGAGGTTCGCAAAATTTCCTGAATGGAGTGAGATCTATTTACTACTATGGGCGACTTGCCGCTTATCGTTGTAAGTTTTTTGGACAGGGTTCGGCATCGGGAACGGCTACTGGTGCGGGATCTTGGCACGCTAGTGTTTATCTAAGGGACTGTATAACTAGAGATTATGCCACAGGATCAAGTTGTTTCGATAGTCTAGGACAAGCTGAACGTTGTGTTTTTTACAATTGTGGCAGAGGACTTGTATCAAGTAGAAGATATTGGTCGGTGAGAAAGTGTATTTTTCAGAATATATCTGGTAATGCGATAGAGGATTTTAGTGGTAGTGAAAATGAAGAATATATTATTGCGTCAAATTTGAGGAATCATTTTAATGAAAATTTATTTCATAACGTTTCTGGGTATATTAGAGTCTTTAGGAGTTATGCCGATGTCCCTGATTCATATATAGAAAATGCGGTTAACGTTCCTCCTATTAATTATTGTTATAATTCACCTCTAGGAGTTCAAAATGGCTATTCGCAGATAGTTACGCTAGATACCGATCCGATGGTTTCTCAAAATCCTAATGATCCCAGTTTTAAATTTAATAATCTTGTGGGTGGTGGAAAAGTTTTACGTTCTTTACAGAGGTTAATATGACGGTGCCACGCGGAAATATAGTTTTTAACAGTTTAACAGGCTCTGACACTCAAGCAAGCGGTCTTGGTCCCGTTAATGCTGTATATGGAGCCGGTGCTTCCACAACTGCCGGATCTTCTGTGGTTACTGGTATTAATACTAGTGGAGTAACCGTAGGTGATCTTCTTTGGGTGATGTCTTCTAGCGGTAATCAGTTTTCAATTATAGCTTCGGTTGATAGTAGCACGCAGGTTACATGTGATGACAATTTCGATAACACAGAAAGTGGAATAACATGGGCTATTGGTGGAAAAAGGGCAACTTTTGACAATGTTAATTCAAGAAATTTATTTTCTACATTTTCTAATAAATATGCCGTGGTTGAAACAGAGACAGACCAATCGTTGAGTAGCCAAATTCATCGTCCATCCGGTTTCGGTGGTTTTAGACTAAAAGGAAACGATAAGACTGTTAGCTGCGAGGGGAATCATGGAGCCTTTGTAGCCAGTCAAAGCAGCTCGTTCGTTTTTTGCAATTTTAAGTTTATGGGTTCTGCTGGTAACACCGCAACCGCTTGCGCGGGAGGATATATACGTTGCGAATATTGTGTCTTTGGAGAAAAGGGTTCTAGCAATAACTTTCAGAACGCGGTTAAAAACAGTTCTTATGCTTCTTCGGGCTATCTTTTTAGGTGTAAACTATACGGACAAGGAAATACGGTTGGATATGGATTATGGGGCACTTATTATGCTGCTGGCACGGGGCAGATTGTTGAATGTTCTATATCTGATTTTCAGTATGGTGTATACCTTATAAACAGTGCTGGTCATACGTATAATACTGTTATAAGATCTATATTTTCAAACTGTCAAGGTGGAGTGTATTCAAACGTACAACTTATTAGTCCTCAGTCGTGTATTTTTCACGATATCGTGGGTGACGCAATATATCTTATGGGGACGACTATTCATACTAGTAGATTACTCGATCCCGCTGCTCCATTTGCCGATAATATGTTTATTAACGTTGGAGGTTATTTAATGAGATGGGGGGGTTACGGTTTACCGTTGGATACCTATATGCCTAACCTAACCATGCAATACGAAAATTATTATGTATGGTATCAATACAACTCTCCAGCAGGAAATCTTAATCTTGATTTTCCGACAAGAACTCTAAGTGCTCAACCGTTCTTAGATCCTTCGTCTGGAGATTTTAATTTCAGTAGAAGTCTATACAGTACATGGAACGGGCCAGCTTATGCGACATATGACTTTGGCAATGTATAAGTAATTAGTAACATTTTTAGAAAGTTTTTCGATGGCACAGCAATATTATTACCTTCATTCTGATCTTGTAGATCAACTACGTGGCAGTGGAACTTCTATTCGCCCATTTGGAGCCTTCTTTCTTGAAAGCGCGAATAATAGTAACTTTATAAGTTATAATTCTTTATTTGGTAAGGGTAATTATGGCGCTCCAGATCAAAGTCTGGTTGGCAACTTTGAACTGCAAGACAACACAAACAGCGTTGTTATTGCGGATACTAGCGGAAATGGTAGAGATGGATTTCTCTGGAATGAAGGAAGTCCTTCACCCATAAATACCGAGGATATATCTTTCGCGGACGGTCCTACGACGTATCTCCCAAGGTCGCTTCATATTCCTATTAAAAATGGTCGATATGATCCGGCAGAAATAGCATGGGGTAATTCCTACGGTACAAGTATTCCTTGGGCCGATATACCTCAATCTCAAGGGGCTACATTTATAGGCTGGGTTAACATGGGAGTTTCTCATGCATCCGTGGGCCAGTTTAAAAGACTGGGAAACTCTAACACTTTGACCCCTCCAGCTTATTCTATGGGTATCGGTAACAACCCCACTGCAAGTTATCAAACCATGTATACTGGAGATCTTAGCGGAACAAGCTTGGATGTTACTCCAAATACGGGTGTTGACAGATTAAATCCTCAAACTTGGTATCATACCACATATACTTTTGAGGATTCAGAGAGATCGATATATAACAACGCAGAATTGAAGGCTACAACAACTTCTGGCGCGGCGATTAATTATTCAAGTGCAGGTTTTTATTATGGCTCTGATGGATATCATGCTGGTTTGGCAGTTTTTAATAGAAAGCTTACAGATGATGAAATTTCAGAGGCTTATGCTGGCCCAGAACCCTATGCTCAGTCTATGCCTTATGTAGAGTCGGGTGCGCTTTCTGTTGGTTCTACGTGTAAAATACATGCCGGTGTATGGAACAGTCAAAACAATGGTCCAATCACCTATACTTATACAATGTATTCGTATGCTGATTATAACGGAAGTAGCAGTCTGAAGGAAAAAGAGGTAACTTCATTAAATCCTTCTCAGGAAATACTTTTAAATATTACTGAACTTGCCGGAAGGTATTTGGGATTCACCGTTACTGCCTCCAATAATGGCGGAAAAGATCCAATAGAGGTTTATAGTTTTATACTGCCAGATCCGGTTGGTTCTGGTAGCGTTACTAATTATATTAGCTATAACGCTTTATTCGGTCTTGGAAAACATCTTCAAGATCAAGCAATGTTTGCTCATTTTAAGCTGGACGATGATCTTAGTACGTCTGCTGCTGGCAGCATATACGCTGCTTCTGTAGTTAGAAATAGTTTGAAGGTGCCCAGACATACAATCCGCACCGGAACCTTGGAAAACACTAGCGGAAATAGGATCGAAACATCTACCGTTTCTACCTCTGGACCTACGAGCTGGACTCCCAAGGCGATGAATTTTCGTTCTGGTGGAGGTTATTATGGAATTGATATCTATGGTATCGCATCCGATCTTCCTTCTGGATCTGTGACTATAATGGCTCGTGTGGAGAGCGAATGGATGCAAAGCAGTCAATCTATATTTTCAAATAGTGGAAATAGTGGAGCTAGAGGTGTTTTCTTGTCGGGAAGTGCTTATGGAACAAGTAATTCTCGCCTTGTGTTCGGGGTTCAAGAGAGTGTTTACGGTCCCGCTGTCGCGGCTGCTTCTCAGTATTATGCTAGACCATCTACAGGATGGAAAGATGTTGCTGGCGTATTTCGATCTGGAACATCTGTCGAAATGTGGGTTGATGGATCGATAGAACAATCTACTCCAACTTCACTTATATATCAGGCTAACACAACTGGTAATCATGGAGAAGCTTCAATTTCTTTTCAAGGTCAACACAATACATCAAGTACGGTTTGGGATGGTTCTATTGCTGACGTGGTATTATTTGAAAGAGATTTAAGCTCTGATGAAATTCCAGAATATAGTCTTGGGCCAGAACCAATTAATGTTGTTCCACCTTCTGTTTCAGGTGATACTAGAGTTGGTTATACGTTATCCATTTCTTCTGGAGTTTGGGATTCTCAGCTTAATGGAACCGTTACAAAAACATATCAATGGTATCGTGCCGATGATGCTAATGGAACAAATTTAGCACAAATATCTGGTGCGACATCTTCAACTTATACTCTTGTTATTGATGATTTAGAAAAATACATTACAGTAAGAGAAAGAGGGACCAACGATGGTGGATACGATATTGCTGAGGACACATTTTCCTCGTATACTTCGGAGGTAGCCCTCAAGGGAGGGATGCTGTTACTTAAAGCCGGATAATCTTTTTAAATATTTTAGGAAAAAAATAGTCGCGAGAATCTATAAGCTACAAATATCAAAAACGGTTGTTTTTTGTGTATATATCGGTAGTCTTTTACCTTGGGAAAAATCATGGCAGAAATTATAATTAATGTAAACCCAGCATCTTCTTATGAGGATGGTGATATTGTATGCGCTTTTAACAACCATAGCGTTCAAAGAACTCACGCAGAACAGATATGTCATTATCAGCACAGCGGGTTTACGAATGACGGACTTCGTCCAGAAGGTAAGTCTCTTGACTTTCTTAACTGTATTTATCAATATCGTTTTGAAAGGGTGAGCAATAAACAAGTAAAAAGAGTCGAAACGGATTGTTTTGGCAATATCTTGTCGGAAGAAATTTTTGGCGAAGGAGCTATGGATGCAGATGCTTATCTTCGCAGACGTTTGAGAAATCCAAAGCATAGAATTTTTGGCCTAAGAGGTGCTGAAATATGGCATGGTGGCAAGGGGGATTTTTCTCAAGATGCGGTAGAAAGAGCTTGGAACATAGTTCAAAATAACTGCGAATGCCGACTTACCTCTGGTCCCTGTCCTTCCTGTGGTCAGGATCATACTTTATGGCCGATGGGTAGACTAGATGTTCGGCATTTTCTCTGCACTCAACTGCAAGATTTTTCTGATGTGGAGCTTGTGGCCTTAGTTTCAGATTTTAGTATGACATTTAATCCCGGAGAAGCTATAACTGATCCCGATGGAGATGTTGTTACGCCGACTTGGAGTGATGAAAACTTTTGGAGACACCCCACCGGTGGGTGGTTGTATACCAAAGATTCGGATACGCAGGTTGTTTCTGTGCTTTTCAAAAAAAGAAACATGAAAGTTACCGACTGGAGAAGCACTACACTTGAAAGAATTCAGAAAACAGAGTCGGAAATTGTTGATAGGAATGTTTTAGTGGGTCGGGAAGTTGAAGCGGTTGTAGAAAAGGCACCGTGGCTTAACGGAAACCCTATTACACAGAAAGTTTTAGACCATCAACCTTTTGATGACCCGTCTCACCTTTACAACAAGCGAGATAAGCGGCAGGGTGAAAGGATACCATCTTAGGTTAATATTCCTAAGTCGGACCAGAGATGAGCAGTATACAAAATTACATTTTACAAACAACTATAACTAGATAATCTAGGAGCGCCCATGTCAGATTTAAAATTTTACAATCAATTCGTTAAGCCTTTAGAGGGTAGTGGACTGACAAACGACCAGATCGCTGCGTCCATAACGTCCCAATCTTCAAGATACCCTTCGGTGGAAATGACCATTAATCAACTTGCTACCGCATTAACAGATGCGGGAAGTTTAGATGCAGACGGAATCATAACTAGATTAATGTCTTCTTTAGAGGAAGTTGCCTCTTCTAGCTTTCTGGTTTCAAACAAGCTAAAGCAGCTTAAAGATACGTCTAACCCCGGAGTAATTGACATAGGTAATTATCTTCAAAGATCTATGCTTTTTGGATTTTCTCAAAATGCTGATCTTGATGTTCAAGAGTCTGATGTTGCTGCGATTTTGTCTCTTTGTGACGTTCCTCCTCCTGTCACTGCCCAAGAAGTCTCAGATGCTATAGAGGCAGAAGAAAATCGTAAATCTGCTATAGAAGAAGAACAGAGACAAAAAAAAGAAGAGCAGATAAAAGCAGAAGAGCGATTTGCTCTCTTCGAGCTATACAATTCTGTTTACAATGAGTATCTTTCCCCTCTGCTTATATCAAATTCTGAAGCGGATGTTCCTACTGAACAGCAGATCAAAGACGCGCTTGCGGATATGATTTCAAACTGGCCCTCAAACTAATATCGGAGACAAAATGAGCAGACCATCTGTTTTATTTAAAGATACAACTCTTAGTTGGGTAATTAGGGTTTTTGACGCTTCTGGAGCGTTACAGGATGCAGATTCAGACCCAACAGTAGCAATAAGAAAAAATGGAGCCAGTACCGCTGATTCAGTAACTGTCACAAAAAGATCTGCTACTGTAGGAATTTACGACTGTTCATATGATCCCGCAGCGGAAGTTGATGGGGACAGGTATACCGTAGAAGAGTCTATTATTATTAGTAGTGTTACTTATGAAAACTCTTGGCAGTTTGTCGTAATGAGTGACAATGTGGGAAAGATTAACAACAATTCCGGCTCTGCTGAGAGCTTGGCTCTTAGCTCTGCTCAAATAATTTCTGCATCTGTAGATACTGTTACTAATGGACACACGCCAACTTCCACGGTTTTTCAAAGCGACACAGTAACATCTGCCACCACAGATCTTTATAAATTTAGGATTGTGGTGTTTACATCTGGAGTGCTGTCTGGACAGGCGGCTAGCATAGAGGCTTATTCTCAAGTTGGCGGAATAGGGCAGTTTACTGTCCCACAAATGGCGGGAGCGCCTTCTGATAATGACACTTTTATAATTATTTAATTAGCAGTTACCTACGGAGCGCAACCATATGCCTACCCCTATCGGACCAGAGACAACTTGGTTTTGCCCTACTCTGAACCCTACGCAAACTGGTCTTCCAGACGAGTTGCTGCATGGCTACTCGTGTGTATCCAACTGTGGTACATCAGGTGCTGTATGGACGGCAGATACGGACAACGGTGGGGCGTGGTCATTCATTAATAATGCTGTAGCGGGATATGAGTTCCATGAGGTCCTCGGAAGCCCTGCTGCAACGAACAGCACGGGGATTTCCATCTGGGTGAAGTTCGAGGCAACCGATGTGCAGAGCGGCAACAGTAGTGCGGACATCTACAGGGCGACCAATGGTTCCGATTCGTTTTTAGTTAAGGCACAGTTCTTTGACACGGGCTTTTCCCAGTCATTTAAGATGGACTTCCAACTTATTGGCGGCGGCGGATCTGCTGGCTCCTTGTCAAATCTTTCGTTGTCTAACCAAGACACAGAGGCGGCGTGGGATGCTCACTTTACTGGTTGGCATCATTTTTTTCTTGAGGCCAGTTGGAAGCGACCTTACGATGCCGGTACTGCTGGCGACTTTGATCCGCTAACTAATGCTTCACCATATTGGAAGGTGTACTTAGACGGCGAGTATCTTGGTCCATCAAACAGCAACCCAATGTACAACGTCAGTAGCAGCGGTAGTTTCGGTGCTGCACTAGGTGCAGACAACTACACCTACCCAACCACTGTAGATGGCGGTGTTGGTACTACGTATACTTGGGACGACTGTAGGCTCTTTGCTAACACGATGCCCACCGATGCAGAGGTGTTAACACTTGCATCTGCTCGTGGCGTGGAGGGATCTGCATCTACACCACCTGTTGGTCTTGGTGATGAGCAACTTTGGTTGTGCCCTACACTTGACAATGCTGCCCCGTTCAATGACTTGAGTGATCAGGGAAATAACGGAACGGCTGTTGGTGGACTTTCCACGGTTGCTGACACCAGCGCCGGTGGTGCGTATTGTTATGACATCACCGGCTCAGGTGTGTATGTACAGACTACACTGACCGATACGTCGTGGAGGCCCAGCGGCTCGGACACCTTCACTGTTTCTGGGTGGTTCAAGGCATCGTCAAGAATAAGTAACAGTGGTGTGTTTGGGGATGGTAGCGTATTTCTTTACAAAATATCAAACGTCAACAGGGCGACAGTAATCTTCGATCATGGTGGGGCTGACGTTACTTTCACTAAAACAGGATATCCCAACAGCGGCTTTGTTTGGCGTCATCTCCTGTTAGTGTCTAAGGGAGGTGTTGTTAGTGCGTATGAGGATGGTGTTTTTCAGGGAACTAATTCAGCACGTGCTGGCCGACCAGTCAACGCTCAGTTATGGGACGCGAGAGTTGGGGACTCGACTGATGCTTGTAGGTTAGACGACATCCGCGTCTACGACCGCGTCCTAACCCAATCCGAGATATCTTGGCTTGCAACAGAGCGTGGTGTTTTGGGTACACCACCTGAAGGACTTGGTGACGAGTACGGCTGGTGGTGTCCATCACTTGATGCAAATGCAGATGGCCTAACCAACTTGGCTGGAGGCGCAGACGCTACACTTAAATTAGCTGGTCAGTTCGGTGTTGTGTCTGACACTGGCTCTGGTGGAACAAAGGCATGGGAAGGCACTGGACTAAGCAACTCTGGAATCAACACTGGTGTAGTTCCTCTGGCAGACAATGACTTCTCAATGTCATGCTGGTTCAAGCAGGATGCAGGGGCCTCTGGCTTTCAGGAGATCATGGCAGTTGAAGACCCCAGCACTCGCGACTACCTGCAATGCAGAGTGAGCAACGGGGCAATGGCAACAGACTTCAATGTTCTAACAATGTCAGAGCCAACTGACCTTAGAGGTGGGTGGCATCATGTTGTTGTTACACTTGATTACTCCGGCAATGCTGCTAGTCAATACATTGACGGGGTGCTAGTGAACTCTGGAACAATGAGCAACGGCTGGTCACAGAATCTAGGCGAATGGGAGATCGGGTCGCAAGGTAGGTCTGGGATAAATGTTTGGGACGGACTGCTGGATGACTCTAGGATTTACAACCGCGTACTAACCCAAACAGAGATCACCCACCTAGCCTCCCAGCGTGGCGTGACAGGAAAGCCACCCGTGGGTCTTGGTGATGAGCAACTTTGGTGGTCTCCCTCTCTCAGTCAAAGCGTCACACTAGACTCCTCTGCTTACGGGAGGACCGTAAGTAAAGCCGGAACCGCACCAACACTTGTTGCTGACACAGATGCGGGCGGTCAGTACGCTGGACAGATACCAAACAATGGGACTGTGCGTGTAAACGATCCAGTTCAGTTCATGACTACCGGCGATTGTACTGCTGCTGGCTGGATGAAGGCATCATCGTCTGCCACGCTTACGATGGTATCACAGCAGGCCGGTGGTGTTGCGTGGACAAAGAGCGGTGTGACGGTTGACCAGTATTCCGGCCAGAGTCGAGCAAAGTTTTTTGATGGTGTAAACAATGATGAACTCCGGCTCGAAGGCGGAAATGCTGTCCCAAACAACACTTGGTATCACGTTGCCACAACAAAAGAAGGATCGACTTGCAAACTTTTTGTCAATGGGGTGCTACTCGCGTCTGGAACTCAGATTGGAATACCACCAAACCCAGACTACAAAGACCTGCTGATCGGGGCAGGATGGAACGGTCCCACCCCATTTTACGGAGACGGTGGCTACATCGACGATGTGCGACTATACAGCCGTGCCCTCACCCAAGCCGAGATCACACACTTAGCCGAGGCAAGAGGCATCCAAGGTTCACCGCCACAAGGGTTGGGCGGCGAGAAGTTATGGCTATGTCCCTCGATCAACAACTCCCCGAATGACATTTCTGGATATGGAAATAATGGCGTCTACCAGAATGGTATGGGAACAATCGCATCTTCTGGTGCGGGTGGAAGTTTTGCTTATGATTTTGATGGTACAGACGACTATATCGACTGTGGTAACATACTCGGCGGCACAATCGGCGGCAATGACACTTCGGTAACTTACACTTCGTGGATGAAACTCGACAGTTACTCGAACAACAATAACGGGTGGGGCACGGCTTGGATGGGTAAGTGCGATAACGTGTTAGCTGGAGGGTATGTCCTTGGTAACATCAATGGAGTAATCGCCCTTTATCGCTATCCTTACGGCTCAAGTGGCGCACAGTATCTCGCAACAGAAAGCTCTGTCTCTCAAATACCTCTCTCGACTTGGAAGCATGTTGCAGTAACCTATTCTGGTTGCGAAACAACAGGTTGCACATCTATCTATATTGACGGTGTGGCTGTTTCCGTTACCGATACAGATAGTTCATACGGCACTGGGATGGGGGCAAACACCAACACCTTGAAGATTGGTACAACGCTCTACGGAATGCAGTACAGGCGGATGATGAACGGCCAGATGGATGATATCCGTGTCTATGACCGCGTGCTCACCCAAGCTGAGATCACACACCTAGCAGAGTCGCGAGGCATCGAAGGTCCACCACCCGTGGGTCTTGGTGATGAGAAACTTTGGTTGTGTCCTTCGATTAACGATAGTGCTAATGACATTTCTGGCAATGGAAACAATGGGGTCTATCAGGGTGGAATGGGCACTGTTACTTCAGATGGCAAACTTGCCTATGACTTTGATGGGATAGATGACTTTATACAACTCCCGATAACAGCAATGGACTATGGGTCTGGCGACTGGACAATTTCGTTTTGGTTGAGTTCCACCCAGACAACTGGCGGCCCACTGTTCAATAACTACTCTGGAACCGGACCAAATGGAAAGGCCGTGGCCTTAAACCTTAATAATAATGGGGCAACCAGTGGGACAGGAGAGATTTTGGGTACTATTGATGATGGTACAACCAAAAAGGAATTTCCCTCATACACTGCCACATACAATGACGGCACATGGCGTTACTTTACTTTGATCAGAGACAATGCGGCTGGTACAGTATCTTTGTACGAAGGTGGAAGTAGCACACCTGTATCTCAGATAACTGGTATGGCAACCTATGGCGATCTGAGCGGAAGCTTTGCTACTCGAATTGGGAGTTGGACCTCATTTTTTGCTAGCAGACCAACACTGGATGGCAAGATAGATGACGTGCGATTTTACAACCGCGCCATAACCCAGTCAGAAATCACACACCTAGCCTCCCAGCGTGGCGTGACAGGAAAGCCACCCGTGGGTCTTGGTGACGAACAGTTATGGTTATGTCCTTCGCTTAATGACAGTGCTAATGACCTTAGTGGCAATAATAGAAATGGTGTCTATCAAAATGGCATGGGTACGATTGCTGACACAGCGGAGGGCGGTAGCCTTGCGTATGACCTTGTGGCGAATGGGGACCGCATAGAAATATCTGGGATAGGAAGCAACTGGAGGTCCAGCGGAGCGTGGACTATATCTATGTGGATAAAGGGCATAGGATTGCAGGCCAACCAACACTTGGTCGCTAATGGGAACGTCAATCTATACAGAAATTCCACTAGTGGAGAAAAAGCCCAGTCACAGCAACTGAACCCATATTCAGGCACTGGCTACACAGCAACTGGCGTGGCAACTGGTGTATGGTATCACTTGACATGCACCTCTGACGGAACAAACATGAAGATGTTTGCGAACGGGGTTGAGTTCAAGTCCATTGCCGCTGGCCTTGCTACGTCCAACACTGGAATAATGTCTTTCGGGTCAACGCCTGCACAAAGTCCTACGGATGGTTCACCAATAGTAAGGCTGGATGACATCCGTGCCTACAACCGAGCCTTAGCCCAGTCCGAAATCACACACCTAGCGGAAGCACGCGGAATAGAAGGTCCACCACCTGTGGGACTTGGTGATGAGAAGTTGTGGCTGTGCCCTTCGCTTAATGACAGTGCTAATGATATTTCTGGCAACGGAAATAATGGGGTCTATCAAAATGGTATGGGGACAATTTCTGATGTCTCGAACGGAGGTAGTCTTGCTTATGATTTTGATGGGTCAGGTGATTACATAGACTGTGGTCCAGCGAGTTCCCCAGCATCATTGTCAATATCTCTGTGGGTGAACGTGCTGTCGTTCTCCAATACAAACAGAGGTATTGCAGGCACGATGAACAGTGGGGGTCTTTCCAATGAGTACGGGATAGTCGCAGTGGTCGGTTCAGTAAACACCCCAGTTGGTTTCGTCTACGGAGACACGGCTAGTTCACCTTCTGCTTTGTCACAAAACACATGGCATCACTTGACAATCGTCAGAGACAGTACGTCTTCAAAGTTGAGAATATACAAGGATGGAGTCCTTGAGACGGAGATCACATCAAATTCATCGGCCCCAGTCTCAGCCACCAAGGATTTTATCATAGGTGGTTATGGCGGTGTAAACTACTTCGGTGGGCTGATGGATGATATCCGCAAGTATGACCGTGCCCTCACACAAGCAGAAATCACACACCTAGCAGAAGCACGGGGCATAGAAGGTCCACCACCTGTGGGTCTTGGTGACGAACAGTTATGGTTATGTCCTTCG
>WLWH01000034.1_pt1 | contig 113168 bp, 120 predicted proteins | sample 6712741 | NCBI WGS metagenome assembly WLWH01 (sample SAMN12718694, study PRJNA515312) | sponge metagenome | isolation source: marine sponge | host: Mycale hentscheli | place: New Zealand: South Island, Marlborough, Capsize Point | collected 2003-05-01 | reverse complement strand
CTACTACTTTTGTAGCAGGGTCAAGAAGAGTTAGATTCAGTCCACTCTTTGTATTTTTGTCTGCATCAGATAGAGATGATTACTATAATGGAGTTGAAGGCGCACCTAGCCCAACTACAACATCAGCTATTAATGATATGCTAGATGCGTATGAAAAAGAAATGACTGTTGAAGAACAAGCTGCTCTTTCAGATGCAGGTGCATTTGCTCTTGTAGAAGGATGGTTAAAAGAACTTATAGTAGCTAATTCAAATGAGTATTTAACAGATGGGGATATAGTTATTATTCCTAGTGTAGCATTAGACTGAGATGGTTATTCTTGAGGTTGTTAGTGGGATGGATGATGTGCATTTTAACGGCAAAGATGTAATTTACATTATTACATTAGTTGTTAGTGTGCTAGGAGGGTGGTTTACTATGAAAGGCTCAATAGAAAAGCTAAAGCATAGATTAGAAAATGTAGATAAGCACGTATCAGAATGTCAATCAGATGCTAAAGAAGAGAACCTAGCAGCCAAGCATAGCAGAACAGGTATGCGTAAACAATTCCAAGAAGAAATGAAATCACTAGCAGAATTATCCAACAAAAGAATTGACATTGTGAAGCAAGACCTAAAAGATTTTCAGAAGGACAACGCCAATGAAATAAAGACACTAAATGACCAAATTACAGCCATCAAGACAGACACTTCTGAAATCAAAGGAATGGTTCAAATGTTGGTAGCTAAAGGGGGTAAATAATTTTGAGCGGTAAACCAATTATACAACTTATAGCCGCATGTCTTGTAACATTAATTCTTATCCCGTTAGGATTGATTTATAGTTTGATTAAACCAATTGTTGATTCTAGATCTAAACCAGCTGTTTTTATTATAAAAAGTTTTTGTTACTACTGGGTTAGTATTATCATGCAGTTTTGGAGATCTTTTAAATACATTGCTCATCATACAGCTTTATTCTTAGATTATACCTGGAATGTTTTTGCAGGAGAGTTATTAGAAGATCTTGTTACATGGAAAGAAAATACTTGGTTTGGCAACGGTAGAACTACTGTTTCTGCTTCAATTGGTCAATTAGAAAATAAAGAATATTTAAATAAAGCAGGTAAAATTTTTTCAAAATTTCTTAACTTTATTTTTAATGAAAAAGATCATTCGCTTAAAGCGTATAACAAACAAATAAACCAACATGAGAACAATAATAAATAAATCCACAGAAATCACTATGGCTGATGAGTCAGGTGAAACAACTTTTATGACTTATGCAGATCTTATAAAGATATGTCTTAACAATCCTCCTAAAAATGGGTGGACAACAGATGAGATGCGTAAAAGAATCAAAATAGAAGACAAGCTAGAAGATTTAAAAGCAGAGGATGATATAAGTCTTGAAGATGCTGAATTTGATAAAGTGGTAGAATGCTCTAAAGTACCTTGGCAATTTAAGCATAAAGATATTATAGCTCTTGAAGATTCTTTACTATCTGCTAAGTAGTTCACTTATTAGAATAAATAATGTTTAAACTTTTTTAATTATATTTGTTTAAACATTAAAAATTTTAATATGGAATCACAAGTAGCTTCAGAAGCTCCTGAAAAAGAAATTTCTCCAGAAGAATATAAGAAGATTAGATTAGATGCTATTAAGCATTTAAAAGATGAAGTATCTTATCTTAAAGTAGAAGCAGAGTATCAAAAACTTCAAGCTGAGATAGAATCTCATAAGGCTCAAAGACTTATGGCTATTCAGAAACAAGCTGAAATTATGTACAAGCCTGAGCAAGAAGATGTAAATCCAGAAGATAACATGCCTCCAGAAATGAAAAAAGAAAGAAAACTTAAAACTCATTGAAATGATTGTTAAAAAAGGATCAAATCAAAGAGCTTTAGTTAAAGAGATTCAAGAAGTAGTAGGTGCTAAACCTGATGGTATTTTTGGAGATCGTACTGAAGCTTTAGTTATGAAATATCAAAGAGAGAACTATCTTGTAGCTGATGGTATAGTAGGACCTAATACTTTTGAGTGCATGGGTATACTTGATACTGATACTTCTAAACAATATACTAAAGAAGAAGATATCATTTATCATAAGCATTACTTACCTAATGGAGAATACGTAGATACACCTACTAAAAAAGAGTATATATTCATTCACCATACAGCAGGCTGGAACAATCCTTATAAAGTTATTGATTCTTGGGGTAGAGATACAAGAGGGCGTATTGCTACTGAATTTGTTATAGGAGGTCAAAAGATAGACAATGGTGACGCTACTTATGATGGAGATATTGTACAAGCTTTTCCAGAAGGTTATTATGCTTACCATTTAGGATCTACAGGTTCTTCTTATATGCATAGTCATTCTGTAGGAATAGAGCTCTGCAACTTTGGTTATCTTAAAGATGGTAAAACATATGTAGGAACTAGAGCTAAAGAAGATCAGATTGCTTTATTAGATGAAGCTTTTAAAGGATATCTAACATGGCATAAGTATAGTGATAAACAAATTAAGAGTACTCAATTATTAATAGAACATATAGCAGCAAGAGATCAGATAGATATGAGAAAAGGGTTACCAGAGTTAATAAGAAAACACGGACCTGTAAAAGCATTTGGTTTTAATGAAGATGCTTATAATGGAAAGATTAAAGGTCTTCTTACACATACTAATGTAAGAAAAGATAAATCAGATTGTTTTCCTCAACCTGAGCTTGTTGATATGCTGTTAAGTTTATAAACCAACAATTATGGCTGAAGTTAATTTAGTTGAAAAAAAAACAAGAATGAATCATGCTGATATTATTAAGTTTCAGCTTATGACTTATTGTTTTATTTATAGTAAGAGATTGAGTGAGGCAGAACTTAACTGCCTTTCTCTTCTTGGATCTTATGGAGAATATGAATTAGGTGACTTCTGTTTATTACCAGAAGTATCTAATGAAGATGTTAGAAATAAAATGGGTAAAGCTTATGATAAAAATATACATGGTAAAGGTATTTTTTCAAGTGCTCAAACTGTTAGGAATTTTTTATCTAAAGCAGAAAAGCTAGGTCTTATAAATAAAAAAGGTAAGAACACAAAAACTATATTGCTTAACCCAAACTTAAAAGTTCAAACTAAAGGCAATATACTTTTACAATATAAGATAGCTTATGTTACCAAAAAAGAGTAAGCATTTTATACAACCTACAGCTGAAGATCTGAATTTAGATATTCATTTAGTAGATGATGCAGTTTCTTTTTTTTATTCTGAGTTACGTAAAGACTTAGTTAATCTTAAATCTAATGTAATTCATGTAGAAGGTCTTTGCACCTTTAAAGCAAAATCAAATGAGCTACCCAAGCTTGTTGTTAAGTATAGAAAACATTTGGAAGTACTTAAGCCAGAAACATTTAATCAAATGTCTGCTAAAAAAGATTTAGAAACAAAACTTGAAAAAGTATTAAATCTTAGTAAAATAATTAAAGATGAAATGGTTAGAAAAAAAGAATTTTTAGAAAAAAAATATGGGACGTATAAAAGACCTTTGGAAAAATAAAAAGCTTATAATAGAGGGTATGAAAAACTCAATTATTAAAAAAGAAGTGGTTGAAGAAGTAGCTTCTGAAAGAATGAAAGTTTGTAAAGAATGTCCTCATATGGATACTAAAGGAGATTCTTGCTTTGTTCCTAAAACTCAACCTTGTTGTTCTTTATGTGGTTGCACATTAAATTTTAAACTAAGAGCCCTATCTGCAGAATGTGATGATAAAAGGTGGCCTTCCTTAATGACTGAAGATGAAGAAGATGAACTAAATTTCTTAACAGATGATAATTAAATACTGCGGAGTAACCTTGAAAATAAGAAAGCTTAAGTCTGGTGTGATTGACATAACTGTTGATGCACCTGATAATGAGATAATACAAATTGACACCAACTCTAAAAATCAAATCAAAAACCCAAATCAAAATGGCTATAAAATTTACATCAGCGAATCATAAATATGAAAGTATAAACGATCCTTTACAAGAATGGCTAAGTGTAACAAAAGTCATAGGTTTATTTAAGTCAGAATTTAATAAAGAAGCCGTAGCAAATAAAGTTGCTAAAAATAAAAAATCCAAATGGTTTGGTTTAACACCAGAAGAAATTATATCTATCTGGGATAAAGAAAATAAAAGAGCTATTGATTTAGGGTCTTGGTATCATGATGAAAGAGAATCTGAGTTAATCATGTGCGATACTATACAGAGATCTGGAATAGATCTTCCAATTGTTAAACCTATAGAGCAAGATGGTATAAAACTATCTCCTGATCAAAGCTTAATACCTGGAGTATATCCTGAGCATTTAGTTTATTTAAAATCTGCTTCTATCTGTGGTCAAGCTGATAGAGTAGAAGTTGTAGGTAATCATGTGAATATATATGATTATAAAACTAACAAAGAAATCAAACAAGAAGGTTTTACAAACTGGCAAGGTATAACTGATAAGTTAAAGAGCCCACTTAATCATTTAGATAATTGTAATTTTAATCATTATGCTCTGCAGCTTTCTATGTATATGTATATGATATTAAAACATAATCATTCATTAAAACCGGGTATTATAGAGATACACCACATACTTTTTGAAAAAGAAGGTGAAGATAAATATGGTTATCCTATAATAAAACATTCTTCAGATGGTAACCCAATTGTAAAAGAAGTAGTACCTTATAGTATGCCGTATTTAAAAAAAGAGGTAATAAGTATTATAAACTATTTAAAAGCCAAGTTAAAAGAATGATAAAATTATTTGAAATAGAAAACGGAACAATCATTCCAACAGAGCATTGCCATTCTATAAAATGGCTTAAGGTTATTATGGATAATCATCCTGATAACTTTCTTAAGATCTATTCTTATCTTTTTTATATGTCCTGCTCAAGTCAAGAGAATCCTTACTTTAATTTGAGATGGGACATGAGAGAAGAAACTATAATTAATGATTTAGACATAGATTTTTCTCTTGAAGAAACTGATATACTTATAGCCCTTGATAAAGCAAAAGTTCTTTATGAAACACCAACTGTGAGAGCTTATGAAGGAATAAAAAAAGCTCTTGATAATATTGCTAACTATATGGCTAACACATCTATAACAGATGGTAGAGATGGTAACATTGGACAAATACGTGCTGTGGCAAAAGATTTTGATAGCATAAGACAATCATATAAAGGAATCGTAAAAGATCTTGAACAAGAACAACAAATTAATGTTAGAGGAAGTCAAGAACTAGGTTATGATCAAATGTAAATATGTATAACATACCTACAAATGATAATGGTAAATGGACTTATACTAAGTTTGATACTCATGAAAAGTATAGAGATTTTGTAAAATCTACTTTTAAAAAACCTGGTGAGTATGAGTTAGATGAAACATCAGAGTTATTTAATCAGCAAGCTAGAGAGTTTAGAGCTAAAGGAGATATGTATTGCATAGCTCAGTTCCGTAGCAAAGATTATACTAAGTATTGGGATTCAGAAAAAGAGAAATGTAGAAAAGGAGTTATATTCCATAGTAAAAACAAAACCTGGTTTCTACCAAGAGACTATTATATGTGGTTAAACTTCTTGCCAATCTATGATAAGATTAAAAAGAAGTTTGACTTTCCACTTATCTACGATGTTCAATTACATATGGCTTTATATGAAGATTTAGCCAGCTTACATTATCAACATGCTTCTATAACTAAAAAACGTCAGATAGCATCATCCTATTTTCATGCAGCTAAACTTTTAAATCAAATTTGGTTTGAAGAAGGAGCTATTTGTAAAATGGGTGCTTCTATAAAAGATAAAATAAATCTAGAGGGTACTTGGAAGTTTTTAGAAGAATATAGAGCTTTCTTAAATGCTAACACTGCTTGGTATAGACCAATGAACCCAGGTAAAGTAATGACTTGGCAACAAAAAATTGAAGTTACTCAAAACGGTAGAAAGAAAGAGGTAGGTTTAAAAGGAATGATACAAGCTATGTCATTTGAAAAATCTGATACTAAAGGTGTTGGTGGAGCTTGTACATTATTCTTTTATGAAGAAGCTGGTATAGCTCCAAGAATGGATAAAACATTTGAATATATACGTCCAGCAATGCAAGCAGGAGATGTTACTACAGGAATGTTTATAGCAGCTGGATCAGTTGGTGAGTTAAAAGATTGTGAACCGCTTAAGCAAATGACTCTTTATCCTCATGAAAATGATATATATGCTATTGATACTGATCTTATAGATGAGCATGGCACTAAAGGTAAATCTGGATTATTTATTCCTGAACAATGGAGTATGCCTCCTTATATTGATGAGTATGGTAATTCAAAAGTTGAGGAAGCTTTAGAAGCTTTAGATTTTAAATTTGCTCAATGGAAAAAAGAATTACGCCCAGAACTTTATCAATTACGTATATCACAACATCCTAGAAATCTTAAAGAAGCTTTTGATTTTAGAGAAGAGTCTGTATTTCCCTTACATCTTGTTGCTGAGCAAAAAAGATCTATTGAAGAAAAAGATCATCCTTATGAACTAGTAGAATTATCTGAAAGAAAGGATAATAGCTTACTTATTAAAAAAACTACAAAACTTCCTATAACATCATTCCCTGTAAGAATGAATGATGAAGATAAAACAGGCAGCGTTGTTGTTTGGGAAAGACCTGATAAAGATCCTGAATGGGGTGTTTATTATGCATCTATTGATCCAGTATCTGAAGGTAAGACAACTACATCTGAATCTTTATGTTCTATTTATGTTTATAAATCTCCGATAGAAGTAACTAGGGTAGGAGAAAATGGTCCAGAAACATTTATTGAAGGAGATAAAGTTGTAGCTGCTTGGTGTGGAAGATTTGATGATATTAATGAAACACATAATAGATTACGTCTTATAATAGAATGGTATAATGCTTGGACACTTATTGAAAATAACATAACATTATTTATAATGTATATGATTGCTATGAAAAAGCAAAAATATCTTGTACCTAAGAATCAAGTTGTTTTTCTTAAAGATCTACAAGCTAACAAAACTGTATATCAAGAATATGGTTGGAAAAACGTAGGTGTCTTGTTTAAGAATCATTTAATTAACTATTTAGTTGAGTGGTGTAAAGAAGTTGTTGATGAAGATCTTGATGATAATGGTACTATATTAAAGAAGCATCATGGTATAAGAAGGATACCAGATATGATGGCTATGAAAGAGATGGAGGCATACAGACCTGGAGTAAACGTGGATAGATTAGTATCACTCGCTGCATTAATTGCTTTTGTAAAAGTACAGCAAGCTAACCGTGGTTATATAAAAAGGATAGAGAATGAAGGGCCTGATGACTTGGAAAAGTCAAAGAATTTATATAAATTAAATAGTAGTGCTTTCCGTAATTTGGGTAAGAAAAACATTAAAAGTTTGAACCAAAATATAAAACGGTCTGCCTTTAAACGTTTACGTTAATGAAAATATTAAATGCATTAGATCTAAAAAAGGGTAAGAAAGCTGAGCAAACTAAGATGTATAATGTTTCTCAACCTCTACAGTTTGTACCTAGAAAAGAAAAAGATCAAGACTGGGCTGCTTGGAATCTAGATTGGTTAGAATGGGAGGGTCTTAAGCAAATTAGAAAGAATGCTAGAAGGCTTATGAAAAACTATAAGCTGGCTAAAGGTATAATTGATAGGACAGACTACATAGTTGAAGATAATAATGAAATGAGAGACCTTGTTCAAACTTTAGCTAGTGATGAACCAAATGCTCTAGAATTAAAATTCTATCCAATAATTCCAAATGTTGTAAATGTTCTTGTTTCAGAATTTGCTAAACGTAACAGTAAAGTAAATTTTAGAGCTGTTGATGAGTATACCTATAATGAGATACTTAATAAAAAAAGTGAAGAGATAGAAAATGTTTTAGTTAAGCAAGCTGAGGCAAAGCTTTTAAATAGCTTATTAGAACAAGGAGCTGATCCTAATGATCCTGAAGTTCAAAAAATGATGCAGGAACAATTATCAATAGATAATTTAAAAACTCTTCCTGAAATAGAAGACTTCTTTAATAAGGACTATGAAGTTTTATCTGAAAAGTGGGCTTCAAAACAGCATGACATTGATGAGCAAAGATTTAGAATGGATGAACTTGAAGAGAGAGGATTCCGTGACATGCTTATTACTGATAGAGAGTTTTGGCATTTTAGAATGATGGAGGATGACTATGATATAGAATTGTGGAATCCTGTACTAACTTTTTATCATAAGTCTCCTAATAAAAGATATATATCACAAAGTAACTTTGCTGGCAAAATTGAAAAAATGACTGCTGCGGATGTTATTGATATGTATGGTTGGTTAATGACTGAAGAACAAATGACATCTTTACAGTATCATTATCCAATAAGATCTGCAGGTTACCCTCTTACAGGATATCAAAATGAGACAAAGTATGATGCAACAAAATCTCATGAGTGGAATACTGATATGCCATCTCTAGCTTATAGACAGCTTACTTCAATGCGTGATAATAGCTATAATACAAATGATATTGTTGATTGGGTGTTAGGTGAATCAGAAGACTACTATGATTTAGGATCAACAACAATGCTCAGAGTAACTCAAGCATATTGGAAATCTCAAAGAAAAGTTGGCCATCTAACTAAGATAGCTGAATCAGGAGAAGTTACAACACAGATAGTTGATGAAGATTATAGAGTTACAGATAAACCTATTTATAATAATCAACTTATAAAAAATAAAAACCCAAGCACTTTATTATTTGGTGAACATATTGAATGGATATGGTTTGGAGAAGTATGGGGTGGTATTAAAATAGGACCTAATCATCCTAGTTTTTATGGAGTAAAAAACTCTAATGGTATTAACCCTATTTATATAGGTATTAATCAGAATCAATTAAAGCCTTTAAAGTTTCAATTTAAAGGAGATAACACTGTATATGGTTGTAAGTTACCAATTGAAGGTAGAGTTTTTTCTGATAGAAATTCTAGATCTACATCTCTAGTAGATCTTATGAAACCTTTCCAAATAGGATACAATGTAGTAAACAATCAGATTGCTGATATACTTATTGATGAATTAGGTACAGTAGTAATGCTTGATCAAAATACATTACCCAAACATTCATTAGGAGAAGATTGGGGTAAAGGTAATTTAGCTAAAGCCTATGTTGCAATGAAAGATTTTAGCATGTTGCCTTTAGATACATCTATTACTAATACAGAGAATGCATTAAACTTTCAACACTTTCAGCAGTTAGATTTATCTCAGACTAATAGACTTATGTCTAGAATACAACTTGCCGGTTATTTTAAATCAGAAGCATTTCAAGTTGTTGGAGTTTCTCCTCAAAGAATGGGTCAACAAATTGGCCAGTATGAAACAGCTACGGGTGTAGAACAATCTGTATCAGGTTCATATGCTCAGACAGAAATGTATTTTGTAAACCATTCTGATCATCTTATGCCAAGAGTTCATGAGATGAGGACTAATCTTGCTCAATACTATTTTTCTACAAAACCGTCTATAAGAATGCAGCATACTACATCTAATGATGAAAGAGCTAATTTTGAAATAAACGGTACTGATCTTTTATTAAGAGATTTAAATGTTTATTGTTCTGCTAAAGCAAATCATAGACATATACTAGATCAGATGAAACAGTTAGCTATGTCTAATAATACAGCTGGTGCTTCTATATATGATTTAGGAAAAATAATTGAAGCTGATTCTCTTGGTGGATTAAACTCAGTACTTAAAGGTATGGAATCTAAACAGCAAGCTCAAGCACAAGAGCAAAGAGCTCATGAACAACAGATGGCTCAACAAGCTGCTGAAGCTGCTGAGAAAGAAAAAGCTATGGAGCTTAATCATGAAACTCAAGAAAATGAGAAGAAGCATAGAAAAGACATCATGGTTGCTGAAATCAAATCTGCTGGCTATGGAGCTATGCAGGATATAAACGAAAATAAGCAAAGTGATTATATGGATGCTTTAGATAAAATTCAAAGTACAGAGCAGTATGATCAAACTATGAACTTGCAAAGAGAGAAGGAGAATAATAGACAAAGTGATGAAGTCCAAAAGACTAACATCAAAAGAGAAGAGATGAGTTTAAAAAGAGAGCTTAAAGAAAAAGATCTTCAGATAGCTAGAGAAAATAAAAACAAATATGATTCTCCCAAAAAAGAAAAGAAAGATAAATAGTTTTTAGCTATAGCTATATAATGCAAAAATTATTATTGTATAAGCTGAACATCTAAAACAATATATATTTAATCTTATTAATTTTGAGTATATTATAATATAAAACCAACGAAACATGAGTGAAGAAAACAACGATAGTACAACGGTACAAAAAGTTGATATTAATATTGATGAGTTATTAGGAACTGCTGCAGATACAATAATGGTTCCTGAAGAAGACACTGAGTCTGGTAATAAAAATGTTTTATCAAACATGACCCCAGACACATCGTTCCTTGACAAGCCTACAACAGCAGGCACAGTAGAAGCTAAACCCACTGAATCATCAGCTACCAATGATGATGCTGAAGCTCAGTCTTTTGATCAGATTGTAGATGAGTCTACTTCTTCTGACAAACCTAAAGCTAAGGCTTCAGGTAAGATGGTTCAAGCAGCTAAGAATCTAATTGATAAAAATGTATTATTACCTTTTGATGAAGATAAACCTATAGATGAATACTCATCTGAAGATTTAGAAGAGCTTATAGAAGCAAACTTTAAACAAGTTCAGAATAATTTATCTGAACAACTTCCTCAACATTTTTTTCAGAACCTTCCTCCAGAAATGCAACATGCATATGATTATATACAAAATGGAGGTAGTGATCTAAAGGGATTGTTTAATGCATTATCTCAAACTCATGAGATGTATGAATTAGATGTCACTAAAGAAAAAGATCAGATTCATGCAATAAGATCTTATCTACAAGCTACTAACTATGGAAACCCTGAAGAAATCCAGGATGAAATAGATAGCTTAATGGATAGAGGGGATTTAGAAAAGAAAGCTAAACAGTTTAAACCCAAGTTAGATGCAATGCAACAGAACATTGTAAATCAAAAACTTGCAGCTCAAGAAGAAGCAGCTAAACAAAGACAACAACAATCTCAAACATACATGGAGAATGTTTACTCTACTTTAGAAAAAGGTGAGCTTAATGGTTTAACACTTGATAATAAAGTTCAGAATATGCTTTATAGTGGATTAGTTCAACCAAACTATCCTTCTATAAATGGTAAGCAAACAAATTTGCTAGGTCATTTACTAGAAAAATACCAATGGGTTGAGCCGAGACATGATTTAATTGCTGAAGCTCTTTATCTATTAGCAGACCCAGAAGGATACAGATCACAAATATCTAATCAAGGTCAAAGAGCAGCTACTGCAGAAACTGTTAGAAAATTAAAAACTGAGCAAAGCTCTAGAGATGCTTCATATACTGATGAACCAAGTAGTGAGGCACCAAGTAGAAGAGCTGCTTCAGGCTTATCAAGACCGAAGAAAGATTTTTTTAAAAGAAGTTAATAAATAAATAAATAATAATTAAAATTTAATCACAAAATGGCAACTCCAGTATTTAACAATGGTTTGTTTCTACGTGACACTAACTACCAAGCTAGTTCTCACATTGACTCATATCATTTACAGAACATGCTTAGAGATGCAGAACCTACTGATATGGGTCCCGTAGACATTTGGGCTATGGCGCAGAAAGTAGAGATGCCTCTTTATCAAATGTCATCCTTTGGTGGCAAAAATGTTATTGAAGTAGATAACATCCGTGGTGAATGGAAATGGCAAACTCCAGTCTCACAAGATCTTCCTTATATTATTGAAGATATTGAACCAGCTAATGAAGCTAAAGGTGTTGATGGTACAACATTTAAGATCAAGCTGAACAAGAGAGAGTTTGGACATGGAGACATCATTACTTATGACAAGTATAATGGTGTTGAACTATTCGTTGTTCCTGAAGAAGATATTCTTCCTTTAGGTGATGGATTCATCTACACTGTTCAATTAGTCAATAATGACAACTACAAGTTTCTTGAAAACAAATTCTTAGCTAACGGAACTAAATTCTTTAGAAAAGGTTCTGCTAGAGGAGAGTATGGTGAAAGATTTTCTGACATCAGTACTAAAGCTGGTTTCCGTGAATTCTACAATTATGTAGGAGGAGCTGAAGCTCACGTACATTATTCTGTTTCATCTAGAGCTGATATGGCTATTAAAGGTGGAATGAATGCTGACGGTACTATTCCAGTAACAGAGATTTGGAGAAACTTTGACAAAAATATGGATCCTTCTGTTTCTTCTATTACAGAGATGGTTGGAGTAATGGGTGAGGATTATGTAAAGAAAGCTGTTGCTAACGGTAACCTTTCTAGAACATTCCTTACTTCTCTTGAAGCAGCTCACTTAACCAAGATTGCTACAGATATTGAAACATATCTTATGTGGGGTCATGGTGGTAGAGTAAGACAAGATGGTCCAGATGACATCAGATTATCTGTTGGTCTTTGGAAGCAGCTTGATAGCTCATTTAAAAGAGTGTACAACAAGTCTAGTTTTAATCTTGAATTGTTCCGTGCTGAACTATATAACTTCTACAACGGTAGAGTTGAGTTTACAGGTCCAGACCCACAACGACAATTAGTTGTTCAAACAGGTATGGGTGGAATGAGAATGATTAATGAAGCTATTAAACGTGAAGCAACCTCTTCAGGTCTTTACATTGATGCTTCTGACAAATCTGGTATTGGAGCAATTACTAAGAAAGGTATGAACCTTGGCTTTGGATTTGCTTATACTAGCTATGTTATTCCATTCTTGGCAAATGTTCAGTTTGTAATTAACCCAGCGTTTGACAATGTACATACTAATGATATAGAAAACCCAACAATTGATGGTCACGCATTAAGCTCATATAGCTTTATCATTTTTGATATCACTGATAACACAAATGATAATATCTACATGTTGAAGCTTTCTTGGGACAACCAATTAAAGTGGTGGTATCAAAATGGTACTATGGACTACATGGGAAGAACTTCAGGTTTCCAATCTTCTGGTCAGTTTAACGGATATAGAGTATTTATGACTCAATGTATGCCGGCAATTTGGGTAAAAGATCCAACCAAGGTTCTAAAGATTGTAATGAGAAACCCTATTACAGGAGGCTCATTCTAATTTTCATAATTTAATTTTTAGTTAATAGGAAAAGGGAGGAGTTGAAAGCCCTCCCTTTTTTTAATCAAATAGTTTAAAACTCAAAAAAATGGCACTTAAAAAATTTACAGCAGTAAGCCCAGATCCTTTATTGGAGAATGCTTCAAGAGCTGGAGCTTATGGGGAAGCCCAAAAAGCTAGATTAGTTCATGTTAATAACGTTATATCTTTTTTGCAATCTGCAGGTACTGAAAATCATGCTGATAATGCAGCCGCTTTAGCAGCAGGATTAGAAGTAGGAGATTTTTATCATACTGCAGGAGAATTAAAAGTAGTAATCTAATATTAATTAAAACCAACAAACCATGGCAAAACCAACAACAAAAAGTAAAACAGCTAAAAAGAAAAACTTTTTAGATACAATATCTGGATTATCAATCAAACCTTATACTGAAGAAGGTTACCAAAATATGGGACTAGAAGAGTATGGGATGGTAGTGTTTCCAGGTACAACTCAGCAAGAACAACTTGCAGCAATTGAAAGAAATGGTCAAGTAAGATATCTTACAGGACTTGATGAATTTGCTCCTGAAGTTCAAAACATTAGAGATGTTGAAAAGAGAAATGCTGTAATTAGAAGAATAAGAGAAGTAGTTTCTGAGCTTGAAAAGCAATTTAAATCAAATGTTATAGATCCTGAAGATCCAGAATTTTGGAATAAGGTTCAGCAAATGAAGCCTGATAATGAAGAGTTCTTTTCTGAAATATCTATAAAATGCGGTAATGAGCCTACTTACTTAAAACCTAAGCAGGATCCTTTTGATTTAATTAAGCTTATGGCTATTGAAGCAGGAGGTTTTCCTTTAGTTGCAAAAAGCTTTGAAGATGCTAAGGCTATGCCTAAAGCACCTAAGTGGTTTCTTGACAAAGAGGAAGATACAGTATCTACTAGAACTGAGTATAAGAAACTTAGAAACAAAGCTATTGGTGTATTAGATGATTTATATTCTAAGAACCCAATTAAGCTTCTTTACGTAACTAAGATTCTAGAAGCTGATAGTGCTAGATATAAAAAGTCAACTCCTATTGATGTGCTTTATGAAGCACTAGATGAATTTATAGCAGGAGGCGGTAATGAATCTAGTAAAGCAAATGCTGCTAAATCAATGATTAACACAGGTAATCTTGATATGGAGACATTAAAACTTAGAGCTATTGTAAAAGATGCAAGCTTCTATAAGTTTATTAGTCTCAAGCCAGACGGTATGCTGTATCATACTAAAAAGAATAACATGCTTGGTAGAAACATCAGTGATGTTGTAGAATTTTTAAGAAATCCTATGAATGAAGATGTTTTAGCTGACTTGTTAAATGAAGTAGAAGAATATTGGACATAAATTAAAATTTAAAATCATGGGTTATAAAAGTAAAAATCATATGTGTAAAGTAGTTACTTCACCTTCTGCAGCTAATAGAAGAATGAATGCTAATGTAAAAACTAGCTTATCACCTTCACGAGCTAACAGAAGCATGAATAAAGCTGCTAAAGTTTCTCCGTCTAAATAGTATGAGCTTTAAATCAGTTCAATCTAAGATTGCTAAAAAGCAAGGCATTTCTAAAAAAGCAGCAGGTGCTATATTAGCATCTTCTAGTAGAAATGCCTCTGCTAAAGCAAAAAAGAAAAATCCCAAGCTTAAGAAAGTTAAGGGTAAATCTAAGAGAAAAGCTAGAAAGAAATGAAGAACGCAACTATTCAACTTAAAGTACAACAAAGACTTAACAAGCTTGCTAGTAATGACTATGATAACATAGAATGCTGGCAAATTGTTGAAGCTTTTAATAAAGGTCAGGTTTCTTGGTCTAGAAGGCAACTTCACGGTTTAAATGTTAAACAGACTGGGGATGAGCAATCTAAACGTAGAAAGGATGACCTGCAAATAATTTTAAGTGAAAAGAAAATCTCTATGGTTGATAGAGGTGACTATTATGAGAGTGTAGGTTTACCTAATTCTTATTTTGAATGGAAACGTATTTCTGCTAATGCTACTAGTGAGTGTTGTAAAGACCCAAGAAGAATGGTTATATATCTTGCCGAAGAAGCTAATGTTGATGAACTTCTAAGAGATGTAAATAAACAACCAAATTTTGAATGGGGAGAAACCTTTTGTACTCTTAAAGATGGTAATGTGAGAATCTATACTAATGGTTTATTTGATGTACCTGAAGTTAGATTATCTTATTATAGACAACCAAGGAGAATTGAAATTGCTGGTTGTGTAGATCCTTATACTCAAACTACAACTGTTGCAGATGTAGAATGTGAGTTTAAAGATGATATAATAGAATTACTAGTTGATGAAGCTGCTAAGATATTAGCAGGAGATATTGAATCTTTTAATCAAGTTCAAACTGCATCAGGTCAAGTAGAAGGAAATAACTAAAGATGTTGTTGCAGATGAAAAAAGAATTAACTATATTATTAATAGGTAGCATAGGCTACTAATGTTTGTTTAATTAAAATTTATAAAAAATGGCGTATTTTAATCATGCTTTTCAAAAATGCTTCCTTGGTACAGGCTTGACCAGGGATGATGGCACAGATCCTGCTGGGATTGACGTAGGAGTTGAAAGTCCTACTAATCCTTACTCAACGCAAGGATTTATTACTACAAGCTTATCACCTACTTCAGCATTAGCTACAGCAGGTCCAGGTTATTTTGGTATGTATAGTAAAGATACATACTTAGCACTTGCTGATGCAGATTTGGCTGCTGCAGGTTGCTGCCCATTAGTTCTTGCTTCAGCTTCATTAAAGTCTAATGATAAGCAAGGACCTTTTCACGGTGGTTACCAAGAGTCTAACAAATCTAAGTATATCAACCCTAAGTTGATTAGAGAGTTTTACCGTGTAGATGAGTGTACTGCTCAACAACACATTGTACATGTTGGTTCTACTAACTTTACTGTTGGTGGTGCTGTATTGACAATTGATGTTACAGTTCTTCCAGAAGGAACACTTTATAATAATGGTACATGGACTGATCAAGCTGTTAGTACTAGTGGTTCTGGAAGTGGTATGACTGTAGATGTTACAATTGTTGGTGGAGAAATCACTGCTATTGCTATCAATAACCCAGGCTCTGGTTATGAAATTGGAGATACTATTACTTTAGCTGGTGCAGATTCTGGAGCAGGTGATGATGATGGTAGATTTAATGTATTAACTGTAGATGCTGCTGATTCTAATTGCTGTAAAGCTTTCCTTTGTGGTGAGACTTACTATATGGAATTTGAAGTAAAAGGATCTCCAGCTTTACGTTTTGCTAATCACAACCTTTATCAGACTTTCCAAGCTGATGGTGGATGTTGTGCAACTGAAGTACCTACTGAAGTAGATTCAACTTTAATCTATATCCAATGGGCTACACAAATTGTAGAGAGTGAATACCTTAAAGATTTCATCAAACCAGTTGTATTTGATGAAGCAGGTAATCCTTGGTTTGCTACTGCTGCGGATGCTGAAGCTGCTGGATGGCCAGCTACTCAGATTTGGTCTAACTACGTATCTGCAGGTCACACTGATGGTGACTGTGGTGGTATGAGACTAATGGGAGCTTATGTTGATACAGTATTTGGTAACTGCTCGTTCCAAGTAAGTGATCACTTTGAAAAAGAACCTATTAAGATTCTTGCTTCTGAAGTTGATTACAAAGGTGATCCATGTGCATTTACTGGTCTTTGTGTTGTTGAAGAATGTCCTCCTTTACAAGGGATGGGTTACGGAGAAACTGTTGTTAGAGACTTAATTGTATCTGAGAGCTATCTTCAAAACTTCTTTGCAAGTAACAGCCAAAGAATCCGTGAGATTACTCAAGGTGATGATATCTTAAACTCTGTAACAAGAGGTAACTTGTATACTCGTTACTATATCTTACACAGTGTTCCAAGATTCAACAACCCAAGCGGAACATTTGATAATGATCAATACATGTTAGAAGTTATTACTAACGGTACCAATGCAGCCTTTGAAACTTTCATGGACACTTGGTTAACTGGATGTGGTGATGGATGTGCATCTCTAGAAACTCAAGCGTGTACTCCTTGTACTCCACTTGATCTTCCAGTGGCACCCTAATATAACATAGATAATTAATACTAAAAAGGGGGAGTGAGGTTAATATCTCCTTCCCCTTTTTTTAATACTGTTAATAATGGCTCAGCACGTTTTAAGTTTAGAAGCTCCAGATACAATGAACTTATGTCAACTAAGATTAGTTGATACAAGTATTTATAATACAGATGTGGCTGTAAAATGTCCTATACTAGAAGTAACTCTGCCTGGGTTTACCTCACCTGTACAATTTGGAGAAGATAAAGTATCTCCAGGATTTATACTAAACCTTACAGCATGTGATTTAGAAGTTCAGACTTCTGGTTGTGGTACAGAATTTAGTAGCCTTGCGGATGGTATATACATTATAAAATGGAGTGTTTCTCCTAATGATAAAGTATACGTAGAATATAATCATTTACGTATAACAAAAGCTCTTAAGACTTACGAGTCTATTCTATGTGATTTAGATATAGGAGCTTGTGATCCAGATGCTATTCTGGAAAAGAAATTAAAAGATTTACATCAAATAAAAATGTATCTTGATGCAGCTAAAGCAAAAGTTGAAACTTGTCATGAACCTAACCAAGGCATGGCTCTTTACAACTATGCTGTTAGCAGATTAGATAAATTTGAATGTAAAACCTGCCAGAATTGGTAGAAAAATTAAAACCAACAAAATGAGTATTTGTACTAATTGTAAGTCTAGGTTATCCTGCGGTTGTCAAAAAAGAACTGCTAAAGATGGTAAGTCTTGTTGTAATGGGTGTGTGCATGGATATAATGCAACCATTCAAATAAAGCAGCAAAAAAATACTACTGTTAAAGCACCTTCTAATATAACAACTGTATATAAAGGACCTGGAACACAGCTATAAAATAAACAATGGCTACAAGAACATATGTTGTAGGGGGTAATAGAGGAGTCAGGAGACTTGATGATTTAAGAGGCTCTTGGCAAAGTATTAATATTGATGTTGCTCCTGTTACACAAGCTTTGGATCTTTATGATGTAATGACAGATCCTAATGATCCTGACAAAGTTTTTGTAGTTGGGTCTAGATTTATTGATTCAGGTTTACTAGGTGTTTATTATTCTACTGATGGTGGAGTAAATTGGCAACAACCGGCATCTGGTGATATAATATCTATAGCTTGTTCAAGTTCTGTATTCTATGAAGTATGGGTTGTTGACTCTAATACAATATATATATGTGGGGATTTTGGTAATGTTCTTAAATCTTTAGATGGAGGGCTTACTTTTAATCTTACAACAACATGTCCTGGTCCAACTTGTAATAATCTAAGGACTACTATAACTGCTATACATTTTCCTACTGCTTTAAATGGTGTTGTTTGCTATTCTAATACTGGAGCTACTTCAGTACAAAATATCTCTATAACAAGTGATGGAGGAGTTAATTGGACTAAGTATGAAGTAAGTACTAATTTTCCAACTAGTCTAGAAGGCTTAGGTATACATATGTCTGCTGATTTTCAGACTATTACAGCATTACATAGAAACAGAATTATTAGAAGTACTGATGGAGGAACAACTTTTACAGAAGTTGCTTCAATACCTGGTCCTAACTCATTTTATAGACATCTATCATGGACAGATGATTCCAATCTTTGGGCTTATGGTACTCTTACTACTAGATCAAGATCTATAGATGGAGGTGCAACTTGGACAGTTCTCTCAAGAGAAACTGTTGGTAATCCAGCAAATAACGCTGGTCATAATTATAGTCTTACTGACGGATTCTTTTCTGCAGATTCTCAAACTTTATCTACAGTAGATAGTGCATTAACAGGGTCTTTATCTGATACAACTAATACAGATCCTCCTGTAGATAAACAGTTTACAACTATAAGAGCTATGTGGACTGATCAGCATAATGAACCTACACCTCAACCTTGCGGATGTCCTGAAGGATATACTTATAATTTTGTTACAGGTTTATGTGAGCTAGAAGAACAAACTCCTGCTTTATGTGATGAAGTATTATGTAACGTTGTACTTGCAGGTTGTACTCAATGTACAAATCAGTATAATGACAGTGGTGCGTATTTTTATGAAGATGCTACAGGAAGACCCTTACCTATTTCTGAAGATAGTTCTGGTACACCTCCTTTTTATTATGATGCTTTATTAGATAACTCAGGTAACATATTAAATCTAGATACTACAATTAATAACGGAATTAATCCTCCAGGTACTATACAGAATACTTTATGGGGTACTGGTAAATGCGCTGATGGTAGATTATCAAACATTGGAGTATGGACAAATCTTAATAATTGTATTAATAACAATAACCCTATTCATCAATGGATTGGATTTACAGTTCCTGTTAACGTACCTGTTGCTGCTATTTATAGTATAGGTTTTGCTGCAGATGACAGAGTAAGAATTACAATTGATGGTCAGCTATTTGCTATAATAGATTTAACTGTATTTGCATATAGAGCATGGCATGTTATACCAATAACTCTTTCTGCTGGAACACATAATATACTTGTAGAAGGTTATAATAATTCTGGTACTGCATCTTTAGGTGCTGAAATATATAGTACGACACCTAGTATATTATCTGGACTTAGCAGTACAGCTGCTTTAAATCCTTATATAGTATGGAGTACTGCAGATAGAGTAGGTAGTACTTTTGATTTAGCTGGTACTCCTAATCAAGGAGGAAGTGGGGAAATTTGTGGTGGATGTGAGTGTCCTGATGGATATACTATGGCATATGTAAACGGTTTACTTACTTGTGTGAGAACAAGCATTGTTGCCTTTGAACCATGCAATTGTTATTTAGCTATTAACTGTGAAGATCCAGAAGATACTCAATTAGTTTCAATTGATTCTACACTTGATCCTTTAGATCTAACACTTATATATGTATTTGATTTTGATTTAACTAAGTGTTGGACTATTCAAGAATCTTTAGATTGCCCATTTGATAATCCAATATCTAAAGTATCAGCCTCTTATGCAAGCTGTGAGATTTGTTTAGGAGTATGCTATAAACTTACAGATTGTGAATCAGGTGAAATTATATATGTTAATAATGTTGCCTATGCTGAATACGTAGGTAATACTATTAGAGTAAATTATGAAGTATCTCAAGGTGTATTTGAAATACGTTGCTATACTGTTGAAGAAATTCAATGTCCTGATGTAACAATACCTAGCATAGGTGAAATACTAGATTGCTTTGATTCATGTGAAGACTGTATACCAAAACCAGTTGTTCCTGTATTAGATATACAAAATAGAACTGTCAAGCCTGGATACAATACACCTGCTTGTACACCAGCTTATTATGATAAAGTATCATGCAAATTTGCTGAAGCTATGTATGTAAAAATGGCAGCAATTAGATATGGTATTGAATTTGCCTGTGATACAGAAGAAAACAGATGGACAATTAAATATGAGTTACTCAAACTTAAATCTATTGAAACTGAAGATGCGTGTACAACAATTACTAATCCGTGTTGTCCACCTTGCAATGTTGTATCTGAATTAATAATAATTGAGCGTATAGATTGTAAGCCTCCAACTGATGTAACAACAACTTTAACTGTACCTTCTAATAAACAGTGTCTAGAAGTCCTTATTAAATTCCCTGGTCGCAAATTACCTGCAACTGCTTCTTTTACTGATTGCAATGGTATAGTTCAGGATTTACTTCTAGTAAAAAATAATAATGGTACAGAACTTTTTATTAATGGTGTATCACAAGGACCTTGGCCAGACACTCCATTAAGCTATTGTGTTGACTTTTTACAACCTTTTACAAATAACGGTAGTTTCTCATTTTCAATTGGAACTGCCTGCCCCTAGTGTTGTGAATGTCAGTAAATTTAATTATATTATAAATAACGGCTTTGCTGTTTAAAGAAAGTTAGAGTAGATGAAACCTATAAATACAGATCAATCAGGTTGTAGCCCAATATCTTCTAATTGCATAATCTGGCAAGGGCCAGATATTGAGTGTCTTAAGTTATGCAAAGGTGACACAGTTAGTGAAGTAGTTTACAAGCTTGCTACGGAATTATGTGATATAATGACTACATTAAAGATAACAAGTTATGATTTAACTTGTTTAAACTTAGGTAGTTGTGAACCAAAGGATTTTCAAGAGCTTATACAACTTTTAATAGATAAAATTTGTGACTGCTGTGATTTAACTCCTACTTCAGAAGAAAAAGCTGCAGGATGTCCTGATTGTGTAGTACCCATTGCTGAAATTTTTTATTATGTTAATCCTCAAGGAGACACAGTAAAATCTATGCAGCTTGATGATTATGCTCAAGCTATAGGTAATAAAGTAAATACAATTGTTGGTCAAGTAGATACAATTAATGATACTTTAGCTAATCATCAAACTAGGATCGTTGCTTTAGAAGCAGCTCCTGAACCAGTATTAGATCTTCCAAAACTTGTACCTGCGTGTACTTCAGATCCTATTTTAACAGCTTTAGATACAGTAGTAGAAAATTTAGAAACACAGTTTTGTGAATTAAGATCTTCTACTGGCTTACCCAACGGTATATTTGATTCAATAACTAAAACACCTAGCGGTTTAGCAACTTCTGATCAACTAGCTGGCTCTGGTTTAATGAATGCATTAGATGGATGGAAAGCTCAAGTATCTAATTTAGCTGACTCATTTAATAATATGTGGGTTACCATAGGTGATATAAGAGCTGCTATTTATAGCATACAAGCTGCACTACCTAGTTTATGTACTGATGTGGCTATAGTTTTAACAGCTACTATAACAGGATCTAGCCTTAAGTTATTCTTTAACGGATCTGTACCTGCAAATTACTCAGAATGTAATCAATCAGGAACTTCAGTTAGAATACAAGATGTAAGTGGAAACTTTATAAATGTTATTATTCCTCTTGGTTCTTATTTAAATAACCAAGCTGGTTATACTGTAGATTTATCTAGTACTCCAGTAAGTATTACTGAGGACTTAAGTATTACAGCTTCTTACTGCTTTACTGATGGAGCAAGTCAATGTGAAAGTGTAGGGTCTTATACTTTAATAAACACAGGATCATGTCCAACATTAAACTTAACTCCTGATGTAACAAGCATTTTATATCAGTTTTCTTGGGCTCTTTCAGCAGCTTCATTTAATATGAAACTTTATGATTCAACTGGTTTATCTTTAATAGCAAGTATTGGAGAATCAGTATCTGGACCTGAGACTGTATCTAATTCATTTACGGGTTTAACAGCAGATACTACTTATAGAGTTGTAGCTGAAGTAACAATAGAAAGCGTTACTACAATATGCCCATTTAATATAACAACAACATTACCTGAACCTTGTACTCCACCATCAGGTGTAAGTGCAGCAATTACAATACCATAAAATGAGTAAAAACTGTCAACATAAAGTACCTTGTGGTTGTGATGATACACCTTTAACAACTAGCAATTTAGTTTGTGAATCAGGTACTCCTGATTGTCCATCTCCAGAAGCATGTCCAGAAACCTTTTGTGATACATGCTTAGTACATTGTACAGATAGTATTGTAGATGTTGCTTTTAATAGAGGAGATAGATTTGATACAATTCTCCAAAAGATAGCTTTGTTTCTTACTAACCCTGGATGTATTACTCCTAATACTACAGGTCAGCTAGGATTTGTTACAATAACAACTGCCGGTTCTGGTTATACAACAGGAACTGTATTTACTAACGTTCCTTTATTAGGAGGTTCAGGAGCTGGAGCTTTGGCAACTGTTGCAACAGATGCTTTAGGTGTAGTAACAACAGTAACAATAACAACAGCTGGCTCTGGCTATATAACAGGAGATGTAGTAGTTCCAGATCCTAGTGCTATAGGAACTCCAGCTTTAGCTGCAGCTTTCACTGTATCTACAGATTTATGTAATGCAGTTCTTGGATTAAGATCTTTAGCTATAACAAGTAATAAAATAGAAATAGGATGGTTACCACAAGGAGCAGCCACTCAATATCAAGTGGAAGCTAAGTTAGCTAGTGCTTTATCATGGACATTACTTACACCAATTACTCCAACGGTTGGTGCAACAATAGAAACTCAAACAATAGGTTCTTTAACAGCAAATACTGAATATCATTTTAGGGTAAATACAACCTGCCCTGTTGGAAGTTGTTATTCAGTAACAATATCAGTAACGACAAAAATTTAAATTATGGCTAGTGTAAATGCTACAATAACAGTAGGTTGGACAAGTAACTATGACGGTCCTCATAGGGTTTGTTATAGACTTCAAGGAACCGTACCTTATAACTGTACAGGAACAGGAACTCATCCTTATTGTGCAGGAGGTGGAGCAGCATGCTCTTATGATATTTCAATAACTGTTGATAATGAAACTTGTGATAATGTCACTTATGAAGGCTATGTCCAACCAGCTTGTGAAGATGAATCTTCTTTAGTAGGTAGAATACCTTTCACTGTAACTTTTATTCCAGATCCAGCTTGTAATAAATACATTGCAACTTGTAGTAGAGTAGGTGTAGATTCATTTACTATGACTGACAATGGTAGCGGTTATACTAGTGCTCCTACAGTAATAGTAAACGGTCCTAACAGTACCTTAGCTACAGGAACAGCTGTATTAGGAGATGGTATTATTACAGCAATAGATGCTTTTACTGCAGGTTCAGGATATAACATAGCTAATGCATCTTCAGCACAAACGGTTAATGTTCTTAGAGCAACTCAAATAGCTACTACAGGTGCTGGTATGACAGCTGATGTAATATTTGATGCAGGTGCTGTAATAACCAGTATTGTTTTAAATACTGCTGGTTCAGGATACACAACAGCTGATGATACATCTCCTCTAACAATTGATCTCACATCTTTAATAAATGGCACGGCTCCTGCTACAGAAGCAACTATTGATGTAAGCTGTACAGGGTCATTTGCAGATGAAATTGATTCTATAACTTTAACAGATGCTGGTTCAGGATATACATCAGTAGCTACAGTAACTATAGCTGCTCCAAACCCTGGCCCAGGAGTGACAGCTACTGCAGATCCGGTTATGGCTAATTGTACTACTCTTACAATGCAGGATTGCAGTGGATCTAGTGTAACTACGGTTAATAATTTAGATGTAACAGATACAATATCAATGTGTGGTCCAGTTACACCAACTGTAGGATCTGATTATGATATTGCTGAGGATTTATCAGGTAATTGTTTATGTGCTTGTCAAAATGTTGACTTGTTAAATCCAGGAACTGAAGATATTGGTGTTACATATATAGCTTGTAATGGAGCAGCTACTTACCTACCTTTAGCTAAAAGTGGTGGTTCAGCTGCAGGTATATGTTTAGCAACAGATACTATTAATGTTGATGATTTAGGAACCCCTGGTGGTTCATTAACTGTAACTGTAAATAGTGCTTGTGATGGAGTAACACCTTAATGAATAATATTAAAAATATGTCGTGGTTCGTTGGTTTACTATGACTAACAAAAAGGCCTTGGGTTAATCACACTCAGGGCCTTTAATTTTATAAGATATGACTATAGATGAAATCAAAGACTTCTTAAGAGAGAAGCCTGGCTATTTAAAAAAAGGTTCTGGTCAATTAGCAATCTTATTAGAAGCTCCTGTAGAAGATTGTAAAAATGCATTAAAAGAAGTAAGGAAAGAATTTTCTCATCCTAAAATAGATGATAAAGATGACAACTTAATTCTTAAATCTAGATGGCAAGTACAGAAAAAAGGTGGTGAGACTAAATGGTTAGAAAGTTATAAGAATGTTGATTTTCCAACAGACCTAATTACTAAAGAAGATTGGGTAGATATATTTAGTGAAGTAGCTCCGCTTATTACTGTTACCAGTATAGAACAAACAAAAACAGTAAATAAAACTTTAATTATTTGGACATCTGATAAACATATTGGTGCATCTATACCTTCAGATTCTTTATATAAAAGAGAATATGATAAACACATCTTTCATAAAAGAATGGCTCAGGTTTTTGATGAAGCTATAAAATTTTATAACATTCACGGTAAATTTGAGGAACTCATTATTGCTGATTTAGGAGATTCTTTAGATGGCTTTAATGAGCAGACAACTAGAGGAGGTCATAGATTACCTCAAAACTTAAATAATAAAGAAGCTGCAAAAGTTCACTTCTTTACACATAAGTGGTTTTATGAAAGTTTTATTAATGTTGAGATAGCTAATAAAATTAAAATAGTAAATGTTACTAATGATAATCACTCTGGTGATTTTGGCTGGCAAGCTAATTTTGCACTGCAGCAGTATGGTACTTTAGCTTGGCCTAACGTTGAGTATGTTAACCAAGAAGAATTTATTGGACACATAATAATTTATAATAGAGCTTATATAATTACTCACGGTAAAGATAAGAAGAACAGAATGAGACCCATGCCTCTAAAAATTAACAGTGACACTGAATCTCATATAATGGATTACGCTATTGATCGTAAGATATCTAACTATGATTTGCATTTAAGAAAAGGAGATATACATGTTAATGATCTTGATTGCAGTAGAAAGAAAATGACTTACTGGAATATAGGTTCTGTGTTTGGAGCTTCTGATTGGATAATGGATAACTTTAGTGATACAGTTCCCTCTTGTGTTTTTGAAGTAGTTGAAAAAGACTCTAATAATTTATCTAGTAAGGTTTTATGGTTAACATAATAATAAATGTTTATTGCATAAGCCTTAGAAATTAATTATATTATACTATATGAAAAATAGTTTTAGAAGCCCTGATGTAAAAGGTCCTAGGTTTAGACCTAAAAGACATGTTATGCTTACTAAAGAAGTTTACTTAAAGTTTAAAGATAAATATCCAGAGTATGAAGATTTAACTCTAGAACAATTTAAATTAATTATAAAAACTTTTAACGTAAAGTTAGGAGAAGGTATGATTAAAAATAGAGATGGTGTAGAGTTGCCTCAAGGATTAGGTTATTTATTTATGGGCTCATGTCCTCCTACAAAAGGTAAGAAGAATGTTAACATGAAATTATCAAAAGAAACAGGTGTGAAAGCAACTCATAAAAACTGGGACTCTGATAATCTTCTTATGAAAATATTTTATACAAACTTTACTTCTAAATATCCGTTTCATAATAAACAAGTCTGGTCACTTAAAGCTATAAAACCATTAAGAGTAAAAGCTTCAAAAGCATATAAAAAAGATTGGCCTAAGTATATTGTAGTAGATCCATCTGAGAAAATTTCTGCTATGTATAATAGAGCAAGAAAAAAAGAATTTGGTATTAAGCAAATGAATAAAATACCTGAAGGGTATAATGAATTTGAAATTTAAAAGATTATGATAACTGTTGGAGAAGCTACATCTAGAGTACGTAATGTACTAAAAGCTGTTAAGGAGGATCCTTTCTTAACTGATAGATTCTTGTATAGTCTTATAATGAAGTTTGGAAAAACTTTAATAAGAAGACAGGATAGTGAAAGTAAGATTATGATGTTTCATAGTTTATTTAAAGTTATCCCTTGTGTAGATCTTATTGATGTAGATTCAGTAGAAGCATGTTGTACAGGAGTAAGGACAGGCATAACCTTTAAAAGGACCAAAGAACGGTTACCTGATTTCATGGAAGGCTCAAAGGGACCGCTTATACGCTCAGTTGCATCATTGGATTTATCACATGACGTACAAGAGACTTATCCTGTTACATATGCTAACATGACTCGTAGTACAAATTTTAAGTATAATAAAACTGCTTATTACTGGTTCTTAGATGGTTACATTTATATTCCTGATGTAGAATGGGAAGCTATTAGAATAGAAGCAATTTTTGATGAAGATGTTAGAGCTCTTAATTGTGCAAATAATCCTATGGATTGTATCTTTGAACAAGATAGAGAAATAGGAATTCCAGATTACTTGTTTTCTGAAATAGAACAAATGGTAATACAACAATTTATGATATCAGCACAAGTTCCATCTGATGGTCCTGATGACAGTCAAAACGCTATAAGATAATGGCTGCAAAAAAAGATAGTAGGTTAACAAGAGCAGGTGTAAGTGGTTATAATAAACCTAAACGTACACCTAGTCACAAAACTAAATCACACGTTGTTGTGGCTAAAGTTGGTAACAAAGTTAAAACTATTAGATTTGGACAACAAGGAGTAAGAGGAGATAGAAAAAAAACAAAAAGGTCTGATTCTTTTAAAGCAAGACATGCCAAAAATATTAAAAAAGGTAAAATGTCTGCAGCGTATTGGGCAAATAAAGTTAAATGGTAATGGCAAAGAAAAAAGGTTTATATGCTAATATCCATGCTAAAAGAAAAAGAATAAAAGCTGGATCAAAAGAAAGAATGAGAAAAAAGGGAAGTGCAGGTGCTCCTAAAAATTCAGATTTCAAAAAGGCTAAAAGAACAGCTAAAAAAAGGAAAAAGAAATGAGTTATAATTATACATTAAAATATAGAACTTTTGATCAGCTCTTAGCAGATGCTCAAGGAGATTTTAAAAAGTATCACTTAGAAAGTTTAATTGATCCCCAGGATATGATTAAAGTAGCTAAGAGAGTTAATTATGATTTAGGTCTTAGAATAAATGATACTAAAGAAGTAATACTTGAAGTAGAAAAAGGAAGAGTTAAACTACCTAATAATTTCTATACTCTAAACTTTATGCTCATGTGTGGTAAGTACGAGATTAAATCTGCTTTACCTCAAGGTACTCAAATTGAAGAAAGATTGATTGATACAGTTGGTCCTCAATATCAACCAGCTCCACCAGAAGTTATTGATCCATGTACTGCAGAAGTAACAGCTGATCCTTGCGACCCTTGTTTACAATGTGGAGAACCTTGTTGCACTGATGCTTGTTCAACATGTGCTACTAAGCCAATCTCATGTGCTCTAAATTGTAAAGGAGAAACTGTTCAACTTGTCCAAGTGCTTAGGTTTCAAACAAGAGTTTTTAAAATATTAAAACCAATAAGGCTTCTAGAAAATGCTATGGCTATAGATTGTGACTGCCCAAATTTATATTGGGAGAGTTCCATAACTGGTTGGATTAAAGATGGTTGGTTATATACTAATTTTCAAACAGGTAAAGTATATCTTAATTACCAAGGTCTAATGGAAGATGATGATGGAAATCTTTTAGTACCTGATCATGATTTAATTAACGAGTATTATGAGTATGCCCTAAAACAAAGAATACTTGAAAATCTTATAATGAATGATGAGAATGTCAACCAAGCAAAGATTCAGTTAATTGAAGCTAGATACAGAGGTGCAAGAAACAATGCATTAAGTGTTGTTAATACTCCTAACTTTAGTGAACTTAAACAAGTATGGCAAATGAATAGAAGAGCTTTTTATAGCAAGTATTATGAGATGTTTGCTAGTTACCCTTTACAAAATAGAGTTAACCCTGGACTATGGCAAAGAAGGTAAATAGGCCAACGAATACTGGTAAAGTTGAAACTAGATCTTTTGATAAAGGTTTAAATGAGGATATAAATGATTATCATTTACCACCTAATGCATGGACTCAGGCTAGAAATGCTACAAATAATACTGGTGTTGGTGATATAGGTGATCTTAGTAATGAAGCTTCAAACCTACTATGTTCAAAAGCCCCATATCAAATTATAGGGACTATACATATTGAAGCAGATAGATTTCTTGTATACTCTACTGACAATACTAATTCAGAAATTGGACAGTTTTTTGAAAACACATGTAAGTATAAATCTTTAGTAAATGATCCTTGCTTAGGTTTTAAAGATACTAACCTTATTAAAGGTGTTGCAAAAGAGAATTTTGATTGCACTTGGCAAGTTTATTGGGCTGATTCATTGAATCCTGATAGGACAATGAATATTGATGAGATTCCTTGGATTGAAATTTGCATTGATGAAAATAACCAACCTATACCAAATCCAAATCCTGACTATACACCTGTAGGATGTATTACCTGTACAGCTACTGAAGATTTAGATTGTGATGCTATAAGACTAGCACCTTTAGTTAAGAATCCGTGTTTGTCAATTGAAGCAACATCTACTGGTGGAGAATTAAATAATGGGTCTTATTATGTTGTAGCAGCATATACTATAAATGGAGTAAGAGTTACAGACTATAGCATGCCTTCTAATATAGCTTCGGTATTTAATCATAATGATCTTTCAGGAGCACTTAACATTAAGATTGATGATATGGATCAGTCTTTTGATGAGTTTGAATTAGTTCTTGCAACAACTGTAGCAAACCAAACCGGTTATTATAATATCGGCAACTATAGCACTAGACAAAAAACTATTGCTATAGATAACATACAAGCATACACTCAATTATCTGCAGACTACCAAGCTTCAATTACATTACTTAATCCTATAGTAGATAGATCTGATGCTATTTATGAAAATGCTAATTATTTATTAAGAGTTGGTACATATGAAAAGTTTGATTTCAATTATCAACCTTTAGCTAATCAGATTGAATCTGAATGGGTTTCTGTAGAATATCCTGCTGATTATTATAGAGAGGGTGGTACTAATACTGGCTACATGAGAGATGAAGTATATTCATTTTTTATTAGGTGGGTTTATGATACAGGAGATAAGTCTCCGTCTTTTCACATCCCTGGTAAATATGAAGCTCCAACTTCTAGTGTATTTGATAATATTATTAATGATGATTCTAAAGATCTAGAGTCTTCTGTAGATGGTTACAACCTGCCTCCTAAAAAATGGAGAATATATAATACAGCTCAAGTTAATCCTCCTCTCATTGCTCCTTTTGATACAACTTCTGACGGAGGTCAAATAATATCAACTGGTAAAATGGCTTATTGGGAATCATCTGAAAAATATGATGATGATAAACCACAAATTTGGAATGCTACGTATATAGATCCTATTACTGGAGTAAACATAGGTGGTATTGCTGATACACGATATGATTTATGTGGTAAACCTATTAGACATCATAAGTTTCCTGCAAGTGTAGTTGCTGGTGATAACGGTAGAGTAAATCACTTTAACCAATCAGGAACTAAGATTAGAGTTATGAGTGTTAGGTTTAATAATATTAAGCCTCCCTTAGATAACCAAGGTAATCAAATAGATACTATAGTAGGATACGAAATATTAAGAGGTTCAAGAGAAGGCAATAAAAGTGTTTTTGCAAAAGGTATGATTAACGATATGTTAGCCTATAAACTACCTTATCAAGAAGATAAAAATGGTTTATATCCTAACTATCCTTATAATGATATTAGAGGGACGGATTCTTTTCTTACTGAATCATTTAATGGTTATAGCAATCTACTTAATAACGGCAAGCCTCCAGTATTATTAACAGATCCTGATAAATATGCTATAACTTTTCATTCTCCTGATTTTGAACTTAGAAGACCTTATCTAAACGGTACAGAAATAAAATTATATCAAGGTTTACAAGGTGCTCCTGTAGGTAAGTTTGTAGAACCATCAGCACATCCTGAGCATGTACTATTTACTACTTTTGCTTTTGCTATAGGTTTAATTACAGGATTGGGTTTTGGTTTATTAGATGCTGGAGGTAAGAGAAGTAATACAAAGTCAACACCAAAAATAATTGACTTAGGTTCAGAGTTTGGTACAGATCCTATGAAATTAGCTGGTGGTTTTTACCAAAGTTATTTTGCAACCACTGGAGTTCCAGGAGCTGCAGCAACTTGGGATGGAATAAGTGGGGGTTCATCAGGATATATAAATTCATCTTATAAATTTGTACATGAAAATTATGTAAATGATTTAATAAACGCTATTAATGCTGGTGTAAGTTTAACGGAGGGTGTTGTTCCTGGTGTTGGATATGGACTTTTAGGTAGTTTAGGTGAAGCTTTATTTCCTGGTGTTCCTAGTGTAGCTCCTAGTTATGGTGAAGCTTTAGATGGTGGTCTACAAACTGGTTCTAGTTCTAGTCCTGGTTCTGGTGGTACTGGAGATAGTGTAACTAAGTTTGGTGATAAAAAATATGGCTTTATAGGATACGGTAGAGACTGGACTCAAGAAGCTCCTGCTAATGACTATTTACCGAATGCTTTGCAAATTGCTGGTGGATCAGGAGACTTCCTTTTTAAATTTAGTCAAGGTTTTGATCAGGTTTTAGAACTAATCACAGCTTGGTCTACTAAAGAGCAATATGCTTTACAATATCAATCTCATTGTTTTTACAATCAAGCTATCCTTACTAATGCATTAGATCAAGATGGTAATGTAACTGGTCCTGCAGCTGGGTTAACTAGAAGAAGAATAGAAGAGCAAGCTTACCTAGGTAACGCAACACATAATTTTTCAGATAAGATTATTAATAATAATAATAGAAGTACAACTGTTGTATTAGAAACATTTAAAGGTACAAGCAATCCTTTACCGCAATTAGTAGGAGACAATAGTAAAGTTACAATGGGAGACGCTTGGTCTCTCTATGATGCTAAAAAAGGTGAAGAGTTTACAGGCACAACTGCTAAAAGTTATTATGCTGGTGTTAAACAACTTAACAGAAATCAGTATGGTCAAATTGAAAGTATAATTCAAGTACCTGTTTCAACATGTAAGATTAGTAGAAAAATTAATCAAACAGAACCGTTGTTTAATGGTGACATTTATATAGGACGTTATACAGAAAAGAATACAATGTTATTCTATTCTACTTGGTTAGAAAATGAACCAGACTTAACACCTCTAAATTATAGTCTATATCCTTCTGTACCTTATCCTAGATTTGGAATGAATACACAGAAGTATGATTCAGGTTCTATTGTAGGAGCTGTTATGGGTGGTTTAACTCCTCCATATGGTCCTAGCGGTCCTACGATTAATGTTTTTCCTAATGCCTTTTATGATTTAGATCAGTATCTAGATCCAGAATCTAATTTCAATGTACTTAGCATACTTGGTCAAGGTGGGATTCTTGTTAAAAGAAGTGCAGCTATGTATTTGTTTAACTCAGGAGTTAGAGACTTTTTTGTTGAATCAGAAATCAATGTAGAACTAAGAGATTGGGGTAATGATCCTGAACAAAGACATTATGATTATAGAAGATATAGTGATGTAAGTAATTTATTTGATCAGCTTATAATAAAGTCTGGTAACTATAATAAATATGATACATCATTAAGTGTTTCATTTTTATATAACAATTTAACACGTTGGGGATTTGCACATAGTTTAGATTATGATCCAACTAAAGCAGAAGATTGTTTTAGTTATAGACCTAATAGACTAATATACTCTCTACCTCAAAATGAAAGTAATTCAATAAAAGATTTTTGGAAGGTCTTCTTACCTTTTAATAGAGAGGATTTTAAGAGTAGAGTATCAGCTGTAAAACCACTTAATCAAAATGGAGCTCTTATATTATTTGATAATGAAGCTCCTAAACAATTTTTAGGAACAGATACAATACAGCTTGGAAGTGGTAATAAAGTTACAATAGGTGATGGTGGTTTATTTAATAAACCTCTTCAAAGTTTAGCCAGCACTGATGAGCCCTATGAATACGGATCTTGTCAAAACAGATTGTCTGTAATTAATACTGCAGCAGGAGTATTTTGGATTAGTCAAAACCAGGGTAAGATATTTAACTTAAGTGGGGGCATGAAAGAAATCTCATCACAAAATATGAAGTGGTGGTTGTCTTCTTATTTACCTTATAACTTAACAGAAGACTTTCCAGACTTTGAACTTACTGATAATCCAGTAGCTGGAATAGGATGTCAAAGTATTTTTGATAATGAAAATCAAGTAGTTTACTTTACTAAAAAAGATTATAAACTAAGAACAGATATAGCAGATACAATAACTTACGTAAGTGGGGTGAACTTTTTGGTTAACGATAGAACACCCATTACTTTAGGAGATCCTGCTTATTTTGAAGATGCTTCATGGACATTAAGCTATGACCCTAAAGTTGGTCAGTTTATATCTTACCATGATTGGCATCCAGATTTACTAATGCCGTCTAAAGGAAACTTCCTTACTATAAAAGAAGATGGTATTTGGAAACATAATGATAGATGTGATAGCTATTGTAACTTCTATGGAAAAGATTATCCATTTGAAGTTGAGTATGCTGTTACTACTCCACAAATAGTAAATACTTTAAGAAGTATTGAATACTATATGGAAGCTTACAAATATGCTGATAACTGTTATGATAGATTTCACGTATTAGATTATAACTTTGATGAAGCAATTATTTACAATAGTGAGCAATGCTCAGGATTATTAGACTTAAATTTGTCACCAAAAAACAATGCCCCGGAAATTACTACGTACCCAAAAATCAACCCGTCCTCAATCTCAATACTCTTTTCTAAAGAAGAGCAGAAATACAGGTTCAACCAGTTCTGGGATATCACTGCAGATAGAGGTGAGTTCAACCCTGCTGCGGAGCGGATGATATTTAATACTGCTGCTAATGGATATTCTAGAGAATTGAATGCAGCTAATTTAGATTATAATAAGATTGCTACACAAAGAAAAAAGTTCAGGCATTATAAAAATACTGTACTTTTAAGAAGAACAGTTTCTGGTGACAGAAATATGATTGTTCAATTAACAAATGATAAAAACCTTTATTCTCCTAGGTAATGAAGTATAAGAAGTTCCAACATAATCAAAAATCAGAAGGTCTTCCTCAAGGACCAAACTATAGACAAACTAATGAGTTTATATCTACTTATGGTTATTCTGATTTTTCTCCTTTCAGAAATCAAGAGTACTTAGATATATACTCACCTAATGGTGTGATTGATATGTCTAATACAGGAATTCCCTTATTAGCAAATGGTGGTAGATATCTACCTCCTTACTCTGGTTTACATCAGTTTGATACTCCTTGGATTAGAGAAGAGAAGTTTGAGCAAGGTGGTGCTTATTTACCTAAAGCTGATATTGGATTAGAAACTCCTCCTAAGAATAATAACGTATTTGATATAGATGCGTTTACTAATAAAACTAATGAGTTAGATCAATTATTTAAGCAAGGTACTGTAGATGAAAGTGATCCTTTAGTTCAAGATGCGTTAAAAGAAATGTGGTCTGATTCTGGATTTGATTCTAAGTCTAGCATTTTTCAAAATAAAGAGACTGGTGAATATGATCCTAGTAAAGTTTATAAAACTGCTTGGAGCGGAGCTACAATTAATGAGTTAACTAAAAGTTTATTTGGAAAACCCCAATGGAGTACAGCCCATGCTAAGGCAATGAAAAAAATGTATTCTGGAGAAAGTGCTTATGATAAACCATTTAACTTGGAGTCTAGTAACACTGAGTTTGAAGTAGGTGATGTTTTAGGTAGAGGTAGAAAAGGATGGAAAGATTGGAAAGTAGATGACTTTGAAAAATCATTTGCTAAAGGGGAAAAAGGCCAATTAAGTCATTTTGATATTATAGTGGGGAAAGGTAAAGACTCTAAAGGAACTTATTATGAGACAGCAGGTGGTAACCGTAGTGGAACAGCTGGAGGAACTTTTAAAAAGAGTAAAGTTTATTATGATCCAGAAACAAAAAAATTAAAAAACTCTAATTATATATTTGGATCTAATGTTAAAGATTCTTACAGAGGAGTTCCTCTTGATGAAGGTGCTTCAGATCAAGTAGTTACGGAAGGCTCTGCTAAAAAGCCAGCTGATTCTAGAGGTTATACTGATGAACAGAGAGATGAATATCTTAGACTTCTTCAATCTGATGGTGTAAATACTCAACAGCAACGTCAACCTATTGCAACTAATATTCCTATGATTCCTATGAATCAAAATATGCAACCTAGGTTCAGCAATGTTACGGCTGATATGATAAAAAATAGAAGGGGTCCTCTTGGTGGAAGAAAGTTTAAAGCTAAAAATATTTCTATTAGTCAAAAAGGAGGACCTACATATGATTTTACTAATAACCAACTTGCTCAACGTGAAGTAGGGGGTGATTACTTGGATAACTCCTATAAAAACAGTAAATTATATAATATGGGAGGTAATATACAAAACCAAAGTATTGACACTATAACTAGTCAAAATGCAGATAGATTTAAAAACTATCTTTTAGATACTAGTAATCAATATAAAATGAATGAGATGCAAAAGCTTATTCAAGAATCTAGTGTATCTCCTGAAATGATGATGAATCCTCAAGGTTATATGGAAGCTGGTGGTAATTGGTTAGACGCTTACAACCAAGGTATGGCTAATCAACAAAACTTATTTACAAGTGGTATCAATGATATGTTTGGTAGTACTAGTTTAGTAGATTCTAATAAAGTTAAAGTTGGTAGAAAAAAAGGTTTAGATAAAACGCTTGGTACAAAGTGGTTTGAGTTTGGTGAAAAAGGTAAAAGAAATAGAGCAGCTAAAGACTCTTTTGGTATGGCAGCTCAAAACCTAGGTTATTTAAATGAAGGTTATAATAATAGAGATATAAAAAAATTAGGTATGAAAAATTATATGGATATAAGTAGACAAATGGCTGCAGGAAGAGATGATCAAGGAAACATCATATCACCTGATATGTATGCAGGAGCATATGGTCAAAGCTATTATTTTCCAATGGCCTATGGAGGAGTGCCACCAATGATGAATTATGGTGGTGATTATTATGACTATAGAAATGGTGGTGCTTACTTACCAATCCATCAAGGACCTCCTGGTGAATATAGACAGCTTACTCAAGAAGAATTAGATGAACTAGAAGAGAGTACGAAATATGCTACTAATACTAGGTCAGCTTTTGAAGGTCTGTTTAATCCAGGTGAATCAGCTGAATCAGTTTTAAAGAAAGCAAATAAAGTTATTGCTGAAAATAAAAGAATTGCTGAAAATAAAGAGAAGAACAGAAAATGGAGAAACAATCAAGCAGGTAATTATAGATCAGTAGCAGATCAGTTTGACATATGGAGTAATATGAAAGCTGGTGAAGCTTCTGATGCAATCAATGAATATTTTGGATGGGATGGTGCTGGTAATAGTGGTTTTACTAAGTATGCGGAAGATTTAGATCAATATTATAAATGGCTTGAAAATAAAAAAGGACCTTATGATGTATCTTATCCTATGGGTGCCTCTCCTACTGTATCATCTATCCAAGTAGGTGATCCTGAAGCCCAAGCTTTATTGAATAAAAAGAATGCAGCAGCAGCAGAGGCTAAAAAACTTGCTAATACACCAATATCAGAGACTAAACAACAGGCTCTTATTAAAAAAGCTCAGAAACAAGTAGCGGAGGTGCAAAAACAAATACAAGCTAATCTTGATGCAGCCAAAAATAAAAAAGATAAAGGTGCTGATAAAGTAGCTGATAAAGTAACTGAAGATAAAGTAACTAAAGATAAAGGTGCTGATGAAGTAGCTGTTAATCCAAATGCAGCTCCTACATATCCAGGAGGATGGCAATACTCTCCTTTCTTTAATGCAGGAAAAATTGTTAATAGAAAAGGTCCTTTAGGTGGATCTAGACTTAAAATGAAAGATGTATCTTGGGGTTATACTCCTTCCTATGCAGGAGTTCAAAGTGGGATGGCTGCTCCACAATCTGATTTAGATCCAAGACTACAGGATTACTATATGAATAATGCTAATAGAGTAGTAAATCCAAGACAATCAGTAGACCCAAGAGATCCTAGAAGTGGAGGTTTTGGAGATAGATTAAGAGAAGGGGTTGCAAATGTTGCTGGTGGAATAAGAGATAGATTTTCTGATATAAGAGCTAATAGACAAGATAGAAGAGGTCAGTTAATAAATGAGTATTTGAATTATGATCCTACTCCTCCTGATCCATCTATTGATCCAGCTTTTCAAGCTGCAGAACTACCTCAAATTCAACAAGAAGGAAGAACTAATCAAGATATTAGAGATGACATACAACAGCAAATAAGATTGAATAAGGGTGAGAGAATGTATGAGGCTGATAGAAAAAGAGCTGCTAGAGCTGAAGAAAGAGATTTAGCTAAAGAAAGAGATTTAATTGATGATGTTGCTTATAAAGGTATAAGATCTGGAAAAAAAGAAGCCAGAAAAAGAGACCGCTTACTTAAAAAAGAAGCTAGACTAAATCGTAGAGGTAGTAAAGCATATGGTGGTGAACAGTATTATGGTGCTGGTGGACCATTTGGTCACATCCCTATGCAAGATTATGGAATGGGTGGTGGATTAAGAAAATATCAAGGAACTACACTTGGTAGTGAAGTTGATGATGATTTTGGTTGGAATGATAATGATACTCTTGGTTGGAATGATTCATATGATAAATCAGTTTCAGGATTTGATCCTAATAATTCTTCTTATTCTAATTTTAAATTTAAACCAAATGCTGGATCAGCCTTTCAGCAAGTATTAAAAGCTTATCCTAATCTTTCTCCAAGTGATACACTTTATAGTAAAGGAGACCCTAGAGACAAATATGCATTTACTTTTCAATCAGATGATACAGATGCTCTTATGGATGCAGCTGAGGCAACTTATGGTGACATAGATATGGGTAGTATATGGGATGATCAAGAAGAAAAACAAGCTCGTATTACTTATGATTTTACTAAGACTCCTGAAGAAAATAGAGTTCTTTTAAATAACAGATACGGTGGATTAAGAAAGTTTCAAAATACAGGTGAAAGTAGAGAGGATGAATTGTATAACAACTTGATGAATGAGCAAAAAAGAGTTGCTGAGCTAACAAATCCAGAAAGATTAAAAAAGATAATGGATGAAAATGTAGGTAGAAATATTGTTAAAGATTTTTACCCTAGAAAATATAATCAAATGTGTGCGGATGGGTCTTATGGTTGTGCTCAGACAAGTGGAACTGCACAGGCAAAGCTTTTTGGGTTTACTCAAAGAGATGGAACACCAATACGTGTAACAGCAGGTACTGCTTCTTTTGCTAATCCAAAACATTATGAAAAGCAAGGTTATGAGCTTCTATCACCAGATGCTGAGTTACAACCAGGAGATGTTTGGAATAAAGCTACTAAGCCTGATTTGAATATACAAGGTCATCAACAGATTGTTTCTGATCCTAAAACTGGAGAAGTAGTTCATAATCCTGGTAACATTAGAGCAGGTTTGATTAGAGGAAATATGCAAAATAGAGGATCTGGCAATGCTGAAACTAAGGCTTATAGATATACAGGTTTCCAAGATGAAATGCAAGATGAATTAATGGATTATGTACATAATAGACCTCTTGAAAGAATTTCTACAAATCCAGTAAATACTTTAGCAAATAATATTGATAGACGGCCTATGGAAACATATGGAACACGTTCAACTGATAATTTAGCAGCCTTTAAGCTAGGACAAGAAGTTTATCTTGATGGTGGTCAAGTAGAAGAGATGATAAAAAAAGGTTATAAGATTCAATACTTTTAGAATATGAAAAGAAAATGTAAAATAGTAGGTCTTCCTGACAAGCTTCCTACAGCTAGTCAAGGGATGAATGTAGCTAACGGAAATCAAAATCCTGTGATACCTCCTACATTTAGAGGTATGCCTTCTGTTGACTCAGCTCCTGAGATTAAAGTTAATAGATCTTTAAAACCTGTTAAAAGAGAAGATGCTAATCTTGAAGCTGAAAAAGGAGAGACTGTAGTTACTCATCTTAGTGGAGAAGGTATAACTGAATTTTATAATATTGGTGGTAAACGTCATTATGATGGTGGTACTCCTCTTAACTTACCTGATAACTCTTTTATATTCTCTAGAGATAGAACAATGAAAATTAAGGATAAAGAAATCCTTAAGGACTTTGGTAAAAATGTTGGTAAGAAAGGAAAGAAATCTTTTACTCCTGCTGAGTTATCTAAAACTTATAACATTAATAAGTATCGTCAAGTCTTAGCTGACCCTAACTCTGATAGAATAATGAGAGAAAGTGCTGAGCTAATGATTGAGAATTACAATCTTAAGCTTGGTAAACTTGCTTTAGTACAAGAATCACAAAAAGGCTTTCCTGCTGGAATACCTCAAGTAGCAATGCCTTATTTACAAAGCATTGGTATTCCACCTGAAGAGCTAGTTCCACCACAAGAACCACAACAGCCACAACTTCCAATGGCTAGATATGGTGGTGTCCCAAAGTATCAAACACCTCCTGGTGAAACTCTGACTCCAATGCCTATCTTAAATCCTTTAGATACTGAAGGTTATCAAAATTGGTATCAAGGTCAACCTCAAGTTGGAGTTGTTGGTCAAAAACAAATGTATGATGTTGCAGGATCTTCAAAATCTAAATTAAGAGTTAACGATCCTTATGCATTGGCATCAGGAACATTAGCAGCTTTAACAGCTTTGGGTCAACCGGCAGTAACAGATGAAGATATTGCTAATCAAAATATGAGGATGGATCCTATTGCTACTACACAAGGAATAAATTCTACTAATTTAGGTACTCCTTATTCTACACCAGGATTTGGGCCAGGAGCTTTTGCTAAAAAAGGAGGCTCTTTTAAACCACACATGATGTATGATCCTGAAACTGGAGAAGGTTTTATGGCTGACAAGTATGAAGATCATTTAAGAATGGACGATATGGGTTATGGACATGATGCTCCTAAAATGGCTCAAGGTGGAGAAAGAGTTAGATTTAATCCAGCAAGTGGTAACTATGATGTTGTATCTCTTGGGGGTCAAGTTATTGGTACAATGATAGCTCCTTCTATGGATAATGGTATACCTGAATATAAAGCAGGATCAGAAACAGGTTCTTCTAAGTTATGGACAAAAGAGGAACTAGACTTAAATCAAGGTGAACAAAAAGATGGGGATGTAGTAGAAATAGATGGTAAGTTCTATAGACTGACTTCTTCACAAATAGAAACAAAAGAATCAGCTGGAGATGAAGGAACCTATGTTGTAGCTGATGAAAACCCAATTGCTGATTGGCAAGGTATAGACAAATGGGATGGTGCTAATGTAATTACTACAACTGCTGATGATGTAGATGAAAAACCTGATAAAAAACCTGATATAAAAACTGATACAAAAACTGATGAAACAACAGTTGATAAGTCTACTACTACAGCTACTACTACTCCTGATGCTGTTAACGAAACTTCTACTACTGATGTTGATATGACTATGGATGAAATCGTTAAGAAAAAACTAGATAATGATGAACCTCTTACTTATGAAGACTATGAATATTTAGCCTCAAAAAAGGAGGGTCAATCAAAAGCAGGAAGTTTAAAAGATTACCAAGATAGCTGGTCTCCTTCTGATAATAGATTTTATGATGAAGATAGAACTGCTTTAAGAGGTAACATTATGACAGGACTTTTAGGTAGAAAATCTGGAGTACCCTCTAGACAGTTTAAAGATGTTAGAATGATGACTCCTACTATATTAAACCCAATGGGTGCAAGAATGGCTGAGTTAGCAACACAGAAAAGTGTTTATGATGCATCTATGTTAGGTGGAAGAGATGCTATGACTTATGGTTCTAAACTAGCAGGAACTCCTTCAGGAGTTATGCCACAGTATGCTCAAATGAATCTACAGAATATTACAGGTATAGGTAACCAAAACATAGCTGCTTTAAATCAGCAAGCTGGTTGGGAAGCTCAAGCTAGAGATATGTTTGCTAGAGATGTAGAAAGAGGTAGAGAATCTGATAATAGAAGATTATTAAATACTATAGCTCAAGATGCTAGATTAAGAAGTGCAGCTCAAGGTAATGTTAGAAGTAGATCATTAGCGAATGCTATGAATCCTCAGTATAACTTAACAGGTGATTATAGAAACCCAATAGTATTTGATCCTAGATATACAACAGATATAACTGCTAATAAACAGCAAACTGCTGAAGATAGATTCAAGAAAGCTAGAGATGCATATAATGATTTGAATGATATGCAGAAAACGAACACTACTGTTAAAGATGTATATAACATGTTATTTGGTAAACCTGCAACAGCTGGTCAGGAGTATAACCAAGCTTATGGTAATAATCCATATGGTAATCCACAAAATATGGGGGGTTAATAAACATATGAGGTTTGCTAAACTTATATTATTTTTGTATTAATAACATAACATAATGAGTACTTACTTACAAGGTATACCAGATTACTTACCACAGATACAAGCTACAGCTCCTAATTTACAATTAGGAATGCAAGCTTTAAAAATGAAGCAGAGTGCTTATGATTCTAACAAGAAACAATTAAGTAATCTCTACGGATCTTTATTAAACTCCCCAATGATGCGTTCTAAAAACATTGAGGATAGAGATAAGTTTTTTAAAACTATTGATCAAGATATAAAGAAGTTATCTGGTATGGATTTATCTCTTGAGCAGAATGCAGTTGCAGGAAGTCAATTATTTAATCAGCTAACAGACAATAAGGATATTGTTAAAGATATGGCTTGGACTAAAAATTGGCAGAATGAGCAGTCAAGATTTGATAACCTAAAAGGTTGTACTGATCCTAAAAAATGTAATGAGTTATGGTGGGAAGGTGGAGCAACTGCATTAAACTTTAAAGCTGAAGAATTTAGAAATGCTACAGATGAGGAAGCACTAGGTATGGCTAATGCAAAAGCTGTAGGTGCTGTTGATCTAACTAGGATGGCTACAGAAATGGCTGACACAGCTGATTTAAATGTTACACTAGATACATTAAGTGGTAATTACATTTATACTACAAAGAACGGTAAGAATGTAGAACCTGCAATGAGAGGGTTGCTAGACGGCTACTTAGGAAACAACGAAGCAGCTAAAGCTTATATGACTGAGAAAGCTTATGTACAAAGAAAAAGTTTTGTAAAGCAAGCAGTAGAGACTGGTCAGTTTGAATCTGAGGAACTTGCTGAAAGGGATTATTTTGGTAAAGTTGCTGGTGCAGCTTTAGCTGAAGCTGAAGGTCAATATAAAGAAGTAAAATCTCAACTTGATTCTACTACAGCTTTATTAGCACAAACTAAATCTAAAGTTGAAAAGTTACCAGCTAACTCACCATTAAGAAAACAATATCAAGATTTACTTAATGCTCAAGGTCAGTTGCAACAGTCTGCTACAGTATATGAAACTAGAATAGCTGACAGCAAAAGCTTTGCTAATCAAGGATTTAGTAAGAATGGTTTAAAATCTCTAGATAGAAGTATAGGTGGTCAAATGCTTTCTCAAGAATCAGCTAGGTTAGCTAACACTCTTTCTTATAAGAATGCTGAACAAACTATGACTGCAGATGATTTTGCTTTAGAAAATGCTAGGTCTAATAATAGAATAAAAGAAGAAAATTTAAAACAAAAAGCAGAAGCAGATGCTGCAGCTGCTGCTCAAAGAGGAGAGCCAGAAGCTAATAATTTTACTACAAGTAAAGGTGAAGTAGATGTAACTACGACTGCTTATGAAGCTAGTGAACAAATACAAAAAGTTTTACAAGATAATGATGTAGACTTAATTAATGCTGCTAATGTAATATCAACAAAAATTGTTGAAGATTCATTTAATACAATGAAGCAGAATGTCTCAGGTGAAGATAAAATTGTAGCTGAGAATAGAATAATGTCTTTATTAAATCAAGTTTATGGATTATATGGAGATAATAAAAATGTAAGTAATCCAAATGTTAAAGGAGGTTTTACAGAGTTTATAAGTTCTGACCCTGATAATGCTTTAAATAAGAAAGGTATACAAGCTGGAAGAATATCAGAAAAATGGTCTGGTATGAATGATGCACAAAAGAAGGCTTATATAAATAGAATTGGTCAAGATGGAGTGATGAGTGCAATAAAGATGCTATCTGTAGATGGCAATGACCAATTATTTAATGATTATCAATCAAAGCTTGCTAACAATGAGAATATAGATCCGCTATTTGCCAAGTTAAGAAATGATGTTAATGTAAAGAGTGCTCTATCAGCTGGTCAAACAAATCAAAGAGCAAATGCTGCTTTTGATGAGTGGATGGGTAATCAAAGAGCTTCAGTTATTGACAAATATAGACTTAATAAAGATGGTGGAACAACGCGTAAGTCAGAATACCTAGAGGCAGCTGTTGATGAAGATGGTCAAATAAAAAGCTATGGTGATTATTTGACTTCTTATATTAAAAATGCAACAGATGCTGGAAAAACTTTAACTGGAGAGGATATTGGAAAAGCCGTAGCTGCTTATATAGGTAGAGAGAATCTTAAGAAAACTGGATCGGAATACATAGCTGGTCAATTTGATGCAACTTATGGTCAAATATGGGATGTGCTAAAGGAAAGTCTATCTAAATGGAACAGGGGTATAATAGGAGCTGTAAAAGATATCCAAGAACTTATATCAACTGGAAAAATTGATATGTCAAAAGACTTTGAAGAGATTTCTTTAGACCGCTTTGTTAAAGGACACAATCCAAACCTTACTGCTGAAGATTTAAAAAACATGTCACCTCAAGGTGGTATAGCTGCTGAATGGAAAGAAGCCTTTGGTAAATATGGAGAATTAAGTGAAAACAATATACTTAGAGGAATTGGTTCAATGGTGAATAAAACTGTAAGTATTTCTCAAGTTGATGGTGCGGCTCCTCAAAGCCAAGGATTCTTAGCTCTTAGAGATTTTGCAAAAGATATAAGAAATGAAAAAAATGATACAGGAGATGTAATCTATTCTATAACTGGTAGCAAGGAAGAAAGTACAGCTGAAGCCAAAAGTATTTTTCAGGGGTTAATGACTAATTTATTATCTCAAACAAGTGATAAGAAAAGTGATAGACCAATAGTTGATTATGATTATAATAATAGAGTTAAAGTAGGAGATGAAACTTATACGAAACTTACTATAAGAATGAACCCTGATTACATTAATAAGCAGAGTAAAATTGAAGGGGATACAGGTACAAACTTTCAGGAGATGTATAATTTAAGTGATGAGGATCTGAAAAAAATAACTAAAGACGGCTTGACAGTTTATTTAAAAGCAGATAAAGCTAATAACAAATTACATGAGATGATGTCAAAAACATCTCTTCAGCATGCTTTAGATTTTAACGGTTCTATTGAAGCTTATAATGATTCTGAGACTGGAAGTAATTTAAAAATAGTAAAAGGTTCTGGTGGTAGAACAATTGTGCAGGGCTCAATGGCTTCTGGGTATGATCCTGAAACAGATGAGTATATTTATAAAGCTATTAATACTGATGTTACAGGTAGTTTAAATTTAGAAGAAAGTATAAAAAATATTCAGCTTAAAATGGAAAAAATTAAGCAGTCACTTGTAAACAGTAGATAATATTATGGTTGATGAAACTAACGCTAATTCAGAAGATCTTTTACGTGACTTAACTATTGATGATGCTGGAAGTGCTCCAGATCTTACAGGATCAGCTCCAGATAATGATTTAGTAGCTGAAGTAGAACCAGTTCAAAGTTTACCAATAGAAGGTCCTGATAATTTAGAGCTTTCTGAAGATCCTTTACTAGAGCTAACACCTGATCAAAAAGCAAATCAAGTTGCCACTGATTTTCAATTAGGTATACAGCAAGACATGCTCAAAGAAATTGATGACTTAGCTTCAGCTAAAGATAATTTCTTTGATGCAGATTTATATAAGTATGATAGATATGCAGCATACGGAGAAGGAATTTTAAATTCAGTAGGTTTTAATCCTTACGTAGATAATGAAGCTAATTTCAACGCAGCTACAAATATTATAGATGATTGGTTTAGAGCTCAAGCTCCTACTTTTGATAACATGCTCCTAGGTTTTACAAGCTCTTTACCTGGAGGCACAACAGGTGTAGTTTCTCCTGAGCATGCTAAAAGAATGGCTAAAAATTCTGAGATAGCTCATAGTGATAGAGGAGGAATTGGTTCATTTGGTATTAATCTTTATCATAATGCCGGCTTTACAATAGGTATTATGGCAGAAATGGCTGCAGAAGAACTTGTTATGAGTGGTGTTACAGCACTTACAGCTGGAGCTACAGGAGGTCTTCAAGCAGCAAGAACAGCTTATTTAGCAACAAGATTAGGTAAAGCTCTTAGTGGAGGTTTAAAGGTTGCTAATAAATTAGATAATTTAAAAGATGTAAGTAAAGCAAGATCTTTTTTTAATAAAGCTCTTAACTTCGTTAATCCTCTTGATGAAGTTACAAAACTTAAAAATGCTAGTAATAAACTTGACGGTTTAGGTAAGTTAGCAGTGACCTCAAAATACTTTGGTGCATTTTATAGAGATACTAGAAATATGAGAATGGCTTTCTCAGAGTCTTCTCTTGAAGGAGGCATGGTTAGAAATAGTAAGAGAGAAGAGTATCTTCAAGATTGGTATTCAAAAAATCCAGGTGGTAAAATATCAGATGAGGAATTAGCTGAAATTGATAAGTTAGCAATGGATGCAGGTAGAACAGCCTCTTTTATAAATATGCCTACTATATTTTATAGTAATAAGCTTGTATTTGATAACATGTTTAAAAGCTTTAGCCCTGCTGGTAGATTAATGGATGATGTTGTTGAAACAGGAGTTAGAGGAGAAGTTTCTTTTGCTAAAAAAACTGCAGAGCAATTAGCAAAAGGTGAGAAAGCTTATGAAAAAGTAGCTAAAGGTTTTAAAAGAAGACTCAATAATATAAAGAATCCTGCTGATTGGTTAAAAAGAAGTGGTACTTATTTTAAAGCAAACTTTGCAGAAGGTCTTCAAGAAATAGCTCAGGAAACTATAGCTAGTGGAGTAGAAGAACACTATCAAAACATATATGAAGGGGATGCTCTTAAGGGTGGTTTATTAGTTAGCTTAGCAAACGGTTTACAAAAACAAGCTAGTGCTCAGGGATTTGAAACATTTGCTTCTGGTTTCTTAATGGGTGGATTAGTTCAGCCTGTAACTATGATACCAGGTAAAGTAAGAAAAAATTACAAAAGAGTTACAGCAAAAGGTAGAGAAGAATACGCTGCTCAACAAAAAGCTAGAGATGAGTATATAGATAAAACTGTAGAAAAGTTAAATGACATTTATGAAAATAACCCTTCTTATTTCATGAATGATTTAAATGACTTAGTGACTCAAGCTAAGCATGCTAGAAATATTAGTAATGCAAATAAAACGGGTGATAAGAAACTTTTAAAAGATATTCAAGAGAGAAGTAATTTTGATGCTATTACTGCAGCTCTTAAAATGGGTAGAATGAATTCTTTTAAAGAACAATTAAATACATATAAAGAGTATTCAGAAGCTGAGATTAAAGAAGAGTTTGGAATGTCTAAATCTGATTTTTTACTAGGTTTAGATCAAGCTCAACAAAGAATGGATAAGATTCAAGCTAGATATGATCTTGTTCAAAAAGAATTTGTAAATCCTTATAACGCAAGTAAATATAAACGAAATAGTTCTGAATTCAGAGAGGAGCTTAATAAACAAGTTGGTTGGGAATCTGCTCAAAAAGAACTAGTTTTTAACGGTCATGCTTTTGATAGATCTTTAGAAAGAATGACTTCTATAATGAGGACAGCTAAAGATACTGCAGGTTTAGAAAACATGAATGCTGCAGATTTCAATACTCTTTTTACATCACAAGATTTAGATAGTACTATTAGCAATCTTCAACAAACAATAGATAGTTACGGTGATGTTTCTGAACCTGAAGCAAAAAAGAATAAGGCTAAAGATCAGGCTAAGCTTGATTCTCTTACTGATTTTAGAAATAAGTTTGAAGCTTTTCTTGATAACGTAGGTTTATCTAAAAAAGAAAAGTCTAAAGTAAGTGCTGAAGAAGGGGCTGTTGCAGTTAAGGAAAAAGTTAAAACAGATGAGCAACTCTATACTGAAGCTTATGACTCTTTTAAAAGCTACATTGAGTTAATGTCTAAAAGTACAGGTGACTTTGTTTTTAATAATAAATTAGAAGAGGTATTTGAAGGAATAATAGATTATCAAAGGTTAGATGCTGATGCTAAAAAGTTAAGTACTTCAATTAATATCTTAATGAAGGCTAGTAATTTTGAAGGCTTAGCTGAAAGATTAAATAATCAATTAAAAGATCAAGATAATAATAGAAAGTTTGAAATGGAGAAGGCTTTAAAAGCCTGGTTAAAAGAAGTTAAAGACCCTAGTGATTTAGTTAATGCTTTAGATAAAGCAGGAATATTTTTAGATCCTAAATATCTTAAAGCTATAATGGACGATGGTATGTCAGCTAATGATGTACAGTTTTACAATTTAAAAACTAAAGAGCTAGTACTACCAACAGACGAGCTTTATGCTGAAGCTATTAAAATTATTTTTGATAAGGGTGGTTTTCTTACTGACATTAATATTGCTGAATCAGAAGTTCCTAATTCTGAAGTAGGTTATAGATTAAGAAATAGAATAAAAGATCCTGCTGATACAAGAACTTATGATCAAATAGCTACTGAATATGGATTTGATTCCGATGCTGACTCAACAACTTTATCTTTAAAAGATGTTTTAAATAAAATCATTAATAATAATTTTACATCACAGGAAGAAATAGAATTAGCTAAACAGTTATTAAAGTTAGCTAAGGATGGTGAAACAATTACTTTTGTTAAAAATGCAAACCAGCCTGGAGTATTCAGTGAAGAGAACCAATCAGTCATTGATGCAAGATACTCATCATCTGAATATGATAACGGATATCTACCGTTTGAATCATCAATACTTCATACTGAAATAAACAGAAGAGTTGATGAATCTTTTGATGAAGACTTAGAATTTAGAACAGCTATTAATGAGCAGTGGGCTGCTGCTAAAGAAGCTGCTGTAAATAGTGAAGAGTTTCCTAATATTAAAACGCTAGTAGGTAACATTAAGAATGCTAAAGAATTCATGGCTTTAGCAATGACTAATTCTCAATTCCAATTTTTCTTAAGTACTATTGAATCTCCAGTTACAAAAACAAGTCAATGGAAAAACTTTGTTGATAATGTAATGAAGATGTTCACTGAGTATTTTAAACTAAAAGGTGTAGAACCTACACGAACAGTTTTAAATACAACTATAGAGCTTATAACAACTAAAGTTGATCCTGTTGTATATTCAGGAACAGGAGGTACTGTATCTCCTATGGCTCCGGTTACTGCAGAATCAGAAATCATACCTGGTGACCATGATGATGTTTATGATGCAGCTAAGAAAAAAGCTAAGGGGCAAGCCATCACTAAAGAAGAAGAAGAGCTTGTAGCTAAGTATCCAGTATTATATGCTAAGCTTGTTAAAGTAGAGCAAGATAGAATAGAAGCTCTTGAAAAAGCAAGGACGGAAAGAGATGAGATGACTGAGGTTGAGGCTATATCAGAAAAAGTATCTAAATTAAAGTTTAGTGAAAGAATAAATGCTCTTAAAAAAGAAGGGATTATAGCTTCTAATTTTACGTACAATTTAGGAAAAAGATTTCCAATTATACTTAATATAAACGGAACTAAAGTAGCCTTTTATAGAAGTTCTGAAGGGACAGATGGTAAGGAAAAAGGTTCTTGGACACCTATGTTTGGATTTGGAAAAAGTAAAGGTAATCCTTGGTTAATAAAAGGAGATGTTGAAACCCAAGTTAACAAGAGTTATAACAACCCTTTAATAAAAAAATATGAAGATTTACTCAATAATACACTAAACTGGGATCATTCTTTAGATAAAGGTAAAGTTAAAGACCATCCTTATTTTAAGGATTTAAAAGCAACTTCTAATAAAGAAGATTTTAACAAAGAGCTTTATGGGGTTGGTAATTTAGGTATAGTAAATAATGAAAGTAATGTTTCTGGGTTTATTGAATCAAAACTAAAATCTATTCAACCAGCACAACAAAAGAGTCAATACAAACCTTCTCAAAATCAGAAGAACTTTGAAACAATACAAGAAAGATTAGATAAAGGAGATAATATAGAAGGTGCTATACTTTCACCATCAGAAGTAAGAGATGAAGCAACAGCTAATAAACATACAGATACAACTATGTATGTGCAGATTGAAGGAGTTGGTCCATTAAAAGCTTATTTCCCTGAAGGTGCTCCTGAGTCTGGTGCTGAAGCATCTTTATCACTAGAACTACCTGTAGCAGGAGAAGAAAATGTAATTGAAGATGAAGATGGCAATCTTGTATTTCAATATCAGGCTGATGGCCCAATGTTTCCAGCTGTAATTAAAATAACAACAAAAGATGGTAAAACTGGCCAACTAGCTTATACCAACTTTAGTACTGAAGCTGCTGAGGATGTTCCTGACTTTGCAGATATAAATGAAGAGTTTGATAAGAAAGCTCAAGATATAATTAACTCTATACCAAAACGTTCAGATACTAGTTCAGGTAAACCAACTTATACACTTGATGGTATACTAAATGATTTAGAATCAGTAGGGAGCTCGACTTTTCTAAGATTTATTTATGATAACATTTTAATGATATCTGATGATAAATATAAAAGTCTTAAGACAATCCAAACAAAAGAAGGTGAGATGGTTGACTTATCCTTTGAAGAGTTTGAATTACAAGTGCAGGAAAAAAATCCCAAATATGTTGGTTCTGAAAGTGTTCTTAGTAAACTAATTCAAGACTCTTATAGCTCAAGTAGTTTAAGTACAATATTAGAACAAATGAATGTTGAAGCTGCTAAGCAAGCTGCTGATACAGCTTCTGGAACAACTCCAGTAAATGTCTTTGAGACTTATGCAAATAAGATTAATAATACTACCTTAAGCGTTGAAGGATTAGAGAAACTAAAAGAAAACATTAGAAAGGAAGACAATTTAACTCCTGAAGAACAAAATCTTTTAATAGAACAGATTAGTAAAAAAATAGAAGACTTGAAAAATTCTAATATACCAACTGAAACAGAATTAAGAAATCTTACAGTAGGTACTGTAATTGCAATCAGTACACCTAAAACAAAAAATAAGTTTGTCGATGCTACTGTAATAGAAATAAAACCTAACAGCTTTATAGTAGAAACTATTGAGGGTAAAGTTAAACACACAATAAAGTTTTCTGAAGTTAACAAAGTTAATTTAAATCCTATGGATCCTCTTGACAGTAGCGTAATGAAAGATACTGAAGAAGACTCAAATAACTCTGTAGGTGATATAGATGAGACGGTTATAGAAGATGCTATAAAGGGAGCATCAGATGATATTGATGCTACAAATCAAGATCTTGACGAAGGTCTAGCTGATTACTTAAATAGTTGTTTAAAAAAATAAATTAAAATGGGAGTAGTTTGTGAAATATCTGTTAAAGTTCAAAAACTTTATCTTGAAGATTTAGCTGCTAGAGTTAAAAAAATGTCAGAAAAGGAGATGGCAGAATTTTCTCTTGAAGATGAAGTTAAAAAAGCATATGAAAAAATGCATAACGCTGTTAAAGAAAAAGCTGCTAACCCACAGATACTTAGTGCTTATGCTACTACTTATGCAAGGAAAATAGGTGAGCTAGGTTCGGATTTTATTAGATTAAATAAAGAACTTTTTAATGCTCAGATGACTGCAGGCACACTTACTAAAAATCATAATTATCATAAAGATTTAATAGGCGTTAACGGATATAGTATTATAGCTAATAAATTTGGGATAAAAGCTCCTAAAAAAGAAAGCACTCCTGACGGAACTCAATTAGAATTGGATTTTGAATCCAATCCTTTTCCTACTCCTAATACAGTAATTATAGATCCTAATATTGAAGCTAATCCTATAGATCCTAGAATTCCAGGATTCAATCATGATGCTATACAAGATTTAGAAAATCAACCTTCAATTAAAAAAGCATATAATCAAGTAAAGAATTTCATACTAAATAATTATTATAAGATTGTAAAAGGTGAAACTAGACCTAAATATTTTGTAAGAGTTGAGAAAGCAAAAGATGCTCCAGATGAAATCAAAAAACAGAGACCTGATTATAGTGAGTCTAAAGATTCAGATGGTAATTTATTATTTGTTACTGTTGTTGATCAGAATGGTATCCCAGTTAAGTTTAAATCTAATGAGGCTGATAAAGTATCTGAAGGAGATGGTAACGCGATGGTTTTGTATTATCCCAATCCTTTAAATAGATTAGAGAAAGCTTGGAATAATCGTAAAGATAAAAGCATACTGTTAGATTCTTATACACCAAGTAATTTACTTAAAGCTTTATCAGATAAGAATTATAATCCAACAGAGTTAGCCAAAGACTTATTTAAGTCTGATAAATTTTTACGTAATACTCTTGAATCCTATATCAATACTAATAGTGTATCAGAAAAAACAGCTTTAAAGAATCTGTTAAAGCAGATGAATGAGATACAGGCTATAAGAAACAAAGTCAAAGCAGGTAAAGATGTTTTATTACCTGTAAATGGTGGAGGTAGAGGAATAGCTTTAAGAACATATAACTCTAAGCAATCTTTAAAAAAGTTAGATGTTACGTTTAAAATAAAAGGTAGTGTTGCATCAACTGTAAAAAATGGAATAGAAATAAGAGCTATAAAACCAGCTCTAGGTAGCGTAAGTGAAAAAATTAAAAATAACATTATAGCTTTAGCTACAGATGAGAATCTTACTATAGATGGAAAACCTATTACTATAGCAAAAAGAAAAAAGCTTCTTCAAAAATTTGTTTACTCTGGGTTGACTATTGAGGCTGATCCTAATAATTCTGAAAACTTTGTTTTAGTTATAGCAGGACAAGGACAATATCTCACTAAGGATATGAAAACTACTGCTCTTAATAACTTTATCAGTAGAGTTACAGAAACTAAGATATCACCAGAGATGGCTGCTAAAGTAGACAAAAGTTTAATTTTTGAAGACGCTAAAGGTTATACTGATGAGATTAGTTATTATGTAAAGAAAGACGGAGGTCTTGTTCAGCTTAATAGAGTTAGACTTAATATACCTTTTACTCCTGAAGTTTATGATGTAGACGGTAGTAATTTCACTAGTCCTGCTAAACAGTTAAATAAAAATGAGTACATAAAAGAGAATGCTTTTACTGAGTATGAGTTAAACAACTCTGGTACAGATTTAGCTAAAATTAATACTTACTTAACTTTTGATTCATCTAACCCAATGGATTCAGCTCAGCCAAAAAGAGCTAGTGGAGTTGGTCTATCTGAAGTAGAAGAAAAAGATTTGGCATATGAATATACGAGGCTTCAAGGAGAATTAACTGCAATAGAAGACATTCAGCAAGATGATGAGCAAGATAGAAGTGCTGAAAATTTTATTTTAGCTGGTTGGCCTGGGATTACTCCTGAAAGTGTAAAGAAAGAACTTGGCAAAGCAAAAATTCGTCCAAAAGGTGACATAAATCCTTCAATGACTTTAAGTGAAGCAAAGGGTGGCATGAGTGTTAAAGAGTACGCTCATGATTTATGGGAGACTGGAAAATTTAAAGCACAAGTTGAAGGTACTCAAGAGTGGGCTAATTTAATTATGTCCCTTCTAATTAAAGGTACTTTATCTGATGCAAAAGAAAGCACTGGGCTTTTTAATAATGAATTAAACAAGAGGAAAAATGAAATTGAACAGAGATTAGAAGAAATTGAGAAACTTAGTGGTTGGAATCAAACTGAAACTCCAGAAAACTATGACAATGATGGATCAATTCCAGAACCTTTTCCTTTTAAAATAATTACTCAAAAAGAAAGAAATGAGCCAGTTACAAGTGCTCAAAAAGCTGAGGCTAGAACTTGGTATGAGAATAGTCCTCTAAGTAAAGTTATTCCTTTTGAGACAATGTTTGATATGGTTAATACTAAGCATCCTCAAGCTATAGCTTCTTGGTCTACTCAAGGTATTACATTGTATAAAGGTTCTGATTATACAGATCTTTATCATGAAGCTTGGCATGGGTTTACTCAAGTATACTTAACTAAAAATCAAAAAGCTAAGTTATATAAAGAGTTAGGTCAGAGAACAGGATCTTTTTTAGATCAAGAGGGTACAAGAGTTACGTTTAAAAAAGCTAGTGAAAAACAACTTGAAGAATTTTTAGCTGAAGATTTTAGATCATATATGCTTAATGGTCAAAAGGCTGTTAAAAACTCTGTAGAGAGAAATAATATTTTTAGAAAAATATGGAACGCTCTTAAATCATTATTTAAATTTTCTTCTGTTAGAGGAATTGTTAGTGATGCTAATATTGATAAGAACATAGGTGAGCTGTATAGAAATTTGAAAAAAGGTGACTTGAGCAACTATTCTCCAAGTTATGATAATACTAACTATACATCCTTGGCTAAGACTGGGATTCAAGTATTGGATGAGAGTGAGGAGCCCTTTACTTTATCAGAGTCTTTACTTCTTGCTGAGTCTATTGATTCAATGTTACATGTAGCTTTTAAAAACTACAATAATGATAAATCTATTGGTCTGCCTAATCTTGCTCAAAAATCTTTTCTTAATGATTCTAAATCAAAAGCTTATTTCTACGGTGCTAGGTTTGGATTCAACAGTAGTGTTAAAAAACAAATTGAGAAAGCTATAAGCGATTTAAAAAATGCTATAGAGAAAGTTGACGTTGCTGAAAAACCTGGACGAAAATTTAAAGCAGAAGCTAATCTCAAACTTCTTGAAAAAGCACTTAAGAACTTTCCTGAAGTACTAAAGTTTCATGCTAAAGTTAGTGACAAGTTTTATACTGAGGAATTATTATTAGAAGGAGAAAATCAAAGTGAAACAGAAGAGTGGGATATTAGAGCTGGTTTTGATCAGTCTGGTAATGCTAAATCAATACAAGACTCTTTATCTTCTGAAGTTAAAATGGTTTTAAGTAGTCTCCCAAGAACTAGTAACAGGGGTAGGTATATAAGCAATGAGTTAGGTTTTCCTCAAATGGTTCCATTACAAGAAGTATGGAATAAACTAATAAAAGATCTTGAAGGTGTAGTTGGTTTACCTGACATGATAGAGAAGTTAAAAGAGCTTTCATCAGGTGGGGATAAAAGTAAAGCTGTCTATAAAGAACTCCTTGAAGCAATGCCTAAGATAGAAGAAGGTGTTGAGTTAAATCAGGAACAAACTCAGATATGGACTCAGTTTTGGCAAGTGTTTAATATGAGTAGAGCAGAGATGTCTATATTCTATATAAATAAAGAAACTGAAGTAGATGGAACTCTTACTGGCAAGTACACTTCTAGGCTTGGTTTTAGTGGTGGTACATACACAAAAACTAAAAACTCTTTAAAAAAGAATTTTAATAGTTTACGACAAAATACTAAAGCTAGAAAAAAAATAGAAAAAAATGGCTTACCTGCTTGGAGAATTGAAATTGATCCTGGTAAATTATTTAAAGATGGAGACTGGGGTTATGATCATAAACAACTAAACGTTACACCCTATGAATTTCTTAAAGCAATTGGTATTGATTTAACAAATAATCCTACTCTACGAGAAGAATTAGAAAAAAATAAAGAGCAATTAGAAAGATTAGCAGAAAGAGTTTTAATATATGATTTTTTACAAAAGAATTATCCTGAAGATGGTTTTGGTATAACTAAGTTTGAAGAACTTTACTCAAGACTTCCTGAAAATGTCATAGAAAAACTAGAAGATGTTTATAACCTAAGTGATGTTGATTACTCGGCCTTGCAAAGAGGTCCTTATAATATTGGTACTAAAGGCAACAAATCACTTTTAAGCCGGTTTGCTATTGCTGCGAGTGAAGGTTCAAGAACAGAAAGAAGTAACTTTGCTTTAATAATTGCTCTTGAATCAGATTATACATTTGATGACAATAACTTCCAAAGAACAAATGCTGAAGGTAATACTCAGTTTGAACACAGTCTTAACAACCTCTTAACTACAATTACTAAAGCTGTTAACAATCCAAAGTATGATAACTATTATGCTATGATGAGAGGTGAGCCTAGTTTGCAACATCTTAATTTTAGTAGAAATCCTTTGCTTAAAGGAGAATGGTTAACTAGATTGTTTGATCTTGAATTTGATCCTAATGGTGAGTTTGTAGGAACTGGTAAGAGAAAAGTAGATGCGTCTAAAAATCCTATACAGCTTATAACTAAAAACCTAGGAGGTATTAATGTAGATTATGATGGTGTATCTTATGCATCTGCAGATGCTACAAGTAAGCTTATTTCAGATATGCATCAAATGCTTACTGCCAATGTTAGTGAAAATGTTAGGCATGCTGATAAGAATACTAGTTTCTCTAGTCAAACATCTGGAAATAAACCTTATATCGGATTAGCAGATTTTGGGTCTGGTGATTTCAAAGAAATTTTTATTGAAAAATATTTTATTAAATACTTAGCTAATGAAATTGAAAGAATAAGGAGAATTAAAACTATTGATAAGAATAAACCTTACGATAAGTTATTTGAAGAGCAGGGTAAAAACTTTGTTTTATTAAAATCTATTTATGATAAAGTAGATAGTGAATCTAAAGAATTATTAGATAACCTTATTGATAGCAGTTTAGATAAGAATGGTAAGCATAGTGAATTTTTTACCATGAACATTTTAGATAATCAAAAGTTTAAAAGTGATCCAGATTTAATTGGTCTCAAAGCAAATTTAAAAAAGGTTTTATTTGATGGTAAGGATAGCTATTTTGGAAGCCAAGTAGAAGATGCTAAGGAGATGTTAAATGTAACTAATAATGAAGGTGTAGCATCTACATTCTTTAGTGAAACGCTTCTTCAAAAAGCTAGAAAGGAATTTCCAAGTAATATTGGAGGAAAGAGAGGGCGAGAAGCCTTAACTGAAGCTTTTATAGTAAATAGCTGGATTGATCATATTGAAAAGGTAAACTTTTTCTATGGTGATTTAGCTCAGTATAATCATGCTAAACAAGATTTTCATAAACGTAATGCAGGAGCTGGTTCTACTGGTGAAAATTATAGAGTAGATCAGTTAATGATGGACTATTTAAATAGTCCAAAAAATAAAAAGCTTTTTACTAAAAAATATTTTGCTAGTAAAGATGATTTAAATGATAAAGAACCTATTGGTTATTCCGAAACTATGAATACTGCTATAGTTGAGAATATGAAAATAGACTCTGCTTATTTTAATAAGCTTGTAGAAGAATATACAAATCAAGAAGTAGCTAGACTAAAGAAAGCTAATAAAGAATTTAATAGAGAAAAAATAAAAGCGAAAGCTAAGAAAACTTTTGAGCCTTATCTAGGAATGGATGAAGCTGATGCTCAAGGCTATATAACACTAGATGCTTATAGAGAACTTAAAGAGGCTCAAGGTGCTTGGCAACCAGAGCATCAAGAAATATTTGATAAGCTTCTTAATGATGAAGAACTTCAACCTTCAGAAATTAAAAAATTCTTTGCTCCTATAAAAGCTCAGTACTGGGGTCCTTTACAAACAGATGAATCAATAATGAATGGCTTGAGTGTAAACGCAATGCATAAGTATTCATTAATACCGCTTCTACCCAACCTTATAAAAGATACTAAGCTTCAACAGCTAAATGAAAAAATGATGAGAGAGGACATAGGTTATGTTACTTTTAAGTCAGGTTCCAAGTTAGGTGTTTTAGGTAAAAACGGTCAACCAGATAAAATTTATTCTGACCAACAAGCAAGAGAGTCTGATATAGATAACAGTGAAGAATTTACTAAAAATACTATATTCCTAACCTATCTTAAAGATCAGATGGATATAGCTGATGAAGTTAAAGGTCAAGTTATATTCTCTACACAATTAAGAAAGCTTGTAGAACAAGGTTTGATGCGTGATGGTATTCCTATAGATTACATTGGTAAAGATGAAGAATGGGATAATCTTACAGATACTCAAAGAGCAAAAGAATCTAAGATATACTCAATTGTATTAGAATATGAAAAGAATATAGATGCTCTAACAAATTTAGTTAAAGCAGACATTCTTAAGATGACCGGCTTTAAACAGATTGAAACGCAAGATGGAATTTCTTATGAGCCTGTAAAAAAAGGAGATTACTCTAAGTTATTATCTTTTGCTAAATCTGAGATTGAAAGACAAGATTTTGCTCCTAATGAAGAAACTGTTATTAATTCTGTACTTAATAACTCTAATTCAAGTGATGTAAAAGATCTATCATATAATTTGAGTTCAGCTCAAATAGCAAAGGTTATTAATTCTTTAATAACTAAACGGATGATAAATCAAAAAGTAAATGGTGAGTCTTTAGTTCAAGCCTCAACATCTCTTTTTGAAAAAATGAAAAATGAAGGTAGGAATTTTACAAAACCTACCGATGAAGAATTGTCTAAGTATGGAACATTAGACTTGCCTTTCTATGAGTACAATGAAAATGGTACTAAAGCAATGAAGGTTAAGATTGCTATGCAGGGTCAGTTTTTAAATCTGCTTAAGATTGATGGTATTCAAGTAACTAAACCTGATGGAACAATTGATGAGATGGCAAGTTTACGTAATCTTAATAGTAAACTTAAAGATGAGAAATGGTTAGATGAAGGTAATAACCGTCAGATGATTACTATGAATGGTGTACGTATTCCTGTGCAAGGTCTTAATTCAATGGACTTTATGGAAGTATATGAGTTTCTACCTCCAGGATCACCTAACATAATTATTGCTCCTTCTGAAGTAGTAGCTAAATCAGGTGCTGATTTTGACATTGATAAGATGACTGTTATCATGCCTAATATATTAGTTCTAAACGGCAAAGCTCTAAAATATACAAGTGCAAATATTAAAAAAGCCAAGGATCAAATAGATAAGCTTAAAAAAGAATCTAAAGCTTTAGCTAAAAAAAGAGCTGCAGATTTTCAAAGAATTAAAAAAGATTTTATTAAACCAGCTGATCAAAAAAGATATGCTAAAATTGTAGGACCTACAGAAAAAGTAATAGCTACTTATGAGGAAGATTTAAAAACCCTCCTAAGTGATAATCAAGAACTAATTCAGACTAAAAATCTTACAGAAGAAGAATCTGCTGAGTTAGAAGGAGTTGAATCTCAAATTCAATTTATTGAAGATGAGATTGAGCAAGCCAAACAAAAGAAATATTCTTTAATTGAAAATGAATTTGGTGATGCATGGAATAAAGCTTTAGAAAAACATAAAGAAGATTTTAATGCAAAGCAGTCTGAGAATAAAGCTAAGATTAGAGAAATAGGTAAAGCTCTATCTAAAGCTGAAATAAAAATGGCTCAGAATAACATACTTACTTCAGTAGTAGATATGTTAAAAATACCTCAAAGCTTTGGCTTATTAACTAAACCTAATACTACTGCTGATTTACTTAGCATAAAGGATGATCTTTCTTTAATTAAAAGCGGAGTTACTAAAGAAGAATTGGCAGAGCTTAATAAAAATCCTGAAAAGAAGAAACAAAAGATTAAAGAACTTGATGCCAAGTTCTCACCTACTAGAATATTTGAGCCGCTTTTTAACTTAGAAAAACATCAGAGTAATAAAGTTGGTAAACAGATATTAGGTATTATAGCAATTGATAATACTTTTGATTCTATATTTAACAGAATTGGTTTTAGATTAAATAACTCAGGTCAAAGAAGTATAAGATTTAGACATAACGTTAGAATAACCCAACGAGAAGACTCTAAGAGAAGAGAGACTAGCCTATCTGGATTATATGATGTTGATAATAACTTTAGAATATCTGATATAATAAGTCAACTAATAAATGGTTCTGTTGATGTAGCTAAAGATGATTGGATATCTAAAATCCAAGGTAATAAAGAAGCTATTAGCACACTACTTCTTTTAAATCAAGCTGGTGTACCAATTGAAGAAGCTATATACTTTTTATCAATAGATAGTGTTCAGGAGTATTATAAAGAACTGCAGTTAACTAAATCTAAGTACGCTAAAGTTTTAGAAACTGATCCTCCACAAGGAGAAGGTATTAAAAATATTTCTAAAATAAGAGCTTTAAAAAGCCTTGTTAAAAGAATGGAATCAGATGTATCAGATGATTATTCATCTGAAATAAACGCTATAAATAATTTTATTGATTTAGCTCCAGAAGCTGACAGCTTTAACAAGAGTTTAAATGAGTTTATTGAGAGTCAACTATTTACTGGAGAATATAATGTTAATACAATTTTTACAAATAATCCTAAAAAACATACTAAAGTTAATACAGTAGATTTATTTAATACTTTATCTAGTGCAGCTGCAGGTAAACCGAAATTAAAAAATGAATTTAAAGCCTTACTACATTACTTTGAATTAGAGAGACCAACGGATTCTATTACTACATTAAAGAATACATTAAATGTAGATACAACTAAGTCTGGAAGTGCTTACGAAGCCTATGCAAAAAAAGAGGCTATTCAAAAACTTCTTAATGAAGATCCTTCTTATACTCAATATGATCCTGAATATATAGAAAAAATAATGTCTGAGACTGCCATTAAAGGATTCTTTATACAAGATTTGCAAATAGCTTTAATGAAAGGTTTGTTCCCAACAATAACTAGTGATGCTCTATTAGATAAACTTAATAGTATTTTAAATGAATCAGGTGATTTTAACGAAATTAATAGAAAAGTCAAAATTTTATTTGGTGATAAGGAAAGTTATGCAAAAAGTTATGTTGAAGATTTTGGTAACTACTTATTACAAAGGTTAATAAAAGACTTTGATAAAGCAGCATTTGAAAAAGGTTCTTATAAAGGTTATCAAATTGAGGCTTTACCTACTCAAGAATTAGATTTTACTCTTGCTCCAGTTCAAATAAAAGATGGTGTAATATATTATAGTGAAAGTTCTTTAGTTGAAGCTTTTGAAAAATATGAAAGTACAACTGAAAATAATAAAAATGACGCTGGTGAGCTTAATCCTCCATCAATAGTAATTGAAACGATTGATGAATACTTACATTTTAATTTAGAAAGAGCTGCTTTAAAGGAGGCTATACCATTTAAATCTTGGTCAAAGAAAAATGAAAAGAATCCATCTATTGAGTATGAAAAGTTTGCAGCAATAGCACAAGGAGATTTACAGCAAGCTTATGAGTTGGCTATGAATAGTCAAGCTTTATTTAATATAAATAATAATGATAATATTTTTAGAACTATTTCAGAAGAAAATTCTATTAGTATAAATTATGTTGAAAGGTTTTTGTTAATGAAACAAAAGTATCCGAAGTTAGCTAAGAAAATTAACTTAGTAAATGATTTAGAATCTGAATCAACTAAGAACTCGGACAGTAATGGAATGAGTGTTGACATACTTACTTTGGGTGGCATAAAACTGACTTCTGTTAATGTTGCTAATTATCATACTGATCTTCAAAACTTATCTGATCCAGATTTTTTAAGAACTCTTGAGCTGTCTGAAGACGAATATATAAATGAAAATGATATTGACTTTATATCAAATCTATTTAGCAAGTTTACGGAGATATCTATAATGCAATCTGGAATGAAAGGCTCAAGTAGTTATGCTTTAACAAGAATTGTAGATCATGAAAAATTGTTAAGACTTGTAGGTCCTTTGGCAAAAGCTTTTAATAATCCTATGAATAAAGTATTTCAAGAAGCTTTAGTAGATGATTTTACTGATCAATTTGAAACTGTTAACACAGATAAATATTTAAGAACTCGTAATAAAAACTATAAGTCTGAAGGAGAAAGTAGCAGAGTTTCTAATATTTATGAAGCTTTAGAAAATCCTAATCAAAGTTTTACTTCTTCTACTTTTGCAGATGATATGTTTTCAACTCCTCAAATAGTTTGGGATAATGCTGCATATAAAGCTTTGCAAAAAGACTTTTCATCTAACACTGCTCCTAGACTCTTAGCAATTAATGGTCCTACAAACGTAAGTATACTAAATACAAGTGTTACAAAAGAAAATAACATAAGTGATTTAGCTGGGATTATTGCAGGTAAAGCTAGTTTTGAAGGTACGATGACATACAGTTACGGTAATGAAAAAAGATCTGATGTAAAAGCAGACACTACTTTTGATGCTATACTGAGCGGTGAAAGAACTGCAACTACTAGATATTCAAATGCTGATGCTTGGGATTATTGGAAAGATGTAAAAGCTGGTGATACGATTACTTGGAAATCTGCTGATGGAAGAACTGTAGATGTTATAGTAACAAAAGATATACATCCTTTAAAAGGTTCTGGTAAGACTGTTAAAGATTGGTCTAAACTTGAAGGGTGGTCTATAGATCACTTTAATAAAAAAGTTAAATCTAGAATAGATAAAGCTTGGCAGATTGAATTTAAACTTGCTGAATCACAAATTACTAAAGGAGGTGTTAAAGTTGTATCAGAAGATTATGGTGTAGTACAAGTAGAAACAAATCCTACAAATCAAGAAAAAGAAAAGGATGTTGAATTAATAAAATCTCAAATTCAAAATCAATCATTTAAAGAAAATGTAGGTAAGTATGCTAATGAAATGTTTCATTATGGATTAAGATGGGGAAGAAAGAATTATAACTTCTTTGTAAAAGATAAAAATGGAAAATACGTTAGAACTACATTAGAAAATGAAGGAGAGCAATTATATAGTAGAACAAGGGACAAACGTTATGTAAAATCTTCTAGAACAGATAAAGCTGCTTACAATAATGGATTATTAGATCCTGCAGATATTGATTCTTTTGCAGGAAAAGGTGACATCTATGGTTATGATTTTGTTGATCAAAATGGTAATCCCTTACCTCCTATTGCAGATTTACAGCCTATAATTGATAAAGTTGAACAAGCTACAGGTATAGATATGACTGATTATGATTCTGTAATTGGAAATATATATTTACCTGGAGAATATGTTTATCCTCATAAAGATACTTCAGAAAGTGAAAGTGCAAGAAATTATCCTGTAATAGTATATACAATGGGTAATGATGCTGGCTTAGGCATTGTAGACAATAACAAAGGTAAAATGACTTTTGCTAATCAATACGATACACAATATCTTCCACAAGAAGACAAGCTTAAAGGGTATACAAATGAATTAAACACTAAGCATGGTAGTGTTTATACTTTTGGATTAGGAGGTAAAGGTAGATTTGAATTAACTCATTCTACTCCTATAAATTCTCAAAAAAATGTAACACAACCTCCTATTACTTTACCTAATGGTAAAACTATTACTAACTATACTATTACATTAACTTTTAGAAGAGCAGCTGATTTAACAAAAGGTGTATCTGAAGAACCAAAAAGATTTGAACCAACTCCATCTACGCCAACTGCACAAGCTGGTGTTAATGTAGAATATATTAAATCTCCTAAAAATATCTTTTCTGTTAGACCTATTCAAGGTAGACCTGATAAAAAAGCAACAATAAAATCTAGTATAGCTACTCAGTATATAGGATTTGCTGAAGGAATAGCAAGAAGTAGTACTGCTAGTTATGCGAGTGATGCAGGATTTTTTGCTAATACAGGAAATTACGGATCTGAAGATGTAATATTTGTATCTATTGGTGGTAAAAGAGGAGCTGTTAAAGTAAGAAAAGAACAGCAGGATAAAACTATAAAAGAAGCTATTAAAGCTGTAGAAGCTGGAGCTACTATTATTACTGATAATGTAAACTATATTCACTATAACTCTAAAACAAAAGAGCAAAGACCCATAACACTTACTGTAAAAGAATTTGAAAAAGAAGATGGTTTATATAATCTTGGAGAAAAAAGGCTTTATGAAAACATGAAAGCTAAAGGTTATAACTATTCTGAAGTAACAATTGATGGTCAAACTTTAGGTACTTGGTCTAAGTCTGCTCAATCAACACAAACTAGTGAGGTTAAAGCTTATAGAACTTTAGATACTTTTTCTTCTAAAGTAGATTATGCACAAAGAGGTTCAGGAGCTTACTATGCATTAGATAAACCATTTCAAGAAATGGGAGCTGAAAAGAAAGTAGAGCAAGTAACTGTATCATATGATCCTTCTAAAACTTTAGATGCCACTACAGAAGAAGGTCAAACTAAGTTTATGGAAATTAAAAGATCTGCAATAGAAAGTAAAACATTTACCTCTATGAAGGAATCAAATAATGCTGTAAAAGATGCAATGATTGCTAATGGTTACGATTCTCTTATTGGCTGGATAGATCAAGATGTAAAAAAAGCAGGAAGAGAGTTGGTTATATATAGAACAGTAGATCTTGCTCAATCACAAGCTGATGTTAGTTATGGTAAAAGCGTTGATATAGCTAACAATGCTATATTTTTATTTGATAAAGCTACTGATGGTGAGTCTGACAGTCTTGGTTCTAGAATGCTTAGTAAAATTAATAACTCAAGAGTAGTAGGTTTACCTACACTATTAAGCTATACTGATAGCCTTACTAATATACCAACAGATGTATTTAAAGCAGATAAACCAGCAGAAAAGATTCTAACAGATGAAGTTGTTGAGGAGTTTAATGGCTTAAGTTTCAAACCTGGTAATTGGTTCTTTAGTAAACCCTCTAGAGTTTTTATTAAATCTACAGAAGGTTCTGGAAGATATGGTAAACAAAATGATAATACTAAGTTTATTTTAGATAAAGAAACTCAGTTGTATAATTTTGTAAACATGGAAACAAAAGAAATTCTGTTACGAAATATTAATTTGTCAACTGGAATGCAAGAGTTTCCTGGAACAGGAGGTTTAGTAGCAAATCAAACGCTTGTTGATGAAGTAGATAAAATTACAGATGCAGTATTAGATAAAATGAATAAAGAAGGCTATTCAGTAGTCTTACCTAAGACAGGTATTGCTCAAGAATTAGTGAGGGCTTATCCAAGAGATGTGCAAGATAAGATAGATTTGACGCAATTGGGTGAAGATATGCCTATACTTAAGCCAGACTTTAAAGAACTTGTGGAAGAGGGTAATACTGAGCAATTGAAAACTTATGGGATAAATACTTTTATTGAAATATCTAAAATCCTATATGATAAATTTGGTTATATTAATCCTAACTTTGTAAAGTTTCAAGAAGGTAAGGACTACCTGTTATCTAGAAGTGGTCAAGTACCTATTAGTAATGATGTAACTAACAGCTTAAGAGATAGCTGTAAATAATAAAATTATGAGTTGTCCAAATATAAATAGTCCTGAGTGGAAAGCTCTAGTTGAGCAAATAGGTGAAGCTGCTGCTTGGTCTGATTTTATTAGTAGCGGTAAGATTAGAAGTATAGAAGAGATAAGAGAAGAACAAGCTATTAGAGATGAAGAGGCTATAAGTAAACCTACTGAAGCTCCTGTAAATCCTAACCCTGTTAATCATATAAAGATACCTGAAGTAGAGTCAGTAGATGATATTATTTTTGATACACAGACTTTAACAGATAAGGAAGTAATAGATAGTGTAGCAGAGGATGATAGTAACAACCAAAACTTGTTGCTAAAGTCTATGATGGAACGTTTAGATATTGATGCTGAATTTGTATCTCCTACAAAAGCTAAAGAACTTACTGAAGAATCTGGTAATGAATGGGATCCTAATAAACCTGCATTCTTTATAGGAGGTAAAGTTTATTTTGTCATTGGTAACTCTCTTACAGATAGTACTGTCTTTCATGAATTCTCCCACCCATTTGTAAGAGCAATCTCTGTAGAGAATCCTGCCTTATTTGAAAAACTTTATAATGATATAGTTAATACTACTGAAGGTTCTAAACTTAAGTCTTCTATAGAAAATAGATATAAGTTTGCTACTGGTAAAAGTATCTCTGCCTCTAACCAATTAAAGGAAGAGTTAATAGTTCAAGCACTAACTGAAAAAGCTAACCTTGCTGAACCTTCAACCGGATTTGCTAAAGCTATTAAGAACTTGTTATATCAAATAAAGCAATTCTTTAGAAAGACTTACGGCAAGAATATAAAAATATCTAAACTTGCTGAAGATACCTCTATTGCTGAATTAGCTGATATGATGCTTAATGCAGAGAAGATAACTCTACCTAAAAGTAAAATATCACAAGATGATGTTGCTGCTTACCTGGATGAGAGATCTGAATTTATTAAGGACTTACACAAAGTTAAAGATGCTGATGTAATGTCTTTAGTAGATCAGTTATATGAAGGTAGCTCTAAACAAATTGACAAGCTTCTTAATAATAATAATTATGATGAGTTAGCTAATATACTAACTGATGAATATAGAAAAGGTGATTTACAAAACATTAGAAATAATGTAGCGGCTTATAGAACTAAGGTTAGAAACTTAGCAGAAAATGTTAAAGATGAAAATGAATATAACAAGAAGAAGCTTAAAGCATTAATGGAAACTTTTCTTACTCTAGATAAAGTCATGAGAAAGATTGATGAGCACATGCAGGATTTAAAAAATAGACCAGATAATCAGGAGACTATGCGACAAGTTCATAGTTATGAGTCTATTATTGATTATTGGAAAGGTCTTGTTGATGAAGCTAATACCATAATGGATGAGTCTAGAATTAATGTTGATTCACCTGTTGTTAAAGTTATAGCTAATATAAATAGGTCTATTGCTAGAATCAATGATGCTAAAAATGAAATATATTCTAGTGGTGCTAGAGATACTTTGTATGAGCAGCTAGAACCTATGGGTAGAAATCTTAAGGAAAGATATGATGAGAGAATTGCTAATCTGAAGGAAAAGAATGCCCCTAAAGAAAGAATTGAAAAACTGGAAAAAGAATACTACGGTATAACTGAAGCTGAAAATACTAGAATGAAATCACTTCAGAAAATGGATAAGGCTGGGACTCTATCTAGAGAAGGTAAGAATGAATTAAAAACTCTTGAGCTTGCATCTGCTGAGGGTCTTGCTATATCACCTGAAAAGATTGAAGCTTTATTAAAAGGTCAAGCAGGAGATGCAAATTTCTTTAATTCTTTTTTTGAAGGCTATTTGTACAATACAGATCCTGTTATAGGAGGTCTTGCTTTATATGTAAAGAATCAGACTAATGATGTTCTTGCAAAGGCTCAAGCTACTTATAATTCTTTTGCTGATGAAATAAATCCTCTAATGGATAAGGCTGGTATAAATAGAAACCGCCCTGGGGAAATTGGAGAAAAGATTGGTAATGTTGATACCGTGTCTTCTAAAGATGAAGATGGCAACATAGTAGAAAAGCAAGTATGGACCATAACTGATAGATTTGTTAATTATAGATATCCTTATGACTTAGCACAAGATGCTGTAGAGAAAGCACACTCTGAATACAGTACTAAGGGTACAGCTGCTAATAAGGAAGCTTTACTAAAAGCTGTAGCTGATTTTGAACAGCTAAGAAGAGATTATTTTTATGATCAATATACAGAAGACTATTATAAAAGAACTGACATCTTTAATAAAGATGAGATGGGTAAAAGAGCTAAGAACGCCCGTGAAGAAATAATGGAGCAGATAAATGCTTTAACAGAAAGAGCTAACCCTTTAGTTGAAGATCAAGAATTATCTGATGAGATTAAATCTCTATGGAGAAAGTATAGTCAGTTAGGCTCTTTGTTTTATTTAGATGGTACTGCTAAAGTGGATGACCCTAGCAAAGGTATTTATGATTTATCAATAGCTAAAAAGATTAAAGAGTATAGTGCTATGACTAGAGACATGTATGATGTCAAACCTAGAAGAGAAGCTTTTCAATCAGCTAGAAATGCATACAGAGAATCTTTAATTGATAAAGGTATTACACCAGATAATCCTATTACTGAAGATGCTTATTATAGTGCCATTAGAAACTGGGATAAACTTAATACTAAGATTATAATAAAACCTAGTTATTATGCTAGAAGACAAAAAATCTTAGATAGAATACAGCTTATACTGAAAAAGCTTCCTCAAAAAGCTGCTGATGAAGAAAACCAAGGTAAAATTTGGAAAGACATTTTTGACTTAACTAAAGGTAGAGATGAGAATGGTCACGTTGATGCTTTAAGTATGACTCAGGCTGCTAGAGATGAGGTTAAGAAATTACAGGAACTTCTTGCTGATATTAAAAGTGGGAAGATTAAATCTAATGGTTTAACTAAAGAAGAGAATGCTGAGCTCAATGCTTTATATGAATTTAAAAATAATGTGGGTAACACAGTATTCTTTTCTGAACATCCAAAATTAGTAAAGCAATTAAACGATCTTAAAGCTAAGAAAAAGAGACTTGGTTTAAGTGAAGAAGATAGAAATAATCTTCAGGAGGAATATGCTAAGTTAGCTGAGATGATGGATTCAGATCCAACTGATCAGTACCTTGATGTCTTTAATAATTTACTTAGCACTTTAAGTGAAGAGGTTATAGATAAAATAAAATTAAAAATAGGAGCTAACACAATTGATAAAACAACGGCTGATTTATTAACAAATGATCAAGAACTAATAAATGAATTAAAAGAAGAATCTCCTGAGTTTGCAGAATGGTTTGATAAAAATCATTTAGAAAATACATTCTATGATGTAGCTACTAAATCTCAAAAGACTGTTTACAAAAGAACATACGTTTGGACTATAACTAAACCCTCAGATCCTAACGATTACCAAACTTATGATATCTTGGATGAAAATGGTGAGTATGTTGAAACACTTGCAGGTGTTCCAAGTAATGAGTATACATCTAGAGTGTTAAAAAAAAGGTTTTTAACTAAAAGAGTGGTTGGTGAAACTGTGGATAATAGAGGTAACTGGTTGCCTAAAACAGAAGAGGCTGGAGCAAAGGATACTAGATTTTATAATCCTAAATACGATGAGTTGAAAAAAGATCCTGCCATGTTTGAGTTAATGGAGGCTATTAAAAGAAACCATCTTAAAAATCAAGAAGGTCTTAATTATAGGTCTAGATTATATTTAGATTTCCCAAGATTTAGAAAGTCTAGACTTGAAGTTATTCAGTCTAGAGGTACTAAACAAGGAGATGATGATAAGAAAAATGAAAAAGCTGTAGGTGGAAACTTATTATCCATATGGGCTAAAAGGTTTAAAGAATTTTGGAAAGGTTCTGCAGATGATGCTCAATCAGGACTTAATGATAAGAAAAATTTTGACTTAGTTAGGGCTGATATGTTTGACAATGAAGTGACTAGTGTACCTATTGCAGGTTTATATGACATTGATATAAACGATGTATCAACTAATATAACTGAGACTATGATGAAATACATGATGTCTGGTGAAAGGCAGAAAGCTTTAATTAAAGCGTTACCTACTGCACAAGCTATACAATCTGTTGTAAAAAGCAATGAGGGTGCTATAAAAGATACAACTAAAATAAATAAAGAAGTATGGCAAGCTAAAGGCATCTTTAAGTTCTTAAGAAAAAATAAAAAAGGTGATAAGGGGGTTAGAGAAAAAGCTATTGATAATTTTATAGAGCGTGAGTTTGAGGGTAAAAGAAATACTGGTGCAGGATCTAATAGTGTTAAAGCAAATAACATAATAAACCTTTTATTTAAAAGAGCTTCCTTTTCTTTCTTTGCTTTAAACATACCTTCTGCAATGAAGAATATGTATAGTGCTAAGTTTCAAGGAATGATTGAGGCTTCTGCTGGCAGTAATTATAATCATGTTGACTTTCAAAAAGGTAATGCTTGGGCTTATGCTACAATGGGTGAGCTATCTTTTGGTTCTCAACTTTATAAAAAAGGTTCAAAGTCTTTAAGGCAACAAACTATGGAAATCTTTGATCCATCTCAAGATAGATTTGAAGATAAGTTTGGTGAGGGGTTATCTAGAACTAAGTTATCTGATACTGTAAGTGGCAGCTGGTTATATAGTCCACGTAAATGGATGGAGCTTCAAGCAACTACTCAAATATTTGGAGGCATGATGTATAAGCAGAAAGTAATGCAGAAACTTTCTGACGGTACTATGAAACAGATAAACTATATGGAAGCTTGGGAGGTTGATGAAAACAATCAGATTAGATTAAAATCAGGCATAGATATCAGATGGTCAAATGCACCTAAGACACATGTTTTAAAAAGTACTGATACAGTTAAATCATTAGCTGAACAGTATAACATACCTGAAGATCAAGCAGATAGAGCATTTAAATTTTCTAGAGAACTTATTGATACTAAAATAGCAAACTTAAATAAAGAAAGAGCTAAGAAATTACGTAACCTTTCTAAACCAGAGTCAGCTAAAGATCAAGAAGATATTGATGCTATAAATGAATCTAAAGAAAGCATAAATAATTTTTATGATTCTAAAATTGAAGAAGCTAAAACTATAACTATTAATAATACAGAGTTTAAGTTCTACAAAAATAAGATGCAGCAGGTGATGAATAACTTGCAAGGTACATACGCTAAGTTTGATCAACCTGAAGCCCAAAGATATATAGCATTTAGGTTTATCTCTTATCTAAGAAGATACTTTACTAGTATGACTGTTAATAGATGGGGACACTCTGGTAAAATATGGGATCCTAAACCTAGACTTAATCCTGGAATGGGTGATGTCCAAATGGGTTATTATGTACAATTTCTTAATAGTGTAAAAGAAACTATAACTCAAGGTGGGAAAAATTTACAGTACATGGATAAAAAGGAGAAAGCGGCTGCTATGAAAGTTATAACCGAAATGGGTATGTTAATTTCTCTAATGCTTGTAGCTTCACTTCTTTTTGGATGGGATCCAGATGATGAAGACAAGTGGAAGAAGCTTAGAGAAAAGAGTGGACCAGCAGGTTTCTTTGGATTAACTGATTCAGATAGAGAGTTTAACTTTGGGGGTTACATGTCTAATCATGCTTTGTATATGTTATGGATGGTACATGCTGAGAATAAGCAATTCATTCCTTTACCTGGATTTGGTTTAGATGAAATGACAAATATGCTAGATATAAAATCTGTAGTAACAGGACCTACTGTTGATACATATCTTAGTATAATAAATGATACGATTGATGTACTGAAAGGGGAAGGAACATACTCTAGAGATGTTGGTCCATACAGATGGCAAAAAGAAGGATCTTCTAAAGTATGGAATGATCTTGGAAGATTAGTTGGTATAAGTGGTAGTAGCTTAGATCCTGCTAAGGGTATGAAAGGTAGCTTTACTGCAATGGTTAGAAGATAAAAAAATCTTTTCCAAAAAAAAAGAGGAGATTAGCTCTCCTCTTTTTCTTGATATAAGTATCTGTTAGATATGTTTATCATATCTAGTTTATTAACATCGTCTAGCATAGAACATTCTACTTTGAATTTTCCATTGCTATTTTCATAAGATATTAAGGCCCATGACACATCACTACTTACGTATGATACCGTAACATCCTTCCCTTTATACTTAGCCTTAGTATTTATCATATTTACAAATTTGTGTAGAGGGAGGTTACCCTCCCCTACTGTTTATTAAAAGTCGTCTACATCAAAGACTAGCTTATCACCAGAATTAGTAGTGACAATATATTCATAGCCATCTTGTTCATAGCTAAAACCTTCAGAATCAATACCATACACTTCTTCAAGTGCATTACTTATTTTTTCTTGTATAGATTCTTCTTCTTGTACAACCTCTTCTTCTTGAGATACTTCAGAAATATCAACTATACTTTCATCTAAAAAGCTTGTGAGTCCTGAATCTTCCGGCTGCTCTTCAACCTGCTCTTCAGTAGTAAAATCATCTAATTCATTTACTTCAGAAGTCTCAGGCTTAATTACATCAGCAATAGCATTGAAAACATCTTCTTCTTCTTTCTCCTCTATGATCTCTTCATTCTTGATCATATCTGCTTCTTCATCAGCTAATCCTCCGCTGTTATCTACACCGTAAAGCATTTCTGTAGATTCTTCTTCAGTAGCTTCTGGACAAGAACTCATGTCATCATCTAATATATCACTTACAATAGAGCTAACTTCAAATTCTGGTTCACCTATTGTTTCTTCTACAGCTTTATCAATCTCATGCTGAGTATCCTCTAGATCTTGTAAATCCAATTCATCAGCTGGTATATCATCTATAGTAACATCTGATTTATTGTTCTCAAGATTTTCTATTTCATCTAAGATACTTGTTTGGTTTGGATCTACAAATGTTTCTTCTCCAACCTCCTCTGTTTGAGCAGTAGCTGCTATTCCTAAAACAATTGGGTGAATAAGTATATTATACTTATTACAGATATGATAATGCACTAATTGCACATTGTTAAACACATTCCTGCTGTGAGATCTTTTAAGACCCACCTGGATATGGTTATACAAAGTCCACATGTTATTATCAGTGTTAATGTAATCATAAGATGGAGTATCATACTCACTCTTAATTATACCTAGTTGATATGGAGTTACCATATTCTTTAGATAAAGTTCTCCAATCAATTCATAGAACTCCTTGTCAGTAAAATCTATTGTCTCCATAGCACGTTTGTGCTTTGCTAAAGTTGTATAAGCAGATCCTGCTGCATGGATCTGAGCTTTGATAGCTGCCTCAGCATCATCTAGAGCAGTACCTTTATGTATCTTATTAAATGTTTGAGAGTCACCTGCAAACATTGCATCATTAGCATTAATAATTGCACCAATACCGCATCTAAATCTTTGACTCTTATCATATGAGTTTATAAAATAAAACATCATTGACAAGTCTGGATCATCATCATGGTGTATGATGTATCTACCAATAGCTACATCATTGTTATTATAAGCTGAATACAACTCTTTCTTTACTATAAAGTTTTGTGTATTTAGCTCAGTTTCTATTAAATTCATTACGAATTTATTAGGTATTACAGTATACGTATTAGTTTGCTCTGGTAAAGTCTGGTCTAATAGTACATTTTTAGTTGTTGTGTGATCACTTGTTTTCATTTTAAAACATTTTTAGTTGTGTATCAAATTTTTCTGGAGTTAAAGCCATAATCTCTCTATATATCTTTTTTATATAGAACTTATCATTTATATCATAATTTTTCCAAGCTGTGTCTGCATGCTCATTATATACAGTATGCATCCACTCTCCAGAGTCAACTTGGATTATTCGTTTGTCATCTATATTTTCTTTAATAATTTTACAGCCCTTATTAGATATATAGTATCTAATAGTTTTTTGCATATCTTCCTCAGTAACTATTCCGTTAGTTGAGCAGATCTTTTTAAATTTCCAATTACCTTTTATCTTAACACCTGAACAATATTCAAAGATGTTTCTGTTAGTTTTTATATAATCTTCTGGTTCAATATCATTTAGAAAATAATGATAAAGAGCTTTAGAAACTATCTGGTTACTTTTATTTTTATGAAGAGCTTTAGGAAACTCAAATCTACCTTTGCATTTAGTTTTAGCATGGTAAGGTATACCGTCTTCCATTTTAACAATACTAACTCCATCTTTACTTAACTCTGCATAATCTTTATCAGATATCTCTTTCCAATCATGTAACGCAATATAATTATTTACATCTGGGACAATCATCTTTTGATAAGTATCATGTTCAAGATTTAGATTAGTTATAGTTTCCCACTCTTTACAGATAGCTAAGTAGTTATCCATTTGGCTTTCAGGAATTATAGTTTCTAAACCGTCTGTGTTTTGCATTATAGGTATTGCACCAGGTACATTTTCTAGAAGCATTGCATATAACATCATCAAACTCAATTGACCATTAATAGTTATACGCATAGTTAATTCTGGATCATAGAGATAACTATTCTCTTCATTACTTAAACCATAAGTTGCATTAAGAATAATCTTATAAACATAATTTCTAGGATCTGATTTAGGAATCTTTTTCCTTTCATTAAAGAACCATTCATACTGTTCACAAAATATATCTTTTGGTAATTGAGCTGGAGACCATTTATTTCTAATAGCTAGGTTTGGATAAAAACTTGTAACATCCGAAGACATTATAATCATACCGTTGCCTGACTCATATATACCTTTCTTTGCTCCATGTACACCACCTAAACCAAAATGTGTTTCAACACCCCTATACTTTATTGAGTGTTTAAAACTTCCTTTAGTTTCACCATTACGTATTATTAGATTTTCAAATAGAGTTTTTAACTCATTAAACTGAGTCATGTTATCTTCAAACTTTACATAGTCTAGAATAAGATTCTTACAAATTATTTCAGACCTATAAGTCCTTAAATCTTTTATGTCTTTCTTTTTTGCACCGGTTGCTTTACATAAGAAATACATAAATATTTCCTTAGATATTTTAGGTTCAGAAGCACTGTTAAGATTTATTCCATATTCTCTAGTTAAGTCTAGTCTTAATTTGATTTGCTGTTTAGATAGATTATATATTTGCTTTGTACTCTTTACATCATTTCTACAATAAGATGCTACCATCTTTAAGTCTTCAATAGATTTGATTCCGTCTGCATGATGTATAGGCATGTCTTGTACATTGTACCAATCCATTGAAAACTGTATCCATTTTAAACTAGATCTTTTAGCAGGATTGTCCCAATGATTTAGTTTAAAAACATCTATCTGTTTAATTTTCATTTGATGTTCAGCCCATTCCTGCCACTCTCTTTTATTCTGCCTGTCTATACAATCCTGGGCTTTTCTATAAATTAAATTGGCCGCATCTATATCAGATAGCAATCTCAATCTATCAATATTCTTTATAATAAATTGAGTTATTTGTGCATCAAAACTTAAACCGTTAAAGCTTACATGCCATTGATTTAGTTTTATATTTTCTTTAAAGAAGTCATAAAGATCTTCTAAATCATTACGGTATTCACAAATTGTAAAGACTTTTACTTCTTCTTTTTTATAATGTTCAAAGACACCTAAAAAACAATTAGTAAGTGTTTCATAGTCATGTACCCAATGATTCATAAGTTAATGTTTAAAGCCAAAAAAAGGAGAGCTTATGCAAGACTCTCCTCTTTTATTTTGGCTAAGTTATTATTTTGAAGTAACTGACATTAGTGGGACACCTTTATCATCTAATAGAGGTGCTGTTTCAGGAACCATTATTTTTTCTTCTTCTTTCTTGAAGAATTGTTCATAGTCAAAATCACTTGTATTTACAGCAAACTGTGCTATAAATGCTTCTTGTTCTGATCTATCAATTAAATAATGTTCTTGAAGAACATCCATAGTTACTCTCTGTTCTTTATAAGGAACACTATTTTGTTTTGGTTTTGTTGATTTGATTGAGTTTCCATTCTCATCTAGTCTTGGAACAAGTTGTAGATTTTGTTTTCTATTCTTGCTAATAACAACTAGCATGTCTGTCATAGAATCATATATAGCTTCTACATAAGGACAGCTCTCCTTAATAGGCATAAGCTTAAAAGTTTTACTTTCTCCCCAGTAAGAAGTGTATAGACGCATGTTTTTACCGTATTCTGCCATAATTATTCTGTTGGTTTGTTTGGTAAATTTAAGTTAATAGAATCAAAATTCATAATTTTAATTTCAGCATCTAATATTTCACTTGTCATACTCTCTGATTCAGGTCTAAAATTTGGCTTAGAGCATAGCTCACCAACCTCTTTTATAACATCAACTGATACGTTAAGTAAATCAGAATACATTGTGAAATACTTATCTGGATACAGATAACTTTCTATATATGCATGATGAGCTCTATGGTTTTTAAAGAAATCTAAAATTTTGTGTTTATAACGATTTGATAACTGTGAGTATTTTCCATTTACAATTTTTAAATAATCATCTTTTGAATCTTTGTAATCAAAAACATATACTCCTTTTGAATCTTCAAGCTCAAAAAAGTTATTAAACTTTTCATTTTCTAAAAGTTTTTTTGATTCAAACTTTTTAAAGTCTGAATCATTTCTTAAATGATATACAGATATTAATTTGCAATCACTGACTTTATACTTACCCTTCCATTCCATATAGGTTTGGATAGGAGTTACACTTACACCTCTAGGTATCCTAAGAATAGGATATAAAAATATCCTACTCTTTTGAATATATTCTTTATATAAAGATGTTAACTCTGTCATAATTATTATCAGGTTTTAGAGTGAGACTGAACCTGTTAAATACTTATACGGTAAGTTATAACTATTTGTTTGCTTGCAATAATTAGCCATATGCAAAGAGTTTATTAACTCATTTTTCCATTTTAATAAAGTTTCTTCTGAAACTGGAAATGCATATAGATAATTATATTTATCAAACACTATAAAATTAAAGTTAATTTGATAATCATTGTGATTATCAGGCATTAACTTTGAAACCCAAGTATTAACAAGTATTGAATAAATTGATGCTTGGAGACTGTAGTTATAATACTCTACTGATTTTTCAAAATCATCAAGTGATTTACTTGTTGTTTTAAAATCATTTATAGTAATCAGTTTATTTTCTTGATCAATAACAACATTGTCAACAATACCTTTTAAACCTTTAAAGCTTAAGTTTTCAGCACTGCTCATAATTAAATCATCATTAATCGTTGAAAGTTCTTCAATGATTTCTAGCTCATTGAATACTGCTTTACCTTCTGTCTCATCCTGTCCCAATAAACTCATTATTTTTTCATCTTCTTTTATAAGTAGTACTGATTCAGTACACTTAGATAAAATTTCTGAGTCTATTATTATCTTTCCTTTACTATTCTTGAGGTGTTCAAAATAGTCAATACCTTTAGGTTCTATAATTTTGAATGCTCTTTTTTCTTTGCCTACTTTTTGATGAAGTCCCATTGTTTCAAGACAATCTAAAACTTCATCTTCAAAGTCAGCTAATTTTGATTTGGTGATTGGAGATGTTGATTCTATTTTGTTAAAGAGATCTGGATTATCAGTTACATGAAGTCTGTCTTCATATATCTGAAAGATTTGTTTGATTATTTGAATTGAGTTTGGGCTTGGTAATGAGGGAGTTACACAGAACTTATCTGAAAAAGTATCAGGTTCTAAAAGCAAGTTATGAATTACTGATCCTTCTAGCAAATATTTCTCTGTTTTTATTTCCTTTTCCCCTAAAATATACTCCTTATAAAATAATTTAGGGTTACCTAAAAGTTTATTTAGGCTTGAGTAACTGAAGTAAAAATCTTCATTTACACTTATGTTTTCATTTTCTTTCATTGATCTTCAGTTTCTTTTTCTATGATATCAACTTCATAATACTCTGAATTTAATAATGTATCAGGCTGTAAAAATTCAATAATCATTTCCATTTTTTCTTGTGTATACTGATCTAGTTTTACAAGACTCTTTACTGCAAAATCTAGATTGTAACCAATCCAATTAGTAACTTGATAAAAAGAACAAAGTTCTCTATTGCCTAACTCCAAAAAAGTGTTTCTAAAACTTTTAAAATTTATATGATTATATGCATGTGACTCTTGTATAACGCTATTACCGTATTCAATACATAATAAAAATAAGTAATGAAAACTCTCATCAAACTTTGCATTTGCCATTATTTCCATAGCCAAAGTAATGTTATCATCACTTCCGCTGGAAATCATTTTTCTTAATTCATCATATGAATCTTTAGTTATGGGTAATCCACCAGCATTTATACTCTTTTTTAAATGATGTACATCTAAAATTTTGCTAGTCAACTTGGCCTTTCTAAGATTCTCATCTAGAAAATCAAAGCCTAATTTGTCTGAAGGATAGAAATACTTACCAGAAGAGTATGATATATTTCTAAGGTTATAACCAGTATCAGACCTATCTATATTAAGTTCTCGCATTAGTATATCTCTTAACACTATACCGTCATCTACACTTATTAGCCAGTCTTCAGCACGATAAAGTTTTCTGAAATTTTTAAGTTTATTATAATGCTTTTTAGTTGATTCAGAATCTAGTAATAGTAATTCATTAAATTGATGTACTGACTCACCTATCTTTGCAAAATTTTTAGAAGAATAGAAATTTGTATTTACAAAATTTTCAGCTGTAAAATTATTGGCATCGGTATTAAAAAATAAAACCTCAGCTTTATGTATACTATAAGTAATCTTAGCATGCTCTCTAACTTTAAATCTTGATACCTTACAGTTACTACCAATAAATATCGGCTCATCATTATTTATATGATTATGATTAGAATGCCATTCTTCATCTGAGTTTATACTGTTAAGAAATTTCTTAGCATGTATAGTAAAACTGTTAGAACTATATACACTTTTTACTTTTATATTGATCGAGTTATCTTCGTCAATATATAAAATTCCATGTTTAACCATTTGTTTTTGATTTAGTTTATTGTATGATAAGGGTACCGTAAAATACAGTACCCTTATTTAAGTTATTTTAAAGTCATAGCTTGAACTTTTGGATCAGTAAGCATTCTTTGAAACTTTATTTTATTTCCATTGATGAGTCTTCTTACAAGTATGTATTTTAAATCATCTGTAAACAATGCTTCATTATTTATAATCATTCTGATTCTATTAATTATTTGTGAGCTAATAGTATTAGTTTCAGCAAAATTTAAAGCATAGTTTATAATTCTTGTAGTTATTACACTAGCTATATCTCCACGAAAATCATCACCTCTTCCAGTAGAATTAATTATTGAATTAGTAATCTTTAAATCATCAGGATCAAGTAATATATCTTTTGGATTAGCAAGCTTATCTAATCTGTTATTTATAAATTGAGTAAACAGAGTTGCTACTTCTGGTCCAACAGATCCCTCACCGATCATCTGAATCATTGGTAGCTTATCAGTAAACTCATCAAAAGAACTAATACAATTAAAGAATGTAGTTACACTTCTTGGATTAACTCTTTCATTTACAACTTCAGGATGCATTAACATAAAGTTTATACATCTTGTATCTATACCTTGTGTCTCAGCCCATTCAGCCCATCTTTCATGAGACCATTTTAAACCTGTGCTTACAAACCTGGTTCTTTGAGCAACGTCAATAGAGTTAACTAAGTATTCTCCATCATCTGGATTAGCTGTTAGTATTATATGCCAGTCTTTTGGTAATTTCCATGATATATATTCTTGTCTATCAACAAGCTCCATTACTGCTTGAATAAATCTAATATCTGCACGGTTCCAATCATCCAATATAAGTATGCCACCCTTGTTTTTATCAGCTATCCACTCAGGTGGACAATAAGACATTCTCTTTTTACCAGTAAAGCTGTATCCTTGTTTTGTATATTCATTAACAGCATTTTCATCAACCCAAGTTTTGGTATCATCAGCTACTTCCTGCTTTACAAAACTAGATTTGCCATTAGCATCTACAACCTTTTTCATTTTTATTTTTGTAGCACCTGCCTTAGACAATTGAAACTGTCTTACTGGAAAGCCTACTAAGTCACCTAACTCTTCTATCTGAGCTAAGTTTAATTTTACAAAATCTAAGTTATATTGTTGTGCTAGTTGCAAAGCAATACTAGTCTTCCCAAGACCGGAGTCTCCAATTATCTCAGTTGATACAGGAGTCTTACCTTTTTCCTGTATAAATCTGTTATTGTTAATCATGTGATGAAGAAAATCCTTCATCTCTGCTGAGTCTAAATTTATTTGATTCATATGTCTAATTTAATTACGCTACCTGGCAAATCATTATTTAAGTTTGAGCAAGCAGATAATACCCATAGTATATTACCTCTTGCATTTTTTGGTGTCCATGCTTCTCCATCTGTAAAGTAGAACAAGCAACTATATTTATTTAAGTTTTCATTATAGTAATCTATAACAGGTTGAAAATCAGTACCTCCTCTGCCATGAATTTCTATGTCTTTCTTAGGATCAAACTCTCCAATATACGAAATAGCTGTGTCACATTCAACTAATGTTACGTCTGTTCCTGTCTTTTTTATATGATACATTTCAGTAAAGAATTCTACAAGTTCCTTCTTGCTAACTGATCCTGACGTATCTACTGCGGCTAATATATGTTTTTGTTTTTTAATTTTTAATCCTGGGAAATCTATTAGTCTTTTATTTAATTTTCGTCTAGACTTTTTAGTATATATTTTAGTTGATTTTCCAACAAACCTTCTCATGTAACCCTTCCAATCAAACTTAGGAGGTGTTGTAATCTTAAGCTTTTTAAGTATATCTGCTAACTCTCCTGGAATACTACCAGGGTTAGATTTTGTTACTTGCTCTTCTAGTTGCTCTAATATATGACCTGTCTGAGTAGCAATCATTTTCTTAGTAGCTTCATCCACAGCTTCAAAATCTTTCCAATCATGACTTGTTAAATCTATTTCAGTACCATTTGGTAACTCACAGCTAGACTCATTGTTAGCCAAAGCTTTACATATGGCTTCAAGGTTTTTACAATTACTAGATTTTTGTTTCATTAACTCATCATAGTAATACTGAGTCCCAGCTTTTTTTAGTAGCCTCATCTCAGCAAAGGGCTCGCTATAAATTGAACAGCCATTTTCAGGTAACCAACTTTTATCTATGTACTGATTGATTTCTAAGTCCATTGCTACATTAGCAACTTCTTTATCAAATAAGTGTCCATAATCAGTTAAATGAAAAAATGCAATATGCAATAGCTCATGCTTTAACAAACCTTTTTGATGCAATTCAGATAAAGATTCCCAATAAGTTGGATTGATTATTAAATTGAAATTTATTCCATTGAGAGATACACCTGCTGTAGGTAGTCTTTCATCCCAAGATTTATTTAAGCTTAGCAGGAATAAACCATAGAATGGTTCATCAAACATTAGGTCTTTACAAGTTCTTGCTAAGCTGTTTTTTAAATTATATGTTACTGTATTCATCTGATAATTTTAAATTTATATCTTCTATAAAATTTATACCCATGTTACTAAAATGTTCCATGAATACATTTTCTATATGTGATTTGATTTCAGGAAGCTTTGTTGAGTTTACTTTTTTTACAATATTTAACATAAGCTCATAAGTAAACTCATGAGAGTTTATGTAACTGTTATATTTATTTTTTAAGATTTTTTCTTTCGTAAAATAAGGTAATATTTTAGGAAAGTTTTCCTCAAAAATGACTCGGTTAAAATTAGTATGACCTGTATCTTTTAGCACACATAATATGGTTGCTATATTTTCAGTTAAATCCAATTCTTCCATTAATGAGAAACCTACAGTAAGATCTTCTGATAACTTGCTTGTTAGCATATCTCTAAGTCTTGCTGTGTTTATTTTACTTAGTGTAATAGTGTCCATTAGTCTTCTATTTTTTGTGTTCTTATCATCCATTCTGGAGGAGTAGAGTTTATTATATTATCTATCCATTCTTTTGCACTTGGGATTTTCCCAAAGCAGTCTTCTCTTACATGTTGCTCACCAACATATCTTGTGTATACAATCTTACCATCAGAGTTAGTAAAGTATTCTCCAAATATTCTTTCGCATTGAAAGATTCCTTCACTATGATGTCTAAAAAGTCTGTGTTTACTATTCCCTATCCATGACTTGGTTTCATCAAACCAATTATGAATGTGTATATAATCTTCTACAACTCCACCCCATTTTTTTACTGAGGATTTTGCATGCTTGTGTGGATGTGCCATATTAAAAATCATTTAAAGAAAGGAACCATTGTGCTTGTAAGATTCTGTATTTGTATAATATACTTTATTTGTAATATCATAATCATTTGTTTTCATATCAATCATGATATTTCCATAACCCCCATCATCGTTATACCAGTCTTCTACTTTCTCAAGTTTCTCGTATGCTATGTCTTCTATTATTTTTTTTTCTTCATCTTCTAATGTAAAAGAGCATTCCATGCTACGACCATGTACTAAAATACTTGATGATAATTCAGATAAGTAATTTTCTGGTAAATCTTCCCAAATCATTATTTCAAGGATTTCTTCTAAAGTGTATGCTTGTATATTTTCTATAGAACCTTCATCACCTCCTCCATGATAGTAAATGCTAATAAATCTTATATTTTTATCTACAAGTTTAAAATTTAGTAGACTTAATTTAATTTTATCCATAATTTATTTTTTATAAAATTTTCCTAATATATTAGAGTTAAGATATCTCTCATCTTCTAATACTTCAAATTTAAATTGGGCTTTTACCTCTTCATATGTAAGCTCTGCTTTGCTATAACATATTTTAAGGATATACCTTTCTATATCAGCACCTTCTTTATGTGCTTGTTTAACTATTTCATTACTGCTATAATAGTTTTGGTATGAGAGTTTTTTAACCATCTCATATTTTTTATGACGTTTATCTGTAATAGCAGCCAAAGCTTTCTTCCCAAACTTTTTCTTACGGTTTGAATAGAAATTCTTTTTACCTATATACATCCTAATCTGTCTGTTTATTACAACAGTTATTAAGTATACAAATCCATGAGCTCCTTCTGGAATCATGTCATCTGTAAAGGTTTTTAAGGCTGTCTTATTGCCTATATCACCGTTATTAAATTTCCAACTCATGGTATATTTTTTATTGTTCCTGTTAAAGCCTTAGTAAGCAGTGGATATAAATGTATTCTTACATTATTTATCCCGTGTGCTTCTATTGAGTCAGATAAATCTTTCTCTAGTTTTAAATGGACTGGTTTTATATTGTACTTGTCTTTATATTTTTGCATTGATTTAATTCCTGCTGTGTCATTATCAAATAAAGTAGAGATCTTTTTGTATCTAGCTTTATATTTATTAATAATGTTCTCAGCTATAAGAGTGTTTTCACTTTCAGGAGCTATTGCCTCAGCATTATTAAATCCAAGCTTATCAAAAGCCATTATGTCCTTGAGTGAGCTGCATATTACTAAGTATGGTTTCTCAAATGTTAACTGATCATGACCGTGTATATAGTTGCTAACCTTAATAAACTTACATTTATCAGTCATGGGTTGGTAAACTTTATATAGAATATCTTTTTTTGTAAAGTAACCATACAAGTAAAGACCTTTTATTTTAAGTTTATCACTCCCATTATACATAGTGTATTGTTTAAGAGGAAATACATTATACTTTTCTAATAACTTAGAATTTATCTTATAGTTCATCCAATACTTCTTGTCATAGACTGTCCAGTTCCGTATAGTAAAATCTGTAATCTTATATTTATTATATATTTTAAATTCTCTTATAGGAAGTTTATCTGTAGATAAGCAGTACTGGTTATAATCAGATATTATTTTTATAATAGCTTGACCTTTAGTTTCTAATACAAATAGATGTTGAACTAGATCTACACAATTACCACCGATGTCTGTTGAAAAATCCTTAAACATATACTTGCCAAAGCTCATTCTGTAATATATTATTAATGAAGGATTGGCATCCTTTGTTCCAAATACAGATCTGATTTTTACATCTTGTCCGTGCAATTTCTCTGAAAGATTTAAGTAATATTCAAAAGGCCATTCAGTTGGTATCTCTTTTAAATCAGATACAATAGTTATAGTTCTTATCATAATATCATGTATTAAAAAGGGGAACTGTAATTAAACAATTCCCCTCTAACTTAATTGAACACTTATTAATTATAACTCAAACTCTTCAGGCTGTTCTTTATTAGCACCGAAATCCTCTACAGGAGTTGGTTTTTGAGCATAATCAATGTGATTATTAGCATTAAAAGGAATAGTTTCATCCTCTTCCTGGCTAAAAGCTTTACCTTCTTTTGCAAATTTTGGTAGATACAAATCATAGGCTATGTATCCTGCTTTGTTATAGTACTCTCTACCACAAACGCAAAAGGTCATCCACTTATCTTTAAATGGCTGATCTTCATTAAAGGCATCTACAAATTCTTCAATTGTATCAAATTTTTCATCAACTTTCTTCCACCATTTTTCAACACCTAGTTCTGTACAGATACGTTTGATGCCCTTAAGTATTTCAATGTCTCTTTTGATTTCAATACCTTTAAAAGTATTGTCTTTATAAGGCCATTTGCTTACTTTAACTCTTCCTACCTGACCTTCATGTCTACCTTCATCTGGATTGTCCTTGTTTTTAAGGAATCCTTCAAAATCATCTGTTGGTTTTGTAGTTTCAAGATTTAATAAAAAATAATAGCCTTCGTCAGCATCTAAAAAGCTAGGTCTATCTAGCATAATACTATTTATTTTGGCTTTAACGTTTCCCGGTTGGATTGTTTTGTTAGTAAAATTTTCTCCACCTTCTGTCTTTACATCTTTTGTACTTAATCCCATTTGTTTTATTAGTTTATTATTATTAATCAATATATATCTTTTCCCAATTAGTTACCAGATTATTCTTAGAATCCATTTCAGAAACTACTATTTCTTTATTTCTTAAATGAGAGGGTCTTGCTCCACAAGTGACGTTGTCCTTAGTTTTAAAACTAAGTATGTTTTGATTACCCTTTCTATAAAGGTAACCAATAGCATCTGATTGTGAACAGATAATCCTTTTTATTTTTCCTGTTAAATCTAAGTCCATAGAGTTGACATCACTGCCGTCTTTATCTAATACTATATCTTTAACATGACCAATTAATATAACTCTTGGGCAAAGTTGTTTTATGTAGTCTATGATTTTAAAGAAAGCCTGTCTTAAGTAGCCATAACCCTGACCGTTTGGTAAATTGATTATACTCCCGTACATATTTTTACCACTTGTTACATCTAGATTCCCATCCTTATCTTTCTTGAACCAGCTTTTACCTATTGGTTGTCTTGCATATAGAACTTCTGCATATGGTAAACACATTGCTTCTAATGCAGTTATTGTATCAACAGCAATATAATCATATTTATGATCTGATTCTCTAATTGCTTTGCCAATTTTTTGTATGTCTTCCCAACTACTTACTTTAACTTTCATGGCGTCAATATAATCTGAGCCGTTTTCTGTATCAATTAACAAGCAGTTATTTAAACCAGCTAATAAAGCTGACTTGCCAACTTTGGGCTTGGAAAAAATTATAAGATTTTTAGGGCTTTGTTGAGCCGCTTTAATCTTTTTTGTTGGTAGTATAATATCTGTCATGGTGTAAATGTTTCTTTGATTAATTTATTAAGCCATCCTTTATTACTCACAGGTTTTTTCCATGTTATAGCAGCTTTATCTCTGATAGTCAATTCATTTATTGGACAATCTGCTAAGATGTCATCTGCTATAACATTTGATATTTGCTGATTCGTTATAGTTTGATGAGTCATATCTTTAGTAGATATCTTAGTACTATACTTTTCAGTTACGTTTACTAATTCTGAAATAGGTATCCAATATCTTTCATCAATACCTCCTTCAGAAGACTGTATATTATACTCATCTTCAAAATGAGGATTCCAATTCCATTTGTAAAGTATTCTGTTAGGATCTTCTGATTCAACATCCCGACTTACAAACTCTGTATAGATATCTTCTCCACCTGATAATTCATTTTTAAAAAATGTAATAACTTTTTCATCTGCTCCACGGGGGACATAGCACATCTTAGGAATGTATTTTACATTATTATAGTCTATTCCTTCAGACTCAAATAATTTCATTTGATCTTTTTTAAGTATTTCTACTTTTTCTTTTCTGCTAAGCTTTGTTTCTGCCATTTGTTTTTATTTTTATATTGTCTGTCTTCTTTGTTGACAACCAGGAGTTGTCATTTCTACTACTTGCATCTTGTGATACTCTGCTTTAAAGAAACTCATTCTAGTATCTCCATTTCTAAGCTTAAGGAAATGCCATACAAGAACGTTTTCATCTGCAATAATATATCTATCTGGTCCGTAGTATTTTATAAATTTCATAGCAGGTCTATTAATACCTACTACAATATCTGCATGTTGCAATAAAGCATCACCTCCAAGTATATCTGAATCAAGTATATAATTACCATACTTACCCTCTTCATTACGCTCTGGTCTATCTGTTTCACGTTTAAGTTGAGAAAGTATTACAAATATTATGGGGTACTGTCTTTTTAATTCTGTACAAGCTTCACCAAGATTATATAGCATATCAGTCTTAGTGTTCTCTCCAGATCCCTTTTTTAATAAATAGCTGTGATCAAGAGTAATTACTGTGTTAGTATATTCAATAATACCTTCTCCATTTGTAGTAGAGTGAGTTTTCATGTACTCATGAATAATTTTTTTAAACTGATCAACAGTTGGAGATTTCTCTACAACATCTATAGGATTCAGTATTTGCTTTTTAGAATACTCATAGCATTTTTGTAACTCATATGTTGTAAGAGAGTCTTTTGGATCTGCACTACAAACATGCTTATAAGATTGCCCAATAACACTTGAGAATTCTCTAACAGCTGCTGCTCTTGATAACATTTCAAGTTGAAACTCTAATATTCTAAAAGGTTTATTTGGATTCAGCTTAAAAGCTTCTCTTACAATCTGATCTTTTATGAGTGTTTTACCAGTACCAGGTCTTCCACCAATAACAATCATGCTATGCCACTCCCAACCACCAACTCCTGCATCATTAGCTTTTGGCCAAGGAGTTTTGAAGCTAGTAATTTTTCCATTCTTGCGGTCAGCAAGATATTTGAGGGCTTGTTGATAGCCCTCTTTTTGAGTTTTCCAATACATAATTAGCTAATTAAGAAGGCTCTTCTACCTTGTTGGAATTACGTTTTTGATTGACTATAAATATATGAAATTTATTTAACATTACATAAATAATTTCTATTAAAAAGAACTTCCAAAGAGGTATTTCTATTATAAATATGTAGGTTATTAACCAGCATATTATTGTTATAAAGAATGCTACCATTAGCTCAGCTGTAAACACACCTAATTTTTTTACATTTTTCATACTACTTTACTTTTAAATTTATCATTGCTTTCTAAATCAGTTCCTGTTAGCGTTGCCTCACAATAATCAGCAAGATCAGAGCTAAAAGTTCTATCTGGCTCCTGCTTTCTTATAAAATACTGAGCTGTCCTCATGTATTTATAATTATTTTGCTCAAATTCCCAAACATAATTGTTTGTAGCTTTAAGTATAGTTTCCCAAGTATATTCATGATTAATAAAAAACCATCTCAATGCATTTTCACAATTAGTTGCATTTGACCTGGCTGTTTTTCCACTGGGTAATTTTTTATTAGGAAACGTTTCTCTGTAAGCTTTGATTTGGTCTTTATAATCAGAACCAAGTATCTGTATTGAAGTCTTTTTTTTCTGTACTGTGAACAGTCTTTCAATGCAGTCTATTAATATCATTGCTTCAGGAGTAAGTTTTTTATTTTCATCAACCCATCCTTTACTTTCAAGCATTCTTAAGGATAATGCTAAGTTGATATGTTGTGGTGCTATTGATTCTTTCATGCAACAGAGCATGTAGTAATCATTTGGACTTAAACCTTTGGAAGATATAATGTTAAATATCTCTGTTTGCTTAAGAAGTTTTGTTTTCTTCATAGTATTTCCATTTTGGTTAGTGCTATTAAATTATGTATATTGTTATAAACAATAAAGTATGAAACGTTTATTTAAAGATGGTATGATTACCACAATTGTAGGAGTATTAATCCTAGGTTTAGCTGCATATATGTATGTTTCAAAAGAGCATACTTCTATGGAAGCTGGTGAATTAGCATTACTAGGGATGGTCTTCTTAAGATCTAAAGATTCTTTAATTGGTTTAACGCCTAAAGAAGATTCACTAGCAACTAAATCTTAGTGGGAAAATACAAAATAGTAACTATTATACTATTATTAATTGTTATAGTAGAAACAGGGATGTTACTTCAGCAACCTGTTTCCACTATACAATCTTTTGATGACTCTTCTTTAAGAGAAGATATCATCAAGAAAAATAAATCAATTAGATTTTTAGAACAGAAGGTTTCTGATCTTTATATAGGAATTGACTCTCTTAAAAAAGAATATGAAGTTTATGATTCAATTGAGCCAGAGATTAAACACCATTACCATGAAATATATATTGATATTAAGCATGCTTCTAATGCAAAGCTTGACAGCCTCTTACGCTCAAATTGGTGACACACTTAGTTGTTACACTAACGATGAGATGGTAAAGATTGTAAGCCGGGTTATAAGGGCTAGAGAATGTGATACCTTACTTAGTATTGCTAATAGCAAATTAAATCTATTTACTAAAGAGGTTGGTTATCTTAATAAGATAATTAGCTCTAAAGATTCTATTATAGATTTTAAGAAAGATATCATATCTACTAAAGAGGATATAATAATAGGATTGAATATTGAAGTAACAGATTTAAGAGATAATGAAAGAAGAGTTAAGAGAGTTGGTAATTTGTATAAGTATGGCTTTATTGGTAGCCTCATTGGTTTGGTGGTTGTTGTGTTGGTACATTGAGTATGAGTTTGAAGCATTCATGAATTTATGATAGTAAACGAATGCTACAAAGCAGGATTATAATATTTATCCTTGCTTTGATTAAACTTTAATTTGGTTGATTTTGTTAATTATTACAGATCCAAAGTTTAAAACTGCTAGTGTTTCAGGTAATAATATAGCAGAACGTTTATTTTTTATTGTGTCTCCTACAAATTTTATTGGCATAGGCCCAAGGTTTATAAAGTATAGATAATCACTAAACCAATATCTATAATAATCATCAGACATATTTATTTTATAGGGCTCATTACCACCTAGAGGATCGTAAATTACAGGATCTTTTTTTTCTAGGAATTTATGAAGAGGTAGAGTACCACATTTAAAGTCTTTATAATCATGGTTTTCTTTGTTAAACTCATATGTAGCAAACATAAAATCTGTTCTTGTTTGCTGTTTACTTAAAAGTTTTATTAAGTCATCCCCTAAATCATTTGGAGACATACCTCCGTTCCATTCATCTGTAAAAGCTATCTGTACTACGTTATCTTTAATATAAAAGCAATATGCGCTACCTCTAGTCATTGGTCTCCTCCGTATTGATCTTCATACTTCTCAGCATCAAATAACTGCTTAGCATTATCATATAGCTCATTATACTTAATGATCCACTCAGCTGTCATCTTATGAGCTTGTGTTAAATCATTACCAACTAAAGCTATACCATAATCTTTAATCATATCATTAAAGTCAAAGACTAAATCTTTCATAGCACCTTGGTCACAATATTCAAAGTCTTTATCTTCTGGACATATGCCCATAACTGCAACTCTCTTATTACAAAGAAGCATAATTTGAGCTAGGTTATCCCAGCTTTGATCATATATAAAAATAGATACGTCTTTTATCAAATTTCCTTTTACATATGCATTTTTTGCTTGATTATATCTGTAGCCATGAAACTTAGCCATTAATATATTTCTTTCTTGTGTTGTCATAATTTCTTAAATTTTAATTGTTCCTACGTGTTCATCAGAAATAACTTTATCTGTGTTTACAAGCCTTGTCTTGCTTATATCCTGCTCTCCTTTTCCTGACTTTACCAGATCTAAAGCCTGGTCTTCATTCTCAGCTTCTACAATCCAAACCTCACTTAGTTGAGTCCGCTTGTAAACAGTTTTAAATTCTACTTCATACTTGTTCATAATTAGTCCTCCTTATTTTCGTTATACCATTTAATAAATTCTACTACTGATGTGTATACTCCTCTTAGATTACACACTAATAATTGTCTTTTGATTTCATCAGCCGAGGAGTCCTTGGAATCTAGCCTCTCAAAGCAGCTTTCCACTACAGGCATAAGCCAATCCCATGATGTGTTGTATTTTAAGTAGGAGAAATCTCCTTCTGTACCTAAGTCGGGATAATTCATAAATTCTGCTATGAGTTTATTATTCTCACGCAATTCATTTCCCTGTCTTGTCTTGATTGATTTTGCTACGTTTTTATTTAGTGCCATGTTTATTCCTCCTTGTTTTTTTTGCTTCTTTTTACTTCATATGATATATCTAATATGATTACAATTACTGTTAATATTATCCAAAATCCCATAATAAAATTTTAATCTGTTTGATTTTGTTTTCTTTTAATTTCTGCACACTTCTCATAATCTTCTATGCTTTCGTAATAATTAATTGTTACTTGTGGGTCTTCATATTTAGCAGGTAGTAAGAATGGTCCATTAGATGCTAACTCATCAAATGTTATCTTACCCACTAAAAGCATATACGAGTTTAAATAAGCTTCACTCATGTTTAGTTTTGTTTTCTACACATTTAACAGGATCTACATAAGACCTTTCCATTCTTGCTGGGATAACTTTAGACATGTTGCATTCATCACAGCATTTTCCTTCATCAGCTAGAGGGTGTGGATTATTACCATATACTTTAGCCATTCCATTAATTACATCTCCTTTTATTTCTTCATTACATAGTACACATATCATGATTTCTTCTTTTTATCTTTAGTTTTTTCTACACAATTGTCACATACCCAAACACCTATGCAATGCATTTCAGATGCAGGTAACTTTGTTTTACACTTATAGCAAGTTTTTTCACTCATCTTTTTCTTTTTTAGTTTCTTTTTCAAACTCAATTATTATTAAATGACTTAAGAGCTTTCGTGCTTTTTTAAGCATCTTACTATTAGATTCAGCAAATTTATTTTCAATAGCTATATAGATTATTAATAATAAAATAAATAAGCATAATGATCCAGCTAATAGAACTATTGTATATAGTATACATTCTCCTAAAGGACTATTCTCATAAAGAATATTTGCTGCTTTGATTAACCATAAAATATTATATACAGTGAGTACTAACCATGCCAGTTGACATAGCCTAAATAAAAAGTTTTTCATGTTAATTGTTAATTTAATTCTTCAATATCAACCGGGTTTGTTGCCTTGAGTTTTTCCCAATTTATTTTTGAGAGAGTCCAGTGATTATCATAACCTTTGCTAAACAACATTTCAACACTTGTTTCTCTTACCCTCAAGCTATTGTATATTAAGAAGTAAGCTAATGCTTTTGGCAACTCGTTGTCTATTATTATGTCACTCATATTTTTTTATGATTTGGCTAGTTTTGTAGTTTATCCAAGCTTCTGATTTAGTTGGATGCTTAACGTGTAATAACTCATGTACGATAGCTTCTTCATATAGTTCTACATCATGATATATAATACCTTTTTTTGTAGTATGATTTTTTTCAATACCAATAAAATATTTTTCTTTTCCTGTGCAATCACTAGGATATGTAACTTGACTTTCTCTTATTTTTTTTGTAGTTATATCCCAATCTTTTAGATTGAGTAAACTTTTCCATTTTTGCACATTATTAATCATATCTTATTAGCTTAGTACTAAATAAAGTATGATTAATAAATTAATTATGCAATTGATTAGACAAATCTTTAAAGCTAAATCTGTTTTTTTACGATATCCCATAGCATTACTTTATTGGTAAATCCATTGCTACTTGTTCTATATGTGATTCTGGAAGACTGTGGATATCCATAAGATATATCATTTCTGAATTACTCATTCCCTGATTTGAAGCTCTTCCAAAAAGTAAATGTTGAATATTGTCTTCTTCAACATCATATACTTTAATATAGTATCCTACTTGATTTTCATGTTCAAATCCATATGCTACAGTCTTTCCGTTTTCTAATTGTTTAATATACCTGCTCATAGTTTTACTTAGTTTTTTGTATCTATTTAATTTACTCTCTAGTGATCTGCATCCAGAATATAATCCATATGCACCACTACTAGCAATACGTGCAAAACGTATCATATCTTTATCAGTCCAACTCATCTTTGTTTTGGTTTGTTAAGATGATATGCCTAACTCTATCAATATACAATTTGCACTTACCACATTGTTTTGTTAGTGGTTGTAGTAATGGCTTATCACACTTACATTCTTTACTCATCTTTGTTTTGGTTTTAAAATATATATCTAATTGTATCTAATGGAAAGAACTTCTCATATTCTTTCTTAAACTCATCAAGCCAGGTTGTTTTCCATTTGAGTGGATAACGCATTACTCCTGAGTTATTCTTTACTTCACAAGAATATTTCATTAACTCTTGAGCTTCTAAAGAAGCTTTAGCCATTTGATAATCGTGATTAGTTAATGCTATAACTTCACATTTATTTGTTCCTGCTATTTTTTTAACAGCTTCAAATAGATTTCTATATTCATCTTTCCAACCTTTGGTAAATATCAATGGGCTATAGTTTATATGTACTTCCCATCCTAAATCTTTTAATCTATTTATCTCATGTATTCTACTTTCAATCTTTTGCATCTTAGGCTCAAGTATATCAGCAAACTTTTGAGGCATTAGACTTACCCTTATTCTTGGTGGCTTATTGAAATCTCTTACATCCAGGTTTAATAGATTTGGATACTTAGTAGCCATTGTTGTATTAAGCTGTGGATGATCATCATATCTCTTAAGATAATCTATCAATGGTTCTGGTAAATGTTTCTGCATTAATACTAAGTCAGTATTACACGCAATATCCACCATAGTATATATAGGATCTTGTTGATCAGGAATCTTATTGAATGTTTTTTCCCACTCAATAACTGAATTAAATATCTCATCTACATTTTCATTTACAAATACTCTATGCCCGTTATATCTTGACATGTAGCAGTATGTATCTATACAGCCACCAAAACAACCATAGATTAAATTTGGTGCTATACAATTTGCACTATTGTTATTGGGTTTGGTGACCAGAGTTTTAGTTTTCTGGTGCTTTATCATCTTTGTTTTAGTTTATTGTTGGATCACTTTCAGATGTTTGCAGCTCTTTTCGGATCATCTTTGTTTTGGTTTAATAGTATCAATAAGGTCTTTTAACCATTTATTAAATGTATAACCATTATTTTGTTTTGTTTGACCAGCTTGTACTGACATGCCACGCATGTATGACTCTGTAGACATTCTTTCTACTTCTTTTCTTGTATATAATCTTTCCTTACTCATCTTTGGTTTGGTTTAGTATTTCAATTAGTTTTCTAAGACAAGCAAGTTCTGCTTCTTCGTATGTATTATAATTATCTTCTGAAAATGTATGTGAACCATATTCAAATGTTCCTATTTTGTGACAGAAACAATTCATATCACCTCTCCATAATATTTCAGACTGATATCCTTTCTCTCTAAACCATCTAAATGCTTGTTGGTATAGTGGTGCTAAACAAGCTACAGAGTCTTTGCTATAGTCAAAAGTTCTAGGCTTTCTAAAAAATCCAAATTGTTTAAAATCTCTTTTTAAGCCACTATATCTACCTAAACATATCTCATCAAACCCTAACTCTTTCATGGCTAAAGCTATATCGTATGGTATAAATTCATTTTTCATCATCTTTGTTTTGGTTTATACGTTATAAAACATCAACTAAACTTAACTTTAAGTAATTCAAAAATTTTCTTAAGTTCTATTTCGTGTATATTATTAACCAACTCTTTAATAGTAAATTCTTGTAAAATCTCTTCAATATCAACTTTTAAAGTAATATGTATCGATTCTTCATCATGTTCTAATTTAATATTGTTATTTCCCTGTGTTCTTATTTCTATTTTCTTGCTCATCTTCTTGGTTTAATCTCTGTTCTAATAATTCTTTAAGAACTTCCTGTCCTTTTAGTTTTATCTTTTCTGCAGTTTCAGCATCATAGAATCTATAAGTACCATTACCTAAGAATCCGTAAATTCTATTCCAGTTTGGATATTTCTTATCTTCTTTACTCATCTTTTTTTTGGTTTAAATATTTTTGATATCTAATTTCAAACTCTAATTCTGAGTCAAAGTCCATTTCTCTGTCTGCTCCTATTTCGGCAAGTTCAATGTTTATTTCATCTTCATGTAAACAATACCATTCATCAAAATTCAATTTCTTACTCATCTTTGTTTTGGTTTAATAGCCACATTCAAACGGTTTTTATATTTGTGTTAGGCTTAATACTATTTTCGTATTATCTCAACTATATCGTGGTCTGTTTCAGATTTCCTATTTTTAGAAAACACAAAACCATCATTTGTTCTAGTTCCGTAGTTCTCATCTCCAAATTCATCGCTAGGGTATTTTACAACGTGGTCTAAGTAGCTGTAATGTTTCCAAGGTGTTTTGCTCACGTATTCCAATTTTAATCCGTGAGAGCTAATTAATATATCTCCTTTTTTACAAGTGCTTAAATCTATCATTTCAATTTATTTTTATGTATTGGTTTCAAGTGAGTAATCCCTAACTCTTTATTTAAGTCTATGTTGTAAGCCTTCATTTTTCTAAACATAACCTCTGATAAAGTTTCATTATCAAGTAATAAGTTATCATTATCGTATAGTTTTAAACTATCTAATATTGACAACATACAACAAGCCATATTATGTATTTTATCTTTATCATTCATATTTTATTATTTTAAATCAAACAAATTATAACACCACCTAAACAGCATTAAAACGCCTTTTATAGTTTTGTTGTAGGTAATAAGCCTACTTTCTTTTTACCCAACCTTTTACAGTCCATTGTAATCTACCATCTTTGTAAATTGTTACTCTGTAAGTGTGTGTCCAACACTTGTGAATCCATTTTATTAATTTTTTCATATTACTATATGTTAATAAAAGCAGACCACCCTATAATAACGCGTTCAAAACGAAGATTAAACTTCTGTTTTGGTGGGTGGCCTGCTATTGTTTTTATTTGCTAATGTTTTTGCTTCATCTGTTTCATGCCAGTTTTCAAGAATTCTTTTTTTTTCTTGCTGATCAGCTTCTTGATAGCTTAAGCTGTTTCTTATGTCTATGAACAGTTGTTTCATTAATCCCATTTTCAGTTTCTTTAAATATTAAATATTCTTTTATAGTCATTTGGTTTTTCCACAGAACTTTAAATTCTGGCATCTTACCTATAGTACCTCCGTATGTATCCTCACTAACCCATTCACTTTCTATATCATTTTTAACATAGTCAGTTGAATGTATTAATTTTATTTCTAAAGTTTTAACTTCTCCTTCTGATAAATATCTTATAAAACCTGTTCTAGCCATTCTTATAAACATTAAAGCCTTTTCAATTGATATGTCTGCATATCTAGCTATAGTTTTAGGTATTGCACCAACTTGATAAAGTTTAATAAGATTTTTTATTTCAGTTTCGGAAGCTTCTATGTAAATAATATTTCCTTCAATATCTTTCATTACCATTCAATTTTATGTCCGTTATTACTGATTAGTATTTCATTTACTTTGTTAAACATATCATTACAATCCCATACTTGCTTAGAATATGCAGCTGAAGCTGGATGTTTAACAAAGATTTTATAGTTGTCATCTGTTGATATACTTCTTTCCCAATCTTTAGCTTTGGCTCCCATAAATATATAGATTAAACCTTTTTGTTGATCTAAGTGATCAAATAAGAATCTAGTAAATGGTTTCCATAATTCTACATGACTGCCGGCTTTACCTACACTAACAGTCAATGCTGTATTTAACATAAGAAGTCCTTGGTTAGACCATCTTTTTAGATCTAAATTGTGAGGAGGTGGGTTATCATTGTATATAGTTTTATCAACAGCATTTAATATAAACCTTAAAGAAGGTTGAGACTTTACATTAAAACTACAAGAGAAGCTAATACCGTCTGCTACTTCAGCTTTAGGATAAGGATCTTGACCTATTATAACTGTATTGAGTGAGTTATAAGGGCATTCTTCAAAAGCTCTGAATAAGTATTTAATTTTTGGAGTAAAGTGTTTTTCTGATTGGCTTTGGTCAAGTAGTTCTTGTAGTATGATAGTAAAATCATTACTAAGAAGAAAAGTCTTAAGCACATTAGCCCAACCTGATGGTTTAAGTTTTTCATAAAGTTTTTCTTGTATGTCTATTAGATTCATGTTTTTTGTAGTTTTGTAATATGGATTCAATTACTGTTGATACTATATCTTCTAATGTAGTAGTAGATTTAAAAATGAGTAGTGACTTTTATAATGTTCTATGTAAAGCTTTAGTATCCTACTCTGATAAACCCACAACTGAATTAATTAAAATGATGAAATCTTTACAGGATAAAAAGATAGAGAAGCCTGACGATCTCATCATATTAATTTTATTAGAGTTAATAAATGCTTTTGAAGATGGTGCTAAGAAACAGGGTTACGTTGAACCAAAAGAGATCACTATGTCTTCAGATTCTTCTCAGGAAGATGACCACGAAAGTTAATACCGGCTGTATCACCTATTTCTATAATAGACTGTATAACTAAATTTAAGTCTATTATAGAGCAATCAGAAAATGATTTACAGTATTCTTTATTATTATCTCCCTGCCAACACAAACCAGCTTCTCTTTTAATTAGAGTTTTCATCTCATCAAAAGAGTAGCCAATTTCTTGAGCTAATTTTCTTATACATGCATGAATCTTTGCAAGTTGATTATTAGTTCCTGTATTACTTATAGTTTCAATAAATATCTCAACCTTTTGACCAGTGTTTAGAGATTTTAAAAACTCTTGATAAAGTAACTGATTACTCTGATTAATAAAGTCTAATTTATTACCATTTTTAACCATATTTATAGTCAGTATATTATCCGTATTACTCATAACTTATTGATTTTATATGTGATATATAGCTCTGATCTGTAGCATAACCCCTGTCTTCTAAAAACTTGTAGTAGTCACCACCCTTATAGTGCCTCTTCTGCCACCTGGCATAATAAGCAACTGATTCTTTCCATGTTTTGAATACTATATAACCTTTTGGATTACTTTTTGTAACCCAATTTTTATATCTAAATCCAAATGGATTATTGTATCTCCAAGAACATTTGGTGCATTTAAACCATCCGCTTTCCCATATTGATTGCTTTAATACTATATCAGGATGCTTAATGTTATTAATTTTTATTTCAGTAAGCATGCTATCTACGTATTTTGATTGAGCATTAGTTTTAACTATGTAACCAAAAAATATTAAACCAAATATTATTAGAATATATATCCATTCTTTTCCTTCATTACTTGCCATATTTTATTTTTTAAAAGTTAATCCCTAAACCTCTCATCAGTAGGCCATATTAAGGAGCATATTATACTAACTAGTATTATTGTTGCTATATAAAATAACATAGTTTATTTTTTAAGAGTTTCTAGTACACCTAAATTGAAGGCGTAGTTAGGGTCTGGATTCTTCATATCTCTTGAGAACCCAAACTCTAACTCAAAGTTTTTAACTAAAGCTGTCTTAACATTAATAGCATTCTCTACAGTTTTATATGTAGTTTTTTCAATGTTATCAATAATTATTTTAGCTTGCCAAACACCTTCTTGATATTGTAAATCATTTTCAATATCCATATCAATTTTGATTAAGTCTTTTCTCATAGTTCTCAGGATTCCATTCAGGATCTGTACTATGAGAAGTTATTAATTGATTTCTTTTAGCTGATTCTTTTCTTAAGTCTGTATGATATTGTTCTTCTTCTCTTTCATCAACACTAAGATCTGCCTTACCTGTTGGTTTAAATTCTGAATCACAATCACGTACTTCTACTAAGAGTATATCATTTAAAAGAGATGTAGCTATCTGAATGTACTTTACATCAGTATCTGTTTTAATCATTAACGCTGTCATTGCCATATTATATCATTTAATTTTGCTCTGGTCAAGAATCCATTTAATTTTGCTCTGGTCAAGATGTTTGACTGAAGACTCTACCCAATTTTTATCAACTGAATTCGCATAACATAGTATGTGAATATAAGCTGTATCATTAGGGTTAAGTCTTAGCAATCTTCCAATCTTTTGAGAAGCTTTTCTATTGTTACCATATGAATGCATTATAATACCATACTTTAATTGTGGTATTGTAACACCCTCACTCAGCTGTTCTACTGCACTAAGCTTGAGAATATTACCTGATTTAAAATCTATTAGATTCTGATCAGATTTTTTATTCTTGCTATGTACTGAATGCTCACATAGCTTATCAGCTTGAGCTTGAGTATTGGCAAAGATAATAGTTTTACCATCTTGTTTTTCAAGAAGTTGTTTTGCATAGGTTTCCTTATAAGGAAACTTTTGCATAACTCTCATTCTTTGAATTCTTAAGAAGGCTTCTTCTTTACCTGGATTAGCATTAAATAATCTATTAGTCCAATAGTCATATGTTTTTAACTCAGATGTATACCACGTCTTACCCTTATTATTAACTTCCATGGTAGGATTAGTATCAAGAAAGAGTTGATGAATAAATATTCTGTAATCATTTAAGATTTTATCATCAACAGCTTCATCTACGTTATACTCATACACCTTTGGACAAAAGTGATTACACATTAAATATTTCTCACTCATCTTATTGATAGGATAAGTACCTGTCAAACCCACAATCTTACCACCCTTTTTTACATGGTTGGCAAGATATTCTTTGTGAGATAATTTGAGTGAGTGACACTCATCTAAATAGATGATGTCATATATAAGCGGCTGCTTGTGTAAAGATATATAAGTAGAATAATCTGTTTGTTCAGAGAAATCTAAGTTATGTTCCTTTGATTGACTTTTCCATTCATCAAGTATCTTTACTCTTGGAGCCACTACTAGGTATTGTACGTAATCATTATAAAACTTAGCTTGGTGCTTAAGACCTAACAAAGTTTTACCAACACCCATGGAAGCAACTATACCACTTAAGGATTTGTCTCCTATAGCTTTTAGTGCTTCATCTTGTATTAGATCTTTTGTTTTCATAACGATTTATATTAATAAATTTAATTGTCTTGCTTCTATAGGATGTGAGTGTATCCAGTCATGACAGCCTCTGCATACTGATATCCAATGCTCCTCATCATTCAGCTTTTGATTTGTTCTACCAGCTTTATGGTGAACATCTGTAGCATTATGTGAGCAACGATTAGGTATTGAGGCTTGACACTTAGGATTCTTATTCATGTAACTCAACCTTTGTTTAAGGTATTGAGCTTCTTCTTTACTACGGTTTGGAGAGCGTGTACGTAAAGGCTTACTGTTTGCAGTTGGCTTAACTGTTTTTGCTTGACAACTCCAGCAATACTTACAGTATCTTTTACGTACACCATCCTTAAACTCATTTTTCCAAATGGGTTTGAGCTCTCCGCACCTATCACAAAGCTTATTACTACTCTTCATAGAGAATAAAATTCTTTTGGTAAAATATCAAATAATATAAGTTTATCAATGATATCTTTTTTATTTATTCCTAACTCTTTAAATGTTAGCTTGTTAATGAAATGTTTATTAGGCTTAGAGTGCTTAATAATATCATCAACTAGTGAGCTTTTAGGAAATAATTGTTTTAGTATCAAGTTAGTAATTTCATTTGTTTTCTCTTGCTTAAGAGTGTTTAAAATTCTTTGGGTTTTTTTCCTATTATTAGCAATCCTTTTTTTCTTAAAGGGTTTCATTGTACTAACTTGTTGAGTTGTATAAGCAGATAAACCATATAATGCTTGCTTATATAAAAAGTTTTGTTTTTGACTATAAGGATCTCTTTCATATTGCATTTGATAGAGGTGCTTTTTGTCACCGTATATTCTGTAGTTGTTCATTGTCTTTGTGATTTTGTTTTACTTACCTGTGTTTTATAAAAAAGGGGCAATCAAGTTTTAAAACTTAACTGCCCCTGTATATAAACATCTTCCTGTTTAACCAACTAAAGATGCTTATACCATTTTATTTTAAAGCTCAAAGCTTTTGTTAGGCTCAAGCTTAGAAGATTCAGATTGAGCAGCACGTGCAGCTTTAATCTCATCATCATTTGTATGAGACAACAAGTCATCTTGCTTACTTGAATCAGTTGTGAAAATGGATTTTCTATAAATAGGCATTCCATCTTGCTTACATACAACTCCACTGTCACCAGCTACCTTAATATCTCTCTTAGGATTCTTCTTGTTAAAAGGAGTAAGAGATTCTTTAACGATAACTTTACCTGGGATACTTTGATTAGCAGTAAACCCAAATTCAGCTAAGTCTTCTACAAGACCCGGAATTAATGCTGATCTTTTTGATTTCTTACCGAAACCATTAGAATCAACAGTCATACTTGTTTGCTCTACACGGATGTGACCCCATTCAGAGTTGTTTTCACTACGAACAATAACTTGTCCTGCATCATTTGCTGTTACAATAACATTTGTCATTTGATTTGATTTTTGAATTATATTTAAAGCCAATTGAATAAGAAATCATTAGTGTGGCTTAGTTATCACTAATGATTAATATTTAAATATCATTTAAGGAGGTGGGCTCTGATAGATCTTCATCATCTTCTGGATTGAAGTCTATATCATTACTTATGTCATCATCTACATTATAAGATGATTTATTATTCATACTAGAGCCGAAGAAAGGATTGAGTGGCTGAGCACCTAATCCTGTACTGATTAAATATTGAATATCTTCTGGTGTTAAGTCCAGGTATTCTTCTATTGTTAAATAGACTACTCTACCGTTGGGTAGTTGATACAACATTGCTTATAAGATACATACAAATACAAATATATGTAATTTATCCTTTTTGTATGTAACCTTTCTTCATCATGATGTATTGTATAGCATGATCATATTTAACTTCTTTAAGAGCTTCAGCTATTTCTTTATCTATGAATTCTACAGCACCTACATAGTCTTCAGCTTCAATTAGCTTAGTGAATGCATAATGTGTATCCATAATTTCTTTTGCTTGTTCTTCTGTGAACTGGGCTTGATTTATGTCCATTTTGAGTGAGTAATTAAGTGTTAACTGATTATAACCCTGCTAATATAGCTCTAATTTCTTAGAGCCTTGCTTAGCCAATTATTCCACGTGAAGCTTCATTGCGGAATGATTTGAGTTTATGTTTATCTTTTCTTCTGTACTTTTTTTTGTTTCTATGAACAGAAGGTTTCATAGCTTCATTGATTTCTTGGATTGATACTTGAATTGATTTCATTTGATTTGATTTGATTATTAGTGTTAAGATAGAATGATAGTAAAAATAACTACCTGCTTACGCTTTGAACTGTTTGTCTTCAGCAGGTAGTTACTATTTTTAATATGTCTGATAGACTATAGACAAAGTTTTCTTAACTCTATCCGTCATTCTGATGCATCTGAATGGTGATGCCTTAACATCATAATCAATTGCACGTAATGCTTTAATCATAGGCAAAGCACAAAACACTACATCTACGTGTTTATCTCTTGCTATTCTTTCCCACTTTTCTATCTCTGACATTACAACATCACTCAACTCAAAGGTTAATGTCATATCAACACTATATTCTTCTATAGCATCAGGGTCTTTATGCTCAATGAAATTAACTTTTAATCTCTGAGCTTCTTCATTGCTTCTAGCAGGAAGAACTGTACCATCTTCAAATGTAAATGGGTGAGGTGAGCTAAAATTAGCTATTTTTTTTCCATTACTTAATTGTATTACATCCATAATATTTAGTTTTGGGTTAATGATTCAGCTTACTCTTTGCAAACTCATCTACAGTTTTTTTAGCTTCATAAAGTGATTTACCAGTTCTTTCTTTATGCATTTTAACAGCATAAAGTTTACCTTCATGCAATAGAGTTTTTCTTTCTTCTTCTGATAAAGTACTTCTTATTGCATTTTTTAGTTCATTAACTAATGAGACCATTAAATCATAAGCTTTAGTTTTAAAATCTATACTGCCTGATTTCAGGATTTTAAATGTCTTACCTGTAGTAATACACTTAACATTTACATTTCCTTTTTTTCTCTTATTAGCTATGTCAGTCTGGAGCTTAATCAATTCAAAGTGATTGATTACTTTTTTGTATTTTTCCACTTTATAAGTTGGGATATTAATACTTGTGATTTTCATAGATTTGAATGTTGATTTGAATATTACTAAACAGCTGAGAGTTTGACTGTTTGTACGTACATTAATAAAGGTTTCCCTTACTAACTCACACAACCATTTCTGATTGTAGTACGCATAGACACAAGTTCTGATGCTTGCCATCACTACTGTTGTGGTCATAAGTTCAATTTCATACCAACTCCCTTGCGAGGTACACAGATTGCCATCTGTTAGCTAGATACTACTTTATTCCTTCATAGTTGAACTTGCGGTCCTTCTATGTCCCCATATTACAGAGGAATAAGTCCATTGTTGCCTTTAGTGGCATCACAACAGTCTCCAAATTAATTTTGCTTTTTTCTATTTTTATTTGTTTAGTGCATGTTTCACATACTTAAAAAGGATTCAGGTGATTAGTAGAAGGCATTTGGAGTTTATTGTATCATACATCCTTTTGAGATGCTTAGATACTACTCCTACCTGCTTTTGCTTGTCACGGCTACTCACTACATACATTTAACATCAGTGTATTTCTACAACCAAATCAAAATGTTAGTTAATAACAGCTTCAAGTGTGACAACACTATACTACCGTTACTTATTACAACGCTTATTGATATTTCTATCTCAAGAACCTGCCTGTCAGATTCTCTATATTTCTAGCAGCCTGTAGGCCCATTCCAAAACATAGATGTTATAATACCTTTCTATAGAATGCAGTAAACTACATCACAATTACTCTTCCAAATTAGAGTTATTGTTTTATCCCATTGCTGGTTTATCTTAACGTGATGAAGGCTCACGGATATATTCTTTAGACACTAATGCTCAGACAAGCTGAGACATAAGCCACGGTATATATCAAACGTTCCAAGGATTCTCACCTTAGCAATAAATCATCACAGGGTATCCCAACCTCTGTTCTCACAACCTTACGGAGTTATCTCATTTACGTGAGTTCTCTGTTAATTTGTGATGATTTATAAAAAACTCTCACAAGGTCGCTACTCCTTGACTTACAATAAAGACAGGATATGCTCCTGTTCCTATTATTGGATTCAACATCTTAGTATCTACATTATATGCCTGCAGTAGGATGAGAGTTTTAATATAATATATAATTTAAAAACTAGCATTTCTTAGGTTTCATTCAGCCAGCACACCCTTACGAAGGTGCTCTTGTAGAGAGTAGTCTCACAAGTCCAAGGAATTAACGGATCCTTGTTGGTTCAGAATTCTAGTTGTGCTCCTTTAGAATGTCTTCCGACTTTAGTGCTTGTTAAAGGAGTAAATACAAGTCTTTAAAATTTAAAAATTACATAGTAACTAAATTAAATCCTATTATTTAGATTTAACATTTTTATCTTTATTGCATTGTGTACAAATGTCTGGATAATTTTTAAGTAAATCAAAAGACATCTTATACATTCTCACTTCAGTAGACGTTATATCTTTACAGTGAGGACAATATGATAAATTCTCATATGTGTTATCCATTAGGTTTAAATTAAATTAAATAACTTAGAGTGCTTATCCATTATTGGCTTACACTATTTCAGAATAGTAAGTGGTATTGCGTGACTCATTTCTCTAAGCATTGTGATTAACATAGTGTGTAAGCAATAGGTTCCTGATTCCATCTGGGAGGACTCAAAGTCTCGACAGGTATCACCTATTGCTGTACTACACACTAATATTTTAAAATATATCTTCTACTCCTGGAGGAAGACTTTTCTTACCTGCTATTTTAGCTTCCTTATCTACATCACCATCATTTGAATCAGCATCATTAATTTCTTGCAATTCTTTAATTGTTTGTTGGAACAGTAATTCAGATTCTAAAACTTTGATATAACTATCAAGAGATGTAATACCTTCGTCAAACCTTAACTTTTCAGTAAATTTAACTATAGCATCACCAACTGTAACATTAGTCCACCAATTTTCCATCATGTCTTTGATGAAATCTAGGTTAATTGTAACAGTTTCTTTTAATGGGTTTGCCACACAATTATATTGTACTGGTCTTTCCTGGTCATCTTGTTTCATATTCAATTGAGTTTAATATTTGATTTGATTTTATTTTGCATTTGATTATACAGACTAAAGAATTTCACCTAAATCACGCCAACTCTCATGCTCAATCCAACCATCAGTTGAATTTAAATTGTGATCATAATCTGGTTGCATTTGATTTATTGCCTCATCTTCAAATCTCTTAGTTATATTACACTTAGAGCTTGGGATTCTTTTAGGCTTAGTAATAACTCTTTTAGAATTACGCACAATCATCTTGAGTGTGTTTCTAAGGTGCTGGATATCCATTGTATCAATGTCTACTTTAACACCATTACTCTGAGTCCAGTATACTTTATTACTCTTCATCATAAGTCAATAGTATTTTATCACCATCTCTAAGCATATAAATGTCTGTGTTATCATCAGCTCTATTCTCTGCTATACCTTTAGATGGTGTAGTAAATTCTTTACCATCTTTTAGGTAGATGTAAACCGTGTATTTATTTTCCATTTGTATACCTTTTTAAATAATATTTAACAGCTTCTTCTTTAGTATCAAACATTACTAATCTTCCATCACTATGATAAGTATTAGGTATTCCCCAAAAACCAATGTAGTTTTTCTGGATCTTGTCTCTAAGCATTGTTTCAAACATAAATTAAATTTTTTGCTGTGGATTTAAAAACCTAACAACCTCCCTCTACTTAATTCTTATCTAATAAGAAAGAGAGAGAGAGATACAAACATAAGTAATCATTATATATGAACGAAAAAGAAATTAACTAAAACTATGAGTCTTCTGTTTGTACTTGTGTTGTTAGGTGTTTACTGTGCTATTGTTCTATGTAGCTATATATTAATAATGTGTAATGTTAAGTGGTGTTTTTTAGGTTATGGGAAAGATGACATAAGGGGATTATTGTTTCTCCCCTCATGTCATTTTAACCCGTAACTATCTTATAATGAGCCTATTCCAGCTGCATCACTTGCATTTACAGTAGTATTTCTACTACCTGAACTAGCAGAAACAATCTTCTTAGCTAATTCACTTGCAAGAGCATCTCCTAGGTTCCCACCTGCTTGTTTTACTTGCATTTCCATACGTAGTTGCTCTGAGTTATCAGCATAGCAGTTACCTGCATCATTGATAATTAGATTAACCTTATCCCCGTGATCTGTTGTACTGAAGTATAGTACCCCTTTTGCTGGGTCTTCAGTGAAGTATTCACCTTGAGATTTCTTGAAAGCTTTCATTTCTGCTGTGCTTCCTGTTACTATGTATCTACATACTGGTGTACCTTTTTTAGACCTGTACACTGAGTCATAAGTTGCTAATAAAGCCATAACTTGTTTGATTTGAATATTGGGTATAAATAGTTGATTCCCAAAGCCTTACCCAAGGACTTTGAAAAGTATATTATGTAATAAAAAGGGATTATGGTACTGTGGAAAGCCCACTGTGTACTGTGTTACTCTAACACTGTATAATCACTTTATGTAAAAAAAAGGGATTATGGAACTGTGTACTTTGTACTTGTCCTGTGATCACTGTGCTGTGTACTTAGTCCATATTTCTGTGAAAATAGTTCACTTTTGTAACCACCTGGTAATGAAGGGCTTAGTCTACCTGTTACACAGGCTGGAGACACTTAAACTGAGAGTATAGTTCACTTTTTACTGGCCTTACCACCTTTGCCATTCCTAGCCCGGTTTTTAGATCTCTTTTCATTGACCAGCTTGCCCCCTTTAGTGTGGGATTTATCCTTATCTCCATTGGGATTGTCCTTATTAGCCTTGTTAAGCCCTGCCCTGTACTTTTTCCTCTTAGCACTTGCATGGTACTTAGTATTGTAAGCATTCTTTTTCTTCCTAGCTTCAGGGTTAGCAGCAAAGTACTTAGCTGACTTAGACTTACCAGTAGATTTACCAGCTTTTTTATTTCTTCTTTGTGGGACTTTCTTTGGCATAGTATAATATACAAAATTTTGTGTAATTACACCGAGTAATTAGTAGACAGTATGATAGTAACCCCCCCGTTCACTGTTCTGATAGCTACGTGTTTTTAAGGTGTACTGTTCTGCCTGCAAGATTATAAAATCTGTGACCGCAAGGGAACTCCATTTAATAAAAATACTTGTGTATGATCTGTTGCTTTTTTGCAACAGTTCAGGAACACCATAATTTTAAAAAAAACACCCCCCTTTTCAGGGGGTGCTTAGGCACTTGACTACAGTGTATCCATACCGTTGTCAGGGTCTACAGAATTAGTTTCTGCATCTTCAGAGCAAACAAGGTCTGCTTTCATAGACCAATAGGTTTCTTTGAATGCAGAAATGTTGCCTGTCTTACCCAAGAAAGATTCTACTGAAGATTTTACACTCTTCACAAAATCTCTATCCATTTGCAGATTTCCGTCAGCTAATTGGATAACAGGTAAATCAGTTTTATCCCCAAATGGGAAACTGACTCTTGACCAAATCAATTGATTGCCGTCATCATCAACAAGCTCTTTAAGCTTTGCTTTTGTGATTGGCTTTCTCTTACTGCCTGCCTTTTTGGTAGTACAGTACTTCTGATAATGAGCAAGCTCTTCAGAAGTGATTTGAGTTAAGGAATATACGAACTGTGTTACAGGGTTACCCTTTTCATCCTTAGATGGGTAATCATTGTGATATTTTGCTAGTATCATAGAACAATTTTAGCAAGTTATCAGAACGTAGAACTTTTCCACATTCATCAACAAAAAAAAAGGGATTATTCTAACCCCTTAATTTGTACTTGTACTATGAAAGACATACCTGTGTATTAGCCAACAGTTTCTGTGTTGTTTTAGCAATATCAACGGCTATGATGAAATCTCTAATTATGATACACATATCATAATCTTCAATAACTTCGTGTTTCTTAAGGGTATCCCTAAGAAATTTATCCCCTGCTGATATGGATTCACAACGCACAATATCTTCATAAGCACAATGCAAGAGGTCTTCAAGACCGAGTAAGTATTGTTCTTTGTCCATAATATATAAATTATAAAAAATTAAGGGATTTCTTGTATTTAAGGTGTACTTTTTAAAAGGAATGTGTGTAGGATGATAGTAATCATTTTAGAAAAAAAAGAGGATTACTCCTCCTTTTCTAAGAACAGCTCAAGGCCAGATATGAAGCCTTTAAGCCACTCGTGTTGGTTAGAGTAATCCTCTTTCTCTCTATCCCACTCTCTTTCATCTCTTTTCATCATTTCTGGAGTGTAGTTGGGATGTATGGAACAACAGCCGTTATCAACCTCTAACCACGCTAGACCAATATCTGATGCACGTTCTAACAAGTAAGCAATATGTTTTAAGTGTTTAACTGAGTCTATTTTCATAACTTAAGTTTTTAGATTAAAAGAAAAAAAGGGATTACTCCCTTTCTTCTTCATACCAATCTGTTGGACTATCAGCTCTAAGCTGTGCAACCCATTGATTAGTAGTCATAAACCACATACCATTTCTGAAATAGAAGTACTCTTTCATAATACCGTTTTAGAAGATTAATAATTAACTAAAAAAAAGGGATTTTTTAATTTTAGAGTGAATAACACCGAGTGATTAATAACTTATATGCTAGTAACTATGCTCTTTTATACTGCAACCATTTTGTATTTTAGGTGTAATACCCTGCTCTCTTATCTTAAAAAAAGAAGAGGATTTTACCCCTCTTCCAATTTTAATCTTAAAAAAAGTCTTCCAATTTTAATACAGGTTTGCTTTCTCTCCTATACCAATCAGGAATCATCTCTACCACGTGATTCACAATAACCCATTTAGCAAGTTTCCACATATAGACTTGAACAGCATCTTCTTTTGGAAATGGATACTCAATATCTCCCTCTAAATAGCCTGCACCAAAGTAAGAGCAATAATAGAAGTTAACAGATATATCACCGTTAATGATAACAGTTCCGTGTAACCTAACATCTAATGTTACCAGAGCATCATTAAGTGATTGTAACTGTGTATCCATAGCATAGTGAGTAGAATCCAAGGTATCATCATCAATTCTTTGTTCAAAATCTTTGATAGTTGGAGTTTCAGAAATTATTATTTCAGTTTTCATAAGCTTTATTTTAGAAAAAGAAAAGGGATTATTCCCCCTTCTCTTCATCTCTGAAGTAATGATTATCTTCTTCAATTTCTCCGATAATCTGAACTTGTTTTTCTACACTTGCATAAGCAAGTAGGAACCACGCCTTTGGTTTGTTCTTTAGAAGCCAATGATATATAATAAGATTGATTTCTATGCTGGCGATATTCCATAGAGGCTCACTAAGTTCATCAGCATCTCTCCCAAAGCTTAGAGGTGTGTTGAATTTATCCAACATCATTCTCTCAACTAAAGGAAGTACTGCTTCAGCTTGCTCTTCACTAAGCAAATCTTTAGCACCATATCTTGTGGTGCCTGTAAGGATAAGTTTCATTACCCATTGCATAATAGTTATCTTCATAATATTTAGTTTAAAAAAAGAAAAGGGATTTTACTCCCCTTTCTTTTTCCTATGCCGTGTCTTTTCTAAGTTTAGCAAGTCTTCTAAGGAATTTTTTCTGTTCCTGTTGCTTAGCTACTCTCTTTGCAGAATTAACAAGTGCTTTATTAGTTTCATTAGAAGCTAATACGTGTTCAAATAATTTCATAAGCTTTATTTTTAAAGAAAAAAAAGGGATTTTTATAATTGTCAACGCTTTTGTCTTTAAGGTGTACTGGGATAAAGATAAGGATGATAGTAACAGTTAGAAAAAAAATGTGTGAGTGAAGGATTTATCCCACGCACTCACACATTACCTAAACCACAACTCTTCAGTTGTTCAAGCTCCCCCACTCAGGCTAGGATTAGTATCTTAAAAAGTAAGGGAAGATGGAGATAGGTCTAGAAATCCTATCTCCCCATTTGCACTTGCAATTACAAACGGTTAACATATACGGATAAAGTACAGTGGAATCTGTGCCCCACACGCTTTATTCAATCAGCATTTACTGAAGCCCCCGTAGTTCCCTCAAGAAAAAAAAAGGGATTTTTTAAGTCCCCTTATAATAATAAAGTATGCACATTTGATATGTACCATATGCTATAAGTGCATAAGTTGTAGCAAGTATTATTTTTGCCATAGCTTTTCTCCTTAGTCTTTTTCTTCTGTTTCTTGTTTTAAATAGAGCTTTTGATATTTTTATTTCTTCAATATCAAATAACTCTTCTCTAGAAATATTAACTATAATAATAGTTAATACCGAAAGCAATGCTAACAAGAATACCAATGCATCATACGATGCTTGAAGATAACAACCAACAGAAAGTGCAACTAAAGCACTTACTAATGCAATGAAGATTAGACCAAAGGCTGATAAAGATTTCTTTTCAACCGTAATAAATTCAAATTGATTTTTCATAATATTATTTTTAAGAAAAAAAAAGGGATTTCTCCCTTATTCTCTGCTTAGACGTATACGGCCTACTAGAGATATCTCCTCAATTTCTTCAGGAGTAAGCCCTTTAGCTAGTTGCTCTTTGGTTAACACCATAAAAGTTTCTACGCTTTCCAAGCCATCATACTCGTGGATATCCCAATCAGCATTGGTTGGTATCTCAACTATTTCAAGTTTAGAACACCTATCCCAAGATTCTTTCCCTAGTGTTTCCACAATAGAAATAGCTATTGGACAATCACGTGGTAGACCCCATACCTTAGCATCATAATCTAAAAGTTCAAGACCTTTTTCATAGCATAATGCGTTATACATCTCTGCTGCTTTTTTAGAGCAACCATATCCACCATAGCAGGCATTTATAATTATCTTTTTCATAATTTCAAGTTTTAGTTTAAGAAAAAAAAAGGGATTCTTTATTAGCTGTGGTTAGAAAAAAGAAAAGAGCTTACTATTGTTCGCACTCTTTTCACCAATGCACTTAAGCATTTTCATTGGTTGACCACTCTCTTGGAGTAATGCAACCACTGATTAAAACGTAGTCTTTTTTCATAAGGCTCATCTGTTTTGGTTAATATTATTTAAGAAAAAAAAAGGGATTATTTTATAACCCCTCTTCCATATCTGCAAGAACTTCTAGCTCTTCTGCTAGACTTGCAAGCTCATCTTCAATGCCAAGCTTAGCACTGACAGACTTTGGATACTCTGACAACATCTCTTTGCGAGAATCTATTTCTGACTTGATGTCTTCAATTACATTTTTCATATTTCACCTCCTTTAATTAAAAAAAAGGGATTTCTTTTATTGTGTTGGGAGATGATAGTAACAAAGACTATTAGAACTAAGAAAGAAAAAAGAGCTACTGCTCTTTCTTCTTCTCACTTGCTTCATACCTTTTGGTAAGTCTTTTTATTAGTGATGCTCTTTCTTTTCTTTCAAAGTACTCTTTGATGAGTTGCTCTATCTCTTTTGTTGTAGTGTCTGCCATTTTATTTATTTCTATAATAGAAAGGGATTTTTTTATACTTCTGAAAGCTCTTGTCGTTAAGGTGTACTGATCAAGTAATTGTTTAGAAAAAAAGGGGGGAACCACCCCCCCTTAAAAACAACAAACTTAACCATCAAAACTTATTTATAATTTCTTGAGCATTTGGTTTCTTTGCTTCTCTTACAACATTACCACATTGGTATGTAGCATTTGGATAATCATAGGAATGTGCAAATACAGATTTATCAATAGCATGTGCTCTTGTTGTAGCATATTGATAATCTTTTATTAATTTGTTTCCTACAGTTATTATAACTAAATGATTTCTGAACTTGTCCATGATTTTAATTTTAAAAAAAAGAAAGGGATTTCTCCCTCTCTCGTGTTCCCTGCATGTAGGTGTATTAAGCAGTAGCCTCATCAGGCCTTGCACATCGAGTGTTAACCTTTTACCAGTATAAACACTAAAGAAAAAAAAGGGATTTCTTTCTTTAAGCCCTATATATAGATTTTAAAAACATTAGCATCTATTGAAGACATCCAACAGATGTCAGAGATAGATATCAACAAGACACTTGCACTCCAGTGCAAGACCTTTGTGATGTAGGTAGGTAGTGATAGACCTAACAACATTCTTTCAAACAAAACCTTTTTTATTTTTAATTCTACTGTTTTAAAATTTCCTAGGAGAATTGATAGGGGGTAGCCAAAGATTTTTTTTTGATGGGGCTTGCAATATATAAGACCCACTAAATTGCCTAACACAAATGATTTTTTTTAGGTCCAAGTAAAAAATTATTTATATATTTGAATATGTTTTTGATTTGATTGCTTGCTTGATACGCTCAACTCAAGTGTATCTCCTTAAAAGACCCTGGTTCAATGCTCATCATTCCATTCCAGGGTCTTTTTTTTTATCTTTACTTTATGTTAGTTAATGTATATGTAGTTGGTAAAGACTGTATTGATCATCTTAAGGTTTTTATAGATCATTATAGGGAGCGTTTCCCAGGCTGTGTAATTTATTACTTTGATAACGGATCTACAGATAATTCTATAGAGTATGTTAAAGAGCAGGGGGGTATTACTAATACCTTCCCTATCTATAGAGAAGACCTTCTTACAAATTTTAAAAATAATATTTGGAAATCTTACCCAGCTGATTGGCATATAGTATGTGATGTAGATGAGCTGCTTTATATTAATAGTGAAGATATCGCAGGCTTAGCTGAAGATGTTAATATTATACGTAGTGAAGGTTGGCAAGTACATCATGAAAATCCAAAACTTTTTTATAGATCTTCGTGGTATGATAAGAGTTTAATGTTTAAAGAATCTATTAAAGAGATTAATTATTCTATAGGATCGCATGCTACACGTCCTTTAAATCCTGTATATTCAGAATCTTCTTTTATATTAAAACACTTAGGTTTTGGAGAAAACAGAATCTGGACAATCTATACTAAAGAAAGAATGAGAGGTTACATAGCTCTTTATCATAATGAAGTAAGAAAATATATAACTGGTAATGAAAAATTAATTGAACTATGATTCAAAAAACAGGAGCGTGGAAAGGAGTTGAGGTAAAAAAGAATCATTTCTTTGATATAAGCTTAGCAGATGAAATATTAAAGTATATAAAATCAGATAGTATTTTAGATCTTGGTTGCGGTATGGGAGATTATGTTAAACACTTTTTAGGAAACGGAATATATGCTGAAGGGTTTGATGGTAATCCAGATACTCCTCAACTTAGTGATTTTGTATGTAGCGTTATGGATCTAACTATTCCTAAAAAAATTAATAAAGATTATGACTGGGTATTGTCCCTAGAAGTAGGTGAACACATACCTTCTGAGTATCAAGATTCTTATATTGAAAATCTAGATATAAATAATAAGAAAGGTGTAATTATATCATGGGCTATACCTGATCAATTAGGTTATGGACACGTTAATTGTAAAACAAATGATTATATAAAAGAGCTATTTCATGACTTAGGTTATTTAAATAATCAGGAAATTGAAACAAGCTTTAGGGAAGTTTCTAGATTGCCATGGTTTAAAAATACCATTATGGTCTTTGAAAGATTTGTTTAGTTATAGTCTTTTCAGTATATTATAGTAGAAGATAATTTAAATTTTTGTTTATGGGTCTTGGTAATGGTAATCCGAATAGTGGTAATAAAGGAAGTAATTATAACTACGAGTTAAGAAGCTTAGGTCTTCTTAGTAAAATATTAACAGCTCTTGGGGGATCCCCGGTTGTTACAACTAGAAATCCTACTGCTGCAAGATTTACATCAGCAGGATTTATTGCTGAAGGAAAACAGTCAGTAAGTATTTATAATTCTGGAACTGCAGCAGGGACTATATTTGGTTTTACTGCTTTAAATCCAGGAGAGCAAGTTAGCTTTACTGCAGGTGATCAAGCTGATGTTTTAGGACGAATAGATTATGATGCATCTCCAGCAAACTGTGAATTTCTAATTACAACACTTACATAACATGGGATATACAGATATAAAACAACTCCTTCCAAAGAATGTTTATGATGCTGCTGTAGGTGCAAATGCACCATCTGCTGCTAATGTATATGCTACTATGGCAGATCTAGGAGGTGGTGGTGGTTCAATAGGAACATCTAATGAGTTTCAAATAACAGATAATGCAGGTGGGTTTTTAGCGTCTGTTGTTCAACAAAGTGGTACTCACATCATACCTACCACTACTCAAGTAACTGACTTAGGTTCTGCAACTAACAGATTTAATGATTTATTTCTTGACTCAACTCTTGATTATTCTGCAAACGCTTTAATTTTCAAATCTAACAATGTTACTAAAATGACTTTTGGTAGTAATGGTGGAACACAAATTAATTCGTTATATAATTTATTTTTAAATAATTCAGACATTAGATTTAATGCGGGAGGTACTAGTTCAGTAATTAAAGAAGATGGTGGTAACTATAAATTATATCTAGGGAATATAGATACTAAACTTAGATTTAGGTCTGATACTGCAGGTGAAGGAATAGGTATTTATATTGGGCCAAAAGGAACAATTTTACCTACTGACAATAGTAATGATTCTGCTATAGTAATAATAGATTCTACTACTCAAGGATTTATGCAACCTTCTATGACTATTGCTCAAAGAACTGCAATAGCATCTCCAATAGCAGGATTGCAAGTACATACAGAAGATGGTACAGATAGCATACCTTATTACAACCACTCTGTTGATGGATGGATACCTGTTGGTAGATATGCTATAAAGGGTGCAACTGTAGCAGGAAGTGCAACCATACCAGCTAATAACAATCTGATTGCAAGTGCTAATGCAGATGGAGAGTTGGCATTTGCTCCTTTTAGATGGTCATTGGGTGGAAGTTCTTTTTTTACTCCTACAGATGCAGCAGGAAACTTCATTAATAGTGTTGTTCAATTAGGTGCTGGTACCAATAATAGATGGGGTAAAGCATGGCTGAGTAATGTTAATGTAAGTGCAATAATTCAAACTCCGCATGGTTTTATAAAAGGTCAAACAGGAGTAGGTCAATTAACAATTGGTGGGAGCAACGAAGTTTCATCTGCTGCTCACGCTTCATTTGTATATGCTCCAGGTAAAATAGGATTGGCTATAAGGGATGATGGAGCAACTTTTAGCAATGCTGTTAATATAGACACTACTGCTATATTAGACTTAAAATCAACAACAAGAGGTTTTCTACCACCAAGAATGACCACAGTACAAATGAACGCAATATCAAGTCCTGCAACAGGATTAATGGTTTATGATACCACTACAAATCAATGGATGGGTTATGATGGCACATCTTGGGTAATTTTAGGATAAAATGGGAACAATATATACAAGACAAGCTACAGGTAACT